>Ga0265798_10007744_pt1 | contig 13831 bp, 10 predicted proteins | sample P3T30metagenome_FD_192430 | JGI IMG/M metagenome (GOLD analysis project Ga0265798, IMG submission 192430) | Plant litter microbial communities from East Loma Ridge, Irvine, California - P3 T30 | ecosystem: Environmental > Terrestrial > Plant litter > Unclassified | place: USA: California...
TTCCTGGCCGGCGCCAACCGCCGCCGGTGCCGGCAGGGTCTTGCCGGGCTGGGGTCTGGCGTTGGCGTTGGCCGCATTGCTGGCATTGCTTGCCGGCTTGCCGTCGGCCGGCCTGCCGGGCGCTGCCGCTGCCTGCTGCGCCGGGGCAGGCGCCTGCTGCGGCGCGCTCTTGAGCTGCTGGATGCGCGCCCGCGCCAGCGCGGCGAAGCGCCCCTTGGGATAGGCGTGCAGATAGGCTTCGTAATCGCTGGCCTGCTTGCTGTCCTTGACGGAATTCCAGAACGCCAGCTCGAACTGCTCGGCGCTGTTCTTGGGCACGACACCGGCCTCGGCCCACATGCCCGGCGCCACCGTCATGGCCACTGCGGCCAGGCCGCACAGGATCGAGAGTCTGGTCCGCACAAAGCCTCCGAATTTTCGCAACAATCCATTTAGACCGCCAGGCGCCGCAATTGTGCCGTCCGACTCTTTGTGCTGCCACAGAGGGCGTATGCCGCGCCGGGTGGATGCTGCCGGAATGCGTAAATCACTGATCCTGCTGCTCGGCGCGGTGCTGCTGGCATCGATGCCGGTGCTGGCCCGTACGCCGGCACCCCGGAACGCCCAGGTGTATTTCATCTGGCCCAGCGAAGGCATGGCCGTCGGCCAGGCTTTCTGGCTGCGCATGGGCCTGCGCAACATGGGGGTGGCGCCCAAAGGCACGGATATCGCCAGCACCGGCCACCACCACGTGCTGATCGACGTCGACCTGCCCGCGAACATGAATGAGCCGATCGCGAGCGACCGCCAGCACCTGCACTTCGGTGCCGGCGAAACCGAAGCGCGCATCGAGCTGCCGCCCGGCCGCCACACGCTGCAGCTGCTGCTGGCCGACAAGGACCATATCCCGCACGAGCCGCCGATCTATTCGAAGAAGATCACGGTCACGGTCAAGTGAGCCAGGAGATTCCATGCGCACATTGCTCACTGCCACCCTACTCGGTACCGCCATCTCGGCTGCCGTGGCGGCGACGCCGGCCCCGCCGAACGCCTACCTGTACATCGGCTGGCCCAACGACGGCCAGGTCGTCTCGTCAGGCAAACCGATCCGCGTCTGGTTCGGCCTGCGCAACATGGGTGTCGCACCGAAAGGCGTGAAATACCCGAACACCGGCCACCACCACCTGCTGATCGACGCCGACACCCCCCGCCCAGGCGTCGAGATCCCGAACGACCGCCAGCACCTGCACTTCGGTACCGGCGAGACCGAAACCACGGTCGAGCTCCCGCCCGGCCGGCACACGCTGCAGCTGGTGATGGGCGATGACCAGCACATCACCTTCGAACCCTCGGTGCAGTCGAAAAAGATCACCATTACAGTGAAATGAGCGGGCAAATGCGCCCTTGAACAAGCGGCCAAGGCGCGCGGCTGCGAACTGCGGCCGCGCGCCGCTGTCTTACCAGATCGGCGATGCGTGCGTTCCGGAGGGCGCATGAGCAAGGAACCAGCACCTGGGCATGCACAGGCGAACGGCGCGGTCAGCGCCTATCTCGAGCTGCTCGGCAACCGGGCGGCCAAGGCCCAGCTGTTTCCGCTGCATGAAGAAGTCGTGATCGGCCGCGACCGCCAGGATGCGCTGCCATCAAGCCAGTTCGTGTGCATTCCGCTGCACACGATCAGCCGCCGCCACGTGCGCCTGCGCCGGCGCGGCAGCACCTGGTCGGTCGAGGACCTGCACTCGTCCAACGGCAGCTTCGTCAACGGCGAGCGCCTGCTGCCCGGCGCCTGGCGCGAACTCGAGGACGGCGACGAGCTGGCGCTGGCCTCGACCCAGCTGGTGTTCCGTTCGCTGGTCGCGCCGCGCGCCGCCGGCATGCCGACCGTGATCAGGAAGAGCGTCGATGCCACCCAATATGCGCCGGTGGCGCTGTCGGCACCGGCTGCGTACGAGGCCAGCCGCAGCGAACTCGAACAGTCGGTGCTGAAGCTGCATGCGATGGCCCAGGTCAGCATCGCGCTGGGCGTCGTGACCGACCGCGAGACGCTCAGCGCGAAGATCATGAATTTCATCTTCGACCTGTTTCCGCTGGCCGAGCGCGCCTTCATTTTGCTGCGCCAGAGCGAGCGCGACCCGCTGGAACCAGTGGCGGCGCGGCGCCGCGACGGTTCCAGCGAAGATCCGCGCCAGGCCCGGCTGTCGCACACCATCGTCGATGAAGTGCTGGGTAAAAAACGTGCGATCCTGTCCACCGATACCTTGTCGGACCGCCACTTCGCGGCCCAGGATTCGATCGTCGCCCAGTCGATACGCAGCGCGATGTGCGCGCCGCTGATCGTCGGCGACGAAGTGCTGGGGCTGATCCAGGTCGACAGCTCGTCCGATCCCTACGCCTTCGAAGAAGCCGATCTCGAACTGCTGACCGGCGTGTGCGCCGAAACCGCGGTCGCGCTGAAGAATTTTCAGTTGTATTCGGACATACAGCGCCTGCTCGACGGCTTCGTGCGCGCCTCGGTGCAGGCGATCGAGGAGCGCGATCCGGTCACCGCCGGCCACTCCTTCCGCGTCGCCACCTATGCCGAGTCGCTCGCCGTCGCGCTCGAGCACGCCGACGATCCTGTCTTGCGCCGGATCGCCTTCAGCAAGGCGCAGCTGCGCGAAATCCGCTACGCCGCCCTGCTGCACGACTTCGGCAAGGTGGGTGTGCGCGAACACGTGCTGCGCAAGGAGAAAAAGCTGCACCATGCCGACATGCGCCTGCTCGAACAGCGCTTCCTGTATGCGCGCGCCTGCATGGAGCGGCACGCCTACCACTCGCTGGCGCAGCGCCACATCGAGGAAGGCTGGAGCGCCGGCCGCTTCCGTACCGAGAAGGAAGGCATCGAAGCCTGGCTGCGCGAGGAAAGCGGACGGCTCGACGGCTTCCTGGCGACGATCCGCAGTGCCAACGAGCCGGCGGTGTCGCGCGGCAGCGCGCTGCCCGACCTGCGCGACATCGTGCACTACGGCTGCCACGACCCGGACGGCCTGGCCCTGCCGCTGCTCGAAGAACACGAAGTGGCGGCGCTGAGCCTGTCCAGGGGCTGCCTGACGCCCGACGAGCGGCGTCAGATCGAGGAACACGTGGTCGATTCCTATTCCTTCCTGGTCCTGATCCCGTGGACGCGCGACCTCAGCGGGGTGCCGGCGATCGCCCACGGCCACCACGAAAAGCTCGACGGCTCGGGCTACCCGATGGGCCTGAAAGGGCCGCAGATCAGCGTGCAGACGCGGATACTGACCATCTGCGACATCTACGATGCGCTGACGGCGGGCGACCGGCCGTACAAGAAGGCGGTGCCGGTCGAGCAGGCGTTGAACCTGATGCAGGAGGAGTGCGATGCCGGGCATATCGACGGCGAACTGTTCCAGGTGTTCGTCGACACCCGGGCGTGGACGGCCCAGCCGGCGGGGTGAGGCATGGATAGTCTTTTCGCACGCCTGGTTACCACCGTCACCCTTCTGCTGCTGGGCGCCTGCGCCGACGTCGGCATGCGGCCTTACCAGCGCCCCGACACGCCGGCCAAGGCCGCCTGGTCGAATTCGGCGAATGTACCGTTCTCGCGTACCGAACTGATTCGCCCCGACTGGTGGCGCGGCTTCGGCGACCCGACCCTCGACCAGCTGGTCGATCGCGCGATCGCCGGCAACGTCGACCTGGCGGTGCTGGCGGCGCGCATCGGCGTGGCGAATGCCCAGATCGGCGAGGCGCGTGCCGGCGCCCTGCCGACCCTGGATGCCGGGGCTGGCGCCAGTTTCGAAAAGAGCACCGGCCAGAAATTCACCAAGCAGTTCAATCTCGCCACCCAGACCAACTGGGACATCGACATCTGGGGCAAGGTCGAAAAGGGCGTGCAGGCGCAAAAGGCCGAGTTTTCCGCCAGCGAGGCCGACTGGCGCGCCGGCTATCTGAAGCTGGTGGCGGACGTGTCGACGACTTATTTCCAGATCCTGCAGTTCGACGAACAGATCGATCAGCAGCAGAAGGCGCTGGCCAAGAACCGCGAGATCCTGGCCACTTACCAGGCGATGGAGCAGAACGGCTTGATCCCGCACACACGCGTGCTGCAGCAGTCGGCCGAGGTCAACCGCCTGAGCACGGACCTGATCGAGCTGGGGCGCCTGCGCGCGCTGGCTGGCAACGCGCTGGCCACCCTGCTCGGGGTGCCGGCCGGCGACTACCGGCTGCCGGCCGGGCGCCTGCAGGAGCGGGTCAGGGTGCCCGAGGTGCCGGGCGGCCTGCCCTCGCAGTTGCTCAAGCGCCGGCCCGATGTCGTCGCTGCCGAGTACCGCGTCCTGGAAGCCTACAACCTGACCGGGCAGGCCAAGCTGGCGCAGCTGCCGTCGATCAGTTTGACCGGGCGCGGCGGCACCTCCAGCTTCGCGCTGGGCTCCCTGCTCAAGTCGTTTACCTTCGGCCTGCTCCCCAGCATCAACTTCCCCATTCTCGACCCCGGCGTGAAGGCGCGCGTCAAAACCAGCGAGGCGCAGACCAGGGTGGCCGAGCAGCAGTACCGCAGCACCGTGATGGCGGCTTTCGAGGACGTCGAGAATGCGCTGGTCAATCTGGAGGCGCACAAGAAGCAGAGAAGCGAGCTGCAGCAGCAGGTCGACCAGCTGCAGCTGGTGGCGACGACCACCGATGCGCAGCGCAAGGAAGGCGTGGTGTCGCAGCTGGAGGTCTTCGAGACCGAGCGCTCGCTGCTGTCCGCGCAGCTGGCGCTGCTGGCCAACCAGCAGCAGATCCTGTCGGACACGGTGACCTTGTATAAAGCCCTGGGCGGCGGCTGGCCACCGAACGAGGTGCGCGATGTGGCGGGCAGATGATGGCGCCTGAGGAAGCGCTGGCCGGGAACAGGCAGGCAGCCATGGGCGCAGCGGCAAGCCAGCGCGTCGCCATCGTGCTCGAGCCGCTGACCCATCCTGAACTGGGGCCGGTCGCCATCGAGGACAGCCTGTTCGCCATCGGCCGCACCGAGCAGCCCTTCGCCGGCTATCCGCCCGCCATCGTCGGCGACCTGTCGCGCCGCCATGCGCGCATCTTCACGGAGAATGGCGGCGCCTGGCTGGCGGACCTGGACAGCAAGAACGGCACCACCGTCAACGGCGCGCCCGTGAAGCAGACCATCGTGCGCCTGCGCGACGGCGACGAGATCGAGTTTGCGCACGTGCTGGCCTACCGCGTGCACCTGCAGGCCGCTGCGCTACCGACCGCCCCGCCGGCGCGCCTGGCCGGCCTGAGCCTCACGCCGGCGCGTCCCGAGCTGGGACTGGAAACCATCGTCGTCACCAGCTTCCCTTTCCTGATCAGCAAGGTCGACGATACCTTCGCGCGCTACCGCGACAGGGAGCCGCACCAGGTCGGCTATTTGTCGCGCCGCCATGCCCACATTTTTTTGAAAGGCGGCCGGCCCTGGATCGAGGACCTGGGCAGCACCAACGGCACCTTCATCGGCGCGGCCCGGCTCGACGAACATGCACACGCGCTCGAAGACGGCGACGTGCTGGCCTTCGGCGGCCACCATTTCGTGTACCGCGTCGGCCTGCAGTGGGAGCAGCCGCCCGAGCAGGCGGTGTCCGATCCGACCGTCACCCGGATCGCCCACGCTTCCGCCGGCCCGGCCGCGCCGGCAGCACCGGCGGGGGATGCCGACCACACCACCTTCGTCGCCTCGGCCGGCTCCTTTCTCGACATCTTCTGCGTCGACCGCGCCGCTGCCCAGGAGGATGAGGTGAATCCGGCGCAGGCACCCTCCACGGCCGGGGAAGCGGGCAAGCGCCCTCGTCACAAGGCGGCGCTGATGGCGGCCGGCCTGCTGGAAGCCTTGGGCGCCGCCGGCGATGCCGACCAGGCCAGGCTGCGGCGCTGGCTCATGCTGGCCAGCGCGCTGGTGCTGGGCGCGGTGCTGGTGTTGCATCAGGCCGGCGCACCGCAGCGCCGCCTGCAGGAACTGCTCGACAGCGGCAATGCCGCCGCCGCCAGCACGCTGGCCGCCGAACAGCTGGCGCGCGCGCCGGACAACGCCGAACTGCGCGCGCTGGGCACCGAGGCACTGTTGAAAGCCGAGCTGCCGGCGTGGATGGCGCATCTGCAGGCAGGGCGCTTCGGCCCCGCCGCGCAGGCGGTGGCCCGCATGCGCCGCCTGAGCCATGACAATCTCGACGCCGCGCCGCTGGTGTCGGAAATCGCGTGGATCGGCGAGGTCGAGCAATTCATCGCCGGGCGTGGCGGCGCCGCGGCACCGGTCCGCACCCCGGCCGACCAGGCCCGCATCCGCCGCATCCTCGGCCAATGGCAGGACGAGCAGCAGGCGCACCAGCGCGCCGCCGCCACCATCGCGTCCTATGTGCCGGCGTTCCGCGACACCTATGCGCGGCTGGCGAGCGACCTGCGCAAGCTGGCGCTGACGGGAGGCAGCAATGGCAACGAGCAGTAAGGCAGTCGACAAGGACAGCCGCGGCTTGCGGCCGCTGATCGGCGCGCTGGAAGACCACAGCGACGAGGGCATCGGCATCCTGACCGCCGAGCCCTGGCGCTACACGCGGCTGGCGATCCAGGTCATGGTGGGACTGGTGCTGGCGGGCCTGCTGTGGTCCTTCTTCGGCCGCGCGGACGTGCTGGTCACCGCGCCGGGCACCCTGGTGCCGGCATCCGAGGTGCGGCGCCTGTATGCGCCGATCGACGGCGAGCTGGCCAACATCTATATTGCCGAGGGCCAGCCGGTGCTGAAGGGCGACGTGGTGGCGCGCCTGTATGCGCGCGGCGCGATCGAGGCGGCGCGCAATGCGCTCGAGGCGCGCCTGAAACTCGAGGACGCCGAACGCGAATGGAAGGAGTTCCCGCAAAAGAAGGCGCTGCTGGACCAGCGCGTGGCGGCGCTCAAGGAAGCAATGGACACCGAAGAGCGCCAGCACCAGCGCCGCCTGGCCGAGGGCACCGGCCAGCTCGCGCAGGGGCAGCGCGCGCAGAGCCAGGAAGCGCGCGCCAACCTCGAGGATGCGCGCCGGGCAGCAAGCGCCGCGCGCGACGAGGCCGCCAAGTACGAGCGCCTGTTCGCGCTGCCAGGCGGCGGCGGCGTCTCGCAGCTGCAGGTCGAGGGCAAGAAGAACGCGCTGCAGGCCGCCGAGAACGCGGTGCGGGTGGCGGAATCGCGCGTGAACGAGCTGAGCGCCCGCCAGAGCCTGGAAACCACGCAGGCCAGGTCGCAGCTGGAAACCAGCGGCCAGCAGCTGGCCTCGCTGCGCCTGCAGTACGAAGCGGCCACGCGCGAAGCCGCCAATGTCGAGGAAAAGCTGAGACTGCAGGTGCAGACGGCGCGCCTGGTGGCCGATGCCGCCTCGCGCATCCAGTTCGAGAACATCGACAAGGATAATTTCTTGCGCATCCAGGCGCCGGTGGACGGCGTGATCACCGACGTGACCTCGACCCAGCCGGGCGACAAGATCCAGGCGAATACGCCGCTGGGCGGCATCGCGCCGAAGAACACGAAACCGATCCTGAAAGTCGAGATCGCCGAGCAGGACCGCGCCTTCCTGCGCGAAGGCTTGCCGGTACAACTGAAGTTCAACGCCTTTCCCTACCAGCGCTACGGCATCATCGGCGGCACGCTGCAGACGATCTCGCCGGCCACCAAGGTGTCCAGCCTGAGCAAGCAGCCGGTGTACGAAGGCCGCATCGCGCTCGAGCGCGACCACTACACGGTCGGCGACACCGCGTATCCGCTGCGCTACGGCATGACGGCGGCGGCCGAGATCGTGGTGCGCAAGCGGCGCCTGATCGATATGGCGCTCGATCCGTTCCGGCAGATCGGCGGATGAGCGGCGGATGAGCGGCCGCACGCTCAGAACAGGTACGCAAGCTCCAGCGTCAGGGCGCGGCGCACATGCTCCGGCTGGGTGACCGTACCGCGGAACGCGCCCTGCGTGGTGAGTACCGCTTCGCCGCTGCGCGGGACGGTCATCCAGTCGGCGCGGCCGCGCAGTTCCAGCGCCGGCGCCCAGGCCGGGCGGATGGCGGCGCCCAGCCGCAGGCCATGACCGCGCCGGGTGTGCAGCGTCACCGGATCGAACAAGCCTGAAAAACCGATGCGCATGCGTTCCGGCGCTGCCAGCACGGCGCAGGCCTCGAGGGCGACGCTGCCCAGGGCCGGTTGCCAGTGCGTGCCGGCCCCGAGCAGCAGGCGCCAGGAACGGTAGCTTTCCTGCAGACCGGCGCCGGCGGCAGTGCCGCGGATGCCGCGTTCCCAGCGGTCGAGCTCGACCGCCCCGAGGATGGCGTGGCCGCCCAGGGCGTAGGAAGCGCCCAGGCGCGCCGTGGCCAGCCTGGTCGCAGTCGTCGACCGGGCGCCGGCGCCGGCCTGGTTCCGGCCCAGGTAATCGATACTGCCCCGGTACCAGTCGACAGCGCTGGACCAGGTCAGCTGGTCGTGCCGGTAGCCAGCCTGCAGGCTGGCGCCCGGCAGCCAGCCGTCTTCCCGCACCAGCTGGTTCCCGGCGGGACCGTATTCGATGTGGGCGACGCTGCGTGCGCCCACGCCGATGCTGGTTTGCCAATCGGCGCGGGCGGGCGGACAGAGCGAAGCGGCGAACAATGCGAACGGCGCCGCCACGAGGGCGGCGCGGATGCGTGAGCGCATGAAGCGATGTGTCAACGGACTGTCTTACATCGCGGCCACGAATTCGGCCCAGCTCAGCGTGGTGGTCTGCGTGATCACGCCGTCGCCCTTGGCGCTGTAGTCCAGGCGCACGCTGCTGTTGTTGAGCGCCGTGACGGTGACCGAGGAGGCGGCGCCGTTGATGATCATCGCGCCCGAGGACGGCATGCCAGTGGTGGTGCCGACGAAAGGTTGCAGGTTCTTCACCGTGTAGGCGAACTGGCCCAGGCCGTTGGCGTTGCCGGCCACCGTGAAGTTGGCGGCGGCGCTGACGGTGCTGCCATTGATGCTGCCGGTCATCGAGTAGGCGCTGAGGGTCATGTTCACCGCGGCGGCGCCGCTGCGCTGTTCGGTGGTCTGCAGCGAGTTGCCGGAAATGCTGAGCGACTGGCTGCTCTGGCTGGTCGAGCTCAGGCCGATCTTCATGTCGCCGTTGAGGGTCGCGGATTCGGCGCCGCTCACGATGCTGAAGCTGGTAAAGCGGCTGTCCATCGTGACCGAACCGACCCAGGTGTTCATCAGGTCGCCGCTGACGTTGCCGATCGTGATCGATACGCTGCCGTTCAGCGTGTTGCCGTCCTCGATGCAGTTGCGTGCGGTCAGCGACATGGTGTCGCCATTGCTGAATTTTTGCGCATTGCTCAGGTTGGCGTCGATCGTGACGGTGCCGCCGCCGGTGCAGGCCTGGTTGGTGGTCACGCCGGTCAGCAGCGGCGTGCCGCTGCCGGTGGCGCGCTTGACCAGTTTGAGGACCGGCGTGACGGCGCTGATGCCGGGGCCGTCGATGCTCACGCCGGTCAGGACGCCGGAAACTGAGGATGAGGAATTGCCGATCAGGTCGTTGGCTGCATAACCGTTGGCCGCCGCCTGCTTCGAGTTGGCCGCCGTGATCGGCGTCAGCGAGGAGGTCTGCACGGGCGACGGTGCGGCGCTGCCGCCTGCACTACCACCGCCGCCGCCGCAGGCGCTCAGGACCATGGTCGATGTTATTGCGAGAAACAGGATCCGCTGATTCATGTTTTCTTTCTGTCGGAAAGTGGATGAAGGATTTCTTGACGTGCATCCCCGATGGTAGCCCTTCCAGCCCCCTCAAACCCTATCGAATTGTCACGATGCGGGGAACCTGAAACGCAGCGTGTAATTGTCCAGCGTCCCCGGCAGCTTGGCCGGATCGAGCCGCCGGCCCGGTGCCAGTTCGACCGAGCGTCCGTCGAGCAGGGCCGCCAGCATGTTGCTGGCCAGCAGCAGCACCAGGTTGCGGCCGGGGCAGCTGGCGGCGCCTTCGCTGAAGGGCACCAGCGGCCAGTCCTTGTCGCTGCGCTCCTTCAGCCACAGCTCCGGCGTGAACAGGTCGGCGTGCGGCAGGCGCTGGTCGTCGCGGTGGAAGAAGGGGGCATAGACCAGTACCCCGGTCCCGGCGGGCATGCTGCCGTTGTCCCACTGCGTGTCGCGGGTGGTCTGGCGCAGGATCATCGGCGTGGTCGGCCACAGGCGTACCGCCTCCTCCACGGTCGCGCGCAGGAAGGGCAGGTGCTGCCTGCCCGGGTCGCTGCGCATGTCCTTGCGGGCGCGTACCGCCTGGTCGGGGTGGGTGGCCAGCAGCGCCAGCGCACGGAAGGTCGTCATGCCGGCGGCATCGAAGGCGAACAGCCATTGCGGCACCTGCTGCGCGGGCGCGGTATCCGGCGTGGTTTGCATGCCGGCCATCATGCCGGCCAGGCTGCCGGGTTCGGCGCGCGCCAGATAGGTAGCGATGCGTTCGAAGAACTGGGCCTGGGCTGTTCTATCCTTCGGGTGGAAGACGGCCCAGTTGGCGTTGCGGCGCAATTTGACGGTCAGGTCGTTCAGTTCCTGGTCGTCCGCCGCGCTCTCGCCGAACACCACGCGCCGCACCAGCCGGTACCAGCCGCGCGCGAAGGCGTCCCAGTCGAGTTCTCCCCTGCGGCGGGCGATGGCGAGCATGCGCCCGGCTTCTTCCCCGACCTTCGGCAGGAAGCTGTCCACCAGGCTGTGCACGGCCTGCCGATGGTCGAGCACGGCTTCGTTGTAGGCGCGCCGCTCGGTGCGCTGCTCACCCTGCGAGATCAGCACACCCTTCGGCTCGAAATGCGACAGCGCCGCCCGCTTTTCGCTGCTGGCCGGAGAAAACGGCTCGGGCGACTCGTTCAGCACGCGGTGCACATGCGCGGGCGCGAGCACGACCGCCTGCTTGCGCAGCGGCAGGCGCAGCATCAACGGTCCCTCGCCATACTTGTTGCGCAGTTTTTGCATGCGCTGCACGGCGCGCCGGTCCAGCGCCAGCCGTTCGGCCATGCCGACCACCCTGGGCCTGCGGATGATGGCGCCCTTGGCGACGGACGGGGCGAAAACCTCGAGGCCGAGGGCGATCGTGTCGAGGATGCTGGCCTGGGGCAGAGAGTCCTGCGAGGCCGGGGTGGAGCGGACCAGGGCTTTTCCCGCCACCAGGCCGGCGCCGAAGGCACCGAGCACGCCGGCGGCGAGCAGGAGGTTGTCGTTGCGTTTCGTCATCGTGATCCCGTGCTTGCAGTAGATATCGAACACACTCTACGTCAAGCGCTGATAGCGGCGCGCCCGCCTCTACTGCCCCCGTACGATCTTCCAGATCCCGTTCCCGGCCAGCACGTACAGCTCGCCCTGTCCGTCGCGCCCGAAGGACACGACCTGGCCGGGTTTGGCGACATTCCAGTCACGCTGTTCGGTGGCGCGGCCGTCCGCGCCCAGGAAACTGCGCAGGAAACCGGCGCAGTAGTCGGAATACAGATAACGGCCGGCCAGTTCCGGGATCGCCGTGCCGCGGTACACATAGCCGCCGGTGATCGAGCACGGGCTGCCGGCATCGCTGTGGCTGTACTCGAGCACCGGCAGCGCCAGGCCGCCCTGGTCGCAGCTCTGCGTTCCATAGCAGCTGCTGCCTTCCATTCTGTTCCAGCCGTAGTTCAGTCCGCCCTGGGCGCTGGATGCCAGGTCGACTTCCTCGCGCTGGCCCTGGCCGACGTCGGCAATGTAGAGCCTGTCGGCATCGAAGGCGAAACGCCAGGGATTGCGCAGGCCAGACGCCCAGATCTCGGGCCGGGCGCCCGCCCGGCTGCGGTAGGGATTCGTGGCCGGGATCGTGTAGGGAAGCGCTGCGCTGGCGTTGCTGACGTCCAGGCGCAGCAGCTTGCCAAGCAGGGAATCCAGGTTCTGCGCATTGCCGGGCGGGTCGCCGGCCGAGCCGCCATCGCCGGTGCCGAGGTACAGATAGCCGTCGGGGCCGAAGGCCACCAGCCCGCCGAAGTGATTCACATAGGTCGGGTGCGGGATGCGGATGACGGTGAGGCCGGACGCCGTATCGGCCCGGTTCGGATCGGCGGACACCGTGTAGCGCTCGACCACGATGTCGTGACTGGCGTCCGTACGGTAGACGTAGAAGCGGCCATTGACCGGGTAGTTCGGGTCGAAGGCCAGCGACAGCAGGCCGCCTTCGCCGGTCACGTCGGTGACTGCGCGGATGTCGAGGAAAGGCTGGGCCAGCAGCGCGCCGTTCTGCATCAGCAGAATGCGGCCCGCGCGCTCGACGATGAACTGGCGGGCGTCGCCCGGCGGCGCAGTCAGGAAAGTCGGGCTGGCCAGATTGCCGGCGAAGGGCGCCAGGGCCAGCGTCAGCGGCGTGGGCGCGGGCGCGGGCGGCTGGAAGACGGGCGGCGGCGGGCTTGGCGCGCCGGTATCGGGCGGACTGCCGCCGCCGCCGCCGCCGCAGGCGGCCAGCAGGAAGCCGCCCAGGCCGGCGAGGTAAAACGACAAGGGCAAACGCATGCGCATGGACAGCATTGCGACCTCCGGACTGGTTGCCAGACTCGTGTTGAGGAGAATGCGCCAGGCCTGCGGGCCGTGGCGCGCGATTGGCTTCCCGCTCGAAAAGGTGGTGTCCGCTCCAAAAGCGGTGCATAATATGGTGCTTGTCTTCTGTCTTATATAAGACTTAGCCGCTTAGCAAGGTGCAGCAAGCAGTCATCAGCAGCAGTTGCGGCGCGGCGAAAAGCGCCTCGCTTCGGGTTAGATCGGTTAGGATCATCGCCTAACGGCCTGCGCGACCCGCGAGCCTCCAGACAGTCGATGTCATTTATTTATCAGTTTCCCTTACCTTCGCGAACACCGAGGAAAAAGCGTATGAGCAGCGATTCGACCATCATCTACACCCTAACCGACGAGGCGCCCCTGCTGGCCACCCACGCCTTCCTGCCCGTCGTCAGCACGTTTACCAAACCTGCCGGCATCAGCATCCAGGAAAGCGACATTTCGGTTGCGGCCCGTATCCTGGCCCAGTTCCCGGAGCGCCTGAGCCCGGAACAGCGCGTCCCGGACGCCCTGAGCGAGCTGGGCAAGAAGACCCTGACGCCGGAAGCCAACATCATCAAGCTGCCGAACATCAGCGCCTCGGTGGGCCAGCTGGTCGCCGCCATCAAGGAACTGCAGGGCAAGGGCTACAACCTGCCCGACTATCCGGCCGATCCGAAAACCGACGAAGAAAAAGAAATCAAGGCACGCTACGCCAAGTGCATCGGCTCGTCCGTGAACCCGGTCCTGCGCGAAGGTAACTCCGACCGCCGCGCCCCGAAGGCCGTCAAGGAATACGCCCGCAAGAACCCGCACTCGATGGGCGAATGGTCGCAGGCATCGCGCACCCACGTGTCGCACATGACCCACGGCGACTTCTACCACGGCGAAAAGTCGATGACGCTGGACCGCGCGCGCGACGTCAAGATGGAACTGCTGACCAAGAGCGGCCAGACCATCGTGCTGAAGCAGAAGGTGTCGCTGCAGGACGGCGAGATCATCGATTCGATGTTCATGAGCCGCAAGGCCCTGCTGGCCTTCTACGAGAAGCAGATCGAAGACGCGAAGAACAGCGGCGTGATGTTCTCGCTGCACGTCAAGGCGACCATGATGAAGGTCTCGCACCCGATCGTGTTCGGCCACTGCGTGCGCACCTTCTACAAGGAAGCGTTTGAAAAGCACGGCGAACTGTTCGACAGCCTGGGCGTGAACGTCAACAACGGCATGGCCGACCTGTACAACAAGATCGCCACCCTGCCGGAATCGCAGCGCGAAGAAATCATCCGCGACATCCACGCCTGCCAGGAACACCGTCCGGCGCTG
>Ga0265798_10007745_pt1 | contig 13827 bp, 20 predicted proteins | sample P3T30metagenome_FD_192430 | JGI IMG/M metagenome (GOLD analysis project Ga0265798, IMG submission 192430) | Plant litter microbial communities from East Loma Ridge, Irvine, California - P3 T30 | ecosystem: Environmental > Terrestrial > Plant litter > Unclassified | place: USA: California...
CCGATACTTCGGAAATGACACTATCGTAATTGTTTGGGCTCAGTAAATAGATATATTGTAGAAGCAGCAGAAACCTTGTAGCTCGTGGACATTCATGGCATGATGAACGTAATCGTAGATAGAATAAAGGGAACACATAGCATACTTAGATGGGCGGAAATGCATAAGATGAGAAGTAGATAGAGGTACCGCCTGAGTACAAACCGACTAGCCTTATCATTGGAATTGGCGTATTCAGCATTTCTGGTGAACCTAGAACGATAATTGGACTAGAGCAGTGAGCGAAGCAAAGCCTGTGTTGCAGAAGAAATCGCGGGGAGTCTCCTTCATCGTTGTTATAAGCAGTCTGAGATGATGACATGATTATGAAGGGCAGGCTCCATGAAGACTGTCTCGCAACGATGCCCAATGCAGTCTGACGGGAAATGCGCCAATTCTGCATTTCACCTTCTTAGTGCTGCTTCAACGATACTTCTACACATTTCTAAGCCTGCCTTGCCGCATCTTCGGCAAAAGAAGTCTCGGTCTTCTGGACATTTCCCTTTGAGCCAGATAGCCTTCTCTTCCTCATACCTGCGCCGCCCGTCGGGGTATCTCGACCCATTGCCCGCTCGGCCTCGATAGTTCCAGCTTCGGGAATATCACCAGATCGGGAGACGGCAACTGGGTTTCGGCCTTCGTTGTGGGCGATTGCAAATATGAGATCAAGCTGCTAGTTAGCCTGGAGGTCTAACTGTAGTGAGCAGTGAGACTTACGTCTTCCAGCGAGTATCGCCTAGTTTCAGGGAAGAAAAGGATTACACATGGGAGAATCAGGACCAAATTCATGGCGGCGAAGAACGCATAAGTTCCCCAGCCGATACTGTCAAACATGGGTCCAGTGACCATGACCTGATGATTAACTATGGTGCCCGGTTGACAAGGGAAGCGTTGAACCTACGACGAAAAAGTTCCAAAGCCAATTGGATGCCGTGGAGAGAGCGTTGGCAGGAGCCCGAATCCGTAGGGGTGTGACTTCGGCAGGGTACAACCATGTCATTCCCAGCCATCCAATCGAGAACCAAGTGTTGAAAAGGAAGAGGCACAGCACCGAAATGACCTGGGCCGCGGTACTATCGTTTCCGACCGAGATGTAGAGACCGGCAAGTACAACAAAAGTGAGACCCATGGCGATGGCAGTTGAGATCATTAGTTTTCTTCGTCCCAGCCGCTCGATTAGAAGAAGAGCGATGAGGCTGTTGATCAGCGTGACTCTCAGTTGGGTAGAAGAGGCATACGAGGTGATGAAGTAGACCGTGCCGTTGACTCCTGCGATGATTCGCGACATCTCAGGGCCGAGGTCCATATCTTCGAGGACTGATGTCAAGTAGTAGGTGATCAAACTAGATTATTAGCAGACCTCCATGCTGTTGCAGCAAGATGCTTACTTGATACCGGTCAATTGCTGAAACGCCTAATCATAAGCATACGCAGCACAAGGGAGGAAAGGACGGACCTGAGCACCAACACCAAGCATAGTTCTTCGGAAATGCTGGCTTCTACCATGGGTGAAGAGCTCTTTGATGGCGAAATCCCCAGCAGAATGTCGGACAGCATCAACGATTCCCCTCCATGTCTTTTGAACAAGAGGATCGGTTACGGTAGTTCCATCAAGTGCAGCGAGGACGGCTAAAGCCTCGGCATGACGTCCTTTCGCTACTAACCATCGAGGAGATTCTGGTACTCGGAGGAAAATCATCCCTGCCACCCTTGAGATCAGCTTGAATGACTTCATAAGTGGAGCACATGTCGACCTACATGGCGAAAGTGAAAACACATTGGAAAGCAACGGGGAACCGCCATGCGATCTGACCACTGGTGTAGTAGAATCCTAGACCGACCCAGTATGAAATCATGATACCCTAATTGTCAGCTAAATCTTCGCAATGTGGCAAGAGAACCCACGAAAGTGATTAAAGATCCAGAGAAGAGCAAAAGCTGTCCACGCTGATGTGGCTTGGCGCATTCTGACTGATATGTCGGAACGGTCGACGTGAGCATACCGTTGAAGATACCATTAAAGATTCGAGCGAAGAGCATCATGCCGTAGTTAATCGATGCTGCCTGTAAAATCGTTCCGACTACGATACCTCCTGCACCACTACCGATATCAGCCATGTGTCTACACCTCAGCAGGGTTGACTTACACGTATATGGTCTTCTTTCGTCCAAGCCAGTCCCCAACGTACAGATTCAACAATGCTCCGAGCATACATCCGATCAAATCTGGGCATCAGAAGAGTCCTCCCCGGTATTGGTGACTTACAGATTGCGACGAGCAGAGATTGAGCACTTCCAAATCCACTAGCAGTCTCGGGGAATGTTTCGATGAAAGAAGGCAGTGTCAACAAGGATGACAAGACACCTTGATCGTATCCGAAGCAGATAAACTAGTATCAGCCGTGTCTTATCGGATGACTTACTCCTGTACCACAGACAAAGGTAATGTACCACAGGAGTTTCTGCCCCGAAACTCGGGTAGGCTTCAAGCTAGCCGCATGTTCCAGGTCGACAACTGGCATATCGAACTCTTCTTGTCCGGCAACAATCGTGTCGGAAACCGAATCATTGCGGTTGGTGTTGGAGATATCGACACCAGCGAATTCGGCTGGGCCAGTTTTGGGTCCTTTTTCGACCGACATCTTGTTGAAGCTTGATTGAATTCAAGTGAATACGTATGCGGGTAAAGATCGCTTGTTGACAGGCATGGATTGTCTGTTCTTATACAAATACCAAGTCAACCCCGGTACCAGCCCCCCGGAGTTGCCTGTTCAGTATTCCGTAAAACCCCCGTCACCATGTCGTGTGAGGCCCATAAACCCGGTGGGGTCATCTTGTCATTCATCGCGCTCTATCCCCTTGGACAATGGGCTCCCTCGGTAATGACGAAAGCTTGGCAAATGGTCTTACCGCCGGCGTCGGGCGTTGGCAAGGTAGGGGTCAAGTCACAGGATGAGTTGGCTTGGCAATGTCGCAAGTGGCTTCCCTACAACTTTGCCCTGTCAAGTGGAGAGATAGGCGCGTCAATGTCAACATGCCGCCCTCGACGCCAAGAGTCCGTTCCGGAAAAAGAACGCTGCTCTGACTGCTGGCGTGATACATCATGCGGGAGATGTCGCGCTATAGGCAGCCTGGAAGGGGTTGTTGACGATGTGTGATGTGGAGGTGTGGACTACTCGCAGCGCGTTAGACGGCCGAGAGCTGCATATAGCATTCATGTTCAATAATGGTTGATTTCGCTTCTGACTCCTATCATGTACGCCTACTCTAGATAGAGCTTGGGCTTGCGACGGTAGCTCCTCCATCGGGCCACAAAGCCTGCCCATTGAGGCTACCGCATCAGCCACCTCGATCGACCATTGGCCTGGACACTTACAAGACACCACCGTAACTGGCCAAGTAGAGTGTAGCAGCAGCCATATCGACTTCGCTTCCAGGTCGACCGGATGGTAGACCCTTTCCTTTCTCGGTATTCGACAAGTCAGACTTGTGAGTATGCTCATCGGAATCACCGGCAGTCATCTCGGAAGGGAAAATACCAGGCTCTTCATAAGCATATGAAGCAAGGTATGACAGGGAACCTACGGCAATCTGGTTAACCCTGATCTTGAGGTGTAGGAATTCAGATGCCATGACTTTCGTGATCTACACGTCAGCTCTGGTCGATTTGTTCGGTTGGAGCAGCTCACCTGGACCATTGACGCTTTACTGGAGGCGTAAGCGAATTGACCGCCGGATGATCCCTTGAGAAGACCAGAGATAGAGGTTGTGTTGATGATCTGCGAAGCGTAGTTCTTCGTGTTGTCTCCGCCTTTCTTCAACAAAGGCAAAAATGAAGCTGCGGTGAACTATGCATTAGCTGAAAGCTCTGTAAGAGCTGGACGGAGCAAGTTGAGAACTCACGTAATGAGCAGTAACGTTCGTCCTAAGGATATCATCCCATTCCTTGAACTCGCTCCTTAGAAGCTGCTGACTGTATTTCTCGACATCATCTATCTTCTCATATCCCTCTCGAGACCCTTCACCAGCGATACCAGCGTTGTTGAACCTGGTATTAGCGTTGCGAGTGGGAGATGCGAGGCACGTACAAGACATTGATACCGTTAGGAGCACTCTTGGCAATCTGGTCGACAATCTTGCTGATTCCATCCTTGTTGGTGATATCGCCTACGATGGGTACGATGTCACCGGATGACGCGTACTTCTTGGCAACATCATTGAGCTTCTCTTCATTTCGGGAAGTAATGAACACCTTGGCACCGTTTTGAGCGAGGGCGAGAGTCTGCATGAGTCCTATACCGGTTCCACCCCCTTGATCATCAGCTAGCCCCCGCGTGTAGTCGTCTCTGCTTACCAGTAACAACGGCAGTCAAGCCTTTACAGGTAAAGACATTCGAAGCTAGAAGATGTGATTGTTCAGACATTGTACTATTTGATCTTGCGTTGAGGAGTGTACGAGTAGGTGAACGAAGTGCTGATCGGATAAACGACATATATTCTGGTGGTGTTGTAGTATATACTGTGCTATATATCTATACGCAAGTATGAGGTGAGCATGACGGTTTGATGACAGTTCACGGGTTTCATGATGTCACTTGAAGGGGATGATGAAGGTGACAACGTTGACCCACCGGTCATCGACTACCGATCTAGGCACATTATGAGTCACTCTTGATTCCAGCAAACCTGAGAGTCCAGGGATTGGCATGTCGCTTCACGGATGCATAGCTCGTATGTAAGATGAGAAGTACAGTATGACCATACATGCGTCAGAAACTCGTTGTACTACTGCCAATCTATTTACATGACAATATCACTTGTCAGCTTGTACCTTGACGGCATAAACTGCCATCTCGCCATCCATATTACTTCGAAACACAACCCACTCCCCATCCGGAGTGAAATTGGCATTAGGTTCCAACCTATAATCGTTTCCTTTCAGATCCACTAGATTTTCCCTATCAAGGTGACCCCCTCTGATCAACTGACCACTGTTCGAAGCCTTCAGTCCCGCTACATCAGGCGTGTCCATTGGTGTAAAGAGGTACAGATACTTTGCATCGTCCGCATGAGCTACCATCGTATCGTCTGCACCATCACCGCAAAACAATGTATTTGTAGAGTTCGAATGAAAGTGGACGGACCAGTCGTTCCGGAGGAGATGATACCATTGTCGAGTGCCTGTTGGGAGATGATAACCCGCAACCCAGAATGACTGACCACGAGGAGTCTCCAGATCGTACCATATCGTCTGACCGTCGGCGGAGAACCATTCGTGACCGACTATCTCCATATTCATACGTCGTTCATGTACTTTGACAGGTGTAGGTAGTGAGTCAGACGATGATGGAGAACTGTTTGAGGGGGAAGACGAGGAGTTGAGGGTGATGTACCATAATCGGTCAACTAGATGCCAAGGTCCTTCATGGCAGTACATCAGGACATTCGGATCGGTAGGTGAAAACATCAAATGGTTCAACCAATCCGTACTTTTCCTTACTACATTTTGTTCCCCGGTCTCTGTATTGAGAGTGAAGATCTCCATAGGTATCTCCGCCTCTAATCTTTGAGCGAGTTTCACTTCCTTGGCGTCCGCATAGCACATCTCTGTCCCATCGGGCCATTGTGCTCGATAGTCGAATTGATCGGTCTTCTTGTCCCTGTTGGCGAAAAAATCGAGCATAGGGTGACGGAAGGACGGCTCGACCCGAACTAGAGCTAAGAGCGTTTCGTCGGCGTTCAACGATTGAACCTCGGACCCAGGTGGTATATCGCATATCTTCGTCTGACTCGATCCAGATGGTGTGTCGTTTATACCGACGGTCCAGATTTCGGACTTATTGACTTCATACCAAATCCTCCCGGTCTTTCTGCCTGTGAATAACAATTTCCATTCTCCGCCGATATCGGCAACCGGCTCTGATTCCCAAGTACCCACTGTCAGTCTTGATATACCCCTAGGTGTCGATATGATCACATATCTGCCGTCGGGGCTGTATGCCGAGTAATTGAAGTATAACGAAGAGCAATGGGGTGGTGACAGCCGTAAGAGCTGGTGAGGGTAGGTATTAGGTATGAGCTGTGGATATTTGATTTCGGACATGATGACCGTTGTGGTACAGTGCTGTGCGCGTATGCTTGAATAGCTTAGGAACGGATGGTGGGATGATTAAGCAGTGATGGCATCAAGCCCCCGGTTTGTTATTAATGGGTCGCCTTGGCATCTCGCTACAAAGATCTTCCGCTCCGCCCGGCCCGGTGATGTTCAGTCTCCCGGCCTTTTGTCTCGGAAAGTCTTCGAAGGCTGAATCAGTGTATTCACATGCATTCTCATCTACATCCCTATCATTCCTATTGATGCCTCGATGCTTATTCATATGATCAGACTTCCGTTGTCCGTAGCGCAAACTCATCACGAATCCGCTATTGTAGAATAGCCTCTCCAGATTCATCGAAGTAAACAGGATGTCCAGACCTGAATGAATGCGTTAAAGCCGCCGCTATTTTACTAGCCTCCAGCGCATCCTGCACGTTGACAGGTAGAGCTTTACATCAGTGTCTCTACTTTGTCCAGCCTGACTAGCGCCTTACGCTTATCATCCAGAACAGCATCTGTAAATGCGTTGATTTCATTTACGAAAGCTTCCTTGAATCGCTCGTAGTATGTCGGACTGCGATCAATTGGGACCAATAGAAAGTTTATGGAGGTAGACAGAAAGATCTCAAAGGCAGACGTACGTCGACTCGGTCCTTACTCCATGAATATCCCTCACCTCCGCCCTGTTCAACATCGGATTCCTGCTAATTAGCTTACTCTCGACACGCACACCCAGTCAGTTTCTCTGAACACCTGAACTAACTCACCCATTGATGATCATCTTTCCGTTCTCAGCGAAGATCTCTGCAAAGCAATCATGTCCATGCATTGACGTCCTGCTCAAATGGAACGTCAAGATCTTTCCATTCGTGAATTCTACAGTTCCAAGACCGTTGTCGCAATCGCCCCTCTCGGCGAGTTCAGGATGACGAGTATTTTGACCCGTTGCAAATACTCTATGAACCTGTCGATTCGGAGTCGGGGTGTCGGATGCGGACAGGAGCCATCTTCCTATGTCGATATCGTGAATTCCTGTCATCAGCCTTACTGGCCGATGGGACAAATGTTGAGAAGGACAAAATAGACTCACCACAATCAACATATATCCCTCCACTGGCTTGACTGTATTGGACGAAGAATCCAGTCGAATCGTATAGATCGTTTGTAGCTGAGTGAATGAGGTGAGTACGTCCAGCTTGTCCGGAGGTGATCCACTTGTGTGCAGCCTGGTAAGATTCGTCGACTAGCCATCAGCATGTACCTCACACGGCGGTCGCCATACTCACAACGTCTTGAGAAGCCAACCATGACTTTCAATTCTGGTTTCGACTCTGCATGCTTGACAACATCCCTGCTAGTCTCCAAGTCGATAGAGATAGGTTTCTCCAGTAGGACGTGCTGTTGGTCAGCTCATCATAACAAGTGAAAGAGACTTACAAGACCCCTGTCCATAGCCTTTTTGGCTAACTCGGCGTGTATACTGGTCTCGGAGGCAATCAAGACTGCTTCCAAGCCTTTCTGATCCATACACTCGTCAGCAGACTTGAACTGCTGTACCGAGGGAGGTAGTTTTGATCGCATAGACTCGAGAACATCGGTTCGTGGATCACATATTGATAGTAGTTCTGCTCGAGGTGCTCTATAGGCTACGTTCTGCGCGTGTCGAGCTCCCTGCCCGTCAGCTTGAGTCCGATCATACAATGGCGTGAGCCAAGAGGCGGACTGACCATACGTCCTGTACCCAACACAGCATACTTGAGTTGTCTAGACACTGACATGGTAGTGTAGTAGGAGTTTGAGTGTAAGAAGACCTCAGTAGCTTTAGAGCAGGACGGCGTCCAACTAAATGCACGCCCCAAGAAGCATTACCGAACACACATGCCAAGGATCGGGGGGTTTAGGTACGTATCCTCGGTCGGTTTCTGACAACTAGCGAGACCTTTGTCGGCTCTCCAGCGAAGACAGCTGAGGATCCCTCGGTCCTGGGACGAGTCATCATGCCGAGTCGACCTGAATGATATCGTCAAAATAGGTGTGAGTTCTCCCGGTAGTGATATCAGGTTGGAGGATGAGCGAGGTGGAGGTTCGGGAGGCCAGTCGACAGTCGAAGTGGTCGATACGTCCATCGATCGCATGTGTCCATGTGATGCATGACCTACTTCACAGTGTCCTATCCCGCCGCATTGACCCAAAGTACAATTTCTCGATGCATGATGCATGCATCCGACGTATCACATCCTTATTGCATCTATCCCCCTTCCCCTCCCTCCACCTTGAAATTACTTCCGTTGATCACCGGTAAAATGTCTGACGATCACTCTATATAACTCTCTCTTTTTCTACCACCATATACTATACACCATGTCGGCACCTTCACAAGATGAGGATCTGCGCAATAGTATCTCTTCGATGATCACAGGCACAGAAGATGAGGCGACATCATCCGGATCGAGCTCCACACCCTATGATGACGATTTGACACCATTCCCAAGTCCGGTACTCAGTGCTACCTCTCTCGCTGGTCTCTCGCGTGAGTAACTCCCGCTTCAGATGCTATACCTGAAGGGAAGCTGATTCATAGTCGGCTCTGACGGAGAGCTCGAGGAGGAGGTGGATATGGAGAAGATTATTACGGATCAAGATAGGGAGCAGGCCGCCGAGCTCAAGGTCAAGGCCAACAAGGCGTTTGCTGGTGAGTGCAATTCGACTAGACTGGGAATGATCAGGGCAGTCGGCAGATGGTAGCCTGAGCAAGCGGCTGCCTTGATCTTCTGTAATCGAGCTCTGGGACGCCCTCCCCACCCTCTCATACTTTCAAAGGCCATGCTGACGAATCAGCCAAGGAGTTTAACCAATCTATCGATCTCTATTCGGATGCTATCGCCTTGAACCCCAAAGACTCGACATTATGGAATAACAGAGGAATGAGCAAAAGTAGGATGGAGGAGCATGGAGCTGCTATTGCAGATGCCAGTATGTCCCCTTGATTCTCTTTTCGCTAAATGCTGACTAGTTCAGCCAAGGCTATCGAGATCAACCCAAATTACGCCAAGGCATATTACAGACGTGGACTATCGTATCTCGCTATTCTACGACCTACAGATGCTGTCAAATCGTTCAAATCAGCTTTGAAGCTGGATCCAGGGAATGCGGCTATTCGATCTCAGCTTGATGCTACCATCAAATTGGTTAGGAGAATCGAGTTCGAGAAGGTATGTTGCGCCTCTCCCATGTTTCTGCCTTTCCTCTTCTTAGATCCTCTGCCTCACATTCCAAACTGGACCTGCTCTCTCTATCCCCTTCGGCTCGTTACCCACCCGGTCAGGACGCGCTGACAACAGGCAATTTCAATAGGAGAAACCGAATCAGCATCCTCAAAATGTACATCAGCAATATCATCAGGTGCATGCGACCTCGATTCCTCTTCATACAACTTTCCACTACCCACCATCCCATCCGATAAGAGTGCACGATATAAGCCAACGAAAGAATTCGTAGAAGGGATGATTGAAGCTTTCAAGACTGGAGGAAAATTACCCAAGAGGGTGGTCTGGGAAATCATTCTGGGTGTGAAGGGGATCGTGGATAAGGAGAGGAGTATGGTCAGTAGGACAGTGGAGGAGGGAGTCGTCTGTGATGTCATTGGGGATACGCATGGAGTAGGTTGCTATCGAGCGCTCTAGCCCGTCGAGCCGCTGCGGCGACTGCCCGCCCCAGGGTCGGCTCGCCTAAGGAGACTGCTGATGACTAGCAATTCTTTGACGTGGTGAACCTCTTGGAGATGATCGGTCTACCTTCGGAAAAGCACATGCTAGTATTCAATGGTAAGCTATCCTTACCACGTGATTGGCAGAGCTAATGATACAGGAGGTACGTTTCATGATTGACCCATACAGATCAGGTCAAATTTGTCTACAAGAGCTGACGTGAAAGATCTAGTAGACCGAGGATCATGGTCAGGTAAGCAGCCCGGATCGACCTTCAGCTATCACAGGCTGACGTATAGTTGAGGTAGCCTTAACTGCGTTCGCCTTAAAGTGGATGTGGCCCGATCGAGTTCACCTGAATAGGGGTAACCACGAAACGAATGGTGAGTAGAATTACTCCTATTCAGCCCAATTTCTCTCCTCTCCTCAACATGGCACATTTGATTCCATTTCCGTTCATGTCATGTAGTGCGGAGTGGAATCTAGCTGACTGTAGATATGAACAAGGTGTATGGATTTGAAGGAGAGGCGAAATCGAAATATGGAGACATGACTTATAAGCTGTTTGCGGATGTTTTCACTGCTCGTACGTTCATCTAATTCCTCACCTTTTTCACCTTCCCTCCTCCGTCCTCTATCTCGCATCCTCGCCTCATCTTGACCTGTCCATATATCTCTCCATCCCACTTGCAACCCCTGGTCACCGATCGTCATCTCCTATCATACTTCCCCAATCAGCCTCGTTCCCTTATGATAGTTCTCTCTACTTCTTGTCCAGAGATCAGAGCTAAAATCCAGTACCACTAGCAGTTCTCATGTCGGCCGGCTCGAACCCCTCCAACCTGAAATCCGAAGGTTCAGGACCGGCAATCTTAGGTGATGATGGGAAGAAGAGGTACTTTATCTGTCATGGTGGTCCACCTGTCAGTAAAGATGGAGTTACATTGGAGGAGGTTGCCAAGATCGATCGGTGAGTGGTGCTTCTTCCCTTAGTCCTGATCCTTGTTCCCCTTTTCCCTCTCGGAACTTTGCTCCTGAGACTCCGCGATTATCTTCCTGGATACGTCGGGGACAGGGGCATCAATCACCGATGCTGATAATAGATATGGACGACAGCCTGGTCAGGAGGGTCTCATGTGCGAAGTAAGTCCTCCATCACTAGTGGAACCTCCCGGAGCACATCCTGACGAAACAGCTTCTATGGACAGACCCCCAAGCTCAACAAGGTCGAGGACCCTCAAAGAGAGTAAGCTTTTTCCAACTTTACCCCATGTCGAACGGGCGCACAGAATTTGCCCGATTACGAGATGTAGCTGATGTCCCAGGGAGTCGGCCTAGGATTTGGTCCAGACGTCACGAAACGATGGTGTGAACTCAACAAAGTCACTGCCGTTATTCGATCGCATGAAGTAAGGCAGGATGGGTATGCGATTGAACATGATGGATTGTGTATCACGACTTTCAGTTGTCCTAATTATTGTGATACTACCGGTAACAAGGTGGGTTTCTTTCTTAGCAACGAAATCGGGACTAAGCTGACAAAAGGCTGCGTACGTCCGAATGCAATCCGACGGTCAATTAACATACCATCAATTCGAAGCTGTACCCCATCCAGCCGTCAAACCAATGGCTTACTCATCCGGGTTCAACTTCATGTCTGGCATGTAGGGTCCGGTACGAGAATATCCAAATCTATGAAAGACAAGAGGGGAAGAGGTGCAGGAGGAGGAGATGACGGACGAGGGGAACTGTTCACATCATATATTGCATTCGTAGACATGCATCATTGCATCGAGATTGCTTTCCTGACGAATGACCCTCAGGGAGATAACAAAGTAGCAAGTTCGTCATATGCCCAGAGGCGATTCCCTCCGAACTCGCGTCTTATGGCCCTCTTTCGATCTCCAACTCGTCCCGTCCCTCTTTGAGTGGATGGTATCTGAAGAATGTGATGCATTTGCAGACCGCCGAGGGTGATGTTTGAGTAGAGTGATTTCGTAATTACGGATGGCGGTCGACGAGTCTGAGCAGAGGTCGTCTAGCATTGAAACAGTGGAAACAGGGGATGGGTTGTAAGATTGGTGGTGATGATTGGATGCAGCGATGCGATGTACAGTGATGAGCATGTGGACGCGTTGCGGGATTGGATCGAATATGCGTAAAAGACTGAGTGAAGGTTGAGGGAGGATTAATTATCGAGTCGACTCGTACCCAGTCTCAGCCATTCCGCCCCGTTTCGGTATATACATGCAGCCTTACTCGCGTTGATTCTTCAATTTGGTCCAGCGAACTCGGCCCGATTTTCGCTCCGGATTGCCGCTCCGCTCTCCAGACATCGCTCCTTACGCATGATGCGCGCACCCTTCAAGCCAAGCATCATATTTGCATCTCTCGTCATTTTCGCCTTATGCCCCGATCTCCTTGACTCCGTCAACCTGATCCAATACTTCCAACACCGCCTCCTCTGCCAGTCCCGGGACTTCCAGCAACTCTTCGTTGACACCCAACTCATCCTTGACCTCTCTCAATGGCGAACCTTCCTCATATTTCACTTCTAGCTGAGCTCCACCTTTCACATCCTCCTTGTTGTCGTGGGTGAAAGTGTATACTACTTCTTTTCTTCCCTCTGACTTTATATTCGCGACTCGGGACGGGCACAATTTGGCAGTAGCGAGTAGGCAGTGATCGCATCTTGGACCAACAGGTAGGCAGATGACCTACTGATCAGTACCTGAAAAGCATGTGAATTGATGCCAATCACCTGTCCAAAACCGACTAGAAGAGGATTGATGGCTTTGTGGAGGTTTGAGGGTAGCCAAGATTGGAGGTTGAGTCGGGTCTGCTCAGCATGCATGGTCTGAGGCTTATGCCATCTTAGTCGATTGGTGATACGATGTACATGTACATCTACCCCTATACCGGCATTACTATACATCAGCTCCTCTCAGTCTCGAAACAGGTGAATGCTCACATATCCCAAGCGCACTGTAAAGCCAAGAAAGCCATTTTAGGCCCGACGCCTTTCAACTCGCATAACCCCTCTAGAGTATTCGGAACATCCCCTTTATCGTCTCCTTCTCTTTCTAGTAGCTTTCTGGCTGCATCCTGGATATATTCCGTTTTACGCCTCCAAAATCCGACTTTATTGATGCATTCGTGCACAACCTCAATCGATGCGTCGGCTAGCGATTGAGCGGTAAGGCCACCAGGAAGGGCGAGATGGAGGTTGGTGACTGCTGCCGATGTTACCGGATCTTTCGTTTGGGACGATAGCATGAGGGATGTGAGAATGTGGAAGCGTAATGTCTGGAGGTCAACTCCCGTAGATTGGATGAGCTATGAAACCTCAAGCGCCTACCTTGGGATCCGCATCTACCGTTGTTCTAGGTCGTTCACAGCCCCTTGTACGGTCAAAACAGGACCTGCTCCCACGCTTGATGACTCACATATTGTCCACAGGAGCAATGATCCCCTTCCTCATCCGTTCAATCAACCGGTATTGCTCTTCCCATTTTTCTGGCGCTTTGTGTGGTTTCTCCAAAGCCAACTGAGGTAGTTTCTTAGAGGACGACTTTGGAGTCCCTATCGAAGGTTTCGATTCTGGTTTGATCGGTGTACGTAAATCCGGCTTGACATCTACCAGTTCGATTTTCGCCCTCTTGCGTGGTGATGGGGTCACAGAAGCGTACGAGTAGGAGGAGACGTCCAATGTTGTAGCGGACGATTGTCCATCCTTGACATTCGGCGTGGATCTGGCTGATCTGCGAAGCGTTGGAGCTGCTTCAATATCGCTGATCGCGTTCAACGGTGAAGCTGGTTCTGGTTTGACAATATCTCGAGGTGGTGTCTGAGCAGTGATGAGAGTGACGCGCGAATTGCGATTCGATTTTGTTCGTTTCAACGCGTCGGGCATTACAGTTGCACTCCTTCTGGCTGGCTGTAGTGATTTGAGGGACCACAACGATCGATACAGAGGGCGCAAAA
>Ga0265798_10007749_pt1 | contig 13825 bp, 10 predicted proteins | sample P3T30metagenome_FD_192430 | JGI IMG/M metagenome (GOLD analysis project Ga0265798, IMG submission 192430) | Plant litter microbial communities from East Loma Ridge, Irvine, California - P3 T30 | ecosystem: Environmental > Terrestrial > Plant litter > Unclassified | place: USA: California...
TGCGAATGCGCGTAACGTTCTCACCCGCCTGCTTGGCAAATTCATGCGGCGTCACATGATCCTCGCGGTTTGCCTCCAGAAACCGGCTCCACCAAGTCATGATCATCCGGCGCTCCTCAAGGAACTCGGCCTTGTGGATATACGCGGCGCGCACGTTGTTGCGTTCCTTGTGGCTCATCTGCCGCTCGATGGCCGTCTCCGACCACAACCCGGACTCGATCAGTGCGCTACACGCCATGGCGCGAAAGCCGTGGCCGCAGATGTCCACCTTTGTGTCGTAGCCCATCGTCCTCAAAGCGGCGTTCACCGTGTTCTCGGACATCGGTTTCCACGGCTTGGCGTCGCCGGCAAAAACCAGGTCGAATTTGCCGGTGATCGTGTGGATCTGTTCCAGCAAAGCCACTGCTGGTGGCGATAAGGGTACAAGGTGGATGTCACCAGCCATCTTTGTACCCCGTGTGGAAAAGGGTACGCCGTCCAGCGCCGGGCGAGTGTCGGGGATTTCCCAGATGCCGCGCTTGAGGTCGAACTCGTTCCACCGTGCGAAGCGCAGTTCGCTGGAGCGCACGAATACGTGCAGCGACAGCATCACCGTCAGGCGGGTAAGGGCACGACCTTTATATGCTTCGATACAAGCTTGTAGCTCCGGTAGTCGGGATAAGGGGAGTGCGGGGCGGTGGGTCACTCGTGGCGCCTTGATTGCGCCATCGAGGTCGTGAGCTGGGTTCACCTTGATCAGCCGAAGGCGTTTGGCCTCGCGCATTATGCTTTGCAGGTAGTTCTTGATCCTGAGCGCGACGTCGATGGTGCCACGCTTCGTCACCGCCTCCAGTGGCTGCATGAGATCGTGGGTATCGAGTTCGACGATTGGCTTGGCGCCGATGATTGGGAATACGTGAGTCTTCAACCGGCTGAGCACAGTTTTGGCGTGGCCCGGCGCCCACTTGGGCACCATGCCGGCATACCAATCGAGCGCGACACTTTCGAAGCTACGCCCATTGATCACGGCTTGAGTCTTGGCCTGTTGCTTGAACTGGATGGGATCAACGCCGTTGGCGAGCTGCTGTTTGAGTTCAAGCCGTTTGCGGCGCGCGTCGGCCAATCCCACTACCGGATAGCTGCCGAGGGCGGTGAGGCCTTCGCGGCCGTCGGGCTTCACGTACCTGAGCCGCCAGCCTTTGCGCCCGTTGGGCTGTACGAGCAGGTAGAGGCCGTCGCCGTCGAAGAGCTTGTACTCGCGCTCGCGGGGTTTGGCTGTACGGCAGGCGGTGTCAGTGAGGGGAGCTGTGGTCCTGGCCATAAGGGTACTTTCCAATATCGAATTGGTAGGTATCCTTAAATCTATCCTTATTCTCGCTAGCTGCCACCGGAATCCGACGGAACGCCAAAACGAAAAAACCCGCCAGAAGGCGGGTTTTTCAAGGGTTCCAGAGATTTTGAAAGCCTTCTCTGGAACCTCAAATGGTGCCGGCACCAGGAATCGAACCCGGGACCTACTGATTACAAGTCAGTTGCTCTACCATCTGAGCTATACCGGCAAGTGAGGGCGCTGATTATAGCCATTCGATCGGCCGAGTAAACCCCCCTGCGGCATAATTTCTTCGCCTTTAGCTCTTAACCCGCCAGTGCTTATGCACATTTGGCGTGCCAACCCCAGCAACCGCCCGGCGTTTAGGTCGGTTCGATGACATCGTTCGCAAGCTACTGTTTTCGCTGGCGAATCGGACATGAACGAAAAATGACTGATCATCAGTCTGGCGTTCAAACGCAGACTCGATGCGCCGCGCAACATTTCTACCCACAGAGTTATCCACAGGTTGCGCACGCTTTAGAGGCGGCCAGCGATGATCATCAGATTGCGTGGGGTCAGGGTTTCCGGGCAGAAGGTGCCGACCTGTGCGGTGTACTGGCGCTCTTGCAGGTACCGGGCGCGGTCGAGCACCAGCCACAGTTCCAGGGGCTTGCGAAACAGGCCGCGCAGCAGTTCGAGGTTGCGGACTTGGGCAAGTCGTTGCCAGCCGCGTGCTTCAAGCTCGACGAAGTCCACGCCATGCCCGATAGGCACGCTCTGCAACGCTGCAAGGTCGCGGCAGTAGTCGGCGAAGGGTTTGTCCAGCCAGCCGGCGGGCAGGGAGGGGCAGGGCAGGTAGTGGTCGATGCCGCGTTGTTCGCGCTGCAGCAGGTCGAAGGCCAGGCGGCGGGCCATGGAGTGGTCGCGTTGGCGGCGCACGCGGGCGCCGGCGGTGACGGTGGCTTCGAGGGGCAGGCCAAGGTCTTCGAGGGTCAGTGAGAGGGCGGAGGGTTCGGCGCACAGTTGGCGATAGGCGCCATGGGTGCGGTTGTAGCAGCAGGGTGCGAAGGCCAGGTGTTGGCAGCCTGCCTGGGTGGCGCAGTGCATGAGTCGCACGTGCAGGTCGCCGCACGCGTGCAGGGCGACGGGTGTGCTGGAGGCTGGCAGGCGCAGGTCATCGGCCATGACGTCTTGCAGTTGGTGCTGGGCGAGCAGGGCGTGATGGGCACTGAGCTGGGCGCCGCTGGCCACCAGTGCCGGGTCGTGTTCCAGGCAGGTGAGTTGCTGGCCGTCGCGCAGCAGTCGGCGGCCGAGGTGGCCTTTGCCGGCGCACCAGTCCAGCCAGTGGCTGGTGGACGCTGCGAACGGCAGGGCGGCGGCGAATGCTTCGATCTGTTGCCATTTGCGGCCGGGTACATCGACGTTGAGACGGTGGCGCGCAGTGGGCACAAAACTGGTCGGCAGCGGGCCTACCGCGGCCAGCGCATGCGCCTGCTGTGCTAAAGCATGAAAGGGCGCTGGGGAGTCCAGGTCCAGCAGCGAGTTATGCACAGCCTCGGCCTCGGGCAGGGTGCGGGCGCGCAGCCAATTGGCGAGCTCGGGAAGTTTCGCTTCCCAAGGTAAGGTCAATTGGGTGAAGGGCTTGGGCCGCCACAGGTCGACGTGGTCAGCCAGAAAGGCGTCCAGTGCGTGAAAGCGTTCACGCAGCTGGTCGCCTTGCAGGGTCAGCGGCCCTGGCACGCGTCCACGCGCAGCCAGCGCTCGAGCAGTTTGAAGCCCTGCACCAGCACGAACGACATGGCCAGGTAGAACATGCCAGCGGCGAAGAAGATTTCCACCGGCAGGTAGGTGCGCGCGATGATCGTGCGGGCCATGCCGGTGAGTTCCAGCAGGGTGACGGTGCTGGCCAGCGAGCTGGCCTTGAGCATCAGGATCACTTCATTGCTGTAGGCCGGCAGGCCGATGCGCGCGGCGCGTGGCAGCATGATGTGCAGCAGGGCTTTGCTGCGGGACATGCCGAGGGCGCGAGCGGCTTCGATCTCGCCCTTGGGTATGGCTTGCAGCGCGCCGCGCAGGATTTCTGCGATATAGGCGGCGGTGTGCAGAGTCATGGTCCCGGCGGCGCACCAGAACGGGCTGCGAAGGTACGGCCACAGGCTGCTCTCGCGCACCGCGTCGAACTGCGCCAGCCCGTAGTACACCAGAAACAGCTGCACCAGCAGCGGGGTGCCGCGAAAGAAGAAGATGTAGGCGTAGGGCAGGCCGCTGATGTACCACTTCTTCGAGGTGCGGGCGATGCCGAGCGGGATGGCCAGGATGAGTCCGGCGAGTACCGCGATGGCCACCAGTTCGAGGGTCAGGGTGGCGCTTTGCATCAGGCGCGGCAGCCATTTGATGATCACTTCCCAGTTCATTGCGAGGCCCTCGCGAAGCCGCGCGAGGCGCGTTTCTCCATGAAGTGCAGGGCAACCATGGCGACCACGGTGAGGCTCAGGTACATCAGGGCGGCAACCATATAGAAGGTGAACGGTTGTTTGCTGACGGTGACGGCGTTCTGCGCGTTGCGCATGATCTCTTCCAGGCTGATAACGGATACCAGTGCGGTGTCCTTCATCAGAATCAGAAACAGATTACCCAGCCCTGGCAGGGCGATGCGCCACATCTGCGGCAGCACCAGGCGAATGAAGATGCGCGACGTGCTCAGGCCCAGGGCCAGGCCGGCTTCGCGGTGGCCTTTGGGAATGGCCAGGATGGCGCCGCGGAACACCTCCGTGGCGTAGGCGCCGAAGCACAGGCCCAAGGCGATGACGCCGGCGGCGAAGGGGCTGAGTTCCAGGCTGCCGACACCCAGCGCCAGGCCGATGCTGCGCAGGCCGTTGACGGTGCCAAAGTAGATCAGCAGCACCCACAGCAGTTCGGGGATGCCGCGCACCAGCGTCGAGTAGAAACCGCCGAGCCATTGCAGGGGGCGGTTGCCGGAGGTTTTCGCCAGGGCACCGGCGAGGCCCAGCAGCAGCCCCAGGCACAGAGCGCTGAGGGCCAGTTTGACGGTCATCAGCGCGCCTGCGGCAAGCGCAGGGCCGAAGCCATAGAGATCGATGTTCATGGGCAGGCTTGTTCAGGGGCGGGCATCGGCCGTGTAGGCCAACGCCCGCCGGGCTGTCAGAGGATGCTGAAAGGGAAGTACTTGTCGTTGATCTTCTTGTAGGTACCGTCGGCAATGATTTCCTGCAGCGCGGCATTCAGCTTGTCGCGCAGGGCATCGCCCTTGCGCACGGCAATGCCGATCTTGTCGCTTTGCTCGACCGCGTCACCCTTGAATTCGAAATTCTTGCCGGCGTCGCTCTTGAGCCAATCGTAGCTGGCGTACTTGTCGGCCAGGATGGCGTCGAGGCGGCCGCTGCTCAGGTCGAGAAAGGCGTTTTCAGAGGTGTCGTACAGCTTGAGGTCGACATCCATGCCGTACTTGTCTTCCAGCCAGGTGCCGGACAGGGTCGCGCGCTGGGCGCCGATGACTTTGCCCTTGAGGCTGTCGCCGTCGGTCTTGAAGTCATCGCCCTTCTTGGCAATGAACTGCAGCTTGTTACTGTAGTAGGGGTTGGTGAAGTCGACCACTTCCGAGCGCTCGGGGGTGATCGACATCGACGACACCAGGAAGTCGAACTTCTGCGACTGCAGTGCGGGAATGATGCCGTCCCAGTCGGAGGTGACGATTTCGCACTCCACTTCCATCTTGGCGCACAGGGCCTTGCCGATGTCAACGTCGAAGCCCACGACCTGGCCGCTGGTGTCCTTGTTGTTGAACGGTGGGTAGGCCGCTTCCACGCCCATGCGCAGTTTGTCGGCAGCCATGGCCGCGCCGTTGACCAGCAGTGTGGCGGCAACCGCCAGGAAGATTTTCTTCATGCTCATATTGTTATTGCTCCGTTAGCGGTTGCTGGACATAAACTGCCTGCAGCGCGCCGACAAGGGGTTGTCGAATACTTGCTCGGGCGTACCCTGCTCTTCCACCAGACCTTGATGCAGAAACACCACCTCGCTGGAGACCTGCCGGGCAAAGCCCATCTCGTGTGTCACCAGCAGCATGGTACGGCCTTCTTCGGCCAGGTTGCGAATAACCGCGAGCACCTCCTGGACCATTTCCGGATCCAGCGCCGAGGTCGGTTCGTCGAACAGAATAACCTTGGGCTGCATGGCCAGGGTGCGGGCAATCGCTGCACGTTGTTGCTGGCCGCCGGAAAGCTCGTTCGGATAGGCGTGGCGCTTGTCGGCGATACCCACCTTGGCCAGCAGCGCCTCGGCCACTTCGATCGCTTCGGCGCGGCTATGCCCCAGCACGCGGCGCGGTGCCTCAATGATGTTGTCGAGCACGCTCATGTGCGGCCACAGGTTGAAATTCTGGAAGACGAAACCGATCTGGCTGCGCAGCCGGTTGATCTGGCGGCTGTCGGCGGCGATCAGCTCGCCGTTGCGAGCGGCCTTGAGCTTGAGCGCTTCACCGGCCACGAGGATCTCGCCCTGATGAGGGTTTTCCAGCAGGTTGATGCAGCGCAGCAGGGTCGACTTGCCGGAGCCGGACGAACCGAGGATGGAAATCACCGCGCCGTCGTTGGCGGCCAGCGATATGCCCTTCAGCACGTCCAGTGCACCGTAGCGCTTGTGCAGGTTACGGATTTCCAGAGCGGGCGTGGCCTGAGCCATGTGCGGTCCTCATATAGGCGGGTGCGGCCTGCCGTCACCGAAGTGAACAGCCAAGCGCAAAGCTAGCATAGCGCGGATGGCGAGGCTGGATTTGCAGCTTGTGTCCGATCTGCCTGGCGTGATGTGCGAAGGCACCGCAGCAGGAACGTCGGACGGGCAGGGCGCGATAAAAAAGGCGCGATGTTGCCAGTTTTGCCCAGTGGAGGAAAGCGCGAATGCGGCTTGAACGTGGCAACGCGATAAGAGGCAGGTCGCACGAAGTTGCACCTGAGCCACGCAGTGCCCATGCAAAAGTTGCGCCTTTAGGTTGCACTGTTTTTGTGCGAAGGTGTTACCGACGTCGTCTTTTGGTGCGGCATATCGCCCCACGCTGAGTAGTTCGGTAATCCGTCTCAGCTCGCAGAGCAAACCTCAGCAGATTCAATCTGTTGGCACGAATGGCGAAGAGGTCCGTTTCAGGGCGGCAGGATATACCTTGGTACAATTTGGCGCAATTTTTGCGTAAAAGATAAGGAACGGGGTGTAGCGGACTTTGCACAAGGCTCGCGATCACCGCCGGACAGAACGCTATTCTTCGCAAAGGTAGTTTTATGAGTACGCAGAATTCCACAGGTCTCGCTCAGGGACTCAAGCCGCGTCATGTAACTATGTTGTCGATCGCCGGTGTCATTGGTGCCGGCCTGTTCGTAGGTTCCGGGCACGCCATCGCCGCTGCTGGCCCTGCTGTGCTGCTGGCCTATGCTGCTGCCGGCAGCCTGGTGGTGCTGGTCATGCGCATGCTCGGTGAAATGGCCGTTGCCTCGCCGGACACTGGGTCGTTTTCCACCTACGCCGACCGTGCCATCGGTCACTGGGCCGGTTTTTCCATCGGCTGGTTGTACTGGTGGTTCTGGGTGCTGGTGATTCCGCTGGAAGCCAACGCCGCCGCCTCGATCCTGCATGCCTGGATTCCTGGCGTGTCGCATTGGGTGTTCGCATTGTTGATCACCCTGGTGCTGACGGTGACCAACCTGTTCAGCGTGAAGAACTACGGTGAATTCGAATTCTGGTTCGCGCTGATCAAGGTGCTGGCAATCATTGCCTTCATCGTCGTTGGCCTGGGCGCCGTGTTCGGCTTCATGCCCAACAGCCAAGTCAGCGGTGTCAGTCACCTCACCGATACCATGGGCTTCATGCCCAACGGGCTGGGTGCCGTCGTCGCCGCCATGCTGACCACCATGTTCTCGTTCATGGGTACCGAGATCGTCACCATCGCCGCCGCCGAATCGAAGAACCCCGGTCAGCAGATCTCCAAGGCCACCAACTCGGTGATCTGGCGGATCTTCCTGTTCTACCTGGTTTCGATTTTCCTGGTAGTGGCTCTAGTGCCGTGGAACGACCCGCGTCTGGCGGAGCTGGGCTCGTATCAGACCGTTCTCGAGCTGATCGGCATTCCTAACGCGAAGCTGATCGTCGACATCGTGGTATTGGTTGCCGTGACCAGCTGCCTGAACTCGGCGCTGTATACCGCGTCTCGCATGCTGTTCTCCCTCAGCAAGCGCGGCGACGCGCCTGCTGCCGCGCAGAAAACCTCGAAGTCCGGTACCCCGTCGGTGGCCGTGCTGATGTCCACCGCGGCCGCGTTCGTGGCCGTGATCGCCAACTACGTCGCCCCAGCGGCGGTGTTCGACTTCCTGCTGGCTACCTCTGGCGCCATCGCGCTGCTGGTGTACCTGGTGATCGCCGTGTCGCAACTGCGCATGCGCCGCAAGCGCGAGTTGGCCGGAGAGAAGATCGACTTCAAGATGTGGCTGTTCCCCGGCCTCACCTACCTGGTCATCCTGTTCATCGTCGCGGTGCTCACCACCATGGCCCTGCGCGAAGACCACCGCGTGGAAATTCTCGCCACCGGTGGCCTGGCCATCGCGGTGGTCGTCGCCGGGCTGATCGTCTCCAGCCGCCGCAAGGCCGGTAACGCGCGCGTGGCGCTCGGTCGCTGATCGCTTCGACCGCTTGAACGCAAAGGCCGCTGTCGGTGACGACAGCGGCCTTTGTTGTTTCTGCGACTGCCGCGCCAGGAGCAACCCAGCCCGGTGCACTGCATCAGGAGGGTCGGTTGTCCGGCTGCTTCGCTTTGGCGGTCTGTATCTGGGCGGCTGCAACAGGTTTGAAAAAATCCTGCTTCCACTGAGGCCACTGCGCAACCGTCTGGCGGCACGCAGAGAGATGGTCGAGAAACGCCTGTTTTTTACTGGTCATGTCATTTGTTCTCCAAGTAGCTGGACAGCAGGCTCGCCGCGGTCGATTCCCGGTCTACATAAGACCAGGGGTGCATCTGGGTTCGCAGTTTCGCGTCGCCCTCTTTCCATTCCACGACTTCGCCATCTTCATTCTTGCGAGCGACAGGGTAGCCGCTACCGAGGTTGGTGGAAAACAAATTGAAGAAGCTGCGAGGACCAACCCCTATGAATGGTTCGAAAACGACATTGGTGTGGTTTTTCGTCAGTGAGATCGAATCCGAGTGGAATTCCAACGCCTTGCTTTTCGGATAGGGCTCTACATATACGACTCGTTTGATACCTGCCGCCACGATGTGCTTGGCGCAGTTATGGCAGGGGAACGTCGTACAGTAGAGATCGCTCCCCGCACAGGAAGTGCCTGAACGGGCACTGGAAAGCAGTGCTTCCATCTCGGCATGCACCACGCGACCGTATTCAGTGATGTCCTTGATTCTGCTTTTCTTGATCAATGGCGCCAGTTCCTCCTGGTACTGCGCAGGAATCACCGCAAGGATTTCGTCGACGATGAGCTTTTTGTGCGAGGCATTGGAGTCCAGACCGCGCATGTAGTCGCGTCCATCCGGCGTGTCGACGATGCCATGGCTCTCCGGGTCTTTTTCAGGCCAATAGAGCCCGCCGTGTGCCTTGGGCACGTCATTGGCGCCGGTAGCGACAATGCAGCGGTCTTTGGTCAGCACGGCGCCGACTTGGCGCGAGAGGTCGGCCGAACGTAGCGATGCGGAAAATGCCATGAACATGGCGTACTCATCGAACGTGGGCGTGATGTAGGGACGCCCGAACAATAGATCGAGGATTCGCCAGGTCTGCTTCTTGAGCGCGTCCGAGTTGCCGTCGTAGTCGATGAAGAAGTCCGAAAGGTGATAGGTGTTGCGCGTGTGCTGCCCATGCTCGTCGCGTTCGTCCGCGTCGCGCTCGATCAGTCGGGAAGCCTGCTGTTCGGTCATCGAGCGATCTTTGACGAGGTACTCGTGACGCCGCGCCGAGTCCGCATGGACACCGACCAGGAAAAAACCATCGGAGTAGATTTTGCGCAGGCGTTCGACCTCGGCAGGACTTTTCAGCGAGTTGATGATGAACGCCCGGCGGCGCATGGGGGCGGACTCGCTGCGCAGCTTGTTGATCTGGGCCGCCGCGCCAAGGGCCAGGATGGCATTGTCCTGGCTGTCCTTGCGCAGCCGGTTGCCTTCTTCCATGTAGCTGCTGATGCGCTCATATTCACTGGTGGTCTGGGCCGGACAGCCAATGCTGGCGATGACATCCGTCGAGATTTTGATGCAGCTGGTTTCATAGCCGAAGATCTTGAGCCTGTCACCGATCAGCTTCGAGACTTCAGGCAGATCAGTGCCGATGGTGCCGACCAGGCCAATGATGAGTTCGGAGTCTGAATAGGTGTCGTCGATGAAGTAGGACGTATCTGATGGGGGAACCTCGGAGAGTTCCGCAACCATCTGCGCTGCACCCAGGGATGGGATGGATGAGCTGCCGTACTGGCTGTCGAGTAGAGGACCGACCATTTCCTGCAGTTTCGCCGCTGCATGCGGCTTGCCCTGGAAGTGGAGAGTTCCGGTAGAGGGGTACCAATTGAGAATGCCCTTGCCCAGGGTCTTGAACTGACATTGATTGTCGTTGATCACCCGCCATTCGCCTGCAGGCAAAATGCTTTCGAGCTGTGATTTGAGCTCTTCGAATGTGCCATCGAAACGCATAGTGACTCCTTGTTCTCACTGCCGATCAATCCGTTGATCGAGGGGGCTCCCGGTGTCTTTCGAGAGGTAAGGCCATACGGGAATCAAGATAGCCCAGAGTCGAGGAAGGTACAGGCATTACCCGCGTTGATAAGTAACAGCGTATGTAGGCGTAAGCCGCACCCAGACCGATCGAGTGTCTGCACCGCAGATTGATCTGCAAAAAGATGTGCGTGCCTCGCCCTTAATCCCGCCCAATAAAAAACCCCTGAATCTTTCAATTCAGGGGTTTCTCGGTATTAGTGGTGCCCAGAGACGGAATCGAACCGCCGACACGGGGATTTTCAATCCCCTGCTCTACCGACTGAGCTATCTGGGCAACGGGGCGCATTAAACTGGTTTTTCGACGGGTCGTCAAGCGTGATGTCGAAAAAAATTTTAATCATTACCGTCGCTTACGATTTTGCTGGGTTATTCGGCGGGTGGTACGTAGCCGTCGGCCTTGGCGTATTCCTCGCCGGACAGGTACTTGTCCATTTCGCCCTGGAGGAATTTGCGGTCTTCGGCGTTCATCATGTTCAGGCGGCGCTCGTTGATCAGCAGCGTCTGGTGTTTCTGCCAGTCGCCCCAGGCTTGCTGGGAGACGTGGTTGTAGATGTCTTCGCCCTTGGCGCCGGGGTAGGGAGGGCGTTCCAGGCCAGGCAGTTCTTCTTTGTACTTGCGGCACAGTACGGTGCGGGTCATTACAGATCTCCTGCGTTCAAGGCGTCGGCTGCGTGTTGCAGCAGCTTCTTCACCGGGGCTGCGAGGCCCAGGCGCGGCGGTGTGGCGAGGTTATACCAGAGCCAGTCGGCCTCGGCCACGTGGTGGGCGGTCTGCTCGACCTGCACCAGCCAGGGGTCGATGGCCAGCTGGAAGTGGCTGAAGGTGTGCGTCAGGGCCGGCAACTGGCGGCGACCCAGCAGGTGCAGTGCGTGTTGATCGGCAAGGTGGTCGAGGTCACTCAGATCATCGAGCTGCGGAAGGCTCCACAGGCCGCCCCACAGGCCCGTTGAGGGCCTGCGGTAGAGCAGGATGGCGCCGTCGCGGTTGGCGAGCAGAGGCATCAGCGTTGCGCGTTGCGGGATGGTCTTGCGCGGCTTGGGCACCGGGTAACGGATTTCCAGGCCGAGCATGTGCGCTTCACAGCTCTTTTCCAGCGGGCACAGCAGGCAGCTGGGCTTGCTGCGGGTGCACAGCGTGGCGCCCAGGTCCATCATTGCCTGGGTGTAGTGGTTCACCCGGGTCTGCGGAGTCAGGCGCTCGGCGGTGGCCCACAGCGCCTTGGCCACCTTGGGCTCGCCTGGATAGCCTTCCTGCGCGGTGTAGCGGGCGAGCACGCGCTTGACGTTGCCGTCGAGGATCGGCGCGCGCAGGCCCATGCTGATGCTGGCAATCGCGCCGGCCGTGGACAGGCCGATACCGGGCAGCTCGACCAGTTTCTCGACGTCGCGGGGAAACTCGCCGCCGTGCTCTGTCATCACGATTTTCGCGGTTTTCTGCAGGTTGCGCGCGCGGGTGTAATAGCCCAGCCCGGTCCACAGGTGCAGCACTTCGTCTTCCGGCGCCTCGGCCAGCGCCTGCACCGTGGGCAGCGCGGCCATGAAGCGGTCGAAGTAGTTCAGTACCGTGCTGACCTGGGTTTGCTGCAGCATGATTTCCGACACCCATACCCGGTAAGGGTTGATGCCCTGCTGCCAGGGCAGATCATGCCGGCCATTGCGGTCGTACCATTCCAGCACGGCGCTGGAAAACTGCTCGGGGCTCATCGGTTGAACAGACCTCGCAATGCGTCTTTGAGTTTTGGATCGACCTTGTCGCCCAGTTTTTCTTCGAGCTTCTCGTCGATCTTGTCGCGAATACGGTCGCCGGCCAGCTTGGCGGCGACCTGGCCCAAGCCGTCACGGTCGATCCGGCAGGCTTTGGCGCCCATCTCCAGCGGGCCGCGGCAGCGCAGCGGCAGCTCGACGCCGACGAAGCGCTCGCCCACCTGGCAGGCCGGGTCGGCGCTGGTGCCTTGTTCGCCGTCGACCACCACACCAATGCGGTAGTCCATGCCCAGCACACGCAGATCGACGTCGCCGTTGCCCTTCACGGTCAGGCCGGGGATGCGCACGAGCAGGTCCTGGTTGCTGGCCACGCCGTTGCGGAACACCAGGCTGCCCTTGAGCTCCTTGAACGGCGTGTCCTTGCCACGCGGTTCGCCGTTGAGCGTTTTGCGGTTGAGCACCGAGATGCCGCGGCAGATCTGCTGCTCGAGGTTGGCGTTGACCAGCACGCCGTCGTTGAGGACGAAGCTGGCGGTACCGTTGAGCGATTCGACCAGGGCTTTCTGGCTGTTGCCGGAACCGCTGAGGTTGCTGTTGAGGTTCAACAGGCCGCGCAGCGGTGGGTTGGCGTTCTGCGTCTTGATAAAGTTTTCAACGGGCACCTTGTCGATGCGCGTCTGCAACGCCAGCAGCGGCATGTCCGGGCGCACGTCGAACGTGCCCTGGGTGTTGAAGCTGCCGTTGTAGAGGCCGCCTGCCAGGGTCTGCAGGGTCAGCATGCCGCCCTGGCCCTGCGCCTTGAGGGTGGCGTTGTGCACAGGCAGGCCCTTCAGGGTCAGTTGGCCAATGGTCAGGTCGGCCTGCACGTCCAGGGCGCGCAGACGCTCCACGGGCAGCAGGCGGTCATCGCTCCAGGCGCCGCGGGTCGGGGGTTCCGGCAGCGGTGATTCGCCCGAGGCGACTGCGGCTGCTTCGCTGTTCTGCACTTCGGCCTGGCGCGCCGCGCTGGCATTGGCGGCCTTTTCGGTCTTGGCCGGCAGGTAGCGGTCGGCGTTGAAGGTGTCGCCCTTGAGCTGCAGGCGCAGGGCCTGGCGGGCAAAATCCTCTACGGCGATGCGGCCGGTGAAAGTGCTGTCGTCCAGTTTCAGCGTCAGGTCTTCCAGGCCAAGGCTGTCGCGGGTGCCCTGCAGGCGGCTGACCAGCTCGAACTTGCCGAGGCTGCCCGGTGCCATCGCCGGCAGCGGTTGGCCGATGCCGTCGAAGAAGGCGCGAAGGTCGAACTCGGCAATCGACAGGCCGCCGGTGAGCTGAGGGTCGCTGTCCAGATTGCGCACACGCAGTTCGCCCAGCGCGCGCAGCTGATTGGCGGCCAGCTTGAGGCCGGTCCATTCGGCGACGTTGGCGGACTGGTCGAGCAGCAACTGCCCCTGCGCGCTGAAGTTCACGGTCTTGCCCTGCAGCGGGTCGCCCGAGGCTTCACCGCTCAGGCGCATGTCTTCGAGCTGGTAGCGCTTGAGCACGCGGTCGAAGCGAAGCTCGCCGGCAAGCTCGGTACGGGCCCGCACGACCGGCTGGTTGGTGCCCAGGAAGGCGGTCAGTTTCAGCGGAATGTCCGCGCCTTCATGGACGGCGCCGGTGCTCAGCTGGATGCTTTCGGCGGTGTACATGCGGCCTGTGCGCACGTCGTTGTACTGCACGCGGGCGTTGTTCACGGTCAGGCTGTCGATGTCGAGCTTGACCGGGCGCGAGGGCGCCTGCGGTTTGCCCGGCTCGGTGACTGCCGGTGCGTTCGGGTCGGTGGCGTCGGCCGTGGTGGCGGGCAGCGGCTTGCCGATGTCTTCCCAGTTGCCGTGGCCGTTGGCATCACGTTCCAGGGACAGGTTCAGGCCTTCGACCCGTACGTCGCTCATCTGCACTTCCTTGCGCAGCAGCGGAAGCACGCGCACGGACAGCCCGAGCATCTGCAGATCGGCGAAGGGTGCCTTGGGGTTGGCAAGGGTGGCCACGCTGGCGTCGTGCAGTTCCAGGCCCAGCCATGGGAACAGGCTCCAGCCGATATCC
>Ga0265798_10007750_pt1 | contig 13825 bp, 10 predicted proteins | sample P3T30metagenome_FD_192430 | JGI IMG/M metagenome (GOLD analysis project Ga0265798, IMG submission 192430) | Plant litter microbial communities from East Loma Ridge, Irvine, California - P3 T30 | ecosystem: Environmental > Terrestrial > Plant litter > Unclassified | place: USA: California...
GTCACCTTCCCAAAAATTGGATGCTCTCGGAGACCTAAGCGGAGCATCGGCATCTCTGTGCGTGGCTATCACAGCCCTGATCGATGTGCAAGCCAAACGTGATGTGGCCGACGCGGCTATCAAATTGACTCGTGAGTGGTACAAGGCGGCGAGAGGAAAAAACGATGAGATCAATGAGAAGATGCTCGATGTTACTGGGACGAGCCGCTTGGAAAAAGCATTTCCAGAGCCCGGAAACTGGATCAGGTCCCGGCACCTTGGGGCTGGGAGTTTCGGAGCAGCATCGCTGTACCTGAAATTCTCTGATTCTGGCAACATCATCAACCGCGTTGTAGTCAAAGACTGCGACTATGATCAAACTGCAGAGAAGAGGCATTTGTGGGATGGTGTTGAACAGAAGAGCATGTGGACCACGGACCACAGGGGAGCGAAAATCCCGATGGAGGTGGCCACGATGTTTGATCTTCGTGGAAGGATTGGTTCCGAATATGTTGTCAGGATCCTCAACTGGCGCATGGCTGAGAAGCGGAGGTTGTTTCGCTTATATCTCGAGGTAAGCAGCTCAGACCAACAGTCGATGAGAATATACTGATGATTCCAACTCGCAGTACGTATACCAGGTACCTTGCGGCATGCTTTCAGGCGCCTCGTGCTGTGTCGCCGATCCGTCGTTACAAACAGTGGATCCTGACGCCATTTTGACGGTGTCTATATTGTTGGGACAGAAAGATACTGACTTCTTGGCACAGATTTTGTCCACTGAAAGATCTGTGGAGTGCAAGCGATGAGTACAACAAGGCGCAAAGCAGACACGATGCCAATCCAGACGGTAATCCTCAGCCTCGGATGCCGGAACCTTTTCTTTGGTATGTCTTTGAATGTCTGTGCATTGTAGGACTGCTTCTCGAACGAGGTGCAATGGAGCGCAACCCGATTCGCGACTGGAAAACAATCGTGCATCGCGAGTCAGAACACAAAACGTCTTCCTCGCAATGCCAGATGAGCATCGTTTCTGTCTCTACCCGACCCCGAAAGTCGGTGACTTTGAACTGGCTCAACGTACCACCAGAGCAATGGTATGACCGCATGAGGGAGGAAATGAAAGAAAGATGGTTGGTGTCATCGAAGACGAACGTGTGGGGTGGGTCCAGTCTATGTTGCCGTACCGTTGCTTTTAGAGTACTGACTGTCGCTTAGGCGTTGGTAATGTGGTGGCTTCGATGCTGAATTTGACAGAGGGTGTCGTTGACGTCTTCGAAAACAACGGCGAATTCCAATATCGACAACATCAGCCAGCACATTACAGCACCCAGCTCAAACGTGTTCTTGGCGAGTGCCTATCTCTCGACCCCAGCAGAAGACCTGACTTCCCGACTCTTCTGAAGACAACACAAGAGCATAGGACCACAATTCAAAATAATTTAAGAGACCAGCCGGCAAACAGCGTCGCCTGGAGAGGTCATGAGCTCATTTCAGTGGTCACGAGTTCGGTACGTATCCGACGTCTACGCTGGAGGTGTCCGAGAATGAACTGACCACTCCTGCAGGGAATCGCCAATAACATGGTAGCACACCGTTTGGGCGAAGGTGATCTTGACTCTCCAAACGAGGTCGGCGGCGCAACTGGTACGGAGCTACCTGTAGACGGGATCAAGGATCCGGGGCCCTCTGGATCCCAAGACGCGACCTCGCCTGGAGGCAGGGCTCCGCCATTGCATGCAGGTGACGGATCGACGAGGTTGCATCCCGGCGCTTCCGTTCAAAGTGCTCCTCGTGTGTCATCTGCGCAGTCTGGCGCCAGACGGGAATCAAATTCTGCTGATGCAGAGCAATCCCAGAAGCTGAAGTCAGGGACCAGAAAACGGAGAAGTTCAAACGAGCAGGAGCGACCGAAAGTAAAGCCTCGCCTCAGGCGCGGCGCTCAAAATAACACCAGCGCCCAAAATAATGCGGTCGCCCAAACTGCTACTCCCGTTCAGGTCAATCCAGTCGCTCAGGCCAACGCTGCTACTCAAACCAACGTTGTCGCACAAGCCCAAGCGAATACTGCCCCTCAGACCAATCCAGCTCCTCGAGCTAGGGCCGCCAAACCTGTGGAGAGAACGGCAGCCGCTGATCGACCCAGAAGGGCACCGAAGACGAGACCGAATTATAAATGATGATGTCGGTCCGTGTCAGGCCTGGTGTACAAAACCTCAATCGTGACTCACTACTTCCTGCCCGTTGGCGAGTGCATGTCCAGAGCAACATTACTCTGGCAAAGTTTTAGGGTCAAAAGATCCAGCGGAACGGACTTTGTTGTTGACTTCATGGTGGAAGCCTGGTTGATTTGCTATTCATTCCCTAAATCATGTAAATCCGATACGTGTTGAAATTTGCCTCCGTTTTCCTTCTCATTGCTCAGATATCATACCTGTCCAGATCCGAATGTTGGGGGCGGTACACGAAATAGTCGAACTTGGCTTTCAACGCCGTGCCATTGAGGTCAGAGCAAGCCATGCCGACAAAAGCACCTGTGAAACTGCCTTCCGAACGATGTCCGCCGCATTCGTCGCAAAGAAGTGAAGCATCAAGGACTGGGCCAACCTTTTGCAGCTCCTTGTCATCGATAGCATAATAGAACTGCAGATGCTGGCCGCGAATGGTGAGTGCAAGCTTGACTTTGCCCTCATTCGGGATCTTGACGGGTTCCAAGAGGGGCTTGCTGAGATCTCCATGGGGGAATGACGCCTCGGAAGACATGATGAGAACTTCCCTCTGTCCATCCGCGTCGGCTGTCACCGTAAGATAGAAGAAGTTGAAGCGGCAGTAGTATGCTGTCAGTCCAGCAAATTGCCTCTCGTCCTCTGGTGAAAAGTCGACAACGGTCTCTGCATCGTATGAGAAGTGAGTCTGCCGGCGTGCTACCAGAGCCTGCTCGAACCAGGAACCAATCGATTCACGACCGGTCAGTGTCAGTTTGCTATCCTGTAGCTGGAAGATCCGATCAATTTCCGGCGTGCGCAGCCACTGGAAGTCCTTATGCAGTTCTTTGTCGAACGAGTAGCGCTGCTCGGCCCAGTAGTTTGAGTCATCTGGGGTACCTGGAACCTCAACATAGAGGGAAGGTACTGGCCCGTTCTTGATGTAGAACCAGTCGTCCTCCCAGTATGCTTCCTGGAGGCCGGTCTCACGGCCCAACACACAACGGCGCTTCTGTGTAATCGGCCTTCCGGTGAGATGGACATAGTAGGACTTGCCATCAGGTGTGTCGACAATGCTACCGTGGCCAGCCCGCTGCAAAGCCGCGTGAGGGTGGTCTTTTGACGTGAGTATATATTTCTGAGGATGCAACTCGTACGGTCCCCAGATGTCACGAGACCGTGCCAGTGTGGATGCATGATCGTAAGCTGTACCGCCCTCGGCTGTCAAGAGATAGTAGTAGCCGTTGCGCTTGTAAAGGTGAGGCGCTTCGACCAGATCCAGCTCAGTTCCATAGAAGATGGTCTTTCGGGGGCCAACTAGTTTTCCTGCCTTGCCGTCGTACTCCTGCAGTCTGATACCAGCAAATGATCGGGGCCGGCTGCGGTGATCCCACAGCATGTTGACGAACCATTTTTTGCCATCGTCGTCGTGGAACAGCGAAGGGTCAAAGCCAGAAGAGTTTACATGGACTGGGTCGGACCACGGGCCTTCAATTTTCGGCGCGGTGACGATGTAGTTGGGAGCATCCTTGAAGGAGCCGTCTTTGCGTCGCACGTCAGTGTAGACAAGCCAAAACTTCTCCCCGTCGTGGGAAAGACATGGGGCCCATACGCCACACGAGTCAGGCTCCCCACGCATGTCAAGCTGCTCTTTGCGATTGAGCGGCCTGATGATAAGGTCCCAGTTGGCCAAGTCTTTTGAATGATGAATTTGGACACCAGGATACCATTCAAAGGTCGACGTAGCAATGTAGTAGTCCTCTCCCACCCGGAGGATGGAAGGGTCGGCATTGAAGCCCGGCAAGATAGGGTTCCGGACCTGAGGCATGGTGAAGATCTGTGAAGACGTGTGAGGTTGGGGGAGTGCTGCAAGCCCGCCACTTGAGTAGTAGACACCTTATATACTCAAGAGTATGCAGTACTAGAGTACCAGAGTACACGCGAATCAGTGGTTACAGGACGTGGCGACTCCGCCCCAGCATGGTCTGTTTAGCCATTTATCCGGCCTGGTTTGGGAAAGCCGAGGGCATGCGAGGCTCCACCTGCCGTCTGGGCAATGTAAAGCCATGCAAATGACTGCAGCAAAGGACTGTAGCGACATGCGAATATGTGGGCTTGCTCTTGTGCATTAAGGGTGGGTTGTTGCAAGAAGGAAAGCAAGAAACAGACAGGGTCGCGGCTTCAAAACGCCTACCGTACCGTACCTACCGACATCGCTTGGCACTGCCTCGTCACTATGGGTCACGACATGGTACATGTGAGCAACAGCGAAAATCCCAACGAGAAACATGAAATAAACATCGAGTCAGCTACCACGACTGCAACTCCCGTCATATATCAGTGACTTTCGTAGGAAGGCTATGTGAACTTCGCACAAAAGCTTGCACTCGAATCCCCACTGCCGCCCATAAATATCATGCCGCAGTTTGATCTCACCTCACCACCTGGCATCCAACAGTACCTTGACAGAAATGGCTACAAGTGCGATTTTGTCGAACGCCTAGCCGAAGGCTTCTCAGGTTTCGTCTATCGAGCCATCCTGCACGAAAGTACCGCCAGTCTGTCACCGTAAGACGACCACAACTTCACTACCCTATACTAACCAGACCCAGAGCCCTCTTCGGTCATCGTGAAGCATGTCGAAGGATATGCCGCAAGATGGCCAGAGTTCAGGATCGGTCAAGACAGAATGGTTCGTACCTATTGATGAGTCGACTACCCACTAGATCATATTCCTGACAGTGCCACGAGTAGGACTTCGAAGCGAAAGCTCTGGTCTTCCTCGGGCAAGCTCACCTCAACGACCCACACCCTCTTGCATGCGTCCCGTCTCTGATCAGCTTCGACAAAGACAATTACATCTTGATAATGGAAGACATGGGCGATCTACCCTCGCTCAAATCATGGCTCCAAACCACGTCTACCGCCGGTCAAATCACGTCCATTGGCCGCACACTCGGCATGTATCTCGCCAACCTTCACAACGAAGCGACAGTCGAGTCCTGGGTCGATGGAACTGCCTGCTCGAATGTCGTGGGCAGAAACCTCTCCAGTTCTGTGTATTTTGGCGGCCTTGCCGCGGCCGCTGCAAAGTACGGCTACACTGACTCATGGATCGCTACTGCGGCAAACGCAGCAATGGTTGAAGTACTCACTGCCAATGAAGTGTGGACAATTGGAGACTTCTGGACTGGAAATGTGCTTATCTCGGCACCGGAGGATCAAAGTGCACCAAAGCTGGCAGTGCTCGATTTCGAACTGGCCAAACCGGGTACGGCGGCGTTCGATGTCGGACAGATGGCAGCAGAGATGTTATGTCTCGCACATTTTCGATGTCCGGAACAAGCCCACCTACTACTCCGGACTTTCTTCGAAGCGTACAGAGCGGAGAGGAAGACCAGTGTTGACGCCGCGGCCGTGGCGATCAGGATCGGAGCCCACTTTTTCACCATCATGCCTAGGGCGTGGATGCCAGAATTTGGCGAAACGAAAGTGAGACTCGCGCTTGAACAGGGCTTTGAGCTTCTGAAGATTGGATGGGAAAGGGACGAAGCCGCTTTAAGAAAATCAATCGTAGGCGTCCTGATGGAGCAGAGTGGGCGGACCAATTGACGCGTCCTGGAATTTTCTTTCTGTAGGTTTGCAATGGGCGAATTTTGGCTTATGGTTGTCGTATGAAGTTGTATCAATACTCGAAAGATCCGGCACGCCGCTCCAAGTCGTTTGCATCAGTCGCTAAAGTCTCCGCGCTTCTTCGAGGTGAACCAAAACCGCTCGTCTGGTAATCGCTCGAATCACGCCTGGCTTCGTCAGACTCGTCAATGAAAGGTTGATGGGCCTCGTGAGAACTATGCTCGTGAGGAAGGCCAGCCCCGGCCACATGTAGCCCTATTGGATGTCCAGGTAGCGATAGGCTATGGTGATGATGGTCGCAGTGGGTGCAAACATGAGGACTGGAGCCCCATGAGATGATGAGCTTGGGGAACTCTACATGGTGCACAGAGACGGCGCCGAGGTAGGAGTGAATAGCACTGCGGTAGGGTATGGTTAGAAGGAGTAGAAGGAGTTCACCGGGCAGACGGGGGTACGGGCTCACAAGTTGAGAATCATCGTAGACGTTCCATAAGTGCCGAGCATCAGCACGCCGTCGTCGCTGCCCCAGCTATGATGTCGGAGAGACACAAAACTGCAATAAAGGGAACATGGTCAGTTCTTCGTCCGCAGAGAGTGATGCGATGAGAAACAACGCACCTGGGAACCATGAATATCAACAATACAACAGCCAGAATAAGGTCCATTGACGCCTTTGTTCTGGGCAGTCTGAGCATGCCGGTGAACACCAGAACACCCATCGCCGCAGAGAAGAACATGGGCGCTATTCCCATCGCCGGCAGAGGTCTCTCAGCGATCACTCCATGGGGCAGAAGCAGGGCCGTAGCGAGCAGGAAGGCGAGTATTGTTATCACACGCAGTTGACGGTATTCCTCTTCAGGACGCTGCTTGAGGTCGGGGAGATTCATAGCCATCTTTGGATCTCAATGGCAGGACGAGACGACTACTCGCTCGCAGTCAGTTGCAGCGATGCCCTTCGGCGTTGCACAAGTTTTGAGGCCAATGGTGGGGCATAAAGGGATCCAAGTCGAGAATTGGAGGTTTGACGCTTGGAGGACCTTGGGAGTAGTTAGGACGCAGCCAATAATCTCAGCCCGCGCAGTCAACAACGGTTGATTTTGCCCCTAAACCGCGGCTCATGGATCCTTCGGAGGCTGGAGGCGGCGGCGGCGAACGGAACTTCGTGTTCTAATCCTTCAGCTGTCTCGCACGGTCCAGGATTGTCCATCCTTTGTCTTGCCTTACCTACATGTATACAGCAGTGGAATGGCAACAACGATGTGCCATGCGTGGCAATTTTGGGTTAGGATGGCGAATGTAGCAGGTCTTTATGCAATGGATGAGTAAATTCATGTAATGTCACAACAGAATCTCGCTATCGAATATGCCTTCCTTTTGGCCTGCCTCTAGCCACTGGAATGATGTCGCGTCATTTCCACGAGATAATGAGAGCTTCAGTGCATCAAACCAAAACCATGTTGTGTTCTTACTTCTCATCGGAAACAGCTCGTCCGGGTCATCGACGGCGACTTCAGAGTCTCTTCTATATGAACCCAGCTCGCCTGACGAACCAAGCCAGCCCACCAGCGAACGCCGTGCACCCAGAGAAGATGATGATGGAGCCGTACTCACTCCCGTAAGCCGAGATATCAGCTCCATGCATGGACTTGCTTTCGTCCACCAAAGTCTCACTCAGCGGACCCGAGATGACGGATCCCACGCCTCGACCCAGCGCAAGCAAGCCAAAGACGACATTGGCGTCGGTGTTCTCATGTTTTCGCTGCAGTTCGCGAATAACCCCTCCCCAGCTTGTTGAGTATGCAGCTGCTGTGAGGCCGTAGAGAAGACTGAAGACGAACAGTGGCGCGACAGATGTTGAGAAGCCGAGAACGACAAAGACTGCAATGCAAGCGAAGAGACCTTGCCCGAGCAATACCAGAGTCACGTCGAAACGGTCGACAAGAGCACCAACGCCAATGCAACCGAACATCCCAGCGAGGTTCACACAGAGGACGGTCAGTGATCCCAGTGTCCTTCCGAGACCAAGGCTCTCTGCGATGGTAGGGAGATAGTTTGTCGGGAGGAAGTAACCCAGAGCTTGTATGGTGTTGAAGGTCTGCAATGTCCAGAAGAATGGCGACTTCAAGAAAGCGAGATCCACGGGCGGCGAAATGTGAGTATTCGAAATCGGCAGGCGTGGCTTCATGAGGACAAGAATGGGTGATGCCAGGATCAGGATGATCATGGCGACAATGCGAAGAGTCTGAATTATCGCGGTCAGTATGTGAAAAGATAGTGTGCGCTGCAATACCCAGGTCTAAACTCACCCATCGGAAGCCCACTTCGTTTAGCACAGCCTGCAAGATCAGGGGCATCACTACGCCTCCCGCGAAGTCACCTGAGATGGCTACCCCAATCGCCAGTCCTCGTTTTTGCAAGAACCACTCGTTGATCAGGTTGATGGTAGGCATGACCAATGCATTGCCGGCAATGCCATAGATGATACCCTGGCAGACAATGAGCTGTGCCACCGTGTTGGAGAACGATGCCCCGACCAAGGATGCAGCAATGGCTGGGACGCTGATCCAAAGAGACCAGCGCCGTGCCTTGGGCCATTTTTGGAATCCCCAGAGGTAGAGTGGCATTGTAAGGTACATGGCTCCCGTTGACGTGGTGCCGATGGCTGCAATGCCGCCCTGCGAGGCGAAAGGTTCGTGAGAAGCGTAGTATTCTTGCAGGATACCGAAGGAAAGCGCGAATCCCCAAATCAAAGCATTACTGAGAAAGGCTCCTGCTAGAGCTATCCACGCGTAGAATCCTTGATCCGTCGGAGGCAGAGCGTACTGTGCGCGGGAACTCCGAGTCTCGAGTGGTACTCCATCGTCGCTTCCAGCGCTTCCGGGGGTGTTTGAGATCAGGCTGTTGCGGTTCGAGAGTTCCATTGTGATGGTGGGTGTAAGTGAAGATTGAGCGATGGACATGGAGCCACAGGACGGAAGCTTTGTGGGAGTATATTTAATCAGCACATCCAGCGCCCGATGTCGAATTAGTCATTCAGAAGACTACACATTACGCCCTGCGTATCTTTTTCTCGTCAGCAGTCCGTTTCTAGCCGGCATTGAGGTCACTATCGTTCGGCGTAGCCTTCTTGTTACGGTGTTACGGTGTTGACAACGGAGTTGGCAGCGAAAAGGAGGGGTGGATCGCTCGTGGAGAACTTCCTTTTACAAGATGCGCCCAGAATTGGGAAGGACGGCAGGTGGCAGGACGTTCACACCACCCAGATCTCCACTGGAACCTTGACCACTATCGCGGCCCAATAGTAAAATGTTGCTCTGTAATCAGCGTTCTTGTAAATCCGACGGATCATACTTGCATTAGTCATTTTACCTGTTGATAGGTACATATAGGAACACCCAACCGAGGCCTTGAGCCGCCCTGTATCTTCAGGTCACCTGAAACAACCACGTTACATTCACAATGGCTGCAGGCTGATCGAGGGTTATGATAGTCGATGTAGTTACGATGAAGGCTCGCGTGTATAATAATGTGAATAGGTACATGTATCGTGGACAAAGAGGATGAGGCTGAACAATACTTATAGCTCGGGGAGTAAGCTGATGCCGATGCTCAGGGCAAGGGTTCAGGCGATGTGTTTCGTGAAAGTTGTCTACTACAACTGAGACACGAGTCCCGCTCTTATACGTCCCTCCTTAATACTGCACTCCTGACCCTACCAATGCCCTTCCGATAACTTCGCTTTGTCGAAAAGAGACCTACTGTGCCGTGCGCATCTCTTCCAGTCCTCTTGGCCAACGCGCCCAACCGATTCGGCATCTGGACGCAATCATGAACGGCCACAACGGCTTCGGCGACTCTGGCATCAGCGAGGACAACTTTGGCGAAAGTGGTGCGTTCAAAGCGGTAAAAGCGTTCGACGCGTTCCCCAAAACGAAACCATCATACACCGAACAAACCAATTCTGGCGGCATCTGGACCATCGTACTCGTGCTTGCAAGCATATGGCTGGGCGCGACTGAGCTAGGGCGATGGTGGATAGGAGAGACAACACATACCTTCAGCGTGGAGCAAGGTATAGGCCATGACTTGCAGATCAATCTGGACGTCGTTGTTCATATGCGCTGCGAGGACCTCCATGTCAATGTGCAAGATGCGAGTGGTGACAGGATCTTGGCGGGCTCGACTCTGAATAAGGATCCTACTACCTGGGTCCAATGGGGGAACGATCGCAAGCTACACACTCTTGGAAAGTCAAAGGATGAGAGGTTAGATCTCAGCGGTTACCCGGGCTTCGGGGAGTATAAGGAGGAAGACGTACACAACTATCTCGGCGCGGCCAAGGCAACGAAGAAGTGGCCGAAGACCCCGAAGGTTCCCAGACACGCCAACCCTGATAGTTGCCGTATCTACGGCAGCATGGAGGGCAACAAGGTTCAGGGTGACTTCCACATTACGGCAAGAGGCCATGGTTACATGGAGATGGGCCAGCATCTTGACCACAGCGGTATGCATTACTCAGTTTGTCAATCAGATGTCCTGATTACTAATGCATCGATGCAGCTTTCAACTTCTCCCACCACGTCAACGAACTCTCTTTCGGTCCTTTCTACCCTTCGCTAGTCAACCCTCTGGACAACACTGTCGCGACTAGCGACAACCACTTCCAGAAATTCCAGTACTACCTTTCGGTGGTTCCAACAGTCTACACGACTGACCCCAAGTCCCTCAAGAAGTTTACCGACAAGTACCATGAATCGCCCTCCAGCGGCGAGGATGGCATGAAGAAGCACCACAAGCGCTACGCCAGAGACACTGTCTTCACCAATCAATACGCCGTTACGGAACAGTCGCACGGAGTCTCCGAAATGATGGTCCCTGGTATCTTCGTTAAGTTTGACATCGAGCCGGTCATGCTCACAATTGCTGAGGAATGGTCGTCCTTCTTGTCGTTATTCATCCGCTTAGTGAACGTTGTTTCTGGTGTGCTGGTGGCGGGCGGTTGGCTGTACGCCATGAGCGAGTGGGCCAAGGAAATGCGATCCAAGGGACGCAGGCAAGCAAGCAGTGGCTACGAGGGCATTCTGTCTCCCGCGACAACATCAGCGAATGGTGAGAAGAAGGGATTTTAGAGGCGGCGGCCGTATACGCGGTATGTATGCTACCATTTGTTCACATCACGTCGAATTGAGTTCCAACCTCAAGTTCAGCCCCACGACAACAGTTTCACGGATGAGCGAGTTCTCAACAGTGAGTGCCTTCAGAAGTCACCAGGTTGTGTGAATTCATTAAATCGCAATGAGCGTTCCGTTGGCTTGTGATAATCCCACTTTCACATGCAGTGACGAGCTTGAGTTGGTTACGCGCGTAGGTCACTTCGTCCCTGCCTGCATATGTGTTGAGCGTCCAGCAAGCAATATTTGCGCGGCTTCCACCTTCACTCTCGCATCCGCAACAAAGCAGCTGCCTATCACCATCGCCATGTCCACCGCGGCGCCAGGAGAGCGCGATCTAAGAATTGACTCTCTGTCTATTGCACTCGAAAAGCTTTACACCCAAAGAGTACACTTCCAACATCACACTGAACATTCTTTCGAAAGCCATTTCTAACATCCAGCAGGAAGACACCCACAGAATGCTGACCCTCTATCGCGATAACACACCAGGAGCATACATCCCAGCAGTGTCTGGCATCATGCCCACGATAGTCGAGCTGAAACTTCCAGCCATTGGCCGCCGAGACACGAAACTGCTGCTGCGCTATCCAGAGCCACGTCGCACTGCAACCTGGATCCGAATGTCGTTCGTGGCATGCGACGAATACATTGCCAGCTCCGGTGTGTTATACAAGGCGTACATGGACGCGCTCCAGCCTCTGATAGCGCTACAAAACGACGAGTCAACCCAAAAGACACCACGTGACCTGCCTAAAACACCCCTACTGTGTCCAGATGCTTTTTCCGCGCTTCTTGAGAAGCAGATCAAAGGCTACGAGCCCTACTCAGTCAACGGGAGAAGTGGCAGGGATCGTCGAGTCATCACTCGCGGTGCTCGCACTCGTACAGAAGCGTTGACTTTTCCGTCGACCAACCGCAAACGCGGTCTATGTCAACTCAAGTATTACAGAAAGAAAGGCGACCTCGTGTATCCCGAAGGCGATCCGGAGAAGCGATCGACTTTCTCAAAATGGCTGGCGCACGATCCGCTCTTCATGCTGCCGAGAGAGACCCAATCGCCATTTACCATCCGCATGATTGCAGACTCCGCCAGACCTGACGGTGCGACGTACTATGATGGCAAAGGAACTGAAGACGCTGGCTTCCCGGGTGTCAGCATCGCAAAAAAGGGCAAAGACAAGAACAAGGGCAAGTCCACCGAACGTAACCAACAACGGGCGCAGACTGCCTCAACTGGCGGAGCAACGCTGCTTGGTCAAACAGGACCAAATCGTCTGGCATCCGTCCAAATAGACCCGCTGTCAGTGGGAGGCTTTGGATCAATCGTCAGGAACGCGAAAGATGAGTCGGACGCACAGAGATACATGGAAGAGCAGAGAAAGCTGGAGATACAGAGAGATCTGGCTACTCTGGAAGACCTGGACAAGCAGAGATACCTGGAGATACAGAGAGAGCTGGACACTCAGAGAGCGCTGGACACGCAGAAAGCCCTGGCCAAGCAGAGATACCTTGACATGCAGAGAGAGCTGGACGCGCTGATGAACGAGGTGACGACTGAAGACCGCAAAGAAGACGCCACCGTACAGCCCGTTGTTACTCACGCAGTAGAGAGCAACGAGTTGGAAGACAATGTGAGTCGAGTTAGGAAAAATATCAAGCCGCTTGGCTCGTTTGAGGCCGTCTTGGGCATCAGACAAGCTGCTTGCAAGAGACTGGGCAACCAGAAGGGAGCGATGATTGTGAACCTGACTCAGCTGGCAGCATCCGCAGAGGATCACACCTCTGATGCAACGAGAAACAATTACCCTGAAGGAGCCATCGGTTTCATCGAGCAGGTCGAAGAGCTGACTGCTGAGGTGGCTTATCGCAGGATGCATGAGTTGCAGAAAATCCGGGCCAAAGTCAAGTTGAACAAAGCTTCGAAGGTGGTAGACGCCGTTACCGCGTCTGTGTCTCCGACCTTCATGGAGCTGGCGTTGCGCCCGCGAACAAACTGATTTAATTTTGGAATCGACATAATCCTTGGGGATGAGGGGAGAGTAGGTTGGGTTCTAAAGAGTCGCTGCGTAGGTTTCGCTTTCGTTCAATCAGGGTGAAAAAGATCAAATCATTTTCGGGGAGGTTGGCAAGGCTACTAGAGGAAGCGACTGAGCTTCGTTAGACTCCTTGTGTAGCTACACGTATGCAGTTTGCCAGAGTGCGTGGTGGTCAGGTACGGTTGCGCCACTTGCGCATGGAAATATCAATCGTCCTGGAAACAACACACAAGGTAGTAGTCATGTAATCTTGCCACTGCAAGCCAGTTCAACCATCACCAAATGTACAGTTGGTACATGTAATTTAGAACATCCGCATAACTACATGTTTCAAGGCGTCTCACCGTCTGAGTTTTACACGCTGAGGGGTGGTCGTGCCTACAAATACGCCTCGAGCTTGGTCTGATCCGAACCGCGGCTGAATTTGGGCTCTGTGCCGGCACCACCAGCACCAGATGCTTGACATCACGACTCTCAGGATTTCCCAGGTTTCGGATTGACATTTTGACAGAAGCACCTCAACGCGCACGCTCGCCGCCTCTGGCGCTTTCACATCAATGCTCAGCTGCACAAGAACGCTGCTGGAGGTACGAGCTAGACTTGCAATACCGACAGCGAGGAAGCGATGGGATGCTGTGTTGAGGAGAGGATACGCGGAGGCACTCGGTGAGGGTGGTCAAAATAAAGAGAGACGTACCAGTCCAGAGGACAAAGATGTCGACAAGAATACCGCGCAAGATGACTCACTATCAAGACCTCTCTTCCGCAAGCGCCCACACATGGAAAAGTCGGCAAAACC
>Ga0265798_10007751_pt1 | contig 13823 bp, 12 predicted proteins | sample P3T30metagenome_FD_192430 | JGI IMG/M metagenome (GOLD analysis project Ga0265798, IMG submission 192430) | Plant litter microbial communities from East Loma Ridge, Irvine, California - P3 T30 | ecosystem: Environmental > Terrestrial > Plant litter > Unclassified | place: USA: California...
ATTCATATCTTTATATCAATATTTTTCCCGCTGCAAAGTCTGATATCTGATGTCTGCTATCTTCCATCTATTTATCCACATCAATCACCACATTCATATTCATTCCCGCGCTCAGTTTTGCGATGTCTTCTTTTTTATTGGCTCCGGTAAACTCGATCCGTACCGGGATTCTCTGCTGGACTTTTATAAAATTCCCGGTAGAGTTATCAGTCGGTACACTTGAGTATCTTGAACCGGTTGCTGCTGACACAGCTGTTACCACACCTTCAAATTTCTGTCCGCCCAGGGCGTCGGCCGTCATTGTCATTTTTTCCCCGATCCTGACATTCGGCATCTGGCTTTCCAGGAAATTGGCCGTCACCCATTTCTGTCCGTTTAAAACAATGGTGGCCACCTGCTGCCCCGGCTGGATCAGCTGCCCTTCGGAAATCGTCCTTCTTCCCATCACCCCGTCATACGGAGCTGTAATTACGGTATAGGAAAGATTGATTTTCGCCATGTCCAGGGCAGATTTGGCCCTTTTGATTTCAGCATCAATAATCCCGAATTTGCTTTTGACTTCGGTGGTGGAAAGGCTGGCCGACTGTTTCTGGTTTACCAGTGTTTCATACGCTGCTTTCTGTGCATCATATTCGGTTTTTGCCTGGTCATACTGCTGTCTTGTGACCGCTTCAGACGCCAGAAGGTTTTTGTACCGGTTTAAGTTCTGTTCCGCATTCCATAACCTTGCCTTTGCACCTGCTATATTGGAGGCCATCACGTTTACGTTATTGGATACGGTATTTACGGATGAACCTGTAGCCACACGCTGGGCCAGCGCGTTCTGATAAGCGGCTTCCGCCTGCCCGAGCTGCGTCAGGATTTCGCGGTCGTCCAGGATCACCAGCGTATCCCCTTTTTTCACTTTCTGGTGCTCAATAAACTTAATTTCTTTGATATAAGCTGAAACTCTCGTATTGATGGGATTGATGAATTCTTCTACCTGGGCAGCCTCCGTATAGGTTTTATCCCCGATATGAAAATATTCCCGTACGAGCCAGAACAATCCGAAACCGATCACCAGGAATACGATGATGTTGGAAATAATGGCTCTTGCTTTATTTTTTTTCGTTTCTTTCTTTTTGGCAGCGGCACCTGATGACGGAGCCGGCTGTGTATTTTGGGTATTCTGTTCCTTGTTTTCCATTGTTTTGTTTTTCACGTAAGATTATAATGTTCCCGTAGATTTTAAAAGGTTGTAGTATTGATACAGCATATTGATTTCCGCATTGCTGTAATCCAGTTCAGACTGGAGCTTCTGGTTCTGTGCATCAATCATTTCTGCCTGTACGGCCAACTGGTTCAGGTATTTGGCTTCTGTAATCCTGTAGTTTTCTTCCGCCAGTTTTTTTGCATCATTCAGAATATCCGCCTGCTGTATGGATTCCTGATATTTTACATAGGCGGCATTCACGGCCATATCAATATTCTGCGCGGTAAGCGTCAGGACATCACCGGCCTGTGCTTTCTGGATCTCGCCCAGCTTCACCCGTTCTTTTGTTTTATACAGGTTGTCAATATTATAGCTGAGGGAAACCCCGGTCTGCCATCCTCCGGAATACATATCCAGAACCGGGTTTCTGGTGGTGATGGGCTTTTGTAAAGTATATCCCCCGAATCCCGCTACCGTCGGCATTTTATCCGTTTTGATGATCTCGATGTTCTTGTCTGCCACCTCAATATTGGTATAGGCAGATTTCATTAACGGGTTGCTGTCATGGGCCAGGCTGATATAATAATCCATCCCGATTCCTGCTTCTTTGTTTTCCAGTTTTTCCACCGGGACAATCTCTGTATCAACAGGCAGCCCCAAAGCCGTATTCAGATTATAGTTGAGGATCTTCCTGTTGTTGGATAAGGTTAAAATCCCCTGGTCCAGGTTTTTGATAGCCAGTTCGCCACGGATGACCTCATTCCGGGTCACCATCCCCTGCTGGTAGAATTTCCGGATATTCTTCAGCCGCTCCTGCGCCAGCTTTTTGTTGTTCTGAAAAACTTCCTGCTGGTTGACCGTTTTATACATATCGAGGTAATTGGAAATCACCAGGAACTTCACATCCTGCTTGTTTTTTTCCAGGTCCAGTTCAGAAAGCTGTTCGCGGAGCCCGGCCATTTCGATGGATTTATTCACCAGCCCTCCTTTAAAGATCAGCTGGGTTGCCTGAACGGCATAGGAACTTCCGTAATGGGGCATCGGGACATTCACGGAAGATGAAAAGTCTTTATCGAGCGCTATGGCATTGCCTAAATAAAACTGGCTCGTAGATGCCGTAATATTCGGCAGCTTCTGAAGCCTGACAATATCTGTATTCTGTTTTGCAATATCGATGTTCCGTGCCGAAACTTTTAACTGCTGATGGTTCTCCACGGCGAGCGCAGCCACTTCACCGGCTGTCATCTGCTTTCTGTCCTGTGAAAAAAACAGCGCAGGGAGCATAGCTGCCATCAGAGACAGTGCTGTTTTTATATTCTTTACCATTGTACCTTGTTTTACGGTTGCAAAGTTAGGCTACGAAGAAACTCAAACAAATGTTTGAATTTTGGAAAAAGATGTTCAAACGTAGGATTTCAGCTTTCGAACTGGGTGCGGTACTGTGACGGACTTTCGCCCGAATGCTTTTTAAAAAAGTGGGAAAATGAATACAGGTCACTGAATCCGAGTGTGGAAGAAATTTCAGAAACAGGCTTACTGGTGGAGTTCAGCAGTACTTTTGCCTCATTCATCACGATCAGGGCAATCACCTGGCCGGCAGATTTTCCGGTCACTTCCTTCACCACTGCAGAAAGATGTCTGGTTGTAATAGACTGCCGCTCTGCATAAAACTCTACGCTGCGCTCGGCATGATGATGCAGGGCAAGGTCATTTAAGAAGATAAAAACAATTTCTTCCTGCCTGGACATCTGGTTCATCGCATTGCTGTCTTCCTTGGAGATAATCCCGGCCATCTGGTAACAGAACACCGAGAAAAGATGCTCTACAATCTCTTTTTTATAGGTCATTTCCGTTTCAGAATCCAGGATATATTTTAAGAAATTTACGCTTTTCCAGACCACCTCCATTTCATCTGCATGAAAAGGAACCCCGATATTCATCTGCTGCCTGAAATACCGGTACGTAATGAGCCTGTTGAACTTCAGCGATAGGGCCGAAATAAATTCTCTTTTATATGATACCATTCTCGACTGGAAATCGTCACTTACAGAGATCATTTCATAAACCGTCTGCGGATCGGTAACCATAAACATATTGGCAGAAAGCTCCAGGTCCCGGAAATGCTGCCTGAGCCTGATGGTTCCGGTCTTGATAAAGATAAAAGCCGGGTTGTCCGGCCGGAAAGGCTTATCCACAGCAATCCGCTCGAAAATATTATGTTGCGTAAAGATCTCGACTCCGAATTTTTCCAGGACAGACATAACACAAATGTAAGCAATCTGCGGAGTGATTACAAAAATTTATTATTTTAGTGTTTTCCAAATTACCGGTATGAGAAAAATTGATTTGCTGTTTGCAGAGTATGCAGAAAGCCACAGAAACGCCACCAATAAACTGATCCACTGGATCTGTGTCCCGCTGATTTTCTGGACGATCCTGGGATTTATCTCGCTGATCCCTTCAAAATCCATCTGCTTTATTTACATCGGATGTATCAGCTATGTAAGCCTTGCCGCCATCGCGCTGGTGACGGTATTTTATATGAGGCTGTCTTTTTTAATCGGTTTCATTATGCTGATCCTGATGATCATCATGGAAAGTTTTGCTTTCGGCGTGAATACCCGTACAGATAAACCCTGGCTCGTTTACCTTTCAGTTTTCGTGGTTACCTGGGCTTTGCAGTTTGTTGGCCATAAGATCGAAGGAAAAAAACCTTCCTTTCTGAAAGACCTTCAGTTCCTGCTGATCGGGCCCATCTGGCTGCTGAGCTTTATTTTGAAAAAGGCAGGCATCCGGTATTAGTCTTCCAGTGCATAGACAGCAAAACTGGCCAGCCAGTGGTCTCCGCCGTAATTTCCCTGGAACAGCAGGGGAAGCCCATTGGATAAAAATACCTGCGCGGTTTTCCGGAACTCTTTTTTCAGGGGATGGCTGTCAGGCAGCGCGCCGGCAATCCCTTTCATGCACCATGCTTTGGAAAAAGACAGTCCTACCAGATGAACCGTCTGGTAATCTGAAAGGTCGCTTACCACAGGGATTTTCTCAATGTTTTCAAGGCTGCGTTTACCGTAAAATGCATTCAGCCACTGTACGAATTCTTTCTGCGGCAGTACCCTCCGCATCAGGTCGGCAATTTCAAGGCTGGGCGAAAAGAAATCTGAGCCGTCGGGTTCAAGATAAGCCGGTGTCTTCTCGTCTTTCAGATAGAAATACTTTGCTTTTTCCAACAGCTGATTCTCAAAATCTTTATCATGGTTCGCCCGTGCCCAGTCAATGGCAAAGGCCATAGCAAAAGCGGTGTTGGGATGAACGCCTGTTCGGTTCGGGTAGGTCTGCTTGGGCAGGTAGGTTTTCCAGGAATTCAGGATCTTATCGGTTAGCGGCTTTAAGTTCTGATGCCAGGTTTTCGCTTTCGGATGGTTCCAGGTGGTCAGTTCTTCATCCAGTTTCAGGAGCCAGGCCCAGCCGTAGGTTCTTTCAAAGGTGGTGGCCAGCTGGTACCGGGTGAAATAATTTGCTTCCGCCTCCAGGTTTTCTTTCCGGAAAGAATTGTCCAATATATTTTCAATGTCTTTAGCCACAGACAGATCCGGTTTGGTCTTTAACAGCCGTAACAGCATCCAGTGCCCGTGAACGGAGCTGTGCCAGTCGAAACAACCGTAAAAGCTGGGGTGCAGCTGCTTCGGACTTAAGGAAGCCTCTCCTGCATTATTGATGATATGTGCGGTTTTATTCGGATATTCCTGATTAATGCAGTGCAGCGGTTTTTCTGCCAATTTCATGGCCATGGCATCGGTAAGTTTCGGAACTTCCTGTGCATACAGGGAAAACGGAAATATTAACACGGCTAAAAGACTGTTTTTCATCTGATAAAAATAGAAAAATATATGGTTTGTTGAAGAGGATGTTTTTTAATGTAAAGATTATCTTTCTGTGAGTGAAACTTTGCGTTCAATTAAGATGTTTTTTAAACGCAAAGTTTATCTTTCTGTGTGTTTATTCCGTTCATTTTGCTTCTAAATTTAAATTTTTATTTGAATCAGCGAACCCTTGCGGGTTTGCCTTGATGCAAAACGAACCAAAAAATCAAGACCTGGATTCTTCCGCTAAAAATAAATCCTGTTCACTAAAAATTCTAAACTTGTGCGAAATCATTTTTTGGTGAATACACACTGGTTTCCTCGCACTTCGGACAGTAGAATTTTCTTAACGTTCACAGGCTTTATTTTCTTAACGCTTCAGACTCCTATGTCGTTTTTTACTGGCAGTCGGTGATGTATTTCTGGTGTTCTTTACCTTTTCTAAAGTGTAAAATATTTTAGCATTTTTAATTTTAACAAATTTTTTCTCATCCGTTCATTTCTGATGAAGCGGACGTACTAGCAAGGTGCTTTATCAGCGGCTTTGCCGCTACCTCTTTGCTCACTTAAAATCTGAAAGTATCATTAATAAAAACTTTGCGTTTAATTAAGATTTTTTTTATGCAGAGATTATTTTGCACTCCCTCAAATTAAAATCTACTGAATCTAAGAAATTTTCGAAATAAATATAGCAGGCTCCTAAGGGTTTATATCTAATTTTATTTTAAAAATTATATTCTAATTGATTTAAGAAAACATAATTTTAGGTAATATTGTAAAAAACGAACGCTATGAAAAAAACATGGTTGCCTCTACTCTGTGTGCTCCTTATCCATTGCAGTAAATCTGAAAATTCCGACAAGGAAGTAAAATATGACCTGATGGAAGTCGTGGATGAAGATCATGTGGCATCTAAAGAAGAAGAAGAAGCGCCGCCACCTCCGCCGCCAATGGAACAGCCGATAAGTTCTGTTGCAGCTCCGGTTTCAGGATCTGAAAGTGACACACCGGACCAGACCGTCACCACCATCTCCAAAAAAATTATCAAAAACGGTGAAATGACAGTCCAGGTGGGAGATATTAAAAAGGCGCAAACCCAAATCAATGACATCGTCAAAAATAACAAAGCCTATATTCAGAAAGAGGAATACCATAATACGGATACAGAAGACCAGCTGAATATCATAGTCCGTGTCCCGCATAAAAGTTTTGACCCATTAATTAATTCCTTTTCCAATGGAATCGGCTCCGTAGTTTCGAAAAAAATTGATTCGGATGATGTAACGGAAGAGTACACCAATGTTTCAATTAAACTGGCCAATAAAAGAATATACCTGGAAAAATACCGGGATATGCTGAAAAGTGCAAAGACCACCAAAGATATGCTCGAGATTCAGGAGAAGATCCGCGAGCTGGAAGATGAAATCGATGTATCGGAAGGCAGGCTGCGGTTTATTGATGACCGCGTGAACTACAGCACTCTAGTATTAAGCATCTACAAAGAAAAAGTAAGGAGCTCCGAGACTTCGAGAATCGGTTTCGGAAGCCGTTTCGGAGATTCGGTGACGGAAGGCTGGAACAGTTTTGTAAGCTTCGTGCTCGGAATTATTTCTTTATGGCCATTTTTCCTGCTGATTCCTGTGCTTGCTTTCTTATGGAGAAAATGGAAGAAAAGAAAAATTCAATAAATTTTACTTTCAGGACACTACCTGAATTTGAATTTTGTTACCTGTAACATAAGGCTTATCAGATCAACGCAAGGATTATCTTTCTGTGAGTGAAACTTGCGTTCAATTAAGATGTTTTTTTAACGCAAAGATTATTTTCTGTGCGTCTATTCCGTTCATTTTGCCTTGATGCAAAACGAACCAAAAGATCAAGACCTGGATTCTTCCGCTAAAAATAAATCCTGTTCACTAAAAATTCTAAACTTGTGCGAAATCATTTTTTGGTGAATAAACACTGGTTTCCTCGCACTTCGGACAGTAGAATTTTCTTAACGTTCACAGTATCTATTTTCTTAACGCTTCAGACTCCTATGTCGTTTTTTACTGGCAGTCGGTGTTGTAATTTTTTGGTGTTTCTTATCTAAAGTTTATTTTGAGTAATCTAATATCATCTGATGAAGCGGACGTATCAACAAGATGCTTTATCAGCGGCTTTTCCGCTACCTCTTTGCTCACTTAAAATCTGAAAGTATGATGAATAAAACTTTGCGTTAAAAAAATTAAACGCAAAGATTATTTTCTGTGCGTCTATTCCGTTCATTTTGCCTTGATGCAAAACGAACCAAAAGATCAAGACCTGGATTCTTCCGCTAAAAATAAATCCTGTTCACTAAAAATTCTAAACTTGCGTGATAACGAGATTATTCTTCGGTTCAAAACTTGCCTCACGCTTCGGACAGTAGAATTTTCTTAACGTTCACAGGCTTCATTTTCTTAACGCTTCAGACTCCTATGTCGTTTTTTACTGGCAGTCGGTATTGTAATTTTTTGGTGTTTCTTATCTAAAGTTTATTTTGAATAATCTAATATCATCTGATGAAGCGACTGTATTATCCATGAGCTTTATCAGCGGCTTTGCCGCTACCCTTTGCTCACTCAAAATCTGAAAAGTATTATTAATAAAAACTTTGCGTTTAATTATTTTTTAACGCAAAGATTATTTTTCTGTGTGTTTTATTTAAGAGGGAGCAAAGAGTGAATCAGCGGGCTGATTTGATGAAGCGACTGCCGGAACTTCGTTTTTTTTACAATTTCTCCTTTCCAGGATAAGTTGTGCAGCATCCAGCATTTTGTTCAGGTGGATGAACGGCGTGACAATATTGCCTTCCGGGACATTGTTGAAAGAGCCGAGGGAAAAATACACGATCTCCGCCAGGAAATGATCAAAATCCCTGATTGTGAGTTCACTGAACGCTTTTTGAAATACCAGAAACGGATCTTTATATTCTTCTTTTGAAAGCGAACCCATCATCAGATGCGGCATCGGTTCTGCCGGAGCATGGATTGCCCACTTCTTTGATTTGAACTGCAAACCATAGCCGGCACGGACAAATGAACGGAGCGAAAGGTATAAATGAAAAATTACGGAGGGATTGTCTTTCATCAGGACTTTCGGGTTTTGGGCGTATTCCATCATTTCATACAGCCTGTTTTTGGCGGCTGCAGGATCATGGAACTGGAAAAAGGTTTCCATCAGGCTGAATGCGGAATGTTTCCTACGGTCCGTCCAGCATCCGGATTCAAAATCTATGTTTTTCTTTTTCATGGCAAGATCTTTTTTTTGTGTTGATCGCCTGCCGGCTTTGCGGTTCCGGTTTGGCAGGCTGCAAGCGGGCGGCCGTTTCGAGACGGCCACGCCTGCAGTGGTCTTCATCATTTGTGTGTTTACGGTATGCACCTCCCCAGCCCTTTCTTCGTGTTGCTTTGCAGAAAGAGGTTTTGGTTTTATCAATGAATGGCTTATAAGCCCTGTCAGTTTTTGGTAATTGAGCTTGTGGAAACCCCGCAATAGGTTGTACACCCTATCGTACAATGTCATTCTGAATGCAGCGCAGCGAAATACAATACAGCATCTCCTAACGGCACTCTTATCTTGTAAAGCGGGCTTAGAATAGTTGCAGAATACCGGACGGCATAAAAATAAAACGGCATGGAACTCTACTTATCGGATTGGGGTACTGGTATACCTGACAACGATAAGAGAGCCCACGCCTAGGTCGTGAGCATCTTACTTATCCTCTCGTTGTCTAAAAATTACCAGTTTTCAATCCGAGATTCTAAGCAATAGCTTCTATTGTTTTTTGAAGTATCGCAAAGTTACATTGCTGTAACTTATGATGCAAATATAGTAAAAAAAACGCAATCACGTTCGATCGACCGTGATTTTTTAAATATTATGCATTTCTTTTGTTTTCATGACAGATATAAATGATTTAATTTGTTCATATATAACAAAAGAATGGTTAATTCCTTGGCTTAAAGAAAATAAGTCGCAAACTTCTTTTGCTAAAGATCACGGTATTGAAGAAAGCACCATCAGAAAAATTAAAAGCGGAGAAAATTATAGAATTCCTGTTGAAACCTTATATAAAATTTGTGAAGCACGAAGAATAAGTCTCTCCGAATTTTTTAAACTTATAAATGAATAATCCTGACGAAAGTTGGGATTATTTAATTAATTACTTTTAAGATAAGTCAATTTTATAAATTTGAATAAACTGGAAGCTGTTTAAACTTATTTAGAAAGAGAGTTCCGAGAAAATTAGCAATTTTGGATTGCAATTTAAAAGACTAATAATCTGGAACTCATTAGCAAATATAAAATAGAGAAGTGGATTTTACCCCATTTAAGCACAGGAAAAAGAGGATTTTCTACGAAGTTTGACCTTGTAAAGATAATTCAGACCATTATAAAACGGCTTAAAACCGGTTGCCAGTGGCGGGAAATTTCAATAAAAGACTATTTTGGGGAAGAAAAAATAAGCTGGCAGAATGTGTATTATTTTTTTAATAAATGGAGCAGGGACGGCAGCTTCAGGAAGGTCTGGGTTCATCTTTTAAATCGTAACAGGAGGATGTTGGATCTATCGTGTGTTCAACTCGACGGCAGTCAGACCCGGTGCAGGATGGGTGGAGAATCGACGGGATAACAAAGCAGGAAATCTGCGAAAACCAGCAATATGATTTTTCTTTGCGACAATCGTGGTCAAATGCTTTCAATGGGAAATCCCAGAAGTGGGAATCATCACGATTTACATGAAATAGAAGACATTATGGGTGAGATTATTGAAATTTTGTCCGAAGCGGAAATTTCTCATAAAGGTCTTTTTCTGAATGCGGATTCTGGATTTGACAGTAAAAATTTAAGACAGAAATTAGAAATGGAGGAAATAACGGGCAACATCAAAATCAATCCCCGAAATAGGAAAACAGTAGATAATGATTACCATTTTGATGAAAAACTATATGAAAACAGATTTAAAATAGAGCAGGCAAATGCTTGGTTAGACGGCTTTAAGGCTTTGCTGATAAGATTTGAAACATTGGATATTACATGGAAGGCTATGCACTTTTTGGCATTCTCCTTAAGACTAATTAAAAAATTAAAAGTTTAAACAACTTCATAGTATGAAAAAGACATTACTTGTATATATAACGATTTTATGTCCTCTTTTTTCCTTTTCCCAAAGGAAAGTAGAGGATTTTTTCAATAATAAGATAGATTTTGTATTAGATAATGACTATGGCAAATCCTTTATGGGTTGTATAGTTGCCAAATACATTAAAACGGATAGTCTCAATCATTTTTATAATAAAACTAACATACAACCTTTTTATAAATATATTGAAAGTAAATATTTTGATCAGAAATTTTTGAATAAAGGTGCAGAAATATATAATGAAAATGAAGTAAGAGGAATTTTTATATTTGAAAATTCTAAAAAAAAGATTCATTACTTCTATAATTTGGATTTAGCTAATGATAAAAATTTTAGTATAGAGTCTCATGTACAATTGGATATCAATCCAAGAGGAACTCGAAAAGCTTACTATAAGCCATTTAAAAACTTTGAATTAAGTTCTAATATTAATAGTAGTGATACAAAAAAAAGTGTTAAAAAGACACTTTATAGTAATGTAAGTCTTAATGTTTATGGTATTAGCCTTTTTGATAAGGAAAGCATAGCTGAAATAAGTTTTTTTAATACTCTAACCATTGATTACACTAATTATAGCAAATGTATTAACTTTAAGAACAAAGACGAATGCTTATCTTTTTCGGTTAGTATACATGAAACTGTTAATCTGGATGGATCTTATGTTGAAGAGGATAAAAATCATATAAAACATCATTATCTTGGTTCATATCCGAATGTTATAATGAGAAAAGTAGAAATTACAGGAAATAAGGAAGAAGCTATAAAATATCTTAAACAGTGTAAGCTGGATTATATAGAATTAAAGGCTGAAAGCTATAAGGAAGAATTTTTTGAAAGAAAATAGTGAGCCAAGCGAACTTATTAAAATCTGTTATTCCCAATTCCAATGCCTTTGCGCGTAAATTTTCAGCGTCAAACTCGGCATCAAAATTTAGAAAGGGCCCATTTACTGAAATACTTGATTGATATAAGGAATCTATCAGCTCTGCAAAATGCTTTTCAATGGTAAACAGATCATTGTGATTTCCACGTACAGGTGTAGACGTTGACAATGGCAATCCATTACGATCTGTCAAATATAATGCATCGGTTGTCATGCGTTTCTTACCACCCTGATAATCAACGGCTTCACCATCCTTTAGCAGGTATGTGGCTACCGTCTACATTTCCGTTGGATAAATCAATCTTTGATCTGTTTCTGCGTAAAATACCAATCCAGCAATCTTTTCATATTCCGGATTTGCCCCATTTACGGTAATAACCGAAAACCGTTTTATAATGGAGCACCTCTTTATTGAATAATTGCAGTACAGGTAACAGATGCCACTGGCAACCGGTTTTAAGCCGTTTTATAATGGTCTGAATTATCTTTATAAGGTCAAACTTCGTAGAAAATCCTCTTTTTCCTGTGCTTAAATGGGGTAAAATCCACTTCTCTATTTTATATTTGCTAATGAGTTCCAGATTATTAGTCTTTTAAACTACAATCCAAAATTGCTGATTTTCTTGGAACTCTCTTTCTAAATAAGTTTAAACAGCTTCCTGGTAAATCAATACAATATGCAAAATGAAATTCCTGATTTAGTTTACATTTTCCCATCTTTTTATGAGGAAAATAAAATTGCTAAAGAAATAGAGATAATTAAACATCCGAAATTAAAAATTATCACTCATAAAAATGAAGAAGGCTCGGCGTTTAATGCGTTTGAATGGATCGTTCCAACGGCATTTGGTGTATATATATTAAAACCTTACTTTGAAGGTTTTTTATCAGAAGCAGGTAAAGATCATTATGTATTATTAAAAAACTTCATCAGTAAATTCTTAGAAAAAGGAAAAGAATTTAATTTCTCGGTGATTACTTCTTCTAAATCAACCAAAAAATTATCAAAAAAATATAATAATTCTTTTTCAGTCTCTATACAATTACAAACTAAAAATGATAGAGATGTAAAATTGCTATTCGAAAATTCTTTAACAATTGAGGAATGGAAGAAAGCAAACATAATAATTTTAGATGTATTTGAAGATCACTACAAAAACTACCCAAATGACAATTTAACCCTACTCCTTAAAAAGTTTGATAACAAACCAAATAGAAAACTTTATATAATTATTGATAAAAAACACAAAAATATTTTATTAAAGGACGATAATGATTTGATATCAGAATTTAAGGACAATTAATTTTTTAGGATTAATTAGATCATCAAATAAATTTTGACATTTATAAGTAGATTATTTAAATTCTAATATTAATAATAATGATATTTGAACTGCAATTTAAAGTTTACGGTAACTTAAAGATTTTAAACGATTACGTTGAAATCAAAAAGTATCCATACTTAATTAAATTATTTAAAGACAATAATCAGTTTTATATTTCTATTTCAAAGAGAATTGATTCAAATTCTAATTGTCTACCAATATTGAAGGATTCTAATGGAACTAATGAAATTATACTTCCACAAGAATCTTCTTACGGTGAAATGATTGAATACATAAATCATATCGAATCTTTTGGAGCAGTGGATAATAAGATTGAGTATATTAACAAAATCGATATAAAATTCAAATGGATTCCAGAGGATGAAGAAGATCATTTTTCTCCTTTTAGTATTATTACGCGAACATTAGAAGTGGAGCAAGAACTTGATATAATATCACAGGATTGGCTACTGCAAACTGTTATTCATAAAAGACAATTAGGTGATCTTTTTATACCATTTTCCTTTTTTAGAGATGCAAAACAAATGTTTCACTCTGCAAAATATCAAACTGCATTCTGTACATTTTATTTGATGTTAGAATATTTTTTTCATGATGAAAAGAGAAGTTGGGGAATAAATAACAATGCATACAAAAATAATATTTGCTTACAAACTAGTCTTAATAAAACTCTAAACCAAATTCAACTCTATTCAGATCATTATAATTGGTTAAATGAGCAATTAAGAGTTAAAAATAAAAGTTATGATGAAGATGGGCTATTAACCCTTATTAATTTATACAGAAATGACTTTTCACATGCCTCAAATAAAAATAAGAATAGAAATATCTTTAATGAACACAGATTTTTTTCATTAGCATTTATAACTTTAGTTTTATGTAATTTTGTTGCAATAAAGAAACGATTATCTCCTTTTGTAAGTCCTTCAGAATTAGAAAATTTTTATAAAAAATAATATGATATTATGAGAATCATAATACATATATCTATTTTAATATGAATTATTGAGATCCAGTATCTAAACAAAATAATGATCATAGTGAAGATCTCAAGTTTTAAACTTTTTGCATGATCATTAAATCCTTAGGCAAAATCTTAATCAAAAACTCCGGATGCCACTGAAATCCGGAGTTTTTATTTTGCGTTATCTTAATATTATTTAAGCATTGAAATACTCCTTTACTTTTTCCGGCACCTGCTCTTCAGACATTTGCTGCGCGGTATCCAAGTTACCTTCAAGTCTTTGAACTGGGCTGTTTCATGAAGGTGTTTTTCCAAATAATGAATTTCCAGCCAGGGCTTTGCCTGCCTGCTTAATTTCTGCCTCCGGATTTACTTGGGTAAACCAATTTCCCATCGTTATTAATGATTACC
>Ga0265798_10007753_pt1 | contig 13817 bp, 8 predicted proteins | sample P3T30metagenome_FD_192430 | JGI IMG/M metagenome (GOLD analysis project Ga0265798, IMG submission 192430) | Plant litter microbial communities from East Loma Ridge, Irvine, California - P3 T30 | ecosystem: Environmental > Terrestrial > Plant litter > Unclassified | place: USA: California...
CTTAAGGAACGCGCGTATCTATTGTGGTGGAGCAAACAGGGATATGGGAATCCGGCATAAGGCACGGGCCGAAGGGCACTCAGATAGGTAAGGTGAAAGGGGTATCGCGACGGAGGTCGCGACGAAGGACACTCAGAAAAACACACAACGAACCACACACACAATCAATATACTATCTCAAAAATACTGCATCGAGCACACGTTCCTGTGGAAAACCCACCACTACATATGGCGACCGATTAAAGGACTCAACTCCCAGCTCTCCTCCTTAGAAGGGCTGCGCGCACCCAATGCGCACTTTCTGACAAGCTTTCGCGATAGCAATATCCAGGAAGTTTGTGATGTTACGAAACAGAAACGAGAGCTGAAGACTCTTCGTACAACTGTACTACAAGGCAGTAGCAGAAGGATTAGAAAAAGAGCGCGACATGTATTCATAAACAAGTCAACCAGCAAGAGATAGCTGAGAGAGCCTCGTGGCACGGATGCCCAGGCAAAAGATCGAACCAGAAGACAGTCAGACAGAACAGAGACAGTAAAGACAGCGAAGCACGACAAAGACTCCCACCTGGGGAAAAAGAGAGAAACAATGGCACGAATATGGATCAGAAGGGTTGTGGGGGATACAGAAAACCCCCAAACTCAGCGGAAGGATTGGCGGAAAGTAAGGAGCAGCCTAAAGACACATCGGGCAAGTGTGAAGACTGGCACTGTGCGCACAGTGGCCACAGCACGGCTGAAAGCGAATCAGAGAACAACAACAAGCGGTCAACGAAGTAATGGCCTACCAGATGGGAAAACCAATATTATCAGATACGGATTACTGTCAGAAAGCGACTCAGAAAGAACTGAGAAGACAGTGAACGACTGGATAAGAGAACTTCTAGTCGCACTTCTAAGAAGAGAAGAAAGCAGAACGATACTCAGCACAGCAACAGCGACATCATTATTCATAACTTTCATAACTATTGTATTAGCCTTTTGTACAAACTTAGCTATTAGCTTTGCGCGTATGAGCAGCAGTCGAAGCAGCAACAAGCCAGGGAAACAAGCCAAGCGACAACCTCAGTCAAGCGTTTCTGAACAAGCATCGGATTCACAGGAATTCCTTTCTTTCAGTCCAGAGATCCCTCCACCAACAACTCCTCAGAAGAACAGAAAACCTACTACAAGAATGCCTGACTACGATGTTGATATGGCAAATGTGCCAGCTATTGTGCAACCGATCCAAGAGGCAATTGCCTCACCTCAGATCCCAACTCCAAGCGAGTCTGAGCAGCCTGCAGGGATGCACGGTACTCGTGATTCAGACATGGCGAAGATCCTTCAGATGATGGCAACCTCTCTCACCCAGCTGAATGCCACTAGCAGGAGCAATACGCCAGTTTACGCCTCGCAGCTTCCGCCGTATCCTTCTGAGAGTGTTCCAACCTTTGATGGGAAAAACGTCACCATGTTCTTAGAGCGTTTCGAGGAAATGGCTAAGTACTACGAGTTTACTGGAAAGATGATGATCGATCGGCTCACGGCACACTGTAACCCGAAGCAGAGGGCAATCATCCAAGCCTCAGACGAGTATGAAGAGGCTCTTCAAAATGAGAACTGGAAGAACCTCCGAAAGGCGCTCAGATGGCGTTTCCGCACCAACGACAAGTACCAGCAAGAAACCAGAGCTGAGTATTTTGAGCACTGGTTGGCGCAATGCCAGGCACGAACGGAGCTCAGCACGCTTGAATACTTACAGGAGTTTCATATTCGCAGCAAGCGCTGTATTGAGGCATCAACAATTGAGGAAGGCCGAAGAGGCTTCTACCTTGTCAAAGGACTACCTCTGAAGCAAGCTACTAGAGTTTTGGAAAAGTTTCAACTCCGTACAGACTCACCACTGTCTTTCAAGTACAAGAAGATTTCTGATTACCTTTCGAAGCGCATGGAGGTAGAGGAAGACGCTAGAATGCTCAACCCCAAGGAAGCAGTAAAGGAATTTGAACCAGAAGTGGAGTTTGACCTAGCATCCGCGAAGGCAAGTCAGACAAGCGCATACAGCAAGCCAGCCCAGGTGCAGCAGGCACCAGTTTTCCAGCCCCCAGCACTGAATATTCCCCTTCGAGACTACAGTCAGAAGCCCGCTCAGAAACAGTTGCCGCCAGGATCAGCACCCACAAAGAATGAAGTTGATGGGCTTGTAGATAAAATGCTTCAACTCAAATTGAACAAAACAAGCCTAGAAATGGAACCTTGGGGTTTGCAGTGGACGCCGCGCGAAGCTGAGCTGATGGCAAATCAGGTGATCAGAGGCGAAGTCAACAAGCAGACTGAGGAGCGTGCAGCGGCACTTCGTAGCTATATGCCCCAGGCGAATACGCAAGCACCTACCAGCGGTTATCAGTATAACGGTCCGATGAACAATCAGTCAGCTTCGTATCAACAAGGATACCCACAGCAAGGCCAGCGTCAGACAGGCTATCAGAACTATGGCAACAATTCCCAGAGCTATCAACAGAGATCAGGCCCAAGTAACCAAGGCAACCAGTATAACCAGGCGTCAACGGCGCAACTCCTCTGTTGGGTATGCGATAAGATGAGCCATCAGAAGAAGGACTGCCCTGTTTTGCGGGCTTTCATTGACAAAGGATGGTGCTTCCTTGATGACCGATCGATACTCAATTGGGGTACACCGGAAATGCCACAGGGCAGGGTTGCGAACCTTGGTCAGAGACTATGGGCGGATACGATAGCTTCGGAAATCAAGAGGCGCTGGATCAAGAAGGATATCGATCCTCTTACCTACACACCGCCTTATCTACAAGAGTCTCAGACAACGCGTCCTGCTGAAAGCAATGCGATATCAGTCCAGCTCATACCAGACAGCTCAGGTGCGATCCCATCAGAAGACTACGAGCAATTCTGGAACCTGTCCAGCATCCTAGGCGAATCTAGCTCAGATGACGGTTTCCAACTGTATGGTGCAAATCAGTGCAACAACAATACGGTAGCCTCAGCCATTATCTCCCGAAATGACGCCGGCAAGAAGCCTTTTGCTAGCCACAATCCTGCAAAGATCCAGAAAAGCGTGCCGAAGACCGTTCTGAAAAAGCCTAGTGGGGAGCACATTCCACACCTTAGGGGGCATAAGAACAGGGATGATAACTACTTTGATCGCAATCTGAGTAAGGATCGGGAGGTACAATTCGCAGACACGCCAGGACCAGCGGACACGGATATGCTAGATGTGCCTATGGGCGAATCCTCGAAAAAGGCCCCGAAAGCTGTTCAGAATGACTCCAAAGACAAGCAAGTCAAGAAGCACAGGATGGTGGAAAAGTTTGGCCCGGATGCGCAGAAGGTCATTCAGCAGCTCATGAACACTGAAGTCAATCTGCCACTAAAGACCGTATTGGGGAACATGCCGGAAGTCCGCAAGAAGTTGTTTCAGACAGGCTACACGACAGAGGAGTTTGAGAAGCTAGAGCTGAATTCTGCAAGCCAAGGTTGGATCAGTGAAGGTGACGAAAGCCAGTCAGAAGACAATTCAGAGCCTAGAAGCCAGGTGAACTCTCTTTCGCTAGGGCGATTGCCAGATTATGTCTTAGTTGAGGCAGTAGCAGGCAAGGTGACACAGTGTTATCATATCGCAGCCGAACACTGGACAGATGCTCAGATTAGCCATGTACAGCAGCACATCATCTCGGAGGATGATCAGGATCAGGATGTTGGGCCGAATGGAGATGAACCGATGGACAGTCAGCAAGAATATGACAGATCAGCTGGCATTGAACACTTGCGCAGGGATTGCCCAAAGGTTCCGATCGACATTCGTGGCAGCACTTTCATGACTCTACTAGATTCAGGAGCGGAGCTCAACACCATAAAAAGGGATACAGCAGAAAAAGCAAGCCTTCCGATAACTTCTCTACCAAAAAGCATGAGCGCGGCACGGATGGTCTCAGCTAACGGAAGCACTGAGTCCTTTGCAGGCATCGTCTGGGGAGTGCCTATCAGGATTGGAAGGATTGAAGTCCGGACCAACCTGTTTGTTGTGGAACATTGCACAAACCCAATCATCCTAGGAAACCCCTTTCTGACTGATGCTCGCGCGCGCATTGAGTATGCAACCAATGGTCTCACCTACTGTCGTATTTTCAGTGAGGATGGAGAATTCAACACGAGATTTGTATGTGCGAGAGGCAATCAGATCAAAGCACCAGGAGTATATGCCGGTCCCACGTCGGGAAACGCCAGGGGAGTGTAGCTGCCAGCGCAGCACTCCCTGGCGAAGAGAGAGAGAGGCTGGCTGAACACGCGTCGCAGGGAAGCGTGAGCTCGGTAAAGGCACAGATCGATCTGAATGGCCTATCCGAAGAGCAGTCAGCCATGCCGTCGGTGACTGAGTGGTTGAAGAAGATAAGGATCGACAGACTATCAGCGCCTAGTGAAACCAGGTATTTCTCATGGAATTCGCAAACATTCCTGGGTAAAGGACCGGCGGGCAGTATAGTAGTGAAGGATGAAGACGGGCTATTTCTGATGGCCAATGAAATTGCTGAGGAACTGTCGGACACGATTTTGAGGGAAGTTGTGTCAGCACTCGGAGTCAGCAAGTACGAAGAACATGGAGCAGACCAGATCTGGGCGGAAGAACTGAGAGACATTCGGACAAGGAGAAAAGGCATTCCAGTGGAAGTTATGACAATCCTTCCTAAGAATCCGAAGGAGATTCAGAAAGGAACGATGGATTTTGAAGTCAACGGGATGCACAAGCGAAAAGGGCAAAAGATCGAGCCTGTTGATGACTCAGGTCAAACTGCGCGAGAGATTGAAGGTCGGCTGGACTGGAAAGAAAGGGCAAAAGCCAAGCAGTACCCTACTGAAGATCCAAGCCGAGCGCCGTTCGCAAAGTACTTTGAGCCACGATACGCGACATTTCCGAGAGGTACTCGGATCACTCCTGAGAGGAGAAAGGAAATGAAGATCTCGCCAGACCTTCTACCAAGGGAAGTGGAAATGCTTGAAGAACTCCTGTACAGAAGGGAGTCAGCATTAGCTTGGGACTTTCGCGAATCAGGAAGAGTCAGCAGAGAAGTAATTCCGCCAGTAGTCATTGATACAGTGCCACACCAAGCGTGGCGGGCAGACCAGTTTCCGGTGCCGAGGAAGCTTCGGGAGGTGGTTATTGAAATGCTCCAAGACCGGATCAACCGTGGAACCCTCGAACTTTGCAAGAGCCAATATCGTAACCCATGGTTCCTTGTTGCAAAGAAGGATAAGGGCTATCGGTTGATCAATAACGCTCAAAAGATCAACGGAGTAACTATCCGAGATGCCAACCCGCCACCGAACCCCGATGAGTTCTCAGAAGAGTTTGCAGGCTGCGCTATCATGTCTCTCATGGATTTCTTCTCGGGATACGATCAGGTTGAGCTGCACAAAAATTCCAGGGATATCACAGCTTTCTCAACGCCTCTCGGACTGGTTCGCCAGTGTACGTTGCCAATGGGCACTACAAACTCAATTGCCGAATTCGTACGAGTAATGACAAAGATCTGCCGAGATCACATTCCGAATCGCTGTATGCCGTACCTAGACGACGTTTGCGTAAAAGGTCCAAAATCCACTTACCAGAATGAGGAAATTGAGCCGGGCATCCGCAGATACGTGGCTGAGCACCTTTCGAACATGGATCAGGTACTAGCGGATATTGAAAGGGCAGGTGCTACTATTTCTGGACACAAGTCAGACTTCTGCTACGCGTCAATGATAGTCGTAGGATACCGAATCGACAAGAACGGCAGGCATCCAGATATGAAGAAAGTAGAAAAGATTCGCACCTGGCCGGACCCAAAGAACCAAAAGGATGTCCGAACGTTCATCGGCATGTGCGTTTACTATAGAGTCTGGATCATTGGATTTGCGATGGTGGCAGAACCCCTGTTCAGATTGCTTCGGAAAAATGCCCCTTTCAACTGGGGAGACGAACAGCAGTCAGCAATGTCCTTTTTGAAGGAAAGCCTGTGCACAACTCCAGCGCTTGTCTCAATTGATTACAGCGAACCTCTCCGAGCGATTATCGTAGCAGTTGACGGAAGCGGCAAAGGATGGGGGGCGGTGCTTATGCAACTAGACGAGGAAGGAAAAAGACATCCAGTACGCTACGAGAGTGGAGTCTGGTCCACCTCAGAAAGGAATTGGGATTCAGGCAAACATGAGTGCAAGGCGCTCCTCCTTACGCTGAAGAAGCTTCGGTCGTACCTGTATGGTGTAAGGTTCACTGTAGAAACAGATGCCCAAACGCTTGTGGCTCAGCTTCAACGCAGCGCAACTGATTTGCCAGGTGCCCTTGTTACTAGATGGCTAGCACTTCTAAACCTGTGGGATTTCGATATTGTACATGTATCAGGCAAAAAGAATGTTGTGGCTGACGCCCTTTCGCGCAGGCCTGAGCCTGAAGGTTGGACTCCGCCAGAAGAACCAGAGGAAGATGTGGAGGATTTCATCGAAGCTCATCTGAACGCCACCCAGCTTACGTTTATGAAGGATAAGGAGGCAATCCCTGCCTTGCTTTATGGATCCTGCCCAGCAGACCTATCGTTTAGTGAGCAACCACTCGACGAAAATTACTCAGAAGAATCACAACAGCTTGCGAACTGGATTCTTTTCAGGAAAAGACCGGAACATCTCACCAAGTCAGATTTCAAGAAGTTCAAGCAAAAAGCGCTCCGAATGACAGTCAGAGAGCGGCATCTGTTCACTCTGCCTAGTGGCGGGCGACCCTTGCGCCGGGTAGTAGACGATCCGACTCAGCAACAGGAGATCATCAGAGAGCTACATGATAACTCAGGCCATCGAGGCAAGGAAGGCACATGGAGGAAAATCTGGATGCGATATCATTGGAAAGGACAGTATGATCAGATCAAGAAATACGTTCAGTCCTGTTCTGAGTGCCAACTGCACGCGGCTGCTACAGTACAAGAAGCTCTTTGGCCCACGGAACCACCTTCAATCCTATTTGGATGGATTACAATCGATGTGGTCCACATGCCTCCTGGATTGAATGGCAGGAAGTATCTGATAGTCGCTCGGGACTACGCCTCCAGCTGGCCCGAAGCCAAAGCGTTAGCCAAAAACGATTCGAAATCCGTTCAGAAGTTCCTGATCAATGATGTTTTCAGTCGATGGGGACTCCCGCTCAAGATGTCAGCTGATGGAGGTCCGGAGAACAAAGGACTGGTGGAATCTCTTCAGAAGCAATGGGGTATCAGTCGCGTTATCTCTAGTGCCTATCATCCACAAGGCCAGGGCCTTATAGAAAGGGGCCATGCACCGATTGTAGCTGCTCTGAAGAAGCTTCGGGGCAACTGGGTTGAAAATCTAGCCAGTGTGCTATGGGCGGACCGAACGACAGTCAAACGATCCACGCAGGAAACACCAGCCTATTTGGTATCAGGCAAGGAACATATACTCCCGATCGAGCTTTCTATACCCACATGGCAAACGTTGCCATGGGCAGAAGTAAAAGATACCCCTACACTGCTCGCGATGAGGGCTCAGCAATTCCGCAGAAGGGACGAAAGATTTCAGGAGTCAATCAACAGAACAGTCCGCTTAAGGCACGAGAACAAGGACTATTTTGATAATTCGAAGGTTCTTCGGAAAGATCCGCTAGCTGCAGGAGACCTGGTTTTGTTGAGGGACTCATTTCATGAGAACGACCGATCGACACTGACGAAATTTCTTCCCAAATGGACTGGCCCATTTCGTATCAAGAACACTCATCAGAAAGGATGGTACAATCTAGAAGAGCTAGATGGCACTCCTTTTAGAAGTCACACTCCAGGCAACAGGCTAAAGCGTTTTATCCAGCGCACTACAGTTGAGCTGAGTGAACTGCAGGCAGAGAACGAAGAACTGCTGGAAAAGGATCAGTCTGATCAAGAGCAGAGTGAAGAAGGAGAGGATGAGCCGAAGAACCTTCAGAAGTATGGTCAGGATATACCAGCCCAGAATGGAGACACTGTCAAAGAACCTCGTTACCCAAGCCGCTATCCGAAGACCGCTCAGATTGTTGAGAAAGAATCACCCAGGGACGAGGAAGAAGATGCAGATCTCAAAAGAGTGCGGCATAAATCAAGAAAGGCAATTGCAGTAGTACCAACGAGAAGAAAAGACTTTGACCCCACTGAGTATCAGTCGTACCCATAGAAGAGCATCAAGGGGTAAAACAATTGGGAAGAAATAGTTAAGAACTCTACTTCTACCAAATTTTGAGCATATTATGGGATACCGATGGATACTCAGACAAGGAAAGGAATGAAAAGTTTGGAATCAGAGAAGGGGAATGTCATTCAGGGCAACTGCTATAGCTATCTACTACTACAAAACATGACCGATAGTGCATCAGGAGGATCAAAGCTATCCTCGCCATAGGGAAAAGAGTCTCCAGCCTGAACTGGGAGTCTCAGCAGGGGGACCTTCGGTCTCACCACCGTCAGAAGCATGTTCAGCGCCCTCATTAGCAGGAATAGCAATTTCCTCAGCGGGCTCAGTGGCCGCAACGTTTTCAGACATGACTGCATCGGCAGCCACAGCAGAAGATGGACGCTCAGATGTATCCATGTCCATGGGACCCTCGTCAGGGACCTGAACCCCAAAATCAGACCCAACGTCAGCCTCACCTGAAGGCTGCTCAGCAGAATCCTCCTCTTGAGCGGTGGCAGCCGCAGCTTCCTCAGCAGCTTTCTTACGTTCAGCACGACGAGAACGCAAGAATTCCAGACGCTCAGTCTTTCGAGCGGCCTCAGCAATAGCCTGTTTGGCTAGCTTCTTCTTGTTGACAGCTTTCTGAAGAGCTTTCGTGCGGGCCCTTTCTTCCTCCTCAATGTCAGACGGGATTCCATCGACCCATTTGAGCAAATCGAGAGGCTGCTTCTTGCGCTTAGGCTTGAAGTCCTTGTCTTGAACTGAGCAGTAATCGTTCGGCAGGTCTAGACCGCCTAGAGATGACCATGCAATGGAATCGTGCTGATACAGCCTGGTAGCAGGCAGAATAGAGTCGCCGAGGGCCGTTCGGGTGCGCAGAGCGATGGGTGCATTGGATGGCACAGTGGATGCAGCAGGCAGACTCACGGGAGCAGCTGAGGACTGAGTGGGCACAGGGTCCGGCACCTTGGACTCTGAATTTCTTATTAGCACAAGTCTGGAGTAAAAGAATAAGGTTGTCTGATTGCAATTCAGAAACTTACTGGTCATGGAGCAGGAGGTGGCACCACCATTGAAGATGCAGTTGGTGCAGGTACCATGGAGAAGCCGATCCCCATTGACGAAAGACGTTCGGCAGCTCTTGAACTTCTTCTTGTGGCGCTCAGAAGCGCATCGACCGCACATCTGCTCATGAGGTCTCGAACGCTCCTCAGCCTCTTCAGCAGTGAGGAGATGGAGGAGGGCACCAACACTGTGATGCTGAAGCAGAGCGTTTACGTTGGATTCATACAACTGCCTCTTGGAGGTACCCCCTAGACCAAAGAACTCGCCAAGGGTCTCATTCTCTTGCTGAAGATCTATCGGATCCATAGTGTCGACCTCTATGTCCGCCCAGTCGTCGAATCCCTCGCCGAAGATACATCCCATAAGAACAGGGCCAAACGAAACGCCGCGACAACAAAGCTTGTAGAGATGTAGCTGAAACTCCTTCAGTAGCTCAGGAGTAATGATGCGATCGCGATTAGGAGTAACTATGCACAATAGATGTCAGAAGGATGTTCAGAAAAGAAAAGCTAATAGAGAAACTTACGCCATTCTATGATGTATTGTTTTCCAGAACGAGCAACAGGGTATTCATAGAGCGGAGCGCTCTGATCGCCAAGCGGGCCAGGAATCGTCTTCTTCTTGCTAGGGCTCACCATGATCTGAGGGGTTGGTGGAGGCGCCAAAGTCTCTGTCGGAGGCGGGGACGGCGGGTCTGAGCGGACATCGGGAGGAGCAGTGAGAGCGGGAATTTCGCTCTCGACGGTATCTGCAGCGGGCTCTGGGGGCGCAATAGACGGAGTCTGAGTACGAATCGGCATAGGCGTCTCGGGTGCGAAAGCGCGAGGGGACTGTCCCCCGGGGAGGTCGGGCTCATCGGCAGCAGGAGGAGGAGAAGGTGAGTGCGCGGAGTACTCAGACGACAGAGAAGATCCGGACGAACTGGAGTCGCTATCGGCATCTGAAGGTGCTGGTGATTCAGTGCGCGCAACCAGCTCAGAAGGCGTGGGCGACATGCGCGCGATCTCGACGGCAGACATGGTGAGGGAGAATGCAGGAGCAGAAAAGCAGCAAAGCTGATTGAGAATCGGAGTAAGAGAGGTGGTATGCAGGAGTGGAGTGTGAGGAGTTGAAGGCGAGAGCGTGAGAGAGTGGAAGGGCAGCTGAGCGTTTGTCGGCGTGACAACATCACAACAAAGCACAGGCCAGCACAACACAGCTTAGTAACTCGCTGAGAGAAGATCAGAAAGCTGGAATCCAAGAATGCAGACCAGGGAAAAGAGATATCATGCAGTGGAAACGCAGTGTCTGAGGGTGCATCGGGTGCATTGCGGTACCACTTGGCATATGCTGATAACACCATCATCCAAGGAACCTGAAAAAGAAGACTGAAAACTACTGTCCGAAGGATACTCAGACATGATCTGGAAGGGTGGTATGCAACCACCTAATAGCCATGGTCACCAGATTTCACCAAAGACGCGGAAAAAGTAAGATGATCAGGGAACAAGTTCTGAAATGGGATCAGACATTGCCTGGACAGTGGTCAGACAAAGCTGTAACAGTACTATACACCAATTTTGAATAAAATTGGTGTACTGACAGGCTTGAATATCCAAATCCTGTTTTGAATTGGGGATTGCATATATCAAATCCTGATATATATCGTTGCGATAAACAAAATCCAAAAACAGGAGAAAGATATTCAAGAGGATGAATGTAAGGATAGTCAGAACCATGTCTGATAACCCTTCGCAAGGCCAAAGGAAAGAAGAAGGGACCTTCTTTTTTTTGAGTGAGGGAGGAGGTGGTGATATAGTCAAGCAAAGACATCACACTGAGAGATCATCATATGGAATCAAGAGAAAAAGAGGCACACCAGAAAAGAACAAAAGCCAAAGAAAGTCCAATTGATTTCAACCACAGAGTACTCACGATGCTACCTCAGACAAGAGTCGGAAAAAGCAACAGCCATCTCCAGATATCAGAGTCCAAACCACCAAGAGTCGAAGCAAGCAGGAGAAGCAGCATCAGACAGCAGGAGCATCCTCATCGTCCTCGTCATCCTCATCATCAGGAAGGAACGCATCATCATCGTCCTCATCATCAGCCTCAACGACACCCGAATCACCATCAGCAACAGGCTGAAGAGCTTGACGCCTACTGCGTAGCCTGGCAGAAGGCCTATCAGAACGAGCAGGAACCTCAGGATCAGGAGTCGCAGAGCGTCGGCGGCGTTTCCTAGGGTTCTTGACAGGTGGAGCGTAATCTTCTTCCAGGTCCTCAGACCCCGAAAGACAGTCAGACAAAGCTACATCCGAGGATACAGCAGAAGATGGCAAGGAAGGATTGTACTCGTCGTCTTCGCCCTTGCGCACAGCAATCAGATGATCGGCATACTTATTGGCGTTGCGCTCGCTACCCCAAGCGAAGGAAGATGGGTCCTTGACCCTGGTACCAGCCGGAATATCCACAGAAGAAGCAGATCGTAGGTTCAGAGCTGAGAGTGGTGCAGGCGGCAACATGGATGCATCCGATAGACCCTCAGAAGCGCCGGAGGCCTTGACACCCCGGGGAACAACAATAGTACCTGAGAAAGAGCTATTAGCCAAAAGTTTGGACACAAGGAATGTAGCGGTCTGAAGCTTATTCAGAAACTTACGGCGAAAGGAGCACAACTGAGTGCCACCAGCAAAAAGACAGTTGTTGCAGATACCACCATTTAGCAACTCAGTACCACGATATGTCTGAGAGCATGTCTCATGAGCCAGCTTGTACTTCTGAGCGCTGCATCGACCGCACGCCTGTTCATTGGCATCTGAGGGACCATCGACTTGACCAGCAGTATGACCGCGAGTCTTAGCCCCGAAAACGTAAGAGAGAAGCAGACTCTCTATCTTCGGCTCATATATCAAGCGTTTTGTGGTACACGGCAGACTGAAGTACTCTCGTACAGTCCGGAAACCTTCATGCAGATCGACAGCGAGTTCGGGATTCACCTGGAGTGACTTGAGGAATTGAGCCAGACCCGAAGTCCTCTCAGACGGGCGGATAGCAATGGTTGCTAGATGAGGACCAAGTTGCTTGCCGGAGAAATGAAGGCTGTAAAGCAGGCCCTGAAGGCGGCAGAGAAAGTCAACGTCGATTACGGTGTCCATACGATCAGTCACTATGCAAAGCCAATGTTAGAAGAGTGCTCAGAAAAGAAGGGATAGGACCTGAACTCACGCCAATTCACAATTGTTGGCAGCGCAGAACTGGAGGCGGGGTACTGATAGAGCGGAGCATCATTGTAGCCAAGTCCGCCAGGTATGGCTTTCCGACGCTTCTTCGGAGGGTCATCTGCAGCAGTGGTGCCAGGCCACGGATTTGCTGTCTTGACTGGGGACAAGGACACTGCGGTCTGAGGGGCAATCGGAGCAGCGAGTGAAGGTGTGGTAGTCGGCGCGCTCCAGGGCAACTTGCGACGCTTTGCGGCACGGATCGAAGGGCTCTCTGGCTCTGCAGAGTGCTCGGACTCATTAGGCACGTCGGGTGTAGAAGGCATGGCGGAGGACATGGTGAAGGCGAAGGCGGCGACGAAAACACGTGCGACAGCGGCTCAGCGAGAAGTGAGGTGGTGGTAAAGGCGGATGCAAGGCGGCAAACTGCGAAAAGCGAGGATTGAACGAGAAGCGATCAGCGAGAATGAGAAGGGCGAGTGGGAAGAGTTGAGAGAGAGAATGGGGGAGAGAGGTGGCGCAGTGTTGTTGTTGTTGTGACAGAGCGTTTGCAAACGCGCAAGTCCAAGCAACCGAATCCCGCTCAGAGCACAGTGGGGCACAACAAAGCAGAGATTTGTAAACATGCGAATCAGAGGATGCACGCCTGAGAATCGCTCAGAAAAGAGCAGGAAAAGCGCGGTCAGGCACTGCATAGTGGTTGTTGAGGAAAATCTGCAGAGCGCTCAGAAAGATCATAAGCCAGGGAACACTGACTGGAATTCCATGAGCCAATACCAGAATAAAGTCCAGACTAGGATAAGAAGAGCAGGATGTATCTGATTGAGTATCAGTGTCTAAAAGCAGAAACTTCAGAAATGAGGTAGGCGAAAGAAACAGGAGCGCGATGGCGAAAGGATATAGACATCGCCAGACAAGCCTCAGACGACCACGGAACGAAAATCAAAACAAGGGCCAAATTGGATATGTGGAAAGGAAAAGAAAAGATTGGTATACAAGAAGGAAATTTCATTTGTTTGGGATAAATTGACTGAGAAGGAGTCGGGGTTTTGCGGGTTAATAAGGAAAGAAGCGGTATAGGTAATAGTGTGCAGGTGAGGTCAAGGGTCTGTCTAAGTACCCTTCAGGCGAGGTTGCGGTCACCCAAGGAATCAGTTGAGTGCTCAAGTTCCTTGAGTGAGGGAGGTGCTTTCGCTATCTGATCCGTAATCAGATAGTATAGGAAGAGGAGGCCTTCCTTCTTGAGTGAGGGAGGGATGTGGTGGAGCAAACAGGGATATGGGAATCCGGCATAAGGCACGGGCCGAAGGGCACTCAGATAGGTAAGGTGAAAGGGGTATCGCGACGGAGGTCGCG
>Ga0265798_10007755_pt1 | contig 13817 bp, 9 predicted proteins | sample P3T30metagenome_FD_192430 | JGI IMG/M metagenome (GOLD analysis project Ga0265798, IMG submission 192430) | Plant litter microbial communities from East Loma Ridge, Irvine, California - P3 T30 | ecosystem: Environmental > Terrestrial > Plant litter > Unclassified | place: USA: California...
AGGGCGAGCACGGCAGCCCCGACATAAGCGCGCAATGCGCCTTGCATTGAAGTCTTCATATGAAATGATTACGGGAGGTAAAAGAGGTTTGCGAACGGAGTATATAGAACATCTATAAAAAAAAACCCGACCACTTGCGCGGCCGGGCTTTTTTTTCAAGCGTGTTGCACAGCCCCAACGAGGAGGCTATGTGCGATCGCTTCGCTATCTGTTCCTGGTTTCTTCGTCAGGCCTTCGCCTCGCCACCCAGCGCCTCGACCAGGTCCGTCAGCATCTTGGCCAGCTCGCCGGTCATCAGCATGATGTCGTTGTCGAAACGCTCGTCGTCGCTGTAGGTGATGGTTTCGTTTTCCTTGATCACGTCCAGCGGCTTGATGCCCTTGACCGCCAGCGACTCGGTCAGCACGAAGGACACACGGCTGTTCCAGGTCATGGCCAGTCGGGTGCACTGCTTGCCGTTGGCGATGTGGCGGCGGATGTCTTCCGGGTCCAGCGAGTGCTTCACGTAGCGCACCGCGGCCTTGCTCTCGCCGGTGGCGCGCAGCTCGGTATCCTGGTCGATCGTGAAGTTGTACGGCGCTTCGTCCGACTCCAGCCAGCCGGTCATGACGGCCACCGGCGAGCTCTGCACGCGCAGCGATTCCAGCGGCATCTTGTCGACGGCCTTCAGCAGCAGCTTGATGACGTCGTCCGCCTTGGACGGGCTGGCGGCGTCGATCACCAGCCAGCCGTTGACCGGGTCGATCCAGGTCCAGACATTGCTGCGGATCGAGAAGGCGCGCGGCAGCAGCTCGTCGGCCACGCGCTCCTTCAGTTCCTTCATGGCCTTCTTGCCCGGTGGGAAGCCCTGCTGCTCTTCCAGCTCGGCGGCACGGGCCTTGGCGACCTGGTTGATGACCGAGCCCGGCAGCAGTTTCTTTTCCGTGCCCAGCATCATCAGCATCTGCTTGTTCACTTCGTGGACCAGCTTGCCGTTGCCGCGCGGCGAATCCCAGCCCTGGCGCAGCAATTCATTGCTGCTGGCCGGCGTGAACGCCTGCGACTGCAGCGCCTCTTCCATTTGTTCGGTGGTAAAAGCCCATGGGGCTGGCAGACGGTAAATCTGAAGATTCTTGAACCACATATGTTGCTTTCAGTATCTCTCAATCCAGGGGGAACGACATTCTACACGCTGCCGACTGGCAATTTTCAGCAAGCAGGGTAGGCTTTTTTAATGTGTTGCGCGTTCGTCAAACAAGCTGAGCTGTTCAACCTGTTCGGTGTCGCCCAGGCGCACGCCCACGCCCAGCAGGCGTACCGGACGGCTGGCGCGCAGCCAGCCGGTTTCCATCAGGTGCGTGTAGATGGCCAGGCTGGGCGCGTAGCCCACGCACTCGACGGTGGTCTGCTGGAAGTCGTTGAACTTCAGTTTGACGAACAATTTATTGATGAATTTTTCGGCATTGCTGCGCTTGATGCGGCCCTGCAGGTGTTCCATCAGCTCGGGCAGCAGGGCCAGGCAGGCGGGCAGGTCCGGCACGTCGGGCGTATAGGTTTCTTCGGTACTGATCGATTTCCGTTCGCGCACCGGATTGACCTCGCGATAGTCGATGCCGCGGCACAGGTCGTATAAACGCGCGCCGAAGGAGCCGAAATGCTCCTGCAGCTTCGCCATGCTCCAGCTGCGCAGGTCGGCGCAGGTGTCGATGCCCAGGCCGTTCATCTTGGCCGCCGTGACCTTGCCGACGCCGTGCAGCTTTTTCACCGGCAGCGCCGCCACGAAGGCATCGACCTCCTCCGGCCGCACGAGAAACAGACCGTCCGGCTTGTTCCAGTCGCTGGCGATCTTCGCCACGAACTTGTTCGGCGCCACCCCGGCCGAAGCCGTGATGCCGACGGTTTCAAAAATGCGCCGCCGGATCTCCTGCGCGATCAGGGTTGCGCTGCCCTTGCAGTGCTTCGACTCCGTGACGTCCAGATAGGCCTCGTCCAGCGACAGCGGCTCGACCAGCTCCGTGTAGTCGCGGTAGATGTCCATGATCTGGCGCGAGGCGATCCGGTACTTCTCCATGTTCGTCGGAATCAGGATCAGCTCCGGACACAGTTTGAGCGCCTGGGCGGTCGCCATCGCCGAATGGATGCCGAAGCGGCGCGCCTCGTAGTTGCAGGTGGCAACCACGCCACGCTGGTCGGCCCGCCCTCCCACCGCCAGCGGCCGGCCGCGCAGGGACGGGTCATCCCGCATCTCGACGGAAGCGTAGAAACAGTCGCAGTCGCAGTGGATGATCTTGCGGAGGGAATTATTCATACTGTAATTGCATACAGTATAAAGGCTAACAAAAAGGGCGCGCAACCTGCGTTGCACGCCCTTCTCATATTGCCTGCTACCTGCTTACCAGGTGAACTTCAACGTGTAGGTCGCACCATAACCGCCGGTGTGATAGCGCACGCGCACGTAGCGCGCCGAGGTGACCGTGCCGGTGTTCGTGACCGACACCGCATCCGGCGTATCGCGCCCGTTGGTGCTCAGGGCCAGTTGCGTGCCGGCGCCGTTGTAGGCGTACAGGTCATAGTCGGTACCGCTGCCGCTGGGGCCCATGGTCATGGTCGCCGTCAGGGTCTTGCCGGCCGGGACCTGGACCACGAAGTAATCGTTGTCGGTGGTGCCGTACAAGGTGCCGGTGACGACCGTCCCCGACACCGTCACCGCGTTGGCGGCCGGGATCGAGTTGTTCGTCTCCACTTCCTTCTGGCTTGGCGCCTGCACTGCAACGCTCGCGCTTGCCGCATTGACCGCTGCGGCGGCATCGACGATGCCGCTGCCGCAGCCCGAGCACGCGGCCGGGAAGGCGCGCGCGGTGGCTTTCAGCCTGGCTTCGACTTCGTCCGGCGTCAGGTTCGGGTTCTTCGCCAGCATCAGGGCGGCCACGCCGGCCACGTGCGGGGTCGCCATCGAGGTGCCCATCATGTAGCCGTAGTTGTCGCCGGCCGGGGTGCTGGTGCCGGCATTCCAGGTCGACAGGATGCCGGCGCCGCTGTCGCCGCCCGGCGCCGCCACGTCGACGTTGGCGCCGTAGTTCGAATACGAGGCCTTGCCGCCGCTGCGGCCCACTGCCGCCACCGTGATCACGCCGGCGCAGTTGGCCGGGTTCGAATTGGCCGCGTTGATGTTCGAGTTGCCGGCCGCCACCACGACCACGGCGCCGCGCGAACGGGCGCTGTTGATCGCGTTCTGGGTCGTGGTGTCGCAGGTGCCGCCGCCGCCCAGCGACAGGTTCAGCACGCGCGCCTTGTTCGGGTTGGCCGGGACGCCGGTGACGGTGCCGCCGGACGCCCAGATCATGGCGTCGGCGATGTCCGAGGTGTAGCCGCCGCACTTGCCCAGCACGCGCACCGGCAGGATCTTCGCGCCGTAGGCGACGCCGGCCACGCCGACGCCGTTGTTGGTCCTGGCGGCGATGGTGCCGGCCACGTGGGTGCCGTGCCAGCTCGAGGTTTCGTCCTGCGCCGGCATGCCGCCGCCGCACTGGCCGGCGATGGTGTTGTCGCCGACATCGCTGGCGTCGCTGTCGCGGCCGGTGCCATCGCCGGCGATGGCGGCGCTGGCGATGAAGTCATAGCCCGGCAGGATCTGGCCCGACAGGTCGGCGTGCGGACGGTAGCCGGTGTCGATCACGGCCACGTTGATGCCGGCGCCGGTCGACTTGTCCCAGGCGGCGGGCAGGTTCAGGCCGCCCTTGGCGTCGTAGTAATGCCACTGCTGGGTGTACATCGGGTCGTTCGGGGTGAACAGCGGGACCATGATGCGGTCCGGCTCGGCGTATTCGACCTCGGGGTCGCGCGCCTTCAGCTCGGCGGCGAGGGTACGGGCTTCGTCCAGCGACATGCTGCGGCTCAGCTGCAGCACGTTGGCGCCGGTGGCGGTGGCGCGCAGCGCGCGCATGGTCGCGCCGACTTGCTGGCCGGCGCGTGCGAGCAGGGCCTGGCGCGCGGCCGACATGGCGCGCGCGGGTACGGCGCCCTTGGAATTGTCGACCGCGTCCTTGTACTTGACGATCAGGCGGTCGGTCTGGGTGATGATCTTGTTCTGGGCCGCGTCCGATGGTGCGGCGTGAGCAGCCAGCGAGCCGAAGGCGACGAGGGCTGCGGCGCAGATTTTCAACACGGGGAACATCTTGTGGTGCGTCATGCTTGCTTCCTCTTTCGATTGAACCGAACCGAAGAGGGTAACGAAAAGCGGCCCGCTTGGGGCCGCTTTAGGGGTTTTCACCACAGAAAAATTTTTGATAAGTAATTGATTGATAAAGGAAATTAGTGCCTCAAGGCATTTCCTTTACAGACAATTACCAGCTCAGCTTCAGGGTGTACTTGCCGCTGGTCGAACCGGTGCCGCCGCTGTAGTACACCACGCGCACGTAACGGGCCGCGGTGGTGGTACCGGTATTGGCCGAGCTTGCCGCATCCGCCGAACCTGCACCGTTCTCGCTCTTGGCCAGCTGGGTGCCGGCGCTGTTGTAGATGTACAGGTCATAGTCGGACGACGAATTCGGCGTCATGGTCGCGCTCAGGGTCTTGCCGGCCGGGACCTGGACCACGAAGTAGTCCGTGTCGGTGCTGCTGGACATGGTGCCGTTGACCGTGGTGCCGGTGGTCGAGACAGCGTTCGCGGTGCTGATCGTGTTGTTCGACTCGGTTTCCGAGACGGTCGGGCCGGTCGTGGTGCCGGTGCCGGCAGCCGCGTCGACTGCCGCCGATGCGTCCACCAGGCCGACGCCGCAGCCGCTGCACGATGCCGGGAAGGCGCGTGCGCTCGACTTCAGGCGGGCTTCGACCTCGTCCGGGGTCAGGGCCGGGTTCTTCGCCAGCATCAGCGCAACCACGCCGGCCACGTGCGGGGTGGCCATCGAGGTGCCCATGTAGCCGGCGTAGTTGTCGGCGCCAGGGCCCTTGGTACCGGCGTTCAGGGTCGACAGGATCGCCGCGCCGGTGTCGCCGCCAGGCGCCGCCACGTCGACCAGGGTGCCGTAGTTCGAGTACGAGGCACGGCCGCCCGACTTGTTGGTGGCCGCCACCGCGATCACGCCCGAGCAGTTGGCCGGGCTGCTGTTGCTGACGTTCTGCGCTTCGTTACCGGCCGCGACCACGACCACGGTGCCGCGCGAGCGGGCACCGTTGATGGCGGTCTGGGTGGTGGTATCGCAGGCGCCGCCGCCGCCCAGCGACATGTTGATCACCTGGGCGCGGGCCGCGATGTTGGTCACGCCCGAGACGGTGCCGCCGGATGCCCAGACGATGCCGTTGGCGATGTCCGAGGTATACCCGCCGCACTGGCCCAGCACGCGCACCGGCACGACCTTGGCGCCGTAGGCGACGCCGGCGATGCCGATGCCGTTGTTGGTCAGCGCGGCGATGGTGCCGGCCACGTGGGTGCCGTGCCAGCTCGAGTTCGATGCCGGCTCGCCGGTGCCGCACTGGCCGGCGGCGGTCCAGTCGCCCGGGTCGCTGGCATCGCTGTCGCGGCCGTTACCGTCGTTCGAGATCGCGGTGTCGGCGATGAAGTCGTAGCCGGCCAGGATCTGACCCTGCAGGTCGACGTGCGGACGGTAGCCGGTGTCGATCACGGCCACGCGGATGCCGGCGCCGGTCGACTTGTCCCAGGCCGCCGGCACGCGCATGCCGCCAATGGTATCGAAGTAGTCCCACTGCTGGGTGTACATCGGGTCGTTCGGCGTGAACATCGGCTTCATGATGCGGTCCGGCTCGGCGTACTCGACCGAGGCATCGCTTGCCATCAGGTCGGCAGCGACCTTGGCGGCGTCGGCCACCGTGACCTTGCGGTTCAGCTGCAGGACGCGGGCGCCGGTGCCGATGGTGTGCAGTTCCTTCATCGTCAGGCCGAGCTTGCGGCCGGCCAGCTCGAGCTTGGCCATGCGTGCCGTCGGGATCACGCCGGCTGCGCCGATGCGGGACTGGCCCTTGGCGCCGGGAGCGGCTTCGTCCTTGTACTTGACGATCAGGCGGTCGGTCTGGTCGCTGATGCCCGCACCCTGCGCGGCGGATGCGGTGGCCACCCCGGCCGGCGCGCCGGCCTGGACGGCGCTCGCGCCGAGGCCGATGACGGCCGCTGCGCACAATTTCAAGACTGCCGGGTACATCGATTTCTGAGACTTCATGTTTCTTCCTTCATGAGAAAAAACCACTAAAGTTTGATTTTCCGCAAGCACATCAAGACGACTCAGTGCCTGAGATCTAGTTTTGTCGGCGCCGGCTCTGCACACCGATTTCCCGTCTGAAAGCGGGACACGGAAGAGTAGCGCGAAGGAAGAAGCTGCGTAGAAATTTCACAATTGAATTCGTCATATTTACAACGAAAAACCACAGTTGCTAGTAAAAACCTACTTTATTTGGCGAAAAATCAGCTCAGCAAAATAAGATCTTGCTAAAAAGCGCGCGAAAATCACGAAAACGTCATTCTCGGTCAACCACGATATTTAACACATCGTTTTGACTTATATCAGATATAACCAAGAAAATTTAATGTACGTGCATATGCCGACTAAATGAAAAAAGGCCGCGATCGCTCGCGGCCTTTTCATGTCGACGGACAACTAAACTTCTTAGAAATTGCCCTTGAACTGCACACCCCAGGTACGCGGCTCGTTGGTGAAGCCGGTCAGGTTGTTGAAGTCGATGGCGCCGGTGATGCGGCGCTGGTCGAGGATGTTGCGGCCGAAGGCTGCCACCTCATACTTGCCGCCCGCCCAGTTGTAGCCCACGCGCAGGCCGCCTTCAGTCAGCGGCTTGCCGCTGAACTCGGCTGCTTCGTACAGGAAGAAGTTGATTTTCGTACGGTAAGACCAGTCGGTGTAGACGAAGAATTCGCCATCGCCCACCGGCACGCCGTAGCGCGCGGTCGCGTTCAGGGTCCACTTCGGCGCCTGCGGCAGCGGGTTGCCGTTGATCTCGACGCGGCCGGCCGCATTGACCGGGTCGGCGATGGTGCACTGGGCGCACTTGTTGACCGACAGGCTAGGATCGCGGATCTCGGTGAAGTTGTAGCTGGCGCCGGCGCTCACGCGCAGCGACGGGCTGACGATGCCTTCGAAGTCGAACTCGGCACCCTGGGCCTTGGTCTTGGCCGCGTTGATCAGCTTGGTGACGTTCGAATTGCCGCCGACCACGGTCAGCTGCTGGTTCTTCACTTCGAAGTCGTACAGCGAGAAGTTCAGGCGCGCGCGGCGCTCGAACAGGTCGGCCTTGACGCCGCCTTCGACCGAGGTGACGGTCTCGGCATCGGCCACGGTCACCGGCACCGATGCCGAGGCGGCAGCGATACTCGGGGCGCGGAAGCCGGTGGCCACGCGGGCGTACAGGTTGACGTCGCGGTTCAGCTTGTAGGTACCCGACAGGTCCCAGTTGACCTTGCTCTTGCTTTCGCTGATGCCGGCCGGGCCGATCAGGGTCACGTTGGTGTGCTCCAGCGTCGCGAAGTCCTTCTTGTCGTCGGTGTAGCGCAGGCCGCCGCGCAGGGTGAAGGCGTCGCTCACGGCATAGGTCACGGAACCGAAGGCGGCCCAGGCCTTGTTCTTCTGGTTCGAGATCACGCGCGAGGTCTGCGCCTGGGTCACGCTGTCGAAGTTGTCGCTGCCGCCAGTGGCGTCTTCGTCGAAGTAGTACAGGCCGGCCTGCCAGTTCAGCGGGCCCGCGTTCTTCGACTCGACACGGAACTCCTGCGAATACTGGGTCAGGTCGGTCAGGCGGCTGGCGGTCTGCACCTGGAACGGCACCACGCCCGGGCCGCCGATGATGCCGCCGTCGATGTCGCCACGGCTGTTGTAGTGGTCCACGGTCTCGTAGCCGGTGATCGAGTACAGCTTGACCGCACCGAGGTCCCAGGACAGGCGCACGTTCGCGCCCTGGGTCTTGAGGTCCTGGAAGTTCTGGGCATTGGTGACGATGCTGTTCAGGTCGTAACCGTCGGCGATGTCGGCCGTGCCCTTCTTGATCAGGTTGGCGCGGAACAGGCGGGCGCTGCCCGAGGTGGTGCGCTGGTGCACGTTGAACAGCGCGCTGAAGGCGGCATCCGGGGTGTACAGGAACTGCACGCGTTCGGCGTGTTCGTTGTAGCCGTCCAGCTCGCCGGTCTTGTTGGTCCTGGCCAGGTCGCTGTAGTTGTTGACGTAGTCGTCGCGGTGCTGGCGCAGGGTCGAGACGCGCATCGCCCACTGGTTCGACAGCGGCACGTTGACGGCGCCTTCCAGGTTGACGGTGTTATGCGTGCCCCACGAGGCGTTGTAGTAGCCCTCGACCTTTTTCAGGTTCGGCTTTTCGGATTCGAACTTGACCACGCCGGCCGGGGTATTGCGGCCGAACAGGGTGCCCTGCGGGCCACGCAGCACTTCGACGCCGGCGACGTCGAAGATCGGGAAGCCCTTCAGGATCGGGTTTTCCTGCACGATCTCGTCGACGATCAGCGACACCGGCTGCGAGGCGAACAGCGAGAAGTCGGTGTTGCCGTAGCCGCGGATGTAGAAGCGCGGGAAGGTACGGCCGTTCGAGGATTCGATGTTCAGGCTGGGCACCTTGCCTGCCAGCACGCGGATGTCTTCGCCACCCGAGACGATGACGTCGAGTTTTTCACCTTTGACGGCACTGACCGAGACCGGCACCTCCTTGATATTTTCGGTGCGGCGCTGCGCCGTCACGGTGACGGTCTGCAGCTCGTTGGTCGATGTGGCTTGGGCCAGTGCCGGGGCGGCCGACATGGCGGACAGCGCCAGCATCGCGCCATGGGCGGCGATGACGCGCTTGTGCATCTTGGACATCTTGGTCATTACGATTCCTAGGAAGGTGAAAAAAAACGTCAGCGTGTCTCCGCTACTCCCCCTTCCCCCCTGAACGATGCGCATCGTTATCGATGTCTTCATATTGCCAGGCTGGTAAGACCGCAATTGTCGAGCATGTGGTTAAGCTTATGCAAGAAATAAGCGAGCCCATGGGCGGGCGTACAACATTTTTTTTCGGTAAAGCCTTGCGTGCTCCGGAATGGATACGCTATGATGCGGGCCTCTTCGGACGTGATGACAAACGTCGGAAGACATCGCAGCAGCGGTTTGCGGGCGCTTAGCTCAGTTGGTAGAGCGGATCCCTTACAAGGATTAGGTCGGGAGTTCGAGCCTCTCAGCGCCCACCAGGTACACCGCGCGATGTCGTCATGAAGAGCCGATCAGTAGAAACGGAGCGGTAGTTCAGTTGGTTAGAATACCGGCCTGTCACGCCGGGGGTCGCGGGTTCGAGCCCCGTCCGCTCCGCCAGCATCAAGAAGAAGGGTCCGATTCGTCGGACCCTTTTTTCGTTGTGCGCCAGGCCTCAAGCCATCTTTAACATGGGCTGGCCGACTTCGACCCGGTTGCGGCCGCCGGTCTTGGCGGCATACAGCGCATGGTCGGCACGGGCCAGCGCCGCGGTCAGTTCTTCGTCGGGGGCGATCGTCACCACGCCGATACTGACCGTCATCCGGTAGCTCGGGGCGCAGCCGATTACCGGCGCTTCGAGCACGGCAAGGCGCAGGCGCTCGGCCGCGTCCAGCGCACCCGCGATGTGGGTGCCCGGCAGGACCAGCGCGAATTCCTCGCCGCCCAGCCGGCCGATGAGGTCGTGCTCGCGCAGCACGCCGCGCGCGGTGTCCGCGAAGACCTTCAGCGCTTCGTCCCCGCAGGCATGGCCGAAACCGTCGTTGAGCTGCTTGAAGTGGTCGATATCGAGCATCAGCAGGGCGATCGGCTTGCGCAGGCGCAGCCCCAGCTGGCGCGCGCTGTCGGCACGTTCGAAGAAGGCACGGCGGTTCAGCATGCCGGTCAGGCCGTCGATGGTGGCCAGGCTGCGCATCAGCGCATCGTCCTTCTGCTTGCACAGCAACAGGAAGCCGAAGCCATTCACGATCATCAGCAGATAGCTGGCCAGGTAGGCCAGGCCGATCACCGGCGTCATGGTATCTCCGGTGCTGCCGCCCTCGAAACCGAGCCATGCCCAGATCGCCAGGGCGAACAGGAGGTTGTTGACGCCGATGAGCCGCTGCAGCAGCGGTGCCTGGCGCGGGCGCAGCAGGACCACGGCCGCACCGAATACGGACACGGCGATGAGGAAGGAAATCAGTTCCGTGAGCTGCAGCCGCGATGCCCCGGTGGCGACCGCATAGCTGACGGCCGCCCAACCGGGCAGCACGAACAGATAAAGCCGCCTGCGCCAGCGCGTCAGGCCGAAGAACAGGCAGTTGGCGCCGACTTCCAGCGCAACGCCTCCCAGCCAGGCACATGCGGACAAGGCCTCGACCAGGCGCAGTTCGAACTGCGGCGCGATCCACCAGCAGAGCTGGGCCAGGCCGATCGACAGCCGGCCCCACATCCAGTAACCGAGCGCCGGGCTGTTTTCCGCACCGCGCATATAGCCCGCCATCAGCAGTGCAAACGCGATATTGCCGACGCCGAGCGCCAGCATGAAAGTTTGGATATCGATCACCGGTCGTATTATTGTTGCAATAAATGTTTCCCAAGGGAATTATCTTACACCTTTTTAAACGCTGCGCGTGCACGATTCGTGTGGGGAACCGGTACGCTGTTCGGTAAACACACAGCTGTTGTGCCATTGCTGCGTAGCACAACTGAATCGTGCATAATTGACAAGCATATATTTCCTTATTGGCCGCCGTTTCCTGGAGTCGTCGTGATCTTTGGTTTCCTCAAGTCCCAGACCCTGTCCCCGCGCCAGCGGCGGCTGCAGAACACGCCCCTGTTCCGCACGCTCAAGCCGCTGGAGGTCAAGTTCGTGGACGGCCTGATGCACGAGCGGCGCTACCTGCCCGAGGAGATCATCTTCGACGAGAACGAGGAAGGCCAGGCGCTCTACCTGGTGATGGCCGGCCGGGTCGAGATCAGCCGCATCCACGACGGCAGGCGCCAGCTGGTGAGCGAACTCGGTCCGGGCAGCTTCTTCGGCGACCTCGCCCTGCTCGACAACTCGCCGCGCAGCGCCCGCGCCCGCGCCATCGACCATTGCGAGCTGGCGGTGTTCTTCCGCGACGACTTCCTGGCGCTGATGGATACCGATGCCGTCATCGGCTACAAGATCTCGCTGGCGCTGGCGCGCCACATCGGCCAGCGCCTGCGCAACGTGCTCGACGGCCGCCCGCAGCTGGAAGCGCTATGATCGCCGCGCCCCTGGTTCGCGACGAGCGCGCCGGACCGGTGGTCTGGAGCGCCATCGTCGGCGTCACCTGCCTGCTGCTGGTGCTGCTCGAGCACATGCTGTGGCTGGTCCTGCCCTTCATCTTCGGCACCGTCATGTACTACACGCTGCTCGGACCGATGCGGCGCCTGCTGCGCCTGGGCTTTTCACGCAGCGTCTCGTCGATGCTGGTGTGCGGCGTGTTCTTCGGCGCCGCCGCCCTGATCGTGGTGGCGGCGCTGTCATGGAGCAGCGGGCCGGAAGATGCCGGCTCCTGGCACGACAGCCTGGCGCTGTACGCGAACGGCGGCGTGGCTTTCGTGCGCAACACGATGGCGCTGCTGGAAGCGAAGTTCCCGATCCTGGCCGAGATGCACCTGAGCTCCCTGGTCAACAAGCGCTTCAAGGTCTTTACCGACACCTTCGCCCAGCGCTACCTGACCACCATCCTGGTCACGGCGGCCGGCTGGCTGCCGTCGCTGCTGCTGGCGCCCTTCCTCGCCTTCTTCTTCCTGCGCGACGGCCTGCGCTTCAAGAAATTCCTGGCGCGCGCGGTGCCGAACGCCTATTTCGAGCGCACGCTGTTCCTGCTGCACCAGGTCGACCAGACTGCGCGCCGCTATTTCGAAGGCCTGCTCAAGCTGACCGTGCTCGACACCATCGTGCTGGGCTTCGGCCTGTGGGTGATCGGCGTTTCCTCGCCGCTGCTGCTGGGTTTCATCTCCGCGCTGCTGGCCTGGGTGCCCTTCATCGGCTCCGTCGTCGGCTGCATGATGGTGGTGATCGTCGCCGCCACCGACGCGCCCAGCAATCCGCTGGTGGCCTATGGCGCCATCGTCGTCTTCATCCTGGCGCGCCTGCTGGACGATTTCGTATTCATGCCGATCACGCTCGGGCGCAGCCTGAAGATGCATCCGCTGATCACGGTACTGATGATCTTCATCGGCGGCGCGCTGTCCGGCGTGGCGGGTTTGATGCTGGTGCTGCCGCTGCTGGGCGTGGTGATGGTGATCGGCGAGACCCTGGGGCGTTTGATGACCAATCCGCGGCTGCGGGCACGGCACCGGTATGCGCGGGCTTTGCGCGAGAAGCAGGCGAGTGGCGATTTGAAAGTCTGATCGGTTCAAGTCCCCCACCCATGGGGGAAAGCATGTGGCGTATGCAGGGTGAATGGACCGTGATCCAACGGCGGTCTATTCTCCGGCCCACCTCACGCTTAACATAATGGCATCAATCATGACAACAGCACGTCGTACTGCACTTCTTTCCCGCACAATCTCCGCACTGGTCCTGCTGGCCGCCAGCGCAGCCGCCGGCGCCACGCCGGTCTACTGGACCGACTGGACCGGCGGCGATACCGACTCCGGCCAGGGCTTCAAGGGCCAGGGCACCATCACCACCCCGACCTCGACCGTCAGCGTCACCTATACCAACGCCCAGGGCATCGGCTTTTACCAGAGCGAGGCTGGCACCGATTACTGGGGCCCGCGCACGGGAGCCTCGCCCTACACCGGCAGCCAGGTCGACAATGCACCGACGGGTTCCGACATCATCGCCCTGCAGTATGCCGGCAGCCAGACGCTGACGTTTTCGGAATCGATTGCCAACCCGGTGTTCGCGCTCGTCAGCCTGAACGGCAACGGCTATGCCTTCCTGAACCAGGACTTCGATATTCTCAGCTTTGGCTGCGGCAAATGGGGCTGCGGCAGCCTGGGCAAGCAGGTGGTCGATCTCGGCAACGGCAATACCGAATACCGGCTGATCGGCAGCGGCGAACCGCATGGCGCCATCCGCTTCACCGGCGCGTTCGAGTCGCTGACCTGGCGCAGCATGAGCACCGAATTCTGGAACGGCTTTACGGTCGGCGTGCAGGGCACGGCGATCGAAGTGCTGCCGACGCCGGTCGGCGTGCCGCTGCCGGCGCCCTGGCTGCTGCTGGCGATCGGCAGCGCCGGCCTGCTGGCAGCAAGGCGCAAGCACGCATGAAAAAAACGGATTCATGTTTGCGCATGAATCCGTTTTGTCTTAAAGCCTGGGGTGCCGGATTTACTTCCGTCCCGCCGCCTTCGGCTTGGCCTTGATGGTCGACAGGATACCCGGCTTGGCCTTGCCCGGCGGTGGCGTGAACCCTGCCGGCGCGCGGTCGTTGCGGCGCTCGTTGCCGCCGCTGCTGCTGGCGCCGCGTGCATTGCGCCGGCCGGCGACTTCGATCACGCGGCCCTTCGGCGCGGCGCTGCGCGCCTCGGCCACCAGCGGCATATTCTTGCGCTCGCTGCGCGGCGTCATTTCCAGCTCGCTGCCGGGCGGCGGCACCAGGTGGCGTTCGCCGTTGCCGATCAGGTCGCCGCGGCCCATGCGTTTGAGGCCTTCGCGCAGCACCGGCCAGTTTTCCGGATCGTAGTAGCGGAGAAAAGCCTTGTGCAGCTTGCGGGTCTTGCCGCTCTTCGCGGTTTCGACGACCTCCGAATCTTCCGTTACCTTGGCCAGTGGGTTCTTGCCGCTGTGGTACATGGTGGTCGCCATCGCCATCGGCGTCGGCGTGAAGGTCTGCACCTGGTCGAGGTGGAAGTTGTTCTTCTTCAGCCACAAGGCGAGATTCAGCATGTCCTCGTCGG
>Ga0265798_10007756_pt1 | contig 13816 bp, 8 predicted proteins | sample P3T30metagenome_FD_192430 | JGI IMG/M metagenome (GOLD analysis project Ga0265798, IMG submission 192430) | Plant litter microbial communities from East Loma Ridge, Irvine, California - P3 T30 | ecosystem: Environmental > Terrestrial > Plant litter > Unclassified | place: USA: California...
TATTTTTGTCCTATCTTCAGATTGGACCGTCCTTAAGCGCAGGTAGGACTATACTTGTAGATTCGTAACAGGTTACCTTTTGGACCCGGGGGCGGTACCCGGCAGCTCCACCACGACGTATCATCAAAGACTCTTTCGGGAGTCTTTTTTTATTGGGCACGAAAAATGTCCATGAGAAAGAAGTAGGTGAAAGAAATAGGGCAAAAAATAAAACAACCGCCTGCGAGGAACGGTTGTTTTGTGGAGTTTTTTTCGTAATTTTTTGTTTTTGGCCCTGACCGCTTATCACTTGCTGTGTATAAGTTTTTTATTCAGGAGCTACCCCTATAATATGTTTTGAAAGCGCTTGTGTCAATAACTTTGTGAAAGATTATTTCGGTAAAAAATACTACGTAAACAAAGCCTTTTGGAGCCTAGTGTCATGCGTGCATGCGGCAGCACTATATGGCGGAGTCATGAAGACGTCGTAAAGGGTGCGGCACGTTGGCAGTTGCCATGTGGCGCTGCTCCGAAATAGTGAACACGTTGCATGTAGGTATGTGTTCAGTCGCGACGTGCAACGTCGAAATGTCGGTGAAGCAGAAAAACTGGTACGAATGGGCATGAAAAATAACCTGGCTGCTTGTTCGGCCGGGATGCATGAATATGTGCCTCGACAATATGATGCGCAGAACGCCCGGGTGCGGAATGGAACATGAAAGTACCGGGTTTGTGTGAAGCGCCTGTTCTTTTCATTGGCTTTCAGCAAAAAGCGATATAGGTCAGGTTTGGCTGTGCATGCGCAGAATGCAGACGCTTCCGAATGTTATTAATGATCGAATACTAATCGAAGCGGGAAGTGCGCATATTCAAAAACGCAAAGGACATCGAGTGCTTTCTTGGCGGTCGTCCGTACGCTGCATTCAAGACCATTCAGGGTAAAACTGCAGAAAAAGAAGAAAGGAATAGTGAGGAAGCCAAAAGGTATCATACTTATACACAACGTTGTGCATAATGTTACGGTTACTATATAACACCTTGAAATACGCCTATTTTTTGTACTGATGTGTTATTCACGTATAGAATGTGCACGAAAACCATTGACCAATCATCATGTTCATGCTAAATTGAAAACAAGCTTTTACGCAAACAAACACACGAAAAAAGCAACGCACCAAAACAGAACGCACCTTAACAATTCAGTCACGGAAGTTCATCGCATCACACGATCCTTGTAGTTGGGGAAAGCGGATGACGAAGAACGTACAGGTCCATACGGATCGATCTGGCTCACCCCAGTTCGACGGAAAGTTGGCAACGTTAACGCCAAAGGAACGCAAGAATCTTTAGCTCGCATAAAACCCATAGTTCTCCAAATTATCTTTTACGCACATGAGCTCGCACCTTCGTACGAAAGTACAACTCAGATTCTCTTGTTACTTGTTGGCGTTGCCGATGCTCCGCCGAAAGGTGTTCGATAGCAAGTACCGATACGTCTAGTACATCCTCGGTTCCCTCATACGAAAGGGAAGCGGCGACATCACTAGGCGTATCGCGGAACGCGGTCGAATGAGCATTAGGTTGCCCCCGATATTTCGGGAGCGGTCAGATTGTCTGCAGCGATACGTTGTTCAATGGTTCACACGCCCTTTTATTATTTACAGCGGCGTTTGCTGATACCGGAACATTAAGGCGTATCGCTCAGGCGCCACATTCACGGTTCTTTTTGAACATTTTCAAAACGCTTTCGCTTCGCGTATACTAAACCCGATGCTACAAAGAGTTATTGCAATTATTACGATCGTAAGCCTCGGCTTACTCGCGCTGATGTTGACGACAACGACACCGGCTTCGGCAGGGCCTTTCGGCCTTCTTTTGATTTTTATAACGGCTTATCTTACCTTTCTTGGTTTGATAAGCTTTTTTTTGTATGGATTCAGCCGCGTCATAACGTACGCGTCATCCGGCTTCGCGCTGCGTCGCCCGGTCACGCCGATGTCGTTCCGCCGCGCGTATTACTTTTCGACCATCCTGGCCGCAGCGCCCGTCATGCTGGTAGGACTGCAATCGGTAGGGGCTGTGGGTATCTATGAATTCCTGCTGGTCGTGCTTTTTGAAGTCATCGGCTGCCTTTACATCGCAAAGCGCATTTACTAGCCGGTTTTTACTCTTTTTGCGCTACGGTTTGCGATCGCCGTTATGCTATAATGACGGATATGCAACCCGAGACTCCACGGGTCCCTAACGGGCCGGAACAAGCGCCGCAGAATACTCCGCAAAACGGAGAACATATTCCTGTGCTGCCGACGCCCGAAAGCGTGCCGCTGCAAGGCGGTGAGCGCTACGAACAGACCGCTGAAGCCGGCGCAGCTGCAGCTGACGCAGCGAGTGGCATACCGCTTCCGCCGCCATTGCCACCACTGGCACAGCCACCCGTTGCAATTCCAACAACGCTGGCACCAACAGATGACAACCCGGCAATTGCCGGCGACGAGGACGTCATAGAGAAAGAGTGGGTAGACAAAGCGAAGAAGATTCTGCTGGAAACCAGGGACGATCCGTACGGACGGACGGCCAGGGTGAACGAACTGCAGAAGGATTATTTGAAGAAGCGCTATAATAAGGATCTTGGCTCGAGCGAATAACGAGCGGCCAGACGTGAGGAGTAAACGAAGGTGTTAGGGGTGATCATTACCGTACTTGTCATCCTCCTGGTAATTTCAGGAGTGTTTGCGTTTGCCTTCACCCAGTACCGCAAGGTGCTCCGCGAGGCAAAGAACTACGAACGCGGCTTGAAGATGGTCCCGCTCTACATTCACATTCCGCCGGCCGGTGACGACCTGGAAGGCAACGGCCGTGACGAACGCGACCTGACGGAAGAAGTCTTGTCGCAGGCACAGGTCATGTACAACATTATTGCCAGCACGGCCACCAAGGGCTTCAAGAGCAAGATCTACGGCCAGCGCCACGTCTCATTCGAAATCGTCGCGCACGAAGGCCTCGTACATTATTACGTCGTCGTGCCGGTCGTCATGATTGACGTCATTACGCAGGCGGTTGCCGCAGCGTACCCGACGGCACGTCTGGAAGAAGTGTCCGAGCGTAATATCTTCAACCCGGCTGGAAAGATGAGCGGGACGATTGGCGGCGAATTCACGTTGAAGAAAAACTACGCGTATCCTATCGCCACGTTCCAAGAAACGAAGCGCGACGCGGCGCGTGCCATGCTGAACGCCTTGTCGAGCGCCAGCCGTGAAGACGGCATCGGCATTCAGATCCTTATTCGCCCGGCATTTACCGGCTGGAACAAAAACGCCGTCGGCGTGGCGGAAGGCATTAAGAAGAACAAAGGCAAGAAGAGCGGCTTGAGCAGCCTCGGCGGCGTGGGCGGCATCATGGAAGCGCTCTGGAAACCGCCAGAATCGAAAGATTCCAAGCCGGAAGACAAACAGCTCAGTTCTTTGGAGCAGGGACTGGTCGAAGCGGTCGAAGACAAAACGCGCTACCCGGGCTACGAAACGCTCATCCGCGTGGTCGCCTCATCGAACACCGCTGGCAAATCGCAGGCGATGCTCAGCAGCGTGGTGTCCGCTTTCTCGCTGTTTGACTCGACGTCGAACAACGGTTTCAAGTTTACGATTACGCGTAACATTGAAGAATTCGTCACGGCATATATATTTAGGTTCTTCCCGCAAGAACTCAATCAAAACATTTTGAATACTATTGAGCTCGCGTCGATTTTCCACCTTCCCGACCAAGGGTCCATTCCGACGTCGCAGGTCAAGCGCCAGCTCGACAAGCAGGTGGACGGCCCGACGCAGATCATGGAAGAGGGCTTCCTGCTCGGAACGAACGAGTTTCGCGGCGTGAAGAAGCCGATCCGCCTTTCGACGAACGACCGCCGCCGCCACGCCTATATCATTGGGCAGACCGGTACGGGTAAGTCGAAGATGCTCGAGAACTTGGCTTTCCAGGACATGATGGACGGCAAAGGTTTCGCTTTTATTGACCCGCACGGGGATTCGGCCGAAGAACTCCTGGGCATGGTGCCGAAAGAACGCGTTGAAGACGTCATTTACTTCGCGCCGGGCGAAATGGAAATGCCGATCGGGCTGAACCTGTTCGAATTCGACAATCCAGACCAACAAGACTTCCTGATTCAAGAATCTATCGCCATGCTCTATAAGTTGTATGACCCGGGACACACCGGTATCGTCGGGCCGCGCTTCGAATCGTGGTTCCGCAACGCGGCACTGACGGTGATGAGTGACCCGGCCGGCTCTTCCTTCCTGGACGTGCAGCAGGTCTTTATCGACCAGGCTTTTGCCGACGAAAAGATCAAGCACGTCAACAACCGTATGGTGCTCGACTTCTGGAACAAAGAAATGGCGCAGACCAGCGAATCCTCAAAGGGTGAAATGCTCGGCTGGTTCGCCAGCAAGTTCGGCGCCTTCCTGGGCAACGAGATGATGCGCAATATCATCGGACAGACTAAGAGCGGGTTCGACCTGCGTGAAATCATGGACAACAAAAAGATTCTGCTGGTGAACCTTTCAAAGGGCCGCACAGGGGAGTTGAACTCGCAATTGCTCGGTATGATGTTCGTCATGAAGTTCCAGGCCGCCGCCATGGGCCGTGCCGATATCCCTGAAGACCAGCGTACGGACTTCAGCCTGTACGTCGACGAGTTCCAGAACTTTGCGACTGACAGCTTCGAGAGCATTCTGTCTGAAGCGCGTAAGTATCGCCTGAGCCTGATCTTGGCCAACCAATTCATGACGCAGCTGACTGACAATATCCGCGAAGCGATCCTCGGAAACATCGGCACCGTCGTTGCCGGCCGTATTGGTATTACCGACGCCGAAATTTTGCAGAAGAAGTTCGCGCCGACGTTTGACGCCGAAGATCTTACCAAGCTGCCGAACTTTAAAACGATTACTTCCGTGATGATCAACAACGTGCCGTCAGCATCTTTCAGCATGTCGCTGATCCCGCCGATGGGGCAGAGCAACCCGCAGCTGCGCGACGCGCTGAAGAAGCTGTCCGCAGCCAAATACGGCCGTCCGCGTGCCGAAGTGGAACGTGACATCTTCGCCCGCCTGGGTGCCGGTGACGCTGCCAAAAAGGCCAAGATGGATGAGCTGAAGAAGGCGCAAGAAGCCCGTATGGCCGCGTTGCAGGGCAGTGCCCGGCCTGCGTTCCCTGGCGGAAGCGCTCCGAGTCAAAGCAGTGCGCCTGTGCCGAACGGTGTGCCCGCTCAAGTGCCATCCGGCAGCTCGTCCTTCTTAGACGAATGGTTAGCAAAGCGCCAACAGATCTCCGCGACACCGGCAGGGCAGACGGCCGCGCCGAACCCGGCGTACGGTCCGACCGCCGGCACGCCCGCACCGCAAGCGGCCCGCACCGCAGCCCAGCCTGCAGTACCGCCTGCGGCTCCGTCTCGGCCTGCGCAGGCGCCGCAACCTGCTCAGCCACTTAACCAATCGTCTGAGCGGCCAGCAGCGCTTCCGAAGCCTGCAGACGCGCCTGTAGCGCCACAAGCGCCCGTGCCAGAAGCACCGAAGCCGGACATGAACAAGTTGCACATCCGCGAACCGCAGCAGAACGCTGACGACGAAGTGCACATCAAACTGCGATAACTATAATGGCCCCATGGGTCGCACCGCCCGCAAAACGGCGCACGGCATATAAAAAACTCCGCTCTGAAGGCGGAGTTTTTTTGTAGGGGAGAGTGTTATCTTTTACCGGTAATCAATACGCGGAAGTAATCGTACAATACGCCGATGACCCATCCGACGATGAAGGCACCGATCGTCTCGAAGCCCGACAGGACGTACCCGAGCGTCTTTGCGACCAGGTAGACGGCCAGCACCAGGAAGAAGGCGACGACCGCACCCGAGAGGATAGCATTCGGGCGCGCAATGGTCGAACCGATGATTTCGCTGGTCTTTTCCACGCCAGGAGCATGAATGAACTTGCTGAATGCACGCTCCATCGGTGGCAGTTCGGCTTGGATCTGCTTCTTGTACTTCTTGTATGCGACATTCTTTTCATTTTTGCTGATACCGCCGCGGCGACGCGCAGGGGCGTTTTCTTTGGCCGCTTTGATCTTCTTTTCGGCGCTGCCGGCTTCGACGCTCAAGGCGAGCTCGTTGGCTTCTATCTTGGCTTTTTCAGCCGTCGTTTCGTTGCTTTCGAGGCGTTCGGCCTTTTTTTCGAGCTTTTCGTCGAGCGCTTCGTACAGCTCGGCTGAAACCTTTGGCGTCTCGAGGTTGTTTTCTGGGCCTTGCGGCTGTTGTTCAGGGCTGCTCATGAATGTATTCCTTTAGAGAGTTAAATGGTTCCAGCGTTAAGATCACGGCGAATCAGGCGCACTTCTTTGTTCAATTGTTTCGAACGGAGGAAGAAGTAGGTGACGACTGCCAGGACGATGCCTGCAAAGAGCATGTTTTCGCGTGCGCCGGTGTGCGGCAGTTCGGTGGTGACTTGCTCGATGACCTTTGGAGGTGCGCAAGTGACGGGGATGGTGACGCCGCTGCTTGGGCTGTCGCCGGCCGAGAAGGCGTTGTTCATCACACAGTTGTACGATTCAGGATCACTTTGACCGACTGGGGTCGCAGGGATCGTTGACATGACTTGGACGGCAAAGGTGCGGGTTTGTTTTTCACCGGCTTTGAGCGTCACGTCCGGCCATGACAGCGTCTTGTTGCTGTCGGTGAACGTGCCGCCGCCCTTATCGACAAGCGTGGAGTATTCCAGGATGTCCGTCAGGTTGTCAGAGAGCGATACCTTTTTGGCGGTACCTCCGCTGTTCGAAACGTTCAATGTGAAGGTAATCTTGTCGTTTTCTTTCGCAGCGACCGTGCCGGCTGCGACGTTGCCCTGAGAAATGTTCTGCGCGGTTTTCGAAACGACGATGTTCGCTGGTTTCGGTGCTGGTGGCGTCGGCTTCGGAGGAGTCGGCTTTGGCGGCGTCGGTTTCGGAGGAGTCGGCGTTGGCTTCGGAGGCGTCGGCTTCGGAGCTGGCGGCGTAATCGCAGGCGGAACACCTGTCGTTACCAAGTTGCCGCAGGCTTGCATGATGGCGAACCATCCGACGCGGCTCGAGTGGCCGACCCAGCCGTAGATCTTGGCGTTCTTGCCGTTGGCAAGATACATAGGACGGCTGTACATGGTCGTAATCTTTTTCGTACCGTCGGTGTTGGTGATGGTCGTTGCCTGTTCACCTTGCGCGCTGGTGTAGATAGGGTTGTGTCCCCATGAGCGGTAGGTCGTACCGGTCGTCCACGAACCGAACTGCGCGTTGGCGATTTCAGCACGGCTGATGCCCATCCAATTCATTACGTCCTTCAGGTTGTTGCTGTTCGCGTCATACGGGCGAAGGAAGTTGTTGATGGAGCGTGCTGAGCCGAGCCCAAGGCCGCCTGGGACCATGTCGTTGCTGCTGGACGCGTTGGCAGACTCTGGCGGCTGGAAGACCGTCAGGCACTGCACGACGAGCGCGAGGGCCACGAAGACCAGGCCGATACGGCGAGTCATTTGTTCTTTGCGCAGCCGCTTCGCGTAGAAGCCGAGCTGGCCGACTAACGCCGGGCTGAAAGACAGGTTGGATACGATTTTTTTAAACATGTGTTTGTTCCGGTTTTTATATAATGTTTTTTATTTGTGCACAGTGCTGGTACTTACAAAACGTACCTCTTAGAAATGAGATTAGCATAATAAATGTGTTCAGTGCAATACCCTTATGTATATATATGTAAGATACTTGAGCGTTTTACGGTTTTCGGGTATAATAGTCGTAGTTTAGAAAAGACCGGCACATTCTGAAATTCAATTCGGACTCGGCGGAAAAAATAGGGGAAAAAGAGGTTTATCAATCGTGGCTCAACAGAAAACAGACAACGCATACGACGGTTCTCAAATTCAAGTCCTTGAAGGGCTTGAACCGGTTCGCAAGCGACCAGGAATGTACATCGGCAGCACCGGCTTCGACGGCGTGCACCACCTTATTAAAGAAATCGCGGACAACTCGATCGACGAAGCAATTGCGGGCTATGCCAGCAAAGTAGAAGTGGTCATCCGTGATGACGGCGGCATTACTATTTCCGACGACGGTCGCGGTATTCCTGTCGACAAGCACCCGAAAACCGGGCTTTCGACGCTTGAAACCGTTTTGACGGTCCTGCACGCCGGCGGTAAGTTTGGCGGCGGGGGATACAAAGTGTCTTCTGGGCTGCACGGTGTCGGTTCGTCCGTCGTAAACGCCTTGTCGACGACGATGATCGCGGAAGTCGTGCAAAACGGCCAGCTTTACAGTATCGAATTCGAACGGGGCGCCACGAAAGTTCCGTTCAAGAAAGTCGGCAAAACTGACCGACGCAACGGTACGACCGTAACGTTTTATCCGGACCCGACCATCTTCAAAGAAACTGTCGAATTCGACTACAACTGGGTTGTCGACTACATTCGCCACCAGGCGTACCTGACAAAAGGTATCTACGTCGGTGTCACTGACCAGCGAACGCACGATCGCTCCGCATTCTACTTCGAAGGCGGCATCCAGAGCTACGTCAAACACCTCAATATCGGCAAAGAAGTTGTTAGTGACAACATCTTTTACGTCGAACGCCAAGTCGAAGACTCGATGGTGGAAATTGCCGTGCAATACAATGAGACCTTTACCGAACTCGTCAAACCATTCGCCAACAACGTCCTGACCCCTGACGGTGGAACGCACCTCGTTGGATTCCGCACCGCTTTGACCCGCGTCATTAATGAGTACGCACGCAAAAACAGCCTGCTGAAAGAAAAAGACGACAACCTGACCGGTGACGATATCCGCGAAGGATTGACTGCCATTATCCTGGTGAAGCTGCCGGACCCTCAGTTCGAAGGTCAAACGAAGAACAAGCTCGGTAACCCGGAAGTTCGCCGTTACGTCGAACAGGTGATGAACGAATACTTCTCGTACTATCTTGAAGAGAACCCGGACGTTGCCAAGAAGATCGTCGGAAAAGCCCTCCTGGCTGCCCGCGCTCGTAAAGCTGCCCGCGCTGCCCGTGACAACGTGCTCCGCAAAGGCGCGCTCGACGGTATGGGACTGCCTGGTAAGTTGTACGACTGTTCCAGCAAGAAACCGGATGAAAGCGAAATCTACATCGTAGAGGGTGACTCAGCTGCCGGTTCGGCCAAAGAAGGCCGCGACAGCAAGACGCAGGCAATTCTGCCGCTGCGTGGTAAGGTGTTGAACACCGAACGTGCCCGTTTGGACAAGATGTTCGCCAACAAGGAAATCGTTGCCATGATCCAGGCCTTCGGCGTGGGTATCGGCGACGCATTCGACATCGACGGCCTTCGTTACCACAAGATCATCATCATGACCGATGCCGACGTGGACGGCAGCCACATCGCGACGCTGCTTTTGACCTTCTTATTCCGCTACATGCGTGAAGTGATCGATGGCGGCTACGTGTACCTGGCGAAACCGCCGCTATACAGCATTAACCGTGGTCAGAAGAAGCAGTACGTCTACGACGAAGAAGCGCTCGAATCGACGTTGAAGGAACTCGTGTCTCAGAAGCAAGACCGCGGTACTGCAGTGGACGAAGATGCCGACCTGGTAAAACAAGCCGGCGTAACGCTGTCCCGCTTTAAGGGACTGGGCGAAATGGACGCCGACCAATTGTGGGAAACGACCATGAACCCGGAAAACCGCGTGCTCAGCCAAGTCCGTGTCGATGACGCCGAACGCGCCGACGCGGTATTCACGAAGCTGATGGGCGACGAAGTATCACTGCGCAAATCATTCATTCAGACACGCGCCAAAAATGCCAACCTTGATGATCTGGATATTTAGGGGATAAAAGGAAACATATGAACGACGAAAACACACCATTGAACGAAGAACTGCCGGTAGAAGGCGAAGTCATCGCGGCTGAAGTAAAGGGCGTCGAACGCCGTACGCTTGAAAACGTCATGGAAGACAGTTTCTTCCGTTACTCTATGAGCGTGATCATCGACCGTGCGCTGCCTGACGTCCGTGACGGATTGAAGCCGGTGCACCGCCGCATTCTGCACTCCATGAACGTGAACGGAAACCGCAGCAATGCGAAATTCGTAAAAAGCGCCCGTATCGTCGGTGACGTGATGGGTAAGTACCACCCGCACGGTGACTCCGCGATCTACGATTCGATGGTCCGTTTGGCGCAGCCATGGTCACTCCGTTACCCGCTGGTCCAAGGCCAGGGGAACTTCGGCTCGATGGACGGCGACCCTGCGGCTGCAAGCCGTTACACGGAAGCCCGCTTGCAGAAATTTTCTGATGAAATGCTGGCTGACATCGAAAAGCAAACGGTTGATTTCCGCGATAACTACGACGGCTCTGAGCAGGAACCGATCGTGCTGCCTGCAAAGATCCCGAACCTGCTGCTGAACGGGCAGATCGGTATCGCCGTCGGTATGGCGACGAACATCCCGCCGCACAACCTTGGGGAGTTGGTCGACGCGACCATCGAACTGATCGACAACGAAGACGCGACGCTTGATGACCTTATGAAGCACGTCAAAGGCCCTGACTTTCCAACCGGAGCGGTCGTTTACGGCGGCGCGCCAATGCGCCAGGCATATCTGACCGGTCGCGGAAGCGTCACGGTCCGTGCCGTTGCCGACATCGAAGAAACTAAAAAGGGACGTCACCAAATTATCGTGACCCAAATACCTTACGGTGTAAATAAAGCAACGCTTGTTGAAAAGATCGCCGAACTGTACAAAGACAAGAAGATCAGCATCAGCGACCTGCGCGACGAAAGCTCCCGTGGTAAAGTTCGCATCGTTATCGAGGTGAAAAAGGACGGATACCCGAAGAAAGTCCTGAACCAGCTCTACAAGCTGACAGCACTGCAAAGTAGTTTCAATTACAACATGCTTGCGCTTATCGACGGCATCCAGCCGAAGATTCTCGGCCTGCAGGAGATGCTGCAAGAGTTCATTGCGCACCGTCAAAAAGTGGTTCGACGCCGCACGGAATTTGAACTCCGTAAAGCTCGCGAACGCGCGCACATCTTGGAAGGCTACAAGATCGCTCTCGACAACATCGACGAAGTCATCCGCATCATCCGTGCTAGCAAGACAAGCGAAGAAGCTCAGAGGAATTTGATCGCTTCGTTCAAGCTTTCTGAAATTCAGGCGCAAGCGATCCTTGCGATGCAGCTCCGCCGCCTGACCGGACTGGAACGTGCCGCGATCGAGAACGAACTCAACGAACTGTTGAAGGCGATTGCTCGTTACGAAGAAATTCTGGCCGACGAAAAAGAGATCTTCAAGATCATCAAGGGCGAGCTGCTCGAGATGAAAGAGAAGTACGGCGACGAACGCCGTTCCAAGATGATCAACCACGAACTGGGCAAGTTCAGCGACGAAGAGCTCATTCCTGAAGAAGATTCAGTTATTCTTTTGACGACCGAAAACTACATTAAGCGCACGCTCGTCAGCGAATACCGCCGACAGAACCGCGGTGGCAAGGGTAAGCGCGGCATGACGACCAAAGAAGAGGACGTCATTGACCAGCTGATCCCGGCATCGACGCACGATTACTTGCTGTTCTTTACCAACAAGGGACGTATCTTCCGTTTGAAGGCGTACGAAGTCCCTGCTGCATCACTTGCAGCCAAGGGTGTTGCGGCGGTCAACCTGCTCGCTTTGCAACCTGAAGAAAAGATTACGTCGATCATCCGTCACGCAAAAGACTCGAAAGACGACGGCTACCTCTTCATGGCAACCATCAAGGGAACGGTCAAGAAAACGCCGTTCAAGGATTACGCGAACATCCGTACCAACGGGCTGATCGCTATCAAGCTTGATGACGGCGACGAACTGCGCTGGATCAAGAAGACGACAGGTGACAACGACGTCATCATCTCGACGTCAGCCGGCCAGGCGATCCGCTTCGGCGAATCCGATGCCCGCCCGATGGGCCGTTCGGCTCGCGGTGTCCGCGGTGTCCGTCTGCGTCCGAACGACAGCGTCGTCGGTATGGACATCGTTGCCAACAACGAAGGCAACCTGTTGGTCATCAGCGCGAACGGATACGGAAAGGTCACCAAGGCTGCCAACTTCCCATCGCACAAGCGCGGCGGCGTCGGCATCAAAGCCGCAGTCGTCACGGCGAAGACCGGTCCGATCATCGCGGTCCGTACGCTCGAAGCCGATACGGCAGAAATCCTGCTGATTTCAAGCAAGGGCCAAGCGATCCGCGTCGGCCTGAAAGACGTGCCGGTACTCGGCCGTACCACGCAAGGTGTCCGCATCATGCGCACCGGTGAGAACGACAAGGTGTCCTCATTCGGTTTCGTCCCTGAACAAGTAAAAGAAGAAGACCTCGAAGCTGAAGCGCCGAAAGACGCGCCAAAGGCATAACAGTGGAAATCATTCTTTCCCCGTACATTCTCGCAGCAGCATTCGCATGGATCGTCGCGCAAGGCCTGAAATGGGTCTTCGCGACGATCAAGGGCCGTAAGCTCGGATCACTCCGTCAACTGTACCTGTCCGGCAGCATGCCGAGCGCGCACAGCGCAACAGTCGTTTCGTTACTTATAGTAGTCGCATTCCGCGAAGGAATGGACTCGGCGGTGTTCGGCGTGGCATTGCTGTTCGCAGCGGTCGTCATGTATGACGCCGTCATGGTCCGTCGCTCCTCTGGTGAACAGGGGATAGCGCTGCGCGAACTGTACGTTCAGCTCAAGCGCAAACCGGAGCATCCGTTCCGCGTTGCCAAGGGGCACACGCCTTTGGAAGTCGTCGGCGGCATGGTCGTCGGCGTGGCTGTCGGCCTGGTCGTCTATTACGTGACGGCGAGCTAATCGGGCAGTTGTAAAAGTGATAACAATAAAGTGCGATTTTATTGTTGACGTACTAACAGATACGATGTAAACTAATTTAAGTCTGGTCGCCACGGTAACACCAAAGCGACAATACGTAGCAACGTGGAGTTGATTACAAAGACGAAGATCTTTGACAATTTAGTAGTGCAAATCAAGAAACTAATTTATTAGTTTCAAAACGTCAGTTTATGTTTGAGTCTATATGTCTGAAAATAGGACATTTTTATGGAGAGTTTGATCCTGGCTCAGGATGAATGCTGGCGGCGTGCCTAACACATGCAAGTCGAGCGGCAGCGCGAGTAGTTTACTACTTGGCGGCGAGCGGCGGACGGCTGAGTAACGCGTGGGAACATGCCCCAAAGTGAGGAATAAGCTCCAGAAATGGAGTCTAATGCCGCATATGATCTTCGGATTAAAGGATTTATCCGCTTTGGGAGTGGCCTGCGTACGATTAGATAGTTGGTGAGGTAATGGCTCACCAAGTCTACGATCGTTAGCTGGTCTGAGAGGATGACCAGCCAGACTGGAACTGAGACACGGTCCAGACTCCTACGGGAGGCAGCAGTGAGGAATCTTCCACAATGGGCGAAAGCCTGATGGAGCAACGCCGCGTGCAGGATGAAGGCCCTCGGGTCGTAAACTGCTTTTATAAGTGAAGAATATGACGGTAACTTATGAATAAGCACCGGCTAACTACGTGCCAGCAGCCGCGGTCATACGTAGGGTGCAAGCATTATCCGGAGTGACTGGGCGTAAAGAGTTGCGTAGGTGGTTTGTAAAGTGAATAGTGAAATCTGGCGGCTCAACCGTACAGGCTATTATTCAAACTCACAAACTCGAGAATGGTAGAGGTAACTGGAATTTCTAGTGTAGGAGTGAAATCCGTAGATATTAGAAGGAACACCAATGGCGTAGGCAGGTTACTGGACCATTTCTGACACTGAGGCACGAAAGCGTGG
>Ga0265798_10007757_pt1 | contig 13815 bp, 14 predicted proteins | sample P3T30metagenome_FD_192430 | JGI IMG/M metagenome (GOLD analysis project Ga0265798, IMG submission 192430) | Plant litter microbial communities from East Loma Ridge, Irvine, California - P3 T30 | ecosystem: Environmental > Terrestrial > Plant litter > Unclassified | place: USA: California...
CGGTGCAAGATGCGTGATGTGGTGATAGTAGACCACTTTGGACTTGAATTGCTGGTGTTGTGCGACGATTGCTGGAGGAGGAATATTACTAGGACGTTCTTGATGTAAGTGGGAGGAAAGGTAAGGTTATGGGTGAGGTTGTAGGTGAAAACATATGTGCGGTAGAAGGCATGATCAGGTTCTTATCAAATGACGTAAGATTGCTGAACTGCATCAGCATGTGGTAGACGCGGTGTGAGCAGGATATAAATGCACGAACAAGCATGTGCATGTGTTAGAAGAGTTGGTCTAGGCACATGTCCGCAATCCTGCCATGTGATGTGGCACTCAGTGAGCCGTCCCACATATCGTGATCTATGAACCCCAACCAAGTCTAACAATACCCTTCAAACTACAATGCCGAACGCCCACAATAAGAGGGAACAAACTCACAAATCGTATCCAATGCCCAACCCCTCAGCTCTGCCTCAAGGGATGCATCTTCCCCCTCAACTCCGAAGCAGAAGGACTGCTTTGCCTGCTGCCTGCAGCGTTCTTCAACGGACTCGTCACTCTCGGACTCCTGGGCTGACTAGACCCCCTGGTGCCCATGCGACCGCGGCTCGCCTCTTTCAACAAGGCCAGCTCTTTATCCTTCCTAGCCAGCACGTCGGTCTGCTCGCGAACCGTCGCCTTCAGTTGCTTGTTCTCCCTAGCTAGATTCTGCGCCCGCGCATCCAACGTCATCTGCTTCGCGCGGGTTTGTTCACCGCTCGCGCGGTTCTGCGCGTGTGAAAGGGCGTTTTCGAGTTCGCGGTTGGTGGTTCCCAGGTGCTGTGCCGCGGACGAAGAATCCTGATACATCTCCTGCGCGTAGTCGAGATCCTTTTGGGCAACTTCGAGGCGCTTCTTGAGCGTTTCTTTCTCCTGTTGCGACAGCGTGAGAGCGATTCGCTGTTGCTCGAGTTCGGCGCGCTCGGGGATGGAGTGGTCTGCGAGAGCGTCTTGGGCAGCTTTGAGTTGCTCTTTGAGAGATCGGTTCTCGACACGGAGGGCGCTCGTTGTGGCTGCACTTTCGCTCATGCGTGTAACGGCTTTCTGGGCAGTGTCGATAGCGTCGTCGTTCCTTCTCGTGAGACTGACGATTTGGGTGCGTTGGTCCTCGTAGCGGTATTGAAGGTCGCTTAGATCTTGCTTGTGGACTGCGAGTTCTGTGCGAGTTGAGACCAGGAGTGATTGGAGGCGTTGGATAGTCTCACTGAGAACTGATGAGGCTGCCAGATTGGATGAGTCTATGATATGGTCGTTACCGCTCGGTTTGTCGATCGAATCGCTAACATGCGAAAGGTCGAGTTCCAAAGGGTTGATGGTAGTGGGCACGTCGTGGGATTGTACTCCATTCGAAGCAAGACGAGGACGCTTGAATGTGTCGGCGTCCGACGCGGACATCTCTACATCGATAGTCTCGAAAGGTCGTTTCTCGGCCATGTGAGCAGCTGCGCTACTCTGAGGCAGCTCAATGTCACTCTCAGTCTGACTGTCCAGGTTCTCAAGCATACTCAACGCAGGTATGGACCATTCTTCCGTTGTGCTCTCCTTGTTCATAAGGAAGCCCGCGAGTACCTTGGCCGTCTCGATCGATGGAAGCTGACCGTGCTCTAGCTTGCCAGACTCATACCTAAGGTCGAAAATGCCATGTACAAGAGCACGGAGCTTTTGTTGATGAGTAAGCTTATGAGAGATGCAACGCTCGACATGCTCAACAGTACTAGGTACAACAAGTGCTATGACGATTGACGAGCTATCCTGTAGTAGCTTCAAAGCAGGACCGCCAGCCTCTGCGCTGTTGTCCAGGCAGATGATAGCATCAGCAGCGAGCGACTCAGAGCTAATGTCCTCGTCCGGCGATATGATCTTGAAAGAAATCGCACCGCTGCTCTGCTCGGTCTGTTGCCCTGTGTCAGCCTTGTAGTAAGTAACGTCAAGGCCACGTAGGAAATCCTCGATAATTTGTGACAGCTGTCCGGGACGGCAGATGATGGCAATCGAAACAGGTTTCTCGCGTAGTTCATCGATAAGATGGTTCAAGAAGAGGAACTTTGCGCTACAGTCGATTGCCCATTTGGCATGAGCAGCGGCCGGCACGTCATACTGCGTGTATGTCTCGACGTTGTCGAGATCTGGGTGCACGGCAATACGGCGGAGGCGCTCAAGAAGTGTTTCGATTTCGACAATGAGCTCATCGGTGGGATGGCTCGTTGCGAGGAAGCGTTCGATAACGTCTTTGTGGTGCTGAATCATAAGCGGGTACGAGTCGCGCTGATGGCCCATCAACGCAATTGGTACGGAGTGGACAAAGTTGCCAACTTTTGAAGTCTCTTTAGAAGTGGTGCCAGTGATTGTGCTTTGCCTTCGAAGGGCCAGGTTCTCTTTTTCTTGCGGGACCAACGTCTTGTACCGACCAGACGTGTTCATCTCTTCTTGTGTCGCCACTTGGACTGGTAGCGCGGCTGGTACAGCAGATGGAGACCGACCGCCATTACGGGACTCTGGAGTTCCTGCTCGCGCAGGGCTCTCTGCAGCAATTTCCGCATTGATTCTAGGCGGTAGAGCAGATGGTTTTATCGGGGTAGCCTGGCTGGAGGCAACAGAAGGAGTTTGATTTCGTTTTGCTGCGTTTGCTGCGTTTGCTGCTCTTGCGGCCCTTAATTTGGCACCCCAACCCTCCGCTTTCGTTTCCGATGTTGGTGTCTTACCGTCCATGTTCAATGTGCGCTCGATTGAGGAGCGCGTAGGGGTGGAGGGAATGTGAGGTGGTGGCGGTGCGCTTTCGCCGATCGTTGACAGCGTACGCGAAGGGATCGGTGCGAATGAGCTGGAATCAACTTCGACGTGTACAGGAAGACTGTGAGCTCGGAGTAGGTATGACGCGTCGTTGTGCGAGGTTGGGTTGCGTTCAGCAGGTGGCAGGCTATTAGGCAATTGTGAAGAGGCACCCGTTACAACTTGGCTTTGAACTGGTGCAACCTGAGTTTCGAACGGTAATGAAATTTGTGTCTCCGGTTCTTCTTGTGCAGTGTGGTGTGCCTCTGGAGCTGGAGCCTCCGGTTTCTCGATCGAGACTCTGTAGTCGAAATCACTTGGGTTGTCCGCAACAGGTGCGCTTTCCGGCTCGTCAATGTACAGTTGCCGTTCTTTAGATCGCAGCTGAGAGTCCGGATTCGTGGAAGACTCCTTGCCAACCTTTGCTGGAGATCCGGAAGGCCTCGAAACAGGAGGCGATTGGTGATTGGTAAGCGAAGTTGACGGCTGAACAGGTAACTGATCACGGGAACAGCCTGTCTTCAGCTTTGGTGGGGAGGTAGCAATAGTGTCTTCGGCAGCACCCTGTAAATCTTCAATGAGCTGACCTGCGGCTGCAGCTTCTTGGCTGTCGCGAGTGTTCTGATATGCCTGTGGTTGTAATGCGGCAAAGTCAAGCGACGTAGGCAGGCTTTGAGAGTCGGGTATAACTCTGCCAGTAGAGGGCTGGACAGGTGTTAGATTCGATGGCTCCTCGTTCGCACTGGTGGCGAAAACAGCGGGTGTGTCAGTCGTGCCCTCCTTTGCTGGTCGAGGTATTGATGCAGAGTTTGGTAATGATTGCGAGACTCCTCCTGAATGTGTCGTCGAGTATTCCTGGTAACTCGAGGGCGGCTCAGACGGCCGAATGAATGCTAGATCTTGGCTGGGGATTTCAAATGGGCTATCCTGGGGCACAAACAGAGGCGAGTCTTTGATGTCGGGGTGATAGGAATTGGGAGCGCCCACTGAAGTAGTCTCCGGACTTTCTTCAATTTCAATAGGCCGAGACGGACTATCCGGTGTAGTAGGATGGCGGGCAGCGAGAGAACTCTGTGTTGCAGGAGAGCTAGACAAGACTCTGCGAACTCTGCCACGATTCACAGGAGCTTTGACAGGTGTTACTTGCGACTTGCTAGCACCACTGCTCGACGATGCTGGTTGTTCTGAGAAGTGTTAGCTGTATGGTACGGATAGATGGATTGAATCTGCCAGCCTAAGTTGTCGAGACATGCGTAGATGGGACCGTGAATCTGAGACATACTGCTCTGTTTAGCTCGCTTCAGCTTCTCCCAGTCGGCGAGTGCAACTTCCGTAAGATTATCCTTTGGTTCCCAAGTCGGAGCAAACTTTTCACCAGTCCGCTCGTCGTCTTCCCAATCGATCTTGTATTGGGTCTTTCGTCCAACAACGCGTTCGGCAAGGACGGTGCGGACTTTGTAAAACTGATCCTCGTCAAATTCGCCGTGGGGATGAGGCGAATCAGGCGATGAAGCTGGAACAGCAGCTAGGGTTGAATGTGAGCAGACTGTCTCTCAATAATAGGGGATGATGGATGCAGGCAGCCGAGGATGCTGGAGTGATAGACTAGACTCACATCTCTTCCTCCGCTTTGGAGTCTTGGTAGGATTAAATGCTGTGCCTCGCTTGCGTTTTCCCGTCATTACAGCAGACGCGTCGCTTGAGAGATTTGACCTGCCATCACGAAGAGAAATTCAGATCAGTACATTTTTCGGACCGGCTGATCTCTCGATGTTTGGCGGCGGGTTATTACTGCGGTAAGGGAGACGCGCCGGGAGACTACTCACGGAGAGAGAGAGGCTACTGGAGTCCCTTGGTCGGCGTCGGCGCCTTGCTGTCGTCTTGGCGTTGGTGGAGCAACTTCACTTGCCGAACTTCGGGCTGAGGAGGTGATGGTATCATACACTTTGAGCCTGACGATCGTAAAGTATAAGGTGCTGCAGTATGGATGCTGGGGCGGTAGGTTGGGTGGTGTTTGTTTTCTTCTTCTTGTTGGTTGAGTGACAGCACTTCTATTTAAGAATCTCACCTACACTAGTCACTGCAGTCACTGAGGTGCCTTTCTCAAGCACAACTGCTCTTTCACGTGAACGCAGCAGACGCGTGTGAATACTCACATGGATCACTTCATCGCCTGCGTCTGACTACACGCCTGTTCGAACCTGTCTGAGCCTATCACGAAGTACACTATAGACGAAAATCGCCTTTAGATCACTGCCTCGGATAACAACAACCAATTCGCTACCACACCACACGAAGCAAACACACAGGATCTAGAAGATTAAACAAACATGACAACCTCCCCGCCCCTAACGACCTACCTCTTCTTCTGGAACCTCAAAACCCCCTCCGACAACGCCTGGCACCCCTACCCAGGCGCCTCACCAATCAAATACCTCACCACCGCTCCCACCTGGAGCAAACGGCTTGACGTCCCCGCCACAGCCGTCGACGCCTTCCCCTTCGTCTTCCTCTCCGGCGCCTTAACACACCTCCGCCAACTGCCATCCCTGGGCAGCACAGCTCGCTTCTCCCCGCTCGCAAACCCTCTCACCATGCGTGCTCTGCACGTGAGCGCCCTTGTGAGCGTCCCGGCCATATTGTGCGCGCAAGCGGCCGGATTGGACTATAGGTATGTAATCCCACGGTGGGCGCATGAGAGGGAGAGAGCGAGGGATGAGGAGCAGGCGAGGGCGCACGTGGAGGTCGGGATGTTTGTGGGTGGGGCGGTGATGGTCGGGAGGAGTCTGGCGGGTTTGGGGCCGAGGTGGAGTTTGGTAGATTTGGTCGTTGGCGGTGCGGTGGCGGATCTGGCGTTGAGGGAGTATTATAAGTCACATGGAATTTGATGGAGATTGGAGTTGGTTGTTGGTTGTGATGGGGCGGTTGTGGTCTGTCCCGATTGATCTGCTCCCTGGGAGTGGATGCATGGATGGTTGTTTCTAAATTTTTACATTTTGATGATGCTAAAGTACATGATGTTGTATATATGTACAGCAAGTATATTGCGGTGTCTCGCACGGACTAAGGTAGTCAGATAAGCACGACAGTGGTAAGTATCATATATCTCATTACTAGGTAAATATGCCTAAGGTAATCGTACTTTACTACCAACCATACAGCCAGCTGATGCCCACGCTATTACGCAATGGACAATTTAGTCTTGCATAGGCAAGCTCTGAGCGTCCTTGTTACGGGACACCCATGTCAATGGAGGCTTGTAAAGCTGGTCTTGCCATGGAGGTCTTGAGAGCACCTTTCGAAAATCCAACAAGCGAAGCAAGACAAGCAATCTCTTTACTTGTGCTCGCCCTTCTCGAAGCGCTCCTCCCTCTCCTTCTCACGCTGGCGAACGTTCTCCCTGATCTGCTCGGGTGGCGAGTCCTCAATCAAATCGCTCTCCTTGTTAAGCCCAGTCCACTTGGGCAAACCATCGGGAACATCAATACAGCGCTGGCCGTAAAACATGTGAAGCCTAGCAAAGAAATAGTCAGCGTTGCGAACTCCCTCTCACAAGACACGTTCAGGGAATGACATACCTAGGAGCAAAATTCTTTTTGTCCTGATCGCTCTTGAACTTGATGAGCGACGGGAATAGCAGAATCATGTTGCGGCCCTCGTCCATGATAGGGCTGTGGCAGAAGGAGCAGCGGACTTTGCAAGGCAGTTGGTGTTCGGTAGATTTGGTGGATGGGTCGTACCACTCAAGGTTGTGGTGGCCGTGTTTGAAGTTGATGTCGTCTTTGTGGAAGATGGCGGCCCATTGGAATGGGGCGGCTGGAAGAAGAGAGGTGGTTAGCAATTATTTCCATCTTTCTAGTCGATAGCGACGTTCTCATCGGGAAGACATACCATGTTGAGTTTGGCAAGTGGTGCAGTGGCACAATTTGCTGTCCAGAGGCTCTTCTCGGCTCAGCTCATACTCGACTTTGCCGCAGTGGCAAGCTGCTTCATAGCGGGCTTCAAAGTGCTCATTGGGGTCGTGAAGCTTGTAGGGAGCCTTGGTCTTCCAGTCGTTTAGACCGGTGTCGTTCTCCTGCGCTTCCTGGTCGGGGCTCATGCTGGTGGCGTATGTGCGGGCTGCGGCGGCGGCAGTCTCGTTGGAGCAGTCGGGAGTTACTGGCGCTGAGAAAGCGCTAGCTGGTACGTTTGCGTTCTTGGTGGAAGTGGTATAGCAATAGCTCAGGATGGCGCTGGCGGTGGAGGGTTTTAATGCAGCGATGGTACGCGAGACGTTGGAGGTGGAGGTGAGAGCCGAGATGGCTAGACGGAGGGCGTTGGGTCCGTTGGTGGTGGGGTGGTGAAATGCTACTCTGCGAAACAAGACTGGAGTCGTCCGAGAGACAGAGAATAGGCCGGCCATATATGGATGGGATGGTAAGGTAGTATCGATCGACTTTGGGGGTTTTCAACGTCACGATTAACCGTGCAGTTTGTAAGAATGGCGTGGATGTAGTCAATGACGTTTGGACGCACTGCAGGGACACACTGAAGGAGGCAACACGGCTGGGGAGATTCGAATGGAAGTGAACGGTGGATGCAGCAAACAACAGGACGATCGTGTCTGTAACTGCAAGGGGAAGAGGGCGAACGCCTTGCCTTTTTGTGCCTCTCTCGATCGCAGGCGCATCCGCGTCGCCATGACCGATCGTTTTGCCCGCCTTGTCTCGACTCCAAATCTGAGGAACTTTGCTCACAATGTCGTGTCGATAACGTCACGAAGTGTCAGGCGAAAAGTCAGGGACCATCATCCACAGATCGGAAAGTTAGAGATCGGGATTTGCAGTGGCTTGCATGGGTGATCAAAAGGTGAGAGAAAGGCATGATCGTGCGTGAGACTCCAGGGGTACCTAGAAAATGCATGCACGAGATGCTGAGAACTAGACAAATGCTATTTCTGAAAGGTACCGTAACACCCTTTATACAATTCACTCCCTTCCATCAAGGTAGTCTACCATCAACATGCTTAAACTCCATCACCCATTATCAATAGATATGAAAGAGACTCTCTCATTAGCGCTTCTCCGCATCTCTTGTACGCCAATTGACTTTGGTTTCAGATTAAACAGGCACGTGAGCTCAATGAGAACAGACATCTATGATGGCAGCAAACGCGAAAGATACTAAATGCAGTCTAGGGACGATGCATTTAACTCGTCGCTGTCGTACAGACCATTAGTGAGATTGCTTTGAATGCCTGCAAGGCACGTAGCTTGCCCATGAACACCTGAGTTGCTTGTCCGGTAGGGTTGGGGTTGGAGTTAAAGTAAGATGCGCATATGCAATCAGGCCTCGTCACCACACTAACCAAAGCCCGAATAATCAAGGCATTCGATCCGGTCGACTTGACATAGTGTGCTACGTAGGAAGTAGGTGTATAGTACCTTTCCGAAGGACTCTAGTCCACCTTTGAACCTTGGCAGTTTTCGCAAGCTTTGTGAAGCGTACTGTAGAAGACAGAACCCAAAAAATTGGCGACGTCGATCAAGCAAAAACTAAACGCTACTACCGCGCGTGACCATGCAACCTGGACCACGATGCTAATCATTCCTCAGCCCTCCTACCAACCGCAACCAACAGACGCATAAACGCTAACGACCTCCCCTATGATGCCAAACTCCACCTAAAAGACTTGAAAACTCTCCAGAAACTTGTGACTACGCCTGCTGCGCACTCCACGCCTCATGCAGCTTCTTCTGCCTCTCCCAATCCTTCTTCAGCTTCTTCGCGCGACTCTTGGCTACCTCCTTACCCTCGGCGTCTGCCGTCGGCAATCCCTCGGCATCCCAGGCGCTGAACTCGCTGGTCCTGAACATTTCTAGGTGACTCAACTTGCCCTTTTCCAGACGTTCCTTCTCGGCGGCCTCTGCATCGCGCTTTGCCTTCTCCTTGGCAGCCGCTTTGGTGGCTGCCGTCTTCTCGCGGTCAGCGCGCTCCTGGCGGAGAGACGCTGAGAGAGGGCGGACAAGGGAGGGTTGGGACTCGCGGTCCTCGAGGTAGATCGAGAGGTTCCAGAGGGCGGTGTCCCGGAGGTGGTCGCAAGCAGCGAGGTAGTCTTTGGGCGGAGCGGAGGAGGCGGAAAGATCGAGGATGCGGCGCTGGAAGTCTGCATGGACTGCAGAGTATGGGTTTGCGGTGTCAGTGCTCTGTGCTGAAAGAGAGCCAAGCGAGGCGATGTCAACGGAACCAGCAATTGCTTGTTCGCGAACGCGGTCGCGGAGAGAGGCCAGAGGGTAGATGTGTGCTTTAGCATCCTCGGGGATGTCGATACCGGACCAGCCAAGTTGGGCGGGCTTGAGGGGCTCGCTGTCGAGACCGAACATGTGGACTTGCTCCGTCAGCCATTGGGCAATGGCAATTGAGGTTGTTTCCGGAACAGCCGAGGCGGAATTGTAAGCGGTGATGAGGTCGGAAATTACGCGCATCGCAGTGGGTGTGTCGAAAGAGTCGCACATGGCATCATGGAACTTCTGGCTGGCTGTGCTGAGGTTCGAGAGAAGATCCGAGCCCGAGCCTTGGTTGCTGTCAGCAAGGCTGAGACCCTTGATCTGAGCCTCAGTCGAGCGTTGTTGGATGTCACGAACTCGGATGAAGAAGCTGTTAAGCTTCTCCTCCCAAGCAACGCCAGCTTTGACGACTTCTCCAGTGATCTCGAGGCCATCGCGCCAGTTTCCGAGCAGGAAGACGATGCGTAAGCCTCTAGGAGTCCAGTCTCCTTGGGAGATGGCCTCTCGAATAGTGGTGAAGTTCTTCAAACTCTTGCTCATCTTGCTACCCTGGATGCTCAAGTGGCCCATGTGCAGGAAGTAGTTCACCCATTGAGCGTGCGGGTCGACGGTATCCTTGCCGCACCAATAAGCCTCTGACTGCGCGAGCTCGTTGTCGTGGTGCGGGAACGAAAGGTCAATACCACCCGAGTGGATGTCAAACGTCTTGCCAAGTACATCAGATGCCATGGCAGAGCATTCAATATGCCATCCCGGCCTTCCCTCGCCCCATGGCGATGACCAGGACGGCTCGCCGGGCTTGGAACCCTTCCAAAGCGCGAAATCAGCACCGGACCGCTTGAAGCCGGTCTTCTTGGTGGATAGAGAGCCTTCACCGTCGGCCTGAAGCTCCTTGTCGTTCCTGTTCCATGGTTCCAAACGTGCGTACACACCACCATTCTTCTCCCAGTTGCCAGTGTCGTAGTAGACCGAACCTTCGTGCTCGTATGCGTATCCGTTGTCCTCAATGCGCTTGACAAAGTCGACAATCTGCGGTCCGTACTCTGTCACACGAGTGAGCTTACTAGGGTACTGCACATTAAGTGCCTTCATGTCGTCGAAAAATCGTTGCTCATATTTCTTCGTAAGTTTCGTGAAAATCTCGTGATCATTGCCCTGGACCGAGCTGCCGTGCAATGAATCGATGTAGGGCAGTAAGACGCCAGAGGCCTTCAGTCCGAATGCGTCGATGTCCTTTTGCTCCCGGTGCAGAGCTTCTGCGGCCGTTCGCGTCGTGTTCAGGTGCATCTTGACTTTTGCTTCCTTGTCGCCAGGTGGTGTACTGTCATTTGCGACCGATTTGCCCTTCAAGACATGGCCGTATGCGCGCTCGGCTTCTTGTTCATATGCTTCCGGTTTCGTGTCGGCGGGAATCAATGGCAGATTCTTTTGCAAGTATGCTGCAAGTGCCTGAGCCGTCGTGTCTCGCACGTCCTGATCCACCTCCTTGTGTTTCGCCAGCCAGTCGGCAAGCAGATGCTGTTGTCTCGCGGCAAGGATAATCTTGTCGTCCACGTCGGTGATGTTCATAACAAAGTTCACGTCAAATTTGAAGTAGTCCTGCAGGATGCGGCGGATGATATCGGTCGAGACATAGTTGCGGGCATGGCCTAGGTGCTGGGATCAGCGAATCAGTTGATGTCTTGGAACGTGTTGACGTTTGTATATTCCCGTCGCTACGCTACAATTCCTTCGACTCAAAAAGCTTCCAGGATACAGAGGGGCGAGACGTACGGCATCATCGTACACGGTAGGACCGCAGGCGTACCAGCCAATTTTCTTCCCTTCGCGATCGAGAGGCACGAACTCGTTCTTGCTCCGGGTCAATGAGTTGTACATGCTTAGTTTCGGCAGGGACTGCTGGATCGCCTCGGAGTGCGGCGCAGGGGCACGCCATTCTGCCTGCTGGACAGACGCCATTCTCGTTGCTCTTGTAGTTGTGTATGTTCGCGCACTTGGTTTCGCGAGTGGTGAGCGCAGGACAAGCCTCGTGGCTGTATAGACTTTTGGCCGCAGAAGAAAAGATGTACGCGAGAGCGACCGAAGGAGTGTGGTCATGTAGGGAAAGGGCTTGGACGTAGTGTGGAGCTGGAAAGACTTGTTCTTCTGGAACACCTGCATATGCCACTTCGACTCATTCACATGGAAACAGCTACGCGGGTCCGGCGGCTCATCCCGAAAGCTTCGTCGCGTCTCGATAACACCAATAAAATATGTAACTTCGACCCCGCGTACCGCTAGAGCATAAAAGGCAAAACACGCGAGCCCCATGGAAAACTTCCAAGGCAAGGTTCCTTGTTCTTGTCCTCTATCGCCGTACCAACTCATATGTTGGTCAACATGAGTCCTACCAGCCGGCGTACTATCATCGGCAATTACTACCACTGACCGCATGGAGACTACCCACCTCACCTACTAGCGGATATTCGTCAATCGACACTCAAATAGTCGCCTACGTGGGCGGGTTTTCGGAGATTCGGTTCAAAAGGCTTCCGGAAAGCCTCCTGTAATCCTTGGATGTTAGTGAATCCTCCAGCTTTATTACCAACACGTCCCGGCAGACTTAGCTGGGATCCGATGCATTGATCTTGAGCTCGTGGTGAGAGGGTATATAGTAAGCTTCCACGCGACCTCACTTGCATCTTCTCTTTTTGACTCTACCCACACAACCACACCACTCTCAAACAACGACCACCAAACGTCAGACACCAACCATTAAACCAACACTATCCACCCGCAAAGCTCAATACCTCATCAACTCAACAATGGACTCCCCACAAGCGATTCTCGCCGCAAAGCTTGTGTCTGTTCCTCTGGCCCTCACCGCGGCCGGCTACGGACTCTGTGCCTCCCACAACATCGTCCCACGCCTGTACCCAGAGCCCGTCGGCATCGCCACTCCAATTTTCGCCCACGTCTTCCGCACAGGTGGTTCCATCGTTGTGCCTGCAGCATTGACTTCCGTCTTGGCAAGTGCATACCTTGCCTACTCTCTTCCTGCGCAACGGCGACTGTGGTCAATTGCCGCAGGCAGTACACTTGCAACTCTGGCTTTCACCAGATTTGTGATGATTCCCGGCATCAATCGCTTGATTGCCATCAGTGTCGACTCCGCTTTGCAGGTCAAGAGCGAAGCCAGCGGAGAGCACGTTGCCTTGCTGAAGTCCTGGGTTTCGCAAAATTACATTCGGACTGCCATGTTCTTCACAAGTGGCTTCGCTGGGCTGTTGGCCTCGTTGACTGCGTAGATAGGACCCTAAGATCATAGGCAGTGGGGAGCTGTGTTATCTTCGCAACGGAAGGTCTTCTCCGGGGATGATGCAGAAGAACTTGTTGTATCAATGGCTGGTTAATCGACCTTACCTCCAGAATCAACCTCTCTAACTAAAATGACTATTCAAGGACTGTCCGAAACGACCGAAATGCGCTTCCCGAGCACCTTAGCGGAGGCTGCGAATGCCTCATTTCAAGACCTGATCGATTCCACGTAGAGGTATTCGTAAGTCATCAAAACATTGAAACCTACGGTTCTCCTACGATCCTCCCCTACACATTGACGCACAGATTTCCTTAAGGCGTACTTGTCGTTTAAGCTAACGACCTTTTACTAAGTTAATAGACCTAATGGTACTATAATCACCCCTCACCATAAGAAATGTTTACATCTACGTAGTGATCATAAGCTGACAAATTTATGACTAGATCTAGTCTCAGCGATATCTTACGCTGTTCTTATTACTAAAACTGATAGCCTCTTCTTAAGCTAACCTAGAAGCTGTGTAGTAGACTTACAATTGCCTATTGACGGCGTAGGACCTGTTTAAGCCCACGTATAACACTATTCGCATTCGCTTTAGTCTTCGTAGGTTCGTTAGGCCTTTCTTATTACTAGCACTAATAGCCTCTTTAAGAGCTAAAAGAAGTAACCAACGGGACAAAGATCAGCTGTATCAGATGTGCAGCAATGCATGCGCTGGAATCCTGTCGGGCCTGAGCTTTTGCGCGAAGATGAAGTCGTTCCCCACCAACATCCGTCTCGAGGTACACCCAATGCCGGAGGACATTCCTACCAATCTGAAGAGCAGGAGATCGGATCTGATGGGATTTCTAAAGAGGCCTATCGCCGAGATGCTCCGGGATTTTAAGGGAGCTCTCAGAACCGAACCTCACGTGATCGGAACCGGCACACCAATGGTTCACATCAACGCCGCTATCGTTCGTGGTAAGGCGATGAGAGACTCCCACTGGGAGTTGATGGCCACCACCTAGTATCAGCAGTGTTCAGACAAGGGAAAGGTTGGCAGAATCGTACATGAAACAATTTGAATACGTCTCCCTCGGGATCAGTTCACTTGCTAAATTTACGTGGAGGTATCGTTTCCGGGCAAGACAAATCCGGCAAGCCGCCTTATAATTACTGGTCATGCGGAACCCTACATCACTGCCAAACATCAAACCAAACGCACATCCACCCAGCTCGAGCCTCCTCCCTCACAACTTCGGAGGGTTGTAAAAAGTCCCCTCCACCTCCACAATATCATCATCATTCAACAGATCAACCTCAACTATCGTCCTAGGCGGATACCGACTCGGATCGTCGCCCCAAAGCTCAATCTGGACCTCATTACACATGGGTCTATACCTATACATATCGGTCGTGTAGACAACAAGCCGCACACAATCCGTCAGCTCGGCGCCTGCCATCTCA
>Ga0265798_10007758_pt1 | contig 13814 bp, 5 predicted proteins | sample P3T30metagenome_FD_192430 | JGI IMG/M metagenome (GOLD analysis project Ga0265798, IMG submission 192430) | Plant litter microbial communities from East Loma Ridge, Irvine, California - P3 T30 | ecosystem: Environmental > Terrestrial > Plant litter > Unclassified | place: USA: California...
ACCAGCGGCAGCACTCGCTCCAGGATCAGGTCCGGGTCGGCGTGCTCCACCGCCTGGGCCAGCAAACGTGGAATGAAGGCATCCAGGCGCTCGCGGCTCAGGCGCTGCATGGCGCGCAGTTGCGGGCTGGCGCGCAGGTCTTCGAGGCGCTTGAGGGCAAGGCGCGCGTCGCTGAAACCGGCTTCCTGCAGTTGTCGGCAGGCCGAATCGGCGTTGTGGGTCTCCTCCCACAGCGGCAGCCATTCGCCGCCGATCACCAGGGCATCGCTGGCTTCGGCGTCTTCGTCGGGGTCGGCGATCACTTGCGCGAAGTGCCAGGCGGTGCGGCTGCGCCAGTGCATCAGGCGCTCATGGAAAGCTGACCAGTCGGCAAAGCCCATCATGAATGCAATGCGCGCACGGTCCAGTTCGTCGTCGGGCAGCATCTGCGTCTGCCGATCGGCGATGGCCTGGATGGCGTGCTCGGTGTAACGCAGGAATTCGTAGCCTTCGCGCAACTCGTCGACCACCGCGGCCGGCAGGTAGCCCTGCCCTTCCAGGGTCGCCAACACCTTGAGCAAGGGTCGTTGCTGCAGGCTCAGGTCACGTCCTCCGTGAATCAGCTGGAACGCCTGGGCAATGAACTCGATCTCGCGAATGCCGCCCGAGCCCAGCTTGATGTTGTCGGCCATGCCCTTGCGCCGCACTTCCTGCTGGATCAGCTGCTTCATGGTGCGCAACGCATCAATGGCCGAGAAGTCCAGGTAGCGGCGGTAGACGAAGGGTCGCAGCAGGTCGAGCAACTGCGCGCCGGCCTGTTGGTCGCCGGCCACCACGCGCGCCTTGATCATGGCGTAGCGTTCCCAGTCGCGGCCCTGGTCCTGGTAATACTGTTCCAGTGCGTTGAAGCTAAGCACCAGGGCGCCGGACGAGCCGTAGGGACGCAGGCGCATGTCGACGCGGAAGACGAAGCCGTCGACGGTGATCGGGTCCAGGGCCTTGATCAGGCGCTGGCCGAGGCGGATGAAGAACTCCTGATTGTCGAGCGGACGCTTGACCCCTTGGGTTTCGCCGCCTTCGGGGTAACCGAAGATCAGGTCGATGTCGGACGACAGGTTCAGCTCCACCGCGCCCAGTTTGCCCATGCCCAGCACGACCATGTGCTGTTGCTCGCCGCTGCGCCGGCCCATGGGCGTACCGAACTGCTGGCATTGGCGCGGGTAGAGCCATTGGTAGGCCTGGTCGATGCAGGCGTCGGCCATGTCCGACAGGTCGCGGCAGGTCTGTACCAGGTCGGCGAGACGGTTGAGGTCGCGCCAGATGATGCGTACCTGCTGCCGCGCACGCTGGCGGCGCAGGGTGCGTGCCAGTTCGTCTTCGCTGCTGGCCTGGGCCACGGCCTGGGCGATCTGTTCGCGCAGCTCACCGGGTTTGAAGGCGCGGTCCAGGTCGCCACTGGCGATGAGGTCGAGGAGCATGGCGGGGTTCTGGATGGCCTGCTGCAGGACGAAGTCGCTGGCGGCGGTGACGCGGTCCCATTGTTGCCAGCGGTCTGTGGGCCAGTCTGGAGGCGTGGTAGTGGGCCCTCCCTCTTCGCGGCCATTGACCGCTCCCACAGTGGACTCGGGAGCTGCATGGGCTCCGTGGGAGCGGTCAGCGGCCGCGAAGAGGGCCGTATCCGCATGTTCCATCCCAAGCCCAGCCGCTGCCACAGCCGCCTGGAACGACTCGCGATTGCGCGCCACCAAAGGCATGAGAATGGCCGGTATTTCGACCAGCAAAGGCAGGTTCATGGTCTATCCTTGTGCGGCGTGAAGAGCCCAGTAAAGGTCTGTATAGACAGGTTCATCTGTCCCTGAACTGTCGAACAAAGGTGATAAATAGCCGACTTTTGCCATAACTTGGCAGAAGTCACCTGCGCAAAGCCTCAAGATGAATGCATTCGATCGCAGGTTGCGATCCAACCCACAACCGGACAGGGGCCAAAAGCCTGTATCCTGTGTTTCCCCGGCTGCCCCTCACCCGCAAGGGCATGAAAAGGGCAGGGATTTGTAGTAAAACTACAGCACGCCGGACACGCTGCCGGTAATCCAAGAATTCCATATCGTCTGCCCACAAGGCCAGTCGCAAACTCAGGCTTCGATTCTGGAAGCCTTTCCGCCCTGGAGCAAGCCATGCAAGACCTCGATCCCGTCGAAACCCAGGAATGGCTGGATGCCCTGGAGTCGGTCCTCGACAAAGAAGGCGAAGACCGCGCTCACTACCTGATGACCCGCATGGGCGAGTTGGCCACCCGCAGTGGTTCACAACTCCCCTACGCCATCACCACGCCGTACCGCAACACCATCCCCGTCACCCACGAAGCACGCATGCCTGGCGACCTGTTCATGGAACGCCGCATTCGCTCGTTGGTGCGTTGGAACGCATTGGCGATGGTGGTGCGCACCAACCTGCGCGACCCGGATCTGGGCGGCCACATTTCCAGCTTCGCCTCCAGCGCGACCCTGTACGACATCGGCTTCAACTACTTCTTCCAGGCCCCGACCGACGAACACGGTGGCGACCTCATCTACTTCCAGGGCCACGCTTCGCCTGGCGTCTACGCACGTGCCTTCATGGAAGGCCGCATCAGCGAAGACCAGATGAACAACTTCCGCCAGGAAGTGGACGGCAAGGGCCTGTCTTCGTATCCGCACCCTTGGCTGATGCCTGATTTCTGGCAGTTCCCGACCGTTTCCATGGGTCTGGGCCCGATCCAAGCGATCTACCAGGCGCGCTTCATGAAGTACATGGAAGCCCGCGGCTACATCCCTGCCGGCAAGCAGAAGATCTGGTGCTTCATGGGCGATGGCGAGTGCGACGAGCCCGAATCCCTGGGCGCGATCTCCCTGGCAGGCCGCGAGAAGCTGGACAACCTGATCTTCGTCATCAACTGCAACCTGCAGCGCCTCGACGGCCCGGTTCGCGGCAACGCCAAGATCATCCAGGAACTGGAAGGCGTGTTCCGTGGCGGTGGCTGGAACGTCAACAAAGTGGTGTGGGGCCGTTTCTGGGACCCACTGCTGGCCAAGGACGTCGACGGCATCCTGCAGCGTCGCATGGACGAAGTCATCGACGGCGAGTACCAGAACTACAAGGCCAAGGACGGCGCGTTCGTCCGTGAGCACTTCTTCAACTCGCCGGAACTCAAGGCCATGGTCGCCGACCTGTCCGACGACGAGATCTGGAAGCTCAACCGTGGTGGCCACGACCCGTACAAGGTCTATGCAGCCTACCATCAGGCGGTGAACCACAAGGATCAGCCGACCGTCATCCTGGCCAAGACCATCAAGGGTTACGGCACCGGTGCAGGCGAAGCCAAGAACACCGCGCACAACACCAAGAAGGTCGACGTCGACAGCCTGCGCAAATTCCGCGACCGCTTCGACGTCCCCATCAAGGACGACGAGCTGGAAAGCATGCCGTTCTACAAGCCTGAAGAAGGCAGCGCCGAAGCCCGCTACCTGAGCGAGCGCCGCGCCGCCCTGGGCGGTTTCGTGCCGCAGCGCCGGGCCAAGAGCTTCAGCATTCCGACGCCACCCCTGGAAACCCTCAAGGCGATCCTGGACGGTTCGGGCGACCGTGAAATTTCCACCACCATGGCATTCGTGCGGATTCTGTCGCAGCTGGTCAAGGACAAGGAAATCGGTCAGCGCATCGTCCCGATCATCCCGGACGAGGCCCGTACCTTCGGTATGGAAGGCATGTTCCGCCAGCTGGGCATCTACTCCTCCGTCGGTCAGCTCTACGATCCGGTCGACAAGGACCAGGTGATGTTCTACCGCGAGGACAAGAAGGGCCAGATCCTCGAGGAAGGCATCAACGAAGCCGGCGCCATGTCGTCGTTCATCGCCGCCGGTACGTCGTACAGCAACCACAACCAGCCGATGCTGCCGTTCTACATCTTCTATTCGATGTTCGGTTTCCAGCGTATCGGCGACCTGGCCTGGGCCGCTGGCGACAGCCGCACCCGTGGCTTCCTGATCGGCGGCACCGCCGGCCGTACCACCTTGAACGGCGAAGGCCTGCAGCACGAAGACGGCCACAGCCATCTGCTTGCCGCGACCATCCCCAACTGCCGCACCTATGACCCCACCTACGGCTACGAGCTGGCGGTGATCATCCAGGACGGCATGAAGAAGATGACCGAAGAGCAACAGGACATCTTCTACTACATCACCGTGATGAACGAAGCCTACACCCAGCCTGCCATTCCGGCCGGCGCCGAGGAAGGCATCATCAAGGGCATGTACCTGCTCGAGGAAGACACCAAGGAAGCGGCGCACCACGTCCAGTTGCTGGGCTCGGGCACCATCCTGCGTGAAGTCCGCGAAGCGGCGAAGATCCTGCGCGAAGAGTTCAACGTCGGCGCCGACGTGTGGAGCGTCACCAGCTTCAACGAACTGCGCCGCGACGGCCTGGCCGTCGAGCGTTCGAACCGCCTGCACCCTGGGCAGAAGCCGCAGACCACCTACGTCGAAGAGTGCCTGAGCGGCCGCAAGGGTCCGGTCATTGCCTCTACCGACTACATGAAGCTGTTCGCCGAGCAGATTCGTCAGTGGGTTCCTTCCAAGGAATTCAAAGTCCTGGGTACCGATGGCTTCGGTCGCAGCGACAGCCGCAAGAAGCTGCGTCACTTCTTCGAAGTGGACCGCAACTTCGTCGTGCTGGCTGCTCTGGAAGCCTTGGCAGATCGCGGCGATATCGAAGCGAAGGTGGTGGCCGAGGCCATCGTCAAGTTCGGTATCGACCCTGACAAACGCAACCCACTGGACTGCTGAGGAGATTTTTTGTGAGCGAACTCATTCGCGTACCTGACATCGGCAGCGGTGAAGGTGAAGTCATTGAATTGCTGGTCAAGGTCGGCGACCGCATCGAGGCGGAGCAGAGCCTGCTGACCCTCGAATCGGACAAGGCCAGCATGGAAGTACCGGCGCCCAAGGCGGGCGTCGTGAAAAGCATCAAGGTCAAGCTGGGCGACCGCCTGAAAGAAGGCGACGAACTGCTGGAGCTGGAAGTCGAGGGTGCTGAAGAAGCACCCCAGGCTTCCGAGCCTGCGGCTGCACCAAAGCTGGAAGAGAAAGCCGAGGCCGCGCCTGCCGCTGCCCCAGCCGCTGCTCCCGCTGCTGCGGCTTCGAGCCAGGACATCCACGTGCCGGACATCGGCTCGTCGGGCAAGGCGCAGATCATCGAGATTTCGGTGAAGGTGGGTGACACCGTCACCGCCGATCAGTCGCTGATCACCCTGGAGTCGGACAAGGCCAGCATGGAAATTCCATCGCCGGCTGCTGGCGTGGTGGAAAGCATCAGCGTCAAGCTGAACGACGAAGTCGGTACCGGTGACCTGATCCTGAAGCTTGCGGTCGAAGGCGCAGCCCCTGCTGCTGCCCCAGCGGCCACCGCTCCCGCGCCTGCCGCAGCGGCGCCTGCAGCGGCTGAAAAGCCGGCCGCAGCGCCTGCTGGCGACAGCGTGCAGGACATCCACGTGCCCGACATCGGTTCGGCCGGCAAGGCCAAGATCATCGAAGTACTGGTCAAGGCCGGCGACACGGTCGAAGCCGACCAGTCGCTGATCACCCTGGAATCGGACAAGGCCAGCATGGAGATTCCTTCTCCGGCTGCCGGCGTGGTTGAAAGCGTCAGCGTCAAGCTGGAAGACGAAGTGGGTACCGGCGACCTGATTCTCAAGCTGAAAGTGGCCGGTGCTGCCCCCGCAGCGCCTGCCCAGGCGGCTGCACCGGCTGCCGCTGCGGCTGAGTCCAAGCCTGCAGCTGCCCCGGCGGCTGCCGAGAAGCCTGCTGCAGCACCTGCCGCAGCGGCCGGTGCCAAGGTGCATGCCGGCCCGGCCGTTCGCCAATTGGCGCGCGAGTTCGGTGTCGAGCTGAACGCAGTGAGCCCGACCGGCCCGCACGGTCGCATCCTCAAGGAAGACGTGCAGGTCTACGTCAAGGCGATGATGCACAAGGCCAAGGAGGCACCGGCAGCTGCTGCCGGCGCCACCGGCGGTGCTGGCATTCCGCCGATCCCGGTGGTCGACTTCAGCCGCTTCGGCGAAACCGAAGAAGTGCCGATGACCCGCCTGATGCAGGCCGGTGCCACCAACCTGCATCGCAGCTGGCTGAACGTGCCCCACGTGACCCAGTTCGATCAGGCCGATATCACCGAGCTGGAAGCGTTCCGTGTGGCGCAGAAAGCCGTGGCGGAAAAGGCCGGCGTCAAGCTGACCGTGCTGCCGCTGCTGCTCAAGGCCTGTGCGCACCTGCTCAAGGAGCTGCCGGACTTCAACGCTTCGCTGGCGCCCAGTGGCAAGGCGATCATCCGCAAGAAATACGTCAACGTCGGCTTCGCGGTCGATACGCCGGACGGCCTGTTGGTGCCGGTGATCAAGAACGTCGATCAGAAGAGCCTGCTGCAACTGGCTGCCGAAGCCGCCGCCCTGGCCGAAAAGGCCCGGACCAAGAAGCTCTCGGCAGACGACATGCAGGGCGCCTGCTTCACCATCTCCAGCCTCGGGCACATTGGCGGCACCGGCTTCACGCCGATCGTCAACGCGCCGGAAGTGGCGATCCTGGGTGTCTCCAAGGCCACCATCCAGCCGGTCTGGGATGGCAAGGCGTTCCAACCCAAGCTGATGCTGCCGCTGTCGCTGTCCTACGATCACCGTGTGATCAACGGCGCGGCCGCTGCACGCTTCACCAAACGTCTGGGCGAGTTGCTGACCGATATCCGCACCATGCTGCTGTAACGCTGGCCGGATGAAAAAACCCACCATTACCGGTGGGTTTTTTTTGCCCTGGATTCGACCGCGAAGTACGGGAACGGTGTGCAGCGCAGAGCGTAAATGCCCTCATGTAACCAGTATTTTCGGATCCAATTGCAGAATTTTGTGCGCCTGCCGACAACATGGAAGCACCGAGCCACTGTACCGCTTGTAAGCCCGAGCGCCATGATGCAACCTTGCCTGACGCGCCCGCCTGTAGGGACCCTAGCCTGTAAGGATTGTTGTCCCTGCGCGACCAGTACCCTTGAAGCGAGTTTTCAATGAAAAGCCAGCCCGATGCCGCCAACCGCATGGTGGCCGAGGTAGTGACGCAGCTGCCGGTGCCCTCGCGCCTGGGAATGCTGCGTTTCGAACGGCTGAACGAGGCCAGCTGGGCACTGCTTTATCTGGATCCGGCCTGCGAACGAACCTTCGGTCTTCCCGCCGCGCAGCTGTGCTCGCTGACCGGTTCGCCGTACGCCAGCCTGATGGAGCCGGAGGCGCGGCACCGTCTGCACGATGCCATCCAGGCGCAGTTGGTCGACAGCGCCCATTACACCGTGCGGTACACTCTGCACAGCAACCACGGCAGCCTGCACCTGATGGAGCTGGGCGAAGCCTTTCGCCAACGCAATCGGCAGCTGTTGCGGGGCTACCTGATGGTGGTCGACGCGGCCGTCGGCGACGTGGTCGACGACACGCTGAAACCCGCCAGCGCGAGCAGCCCGCTGCAGATGGCGCTGGAACTCAACCAGCGCGCGCAACAGGAACAACTGCAGCACATGGAGCGCGCCAGCGCCCAGCAGGCATTGATCCTGAGCCTGGCACAACAACGCTACGGGCCTCACAAGCCGTTGCTCGAGGCGGCCGAACTGATCACGCGCAATGCCTGCGATATCTATGCCGTGGACTGTGCCAGCCTGTGGACACTGCAAGGCCAGCAGCTGCTGCCCATTACCGCCTATTACGGTGATCGGCAGGTGCATGGCTGTCTGCAGCCTGTAGACCTGGGGGAATTCCCCGATTACCTGGCAGCCCTGCACGCCAGCCGCGCCATCGACGCCAGCGACGTGGCCAGCGATCCGCGCACGCGCCAGCTTGCCCGGCAACTGGCAATGCGCGATGTCAGCTCGGTGCTCGATGCCAGCATCCGTATCGACGGCCAGGTGGTCGGCGTGCTGTGCCTGGAGCAGAGTGGCGGTGGGCGGGTCTGGCGTGCGGACGAGATCGCCTTCGCCGGCGAGCTCGCCGACCAGTTCGCCCAGGTGATCAACAACCACGACCGTCGTGCGGCCACCAGCGCCTTGAATCTGTTCCAGCGCGCGGTCGAACAAAGCGCCAATGCCTTTTTGCTGGTCAACTGCGATGGCGTGGTCGAGTACGTCAACCCCAGCTTCACCGCGATCACCCAGTACAGCACCGAGGAAGTCCACGGCAAGCGCCTGGCGGATCTGCCAGCCCTGGAAAACCTCAGCGAGCTGTTGTTCGACGCGCCTTCGAGCCTGGCCAACGGCAACAGCTGGCAAGGCGAATTCAAGAGCCGCCGCAAGAACCTGGAACCCTACTGGGGCCAGCTGTCGATTTCCAAGGTGTACGGCGACGACCGTGAGCTGACCCATTACATCGGCATCTACGAAGACATCACCCAGAGCAAGTTGGCCCAGCAGCGCATCGAGCGCCTGGCCTACACCGACAATCTGACCAACCTGGGCAACCGCCCGGCGTTCATCCGCTGCCTGGATGAAAGCTTCGCCCACGACAGCGACCGGCCGATCAGCATGATGCTGGTGGACATCGATAACTTCAAACGGATCAACGACAGCCTTGGCCACCAGACCGGCGACAAGCTGCTGGTGAGCCTGTCGCGCCGGCTGCGCAACAGCCTGAGTCCGGCCGGCAGCCTGGCACGTTTTGCCAGCAACGAATTCGCCGTGCTGCTGCACGACACTGATCTGGAAGCCGGCCAGCGCATTGCCCAGGAGGTGCTGCTGACGCTGGACAAGCCGATGTTCGTGGATAACCAGCTGATCAACGTCACCGGCTCCGTGGGCCTGGCCTGTGCGCCGCTGCACGGGCGCGACCCGCAGACCTTGATGAAGAACGCAGGCCTTGCGCTGCACAAGGCCAAGGCCAATGGCAAGCATCAGGTGCAGGTGTTCACCGAGGCGCTGAACGCCGAGGCCAGCTACAAGCTGTTCGTGGAAAACAACCTGCGGCGCGCACTGACCCAGAACGAACTGGATGTGTTCTACCAGCCAAAGCTGTGCCTGCGAACGGGCCGCCTGCTGGGCATGGAAGCGCTGCTGCGCTGGAACCATCCGGAAAAAGGCATGATTCGCCCCGATCAGTTCATCAGCGTGGCCGAAGAGACAGGGTTGATCATCCCCATCGGCAAGTGGATCGCGCGTCAGGCCTGCCGCATGAGCAAAGCCCTCACAGCGGCCGGGCTGGGCCGCCTGCAGGTGGCGATCAACCTGTCGCCCAAGCAGTTTTCCGACCCCGACCTGGTTGCGTCCATCGCCAGCATTCTGCAGGAAGAGGCCCTGGACGCCTCGTTGCTGGAGCTGGAGCTGACCGAGGGTCTGTTGCTGGAAGCCACTGTGGACACCCATCAGCAACTCGAACAGCTCAAGCAGTTGGGCATGACCCTGGCCATGGATGACTTCGGCACGGGGTATTCTTCGCTCAGTTACCTGAAGAAATTCCCCATCGACGTGATCAAGATCGATCGCAGCTTCATCCACGAGATCCCGGACAACCAGGACGACATGGAAATTACCTCGGCAGTGATCGCCATGGCGCACAACCTCAAGCTCAAGGTCGTGGCCGAGGGTATCGAAACCGCTGCACAACTGGCCTTCCTGCGGCGTCAACGCTGCGACGTCGGCCAGGGTTATCTGTTCGACAAGCCGATTCCCGGCGCCGAACTGATCGAACGGCTCAAGCGCTATCCACGCGGGCCGAAGGCCTGACGTTGCGCTGTGCCGAGGCGTAGCACCGGCAGTACGTGGCCAACGACCCGCCAGGGGATCGCGGGCCGGGCGGCACAGGGGCGCGCCTCACGCCTTGAGGGTCACTCGGCGATCAGCCAGTCCATCTTCCAGCCGCCCTGGCTCTGGCCGAGCAGATTGGCCAACCAGGGCATCAGCTCGCGCAATTCTTCTTCCAGGCCCCACGGCGGGTTGGCAATGACCAGTCCCGAACCGTTCAGGCTCTGCGGTGTGTCCAGCGGGTGCACCAGCAACTCCACGCGCAGCAGCTTCGGCGCGCCGGTGCTGGTGAGGTCCTGGTAGAAACGCTTGAGCGCACGCTCGTCGTCCTTGATCGGGTACCAGATGGCCGCCACGGTCTGACGCATGCGGCCAATGGTTTCCTTCAGGGCAGTGGCGCAGCGCTTGAGCTCGTCGAGTTGCTCGAACGGCGGATCGATCAGCATCACCGCGCGTTTCTCGGCCACCGGCAGCAGGGCCCGCGGCACGTGCCAGCCCTCGCCCAGGTGCACGGCCACACGCGGGTCCTTCTTCATGTTCTCTTTGAGCAACTGGCCGTCTTCGGGGTGTTTCTCGTTGAGCAGCACGCGGTCCTGCTGGCGCATCAACCGGCGTGCCAGCTCGGGCGAGCCGGGGTAGTAACGCAGCTCGCCTTCGGTATTGAGACGGTTGATGACCTTGACGTAGTCGTCGGTCAGCGCCGGGCGGTCGGTGGCCTGCCACAGGCGGGCGATGCCTTCGAGCCATTCACCGGTGCGCGTGGCCTGGTCGCCGCGCAGGTCGTAGAGCCCCAGCCCGGCATGGGTGTCGAGGTAGGCGAAGGGTTGTTCCTTGCGCGACATCAGCGCAACCAGCCGGGTGAGGACGATATGTTTGAACACGTCGGCGTGATTGCCGGCGTGGAAGGCATGACGATAGTTCATGGGGACTCCTGCAGATGCGCAGGAGTCTAGCATTTCAGATGGGGTTTTTCAGGGGAGCTGGCAGCCCCCACTGCATCACTTGCCTTGGTGGAACGCCGCCTCGGCGCGTTCGAAGCGGGTGACCATGGCCGGTGACGGCCCGCGGCCCAGCTTGCTGACGATCAGGATAGCCAGGCTGGCGAACACGAAGCCTGGGATGATCTCGTACAGCCCCAGCAGCTCGAAGTGTTTCCACACGATCACCGTCGCTGCACCTACCAGAATGCCCGCCAGCGCACCGTTGCGGGTCATGCCTTTCCAGACCACCGAGATCAGCACCACCGGTCCGAACGCCGCGCCGAAACCTGCCCAGGCGTAGCTGACCAGGCCCAGTACGCGGTTGTCGGGGTTGGACGCCAGCCAGATGGCAACCAACGCCACCAGCAGCACCATCATGCGGCCCACCCAGACCAGTTCGCGCTGCGAGGCGCCCTTGCGCAGGAACGCCTTGTAGAAGTCTTCGGTCAGGGCGCTGGAGCACACCAGCAACTGACAGCTGAGGGTGCTCATCACCGCAGCCAGAATGGCCGACAGCAGCACCCCGGCAATCCACGGATTGAAGAGGATCTTGGCCAGCTCGATGAACACCCGCTCGTGGTTCTCGGTGACCGGACCGGCCAGCTCGGGGTGCGCCGAGAAGTAGGCGATACCGAAGAAACCCACGGCCACGGTGCCACCCAGGCAAAGGATCATCCAGGTCATGGAAATGCGCCGCGCCTTGGCAATGGAGCGCACCGAATCGGCGGCCATGAAGCGGGCAAGAATATGCGGCTGGCCGAAATAGCCCAGCCCCCAGCCCAGCAGCGAGATGATGCCGATGAAGGTAGTACCGCGCAGCATGTCGAAGTTGGCCGGGTTCTGCGCTTCGATGGCCAGAAAGGCCGTGTCGACGCCGCCAGTGGCCAGCACCACGACGATCGGCGTGAGGATCAACGCGAAGATCATCAGGGTGGCTTGCACCGTGTCCGTCCAGCTTACCGCCAGGAACCCGCCAACGAAGGTGTAGGCGATGGTCGCTGCAGCGCCGGCCCACAATGCGGACTCATAGGACATGCCGAAGGTGCTTTCGAACAGCCGCGCGCCGGCGACGATGCCTGAGGCGCAGTAAATGGTGAAGAACACCAGGATCACTACCGCCGAGATGATCCGCAACAGGCCGCTGGTGTCTTCGAAGCGCCCGGCGAAATAGTCCGGCAGGGTCAGGGCGTCACCGTTGTGTTCGGTCTGCACGCGCAGCCGGCCTGCGACGAACAGCCAGTTCAGGTAGGCGCCGATGATCAGTCCGACGGCGATCCAACCCTCCGAAAGACCGGACATGTAGATTGCGCCCGGCAGGCCCATGAGCAACCAGCCGCTCATGTCCGAGGCGCCGGCAGACAGGGCCGTGACCACGCTGCCAAGGCTGCGACCGCCGAGAATGTAGTCGGAAAGATTGTTGGTGGAACGGTAGGCGAACAGGCCGATCAGGACCATGGCAGCGATGTAGATCACGAAGGTGATCAGAGTGGGGTTGCTGACACTCATGGGTGTCTCCTTGTGTTGTTTTTATGAGCCTGCGAGCGCGCTTCGGCGCTTCATGTACAGGTCGGCAGATTGCAGGATGTCCGGGTTGACCCAACGGCGCCGAACTTTAGGCCGGCATTGGAGACGGGCGCAACCCCTTTTGGCAAGCAAGTTGCACCTCTGGAAACATCTGGATAAACACGGTGTATCTGCTTCCTTTCGGAGCATTCGCCTGTCATTCGCTACACAGCCGCACCTGCGTTGTGCAGATTCAACCCATGCAAAAAGATTTTCCGTCGAGCGGTGCAACTTTCGTCGATATAGAGGTTGCACCTGGTTGCACCCCGCAAAGCGCACGGCTAATCTTGCCGCCGGCTTTATTGCCACGCACCGTGGCCCTGATGAGGACAAGAAATGGCAACCACCACCCTGGGCGTCAAATTGGACGACCCGACCCGCGAACGCCTCAAGGCTTGCGCGCAGTCCATCGACCGCACTCCACACTGGTTGATCAAGCAGGCGATCTTCAACTACCTGGAGAAGCTGGAAGGCGGCGCGACGCTGACCGAACTGACCGGCGCCGGGGTGAGTGGCAATGACGATGCGGGCGACATCCAGCCCGACCATGCCCATCAGTGTTTCCTCGAATTCGCCGAAAGCATTCTGCCGCAGTCGGTACTGCGCGCCGCGATCACCGGCGCCTATCGCCGCCCCGAGCCTGAAGTGGTGCCGATGCTGCTGGAGCAGGCGCGCCTGCCGGCCGACATGGCCGAAGCCACCAACAAGCTGGCCGCGCGCATCGCCGAGAAGCTGCGCAACCAGAAAAGCGCCGGTGGCCGTGCCGGCATCGTTCAGGGCCTGCTGCAGGAGTTCTCGCTCAGCTCCCAGGAAGGCGTGGCCTTGATGTGCCTGGCCGAGGCGCTGCTGCGCATCCCCGACAAGGGCACGCGTGACGCCCTGATCCGCGACAAGATCAGCACCGGCAACTGGCACCCGCATCTGGGCAACAGCCCCTCGCTGTTCGTCAACGCGGCAACCTGGGGCTTGCTGCTGACCGGCAAGCTGGTGTCGACGCACAACGAATCGGGCCTGTCGTCGTCGCTCAGCCGCATCATCGGCAAGAGCGGCGAGCCGATGATCCGCAAGGGCGTCGATATGGCCATGCGCTTGATGGGCGAACAGTTCGTGACTGGCGAAACCATTGGCGAGGCGCTGGCCAATGCCAGCAAGTTCGAGAACAAGGGTTTCCGCTATTCCTACGACATGCTCGGCGAGGCGGCGTTGACCGAGCACGACGCGCAGAAATACCTGGCCTCCTACGAGCAGGCGATCCATTCGATCGGCAAGGCCTCCCATGGTCGCGGCATCTATGAAGGTCCGGGCATCTCCATCAAGCTGTCGGCGCTGCACCCGCGTTACAGCCGCGCGCAGTACGAGCGCGTCATGGAAGAACTGTACCCGCGCCTGCTGTCGCTGACTCTGCTGGCCAAGCACTACGACATCGGCCTGAACATCGACGCCGAGGAAGCCGACCGCCTGGAGCTGTCGCTGGACCTGCTAGAGCGTCTGTGCTTCGAGCCG
>Ga0265798_10007759_pt1 | contig 13813 bp, 11 predicted proteins | sample P3T30metagenome_FD_192430 | JGI IMG/M metagenome (GOLD analysis project Ga0265798, IMG submission 192430) | Plant litter microbial communities from East Loma Ridge, Irvine, California - P3 T30 | ecosystem: Environmental > Terrestrial > Plant litter > Unclassified | place: USA: California...
CTCGCACGCCCCCGGCCCGCGACGCCGCTCCCCGCCCCGACCGCTGGGCCGCCGTGCGCGAGCGCCGCTTCCTCGCCTTCTCCGCGCTCTTCGCGGTGGACCTCGTCGCCTACAACCAGCTCTACCTCGGGCTGCCGCTCGAGCTCGCCCGGGCCGGCGCCGGGACCGCGGCGGTCGGATCCGCGTTCCTCGCCGTCTCGCTCCTCACCATCACGCTGCAGTGGCCCGTCGCGCTCCTCGCGAAGCGGCTCGGCCCCGGCCGCGCCCTCGCGCTCGGGTTCGGCACCACCGCGACCGGGTTCGCGGCGCTCGCCCTCGGCTCGCTCGTGCCGCCGCCGGCCGGCGCCGAGCTGCTGCCGGCCGCCGCGCTCGTCGTGTGCCTGACGCTCGGCCACATGACCGCGGGCCCCGTGACCATGGAGCTCGTGCCGTCGTTCGCGGCCGGGCGCCCCACCGCCTCCTTCTACGGGCTGCTCGCCAGCTGCGGCGGCGTCGCCGTGCTCGTGGCGGGCGGCGTGGTCGGATCCCTGCTCGACGCCGCGCCCGCGGTCGCGTGGGGGATCCTCGCGGCGCTGCCCGTCGCCGCCGCGATCGGGCTGCCGCGGCTGCTGCCCGCGGGGGCGCCGGTCGCCCCGACGTCCGCCGCGCGGTCCTCCCCGTCCGCGAGCGCAGCCGCCGCGCCGTCCGCCGCGGGACCCGCCGTGCCCGCCATGCCGTCCGCCTCCGCACCCGCCGTACCCGCGGCAGCCGCCGCGCCGCGCGCTGCGGGACCCGCCGCACCCGCCGCACCCGCCGCCGAGCGGCCTACGACCACCCCGCACGACCCCGCCGATGCCCCGCGCATCCCCGCCGAAGGACCCCATGCCCGCTAGACGCCCCCGCTCCGCCCGCCCTGCCCGCACCGCGCGGTCCACCGGATCCGCCCGCCCTACCCGCACCGCCCGGTCCACCGGATCCGACCGCCGCGCCCGCTCGATCGGCCTGCTCGCCCTCGCCGCCGCGTCGACGCTCGCCCTCAGCGGCTGCTTCGCCGCGAGCCCCGGATCCTCCGACGGCGCGTCCGCGGACGGCGACGGTCGCATCCGCCTCGCCATGCTGCAGCCGCCGCGCTCGGGCCTCACGCCCCTCAGCGACGACGCCTTCAAGCTGTCGCGCTGGAGCACGGCCGAGACGCTCGTGACCCTCGACGACCTCGGCGAGGCCCAGCCGCAGCTCGCCACCGCGTGGACGCGGACCGACGACCTCACCTGGACCTTCGACATCCGCCCCGACGTGAGCTTCCACGACGGCACGACCCTCACGGCCGCCGAGGCCGCCGGCTCGCTCACGGCCGCGGCGGGCGCGAGCCCCAAGCCGCGGATCCTCGACGGCGTCGACCTCACCGCGACCGCCGACGGCGACCGGCTCGTCGTGCGCACCGCGGCCGCCGACCCGCTCCTGCCGCAGCGCCTCTCGAGCCCGCAGCTGGCGATCCTCGCGGCCTCCGCGTACGCGGCCGACGGCACGGTCTCGCCCGTCGGCACCGGCACGGGCCCGTTCCGTCTCACCGCGGTCGACGGCACGTCCTCGGCGACGCTCGACCGGTTCGACGGCTACTGGGGCGGGCGCGCGGCGGCGTCCGGCATCGACGTGCGCTTCGTGCCCGACGGCACCGCGCGCGCCGCCGCGCTCCGCACCGGCACGGCCGACGTGGTGGAGGCGATCCCGGTCGGCCAGGCCGCGCAGGTGGATCCCGCGCTCATCCACGAGGTCCCCATGCCGCGCACGAACACCCTGTACCTGAACACGAGGACGGGGCCGTTCCAGGATCCGGCCGTGCGCGCCGCCGCCCAGGCCGCCGTCGACCGCGCCACCCTCGTCTCGAGCGTCTACGAGGGCCGCGCCGACGCGGCCGCCGGGCTCCTCGGCCCCGCGCTCCCCTGGGCCGCCGACCTCCGCGGCGACGCCTCCTACCGCGACGCGCTCGCGGGCCGTGCGGCTCCCGCGAAGGTCGACGGCGTGCCCATCACCCTCGGCACGTTCACCGATCGCGCCGAGCTCCCCGAGGTCGCCGTGCAGCTCGAGCAGCAGCTCGAGGCGGCCGGCTTCCGGGTGACGCAGGACGTGCGCGAGTACCAGTACATCGAGGCCGACGCGCTCGCGGGGAAGTTCGACGCCTTCATCCTGTCGCGCGCCACCGTGCTCGACTCGGGCGATCCCGCGGCGTACCTCTACAGCGACTTCGCGTGCCAGGGCTCGTTCAACATCTCCCAGGAGTGCGATCCCGCGGTCGACGACGCGCTCACGGCGGCGTCCGCGCTGCCCGCGGGCGCCGAGCGACGGGCCGCGATCATGCGCGTCGAGGCCCTCGTGCTCGCCGACGACGCGGCCGTGCCGCTGCTGCACGAGCGCGTGATCCAGGGCGAGGCCGCCGGGGTGACGGGCGCCGTCCGCGATCCCCGCGAGCGCGCGCTCATCACGGCCGACACGCGCGTCGACGGCTGATGGGCGGCGCGCGCGAGCGGATCGTCGTCGGGGCGTCCCGGGTCGTCGCCGTCGGCGGCGTCGTGGCGCTCGTCGGCGCGCTGCCGTGGCTCTCCGGCCGCTCGCCCGAGTACACGGTCCTCCGCGCGCGCTACGCCGACCTCGAGGCGACCCCGGAGGCGCTCGCGTCGATCCGCGCCGAGCTCGGGCTCGACCGCGGGCCGCTCCGGGTGTCGCTCGACTGGCTCGGGGGCGTCATCCGCGGCGACCTCGGCACGTCGTGGATCTCCGGCCGCCCGGTCCTGCCCGGCACCCTCGACGCGCTCGGCGTCTCCCTCACGCTGATGGCGTTCGCGATCGCCGTCGTCGTCGCGATCGCCGCGCTCGTGTGCGCGCCCGCCCTCCTCGCCGCGACGCGCGGCCGCCGCAGCCGGGGATCCGGCGCCGTCGCCGCCGCCCTCACCGCGCTGCCCGAGTTCCTCCTCGCGACCGCGCTGCTCGTGGTCGTCGCCGTGTGGCTGCGCGCGGCGCCGCCGTCCGGCTGGGACGGGCCGGCGAACGCGGTCCTCCCGGCGCTCGCCCTCGGGATCCCCGGCGGCGGGCTCGTCGGCCGGCTCCTCGCCGACGCGATCCAGGCCGCCTCCGCCGAGCGCTGGGTCGCCACGTGGGCGATGGCCGGCATCTCCCCCGCGCGCACGACCCTCGCGGTGCTGCGCCGCGCGCTGCCGTCCGTGCTCGGCCAGGTCGGGCTGGTGCTCGTGGGCCTCACGGGCGGCGCCGTCGCGGTCGAGCAGGTGTTCGCGATCCCCGGCATCGGCCGCGCGACCCTCGGCGCGGCGAGCAGCCAGGACGTTCCCGCCCTTCAGGCCGGCGTGCTCGCGCTGCTCGTGGTGGCCGTGGCCGCGGGGATCCTCGCGGGCCTCCTCCGGCGCGCGCTCCTCGGACCCGCGCTCCGGCTCGGGTCCCTGCCCGTGCCCGACGCGCGCGTCCCCGCCCGGCGGCGCGACGCCGTGGTGCCGGCCGTCGCCGCCGGGCTCCTCGCGCTGATCGTCGTCGCGGGCCTCGCGCGGGATCCGTACGCGACCGCGTCCGGCCGCCTCGCGCCGCCCTCGTGGCGGCTCCCCTTCGGCGCCGACGCGAGCGGCCGCGACCTCCTCGGCCGCGTCGGGCACGGCGCGGTCACGACGCTCGGCACCGCGCTCCTCGTGGTGATCGCGTGCTGCGCGATCGGCCTCCTGCTCGGGCTGCTGCCGCACGCGACGGTGGGCCCGATCGAGGTCGCGAACGCCGCGCCGCCGATCCTCGCCGGCATCGTCGTCACGGCCATCCAGGGGCCGTCGACCTGGGGCGCCGCCGTCGCCGTGGCGGCCGTCAGCTGGGCGCCGCTCGCCGCGCACGCGGGGGCGCTCATGACGGAGGCGCGGGCGCAGCCGCACGTGCGGATCCTGCCGCTGCTCGGGGTGGGACGCGCCCGGATCCTCCTCGGCCACCTCCTCCCCGCGGTCGTCGGCCCGGTCGTGCGGAACGCGATGCTGCGCCTCCCGGGCATCGCCCTGACGCTCGCCGCGCTCGGCTTCCTCGGCCTCGGCGCCGACCGGCCGACGCCCGAGTGGGGCCTGATCCTCAGCGAGGGCAGCGCCTACGCCGAGCGCGCGCCGTGGGCGGTCGGCGCGCCCGCGCTCGCGCTGGTGCTGGCCTCGGTGCTCGCGGTGTCGCTCTCGGCGCACGACCTGTCGGGTCTGGTGCGGCGGCGCCGCGGATCCGCGGCGGGCGCGGCCGCGCCCCTCGCGCCGTCCCCGGCCCTCGATCGGGCGTAGCGAGCGCGTCGACCGGCGCGGCCGAGGGAGTCGGGGGGCGGCCCTCCCGGCGGATCTAGGCCCGGTCGTCCGGTCGCGGGTCCCGGGCGATGCCGCCGTCCTCGTCCCACGCGAGGGCGGCGTCCTCGTCCTCCTGGGTCGGCGCCTCGGCGAGGCGGGCGCGCTCCTCGAGCTCGCGGTGCGTCCACCGCCGCAGCTGCAGCACGCAGAGCACGACGACCACGACGCAGGGGATCGCGAGGTACCAGAAGCCGGTCGCGACGGCGGCGATGGCGCCGATGCCGCACAGCTTCGCCAGCCCGGGCAGGATCGCGCGGCCGGTCTCGTGCTCCATGGGGCTCCTCGTGGTCGGCGGCATCGCGGGTTCCGCCGTTCCCTCCAACCTACCGACCGCGCACAGCTTCTCCCCAGGGGCGTAAACTCGGCACCGCCATCACGAGTGGCTCCCTCGACTCCGCCGCACCCGGCGCCCGCGCCCGACCGGCGCGCCCGCCCCCTCCGCGCGCCCCTGCCGCTCACGCCGCATCAGCCGAAAGCCGTCTCCCCGCATGTCCACGACCCCCGCGGCCCGCACCGCCGCCACCTCCGCCGCCACCCCGCCCGCCGGCAACTCGCGCTCGCGCGTGATCATCGCGAGCCTCATCGGCACGTCGATCGAGTTCTACGACTTCTACGTCTACGCGACCGCGGCGGTGCTCGTCTTCCCCGCGCTCTTCTTCGCCAACGACGACCCGACCGTCGCGCAGCTCGCGTCGTTCGCCGTGTTCGGCGTCGCCTTCATCGCGCGGCCCATCGGATCCATCCTCTTCGGCCACTTCGGCGACCGCATCGGCCGCAAGGGCACGCTCGTCGCGTCGCTGCTCACCATGGGCGTCGCCACCGTGCTGATCGGCTGCCTGCCCACCGCGCTCACGCCCGGCTGGGAGGTCGCGGCCCCCGCGCTCCTCGTGATCATGCGCTTCGGCCAGGGCCTCGGCCTCGGCGGCGAGTGGAGCGGCGCCGCGCTGCTGGCGACCGAGAACGCCCCCGCCGGCAAGCGCGCCATCTACGGCACGTTCCCGCAGCTCGGCGCGCCCATCGGCTTCATCGTCGCCAACGGCGTCTTCCTGGCGCTCAGCCTCGGCCTGTCAACGGAGCAGTTCCAGGCCTGGGGCTGGCGCGTGCCGTTCCTCGCGAGCGCCGTGCTCGTGATCGTCGGCCTCTACGTGCGCCTGAAGCTCATCGAGACGCCCGCGTTCCAGAAGGTCGTCGACTCCGGCGAGGTCGCGAAGCTGCCCGTCGCGCGCGTGTTCGTCTCGAGCTGGCGCCCGCTGATCCTCGGCACCTTCATCATGCTGGCGACCTACACGCTCTTCTACCTGATGACGACGTTCACGCTCACCTACGGCACCACGGCGCGCGACGCCGCCACCGCCGAGGCCGCCGCGACCGCCGCCGGCAAGCCCTTCAACCCCGACACGTTCGCCGCGGGCCTCGGCTACGCGCGCAACGACTTCCTGCTCATGCTGATCGTGGGCGTCGTGTTCTTCGGCGTCTTCACGATGGTCTCCGGCCCCCTCGCCGAGAGGTACGGCCGCCGCAAGATGCTCATCGCGACGACCCTCGGGATCCTCGTGTTCGGCCTGCTCTTCGTGCCCCTGTTCGCGGGCGGCTTCGTCGGCACCATGGCGCTGCTCATCATCGGCTTCACGCTCATGGGCCTCACGTTCGGGCCCATGGGCGCCGTGCTGCCGGAGCTGTTCCCGACGAACGTGCGCTACACGGGATCCGCCATCAGCTACAACGTCGCGAGCATCCTCGGCGCCGCGGTCGCGCCCTTCATCGCGGTGGCGCTCTGGCAGCTGCTCGACGGGAACGTGCTGCTCGTCGGCGTGTACCTCAGCGCGATGGCGGCGATCACGCTGGTGGCGCTCGTCATCAGCCGCGAGACCCGCGACGCCGACTACGCCGGGAACGTCAGTTGACCTGCGTCATGTGAACGACCGGCCCCGAGGGGCGGGGAGCGCCGGTACCGTCGGCGCGCCACGTACGTGGCGTCTCCCCGTCCCTGAAGCCGGAAGCCACCGCCATGTCCGCTGCCCCTGCCACAGCCACGCCCGTCGTCGCCCCGACCAACCCGCGCTCGCGCGTCGTGGTCGCGAGCCTCATCGGCACGTCCATCGAGTTCTTCGACTTCTACGTCTACGCGACGGCCGCCGTGCTGGTGTTCCCCGCGCTGTTCTTCGCCAACGACGACCCCGCGGTCGCCCAGCTCCAGTCGCTCGCGGTGTTCGGTGTCGCGTTCTTCGCCCGGCCCATCGGATCCGTGCTCTTCGGCCACTTCGGCGACCGGTTCGGCCGCACGCGCACGCTCGTCGCGTCGCTGCTCACCATGGGCATCGCGACCGTGCTCATCGGGTCCCTGCCGAGCGGGCAGACGCCGGGCTGGGAGATCGCGGCCCCCGCCGCCCTCGCCCTGCTCCGCTTCATCCAGGGCCTCGGCCTCGGCGGCGAGTGGGGCGGTGCGGCGCTGCTCGCGACCGAGAACGCCCCCGCCGGCAAGCGCGCGATCTACGGCACCTTCCCGCAGCTCGGCGCGCCCATCGGCTTCTTCCTCTCCACCGGCCTGTTCCTGGTGCTCTCGCTCACCCTCTCCCCCGCCGACCTGCAGGCCTGGGGCTGGCGCGTGCCGTTCCTCGCCAGCGCCGTCCTCGTGCTCGTGGGCCTCTACGTGCGCGTGAAGCTCGTCGAGGCGCCGGAGTTCCAGGCGGTCCTCGACCGCGGCGCGACGTCCCGGCTGCCGCTCGGCCGCACGGTCCGCACCGGCTGGCGCGGGCTCGTCCTCGGGGCGCTCGCCCTCCTCGCCATCTTCACGCTCTTCTACCTGATGACCACGTTCACGGTCACGTACGGCACCTCGCCGCGCACCGCGGAGGCCGCCGAGGCCGCTGCCACGAAGGCGGGCAAGCCGTTCGACGCGTCCTCGTTCCACGCCGGCCTCGGCTACGCCCGCACCGACTTCCTGCTCATGCTCCTCGTCGGCGTCGTGTTCTTCGCGATCGCCATCGTGGCCTCCGGCGTGCTCGCCGAGCGACGCGGCGCGCGCCCGATCGTCGCCGTGAGCGCCGCCGGGATGGTCGTGTTCGGGCTGCTGATGGACCCCCTGCTCTCGGCCGGCCTCCCCGGCACGCTCATGTTCGTGGTCCTCGGCTTCGCGCTCATCGGCATCGGGTACGGCGCCGTCGGGTCCCTGCTGCCCGGCCTGTTCGCCGCCGACGTCCGCTACACGGGCGCGTCCCTCGCGTTCAGCCTCGCGGGCATCATCGGCGGGGCCGTCGCGCCGTTCATCGCGACCTGGCTCTGGGACATCGGGGGCGGCGGCGTGATGCTCGTCGGCGTCTACCTCAGCATCGCGTCCGCGATCTCGTTCGTGGCGCTCCTGGTGCTGCGCGAGCACGGCGAGACGCGCGCCGCGGTCGGAGCCGACGCGGCCTGATCCGGGCGGCGTCACCCCGTGTGCGGGCGGCGGCGGACCGGCGGGCTCACCAGGCCCGGCGGATCGCCTCCGCCCGTTCGCGCATCTGCGCCGACCGGCCGTGGATCACGAGGCCGACCGCGAGCACGGCCGATGCGACGGCCGCCACGGTCGGGAGCGCGACGAGCAGCGGGAGCACCGGCATCAGCAGCGCCCCGCCGCCGGCCGGGCCGAGCAGCAGCCCGGCGATCGGGCCGAGCACCTGGTAGGCCCCCGTTGCGGCCGCCATCACCGCGAGCGCGACGCGGGCGAGCGGCTCGAGCAGGCGGCCGCGCCAGGCGACGACCGCGAGCACGACGAGGGCGCCGGCCCGGAGCACGTCAAGCGTCGTCGTCAGCCCGATGAGGCCGGCCGACGGGATCGCGTCGAGGGACGCGGCGTCCATGCCGGGCCGGGTCACGGCCAGCTCCACCGCCGTCGCCACGACCGCGGCCGCGTGCACGAGCACCGCGATCCCGGCGGCGCGCGAGGCCTCCAGGAGCCCCGGCTCCCCGCGCACGCCGCGCGCGAGCACCACGGCGGCGAGCACCGTCAGCACGAGGCCGAGGACGTCGACCACCGGACCCCGCAGCACGATCGTGGACGCCATGTCGGGCGTCGGCTGGATGCGGAACCCGCCGAGGACCGCCGGCTGCAGCAGCAGGGCTCCGGCGGACGCGAGCCCCGCGACCAGGGTCGTGCGCCGCGATCCGCTCAAGGCCGTCACGTGCATGGTCTCCCCCATCGCCGTCGATGCTCAGAACCTAGCGGGCCGCGGGCCTCCGTGGGGCCTCGCGCGGATCCCGTCCGAGGGCTCGCCGGATCCGCTCCGCGCCGATATCGTCGCTCCCATGCAGCCGTCCCCCGCCGCCCGGGTCGTCGCCGTCGCGCGCGACGACCAGCACCGCTTCTCGAAGCCCCTCCGCTCCTCGATCACGCTGATCGCCGGCCTCGGCGTGGAGGGCGACGCGCACGCCGGCACCACGGTGCAGCACCTCTCGCGCAAGCGCCGCGACCCGGATGCGCCGAACCTCCGCCAGGTGCACCTCGTCCACTCCGAGCTGCACGCGGAGCTCGCCGAGCAGGGCTTCGCGGTCGCCGCGGGCGACCTCGGCGAGAACGTGACCACGGCGGGCGTCCCGCTGCTCGACCTGCCCGCGGGCACGCGCCTGCACCTGGGCGCGGAGGCCGTGGTGGAGATCACGGGGCTGCGGAACCCCTGCATCCAGATCGACGGGCTCGGCGCGGGCACGATGAAGGCCGTCCTCGGACGCGACGCCGACGGGAACGTCGTGCGGAAGTCGGGCGTGATGGCGGTCGTGGTGACCGGCGGCGAGGTCCTCCCGGAGGACGCCGTGCGGGTCGAGCTGCCCGCGGGCGAGCACCGGGCTCTGCAGCCGGTCTGAGCGGACGGCGCGCGCCGGGGCGGCGCGAGATGCCGGGCGTCAGGCCTCAGGGCTCGGGCGCCTGGCCTCGTCCCGCAGCGCGGCGTCCTCCGCTCGCCGCGCCGCGCGCATCCTCCGCCGCCCGATGGCCGCCCGCACCCCGAGCACCGTGAGGACGACGACGCAGACGCCCGCGCCGATCGCGCACGCGGTCACCAGCGTCCGGTCGCCCTCGGTGCGCACCTCGGTGCTCCGCGCGACCTGGAAGAGCAGGTAGCCGACGATCCCGGCGAACCCGCCGAGCGCCTCCTCGACCTGCGCGCGGAACGCGGGGCGGGGATCCGGGGCCATGCCGCCAGCCTGCCACGGCGACGCGCCCACGACCGCCCGTCGCCCGTCGCGTCAGCCCCGGCAGCCGCAGCTCTCGCGCACCACGAGCTTCGTGCCGAGCCGCAGCGTGACGGGATCGGCCGGCTGCGGAGCGCTCGTCGTGTCGATGAGGATGCGGGCCGCCGCGCGCCCCATCGCCTCCATCGGCTGCCGCACCGTCGTGAGCCGCGGCGAGGAGAGCAGCCCGGCGAGGATCCCGTCGAAGCCCGTGACCACCACGTCGCCCGGCACGTCCACCCCCTCTGCCCGCAGGAGGTCGACGAGGGCCAGCGCGAGCTGGTCGCTGGCGCACACGAGCGCGCGCGGCAGGCGGCCCGCGCGGAGGGCGGCGACGACCCCCGCGAACCCGGACCCCTCGCCGAGCACGGTGTCGTCGAGCACCTCGTCCGGCGCCGCGATCCCGTGCTCCGCGAGCGCCTCGCGGTAGCCCTCGAAGCGCTCCCGGTAGTCGCCGACGCTCGTCGCGCCGACGAAGCCGGTGTCCGTGATGCCGTGCTCGACCACGAGGTGGCGCACCAGCTCGCGCGCTCCCCCGGCGTTGTCGGACGTGACCCGGTGGTGCCCGTCGTCGGCCGGCGGGTAGCTGAACAGCACGATGGGCATCCGGAGCGACACCCGCTTGAGCGACGCGGCCGCCGAGGGGCCGGGGAAGATCGCGAGGCCGTCGACGCGACCGGCCGACTCCGCGACCGCCGTGGTGGTGTCGCTCCCCCGGCTCAGCATCACGGGCCGGTCGTGCGCGCGGCACTCGAGCTCGAAGCCGCGTCGGACCTCGTCGACGTAGAGCGGGAAGGCGCGGGGGTCCGCCGCGATCTCGCCGGCGTCGTCCCACGGGATGTAGGTGCGGCCGGGCGCGAACGGCTCCCGCGCGTCCGGCGCGTCGTCGACCGACGGCTGCGCCGGCTCGCGCTGCAGCGGCCGGTCGATGAGGAGGTCGAACGAGTGCAGCCCGAGCGCGCCCGTGCGGCCCCGGGCGAGGCCGCGGGCGGACGCGCTCGGCACGTAGCCGAGCTCGCGCGCGGTCTCGAGCACGCGCTCGCGCGTGGCGACGCTGATCTGGTCGGGCCGGCTGAAGGCGAACGACACGGTCGCGATGGACACCTTCGCGCGTTCCGCGACGTCGTAGACCGTGGGGCGCCGGGGGCTCATGCGACCGTCCTCTCTCCGGGAAGCGTAGGCGAGCGGGAGGGAGTCCCGCGAACGCGCGCCCCTCCGGGCGCCGCCCGCACGGACCGGGAGGACGCGACCGGCCCGTCCGGATCCGCCCGCGTCAGGAGATCCGGAGGCCGTGGTGCAGCGGGTAGACGGGGTCGCCGGAGTCGGAGGGCACGTCCGCCCGCGAGGCCCGCACCGCGTCCATCGACCGCGGGATCTCCACCGGCAGCCGCCCCTCGGGCGCGATGCGTCCGGTGAGCGCGGCGACGACGGCCTGGTCCGAGCTGCCATACGCGACGGCGAGCGCGGAGACGAACGGCACGAGCGGCGTCATGATCGCCGGCCGGTCGAGGTACACGACCACGACGAGCGGGCAGCGGTCGGCGATGCGGCGGAGCCGGTGCACGAGCCCGGGCGGGAAGTCGAGCGATCCCTGGTGGAACCACGCCTCGAGGAAGAGGTCGGACCGCGGCTCGAAGGGGGCGCCGAGCCGCACGATCGCGAGGTCGGCGTCGTCGGGCCCGGCCGCCGCATCCGCCCAGCCGTCGAGCGCCTCGGGGCGCATGCCCTCCACGTGGACGCGGGGCCGGGATCCGCCGGCACCCAGCGGCAGCACCGGCCGCCCCGCGACCTCCCGGTTCTCCAGCACGGTGACGGACGCCGCCTGCGCGCGGAAGCCCCGCTCGCGGAAGTCGGCGCGGCCGACGATCCGCTCCGCCTCGTCCTCGTCGACGAACGGGTCGTCGAAGAGCCCGAGGCGGAACTTCACGAGGAGCAGGCGCCGCACCGACTCGTCGATCCGCGCCTCGGTCACCCGGCCGGAGGCCACGAGGTCGAGCAGCACGTCCACGCACTCCTCGCCGCCGAACTGGTCGCAGCCGGCCTGGATGATCCGCTCCATGCGCTCGTGCGGCGTCAGCTCCTCGACGCCCCACGCGCGCGCGGGCAGCACCTGGTCGCCCACGTGGTTGTCGTTCACGAGCTCCCAGTCGGTGACCACGACGCCGTCGAAGCCGAGCTCCTCGCGGAGGATCCCCGTGATCACCTGCCGGTTGAACCCGAAGCCCACCGGCTCGATCTCCTCGCCGTCGCGCACGAGGCCCTCGGGCATCCCGTAGTACGGCATCATCGCGGCCGTCCCGCGGGCGATCGCCTCGCGGAACGGGCGCAGGTGGTAGTCGAACATGCCGCCCGGGTACACCTGCTCGCGGCCGTAGGGGAAGTGCGCGTCCTCGCCGTCCTTCTGCGGGCCGCCGCCCGGGAAGTGCTTGGTGGTGCAGGCGACGCTCGCGGATCCGAGCTCCTCGCCCTGGAAGCCGCGGATGTAGGCGGCCGTGAACTCGGCCACCCGGTCGGCGTCGTGGCCGAGCGACTGCGCCTGGCGCCCCCAGCGGGGCTCCGTGGCGAGGTCGATCTGCGGGTGCAGCGCCGCGCGGATCCCGACGGCCACGTACTCCTGCCGCGCGGTCTCCGCGAAGGCGCGGATGGCGTCGACGTCGTCGAGCGCGGCGAGGCCCATCGCCTCCGGCCACTGCGAGAACGGGCCGGCCGAGAAGGCCACGCCGGCGTTCTCGACGAAGGCGTGGCGCGGATCCGTGCTGATGGTCACCGGGATGCCGTGCGGCGTCGCCTCCGCCAGCTCCTGCAGCCGGTTGCTCCAGCGCGCGGCCTGCCGGGCCGTGCGGATCTCGTGCACGTTGAAGTGGTTCATGGCCTTGCCGACCACGACCTCGGTGGTGCCGGACTTCGAGATCGCGCCCGGCTCCTCCTTCAGCTCGCCGTCGGCGCCGACCTCGATCACGGTCTGGAACATGAGGCCGGCCTTCTCGGCGAGGCTGAGGCGGCCCACGAGGTCGGCCGTGCGCTCCTCGGGGCTCCGACGCGGATCCTCGTAGGGCGCCATCACCCCGTCCCCGTCGAGGTCGCGGAAGCGGGTGCCGTCGGGGGCGGTGAGGAGCGGGACGCGGGGCATGGGGGTCTCCATCGGTCGGAGGCGGGAGGGGGTCACTTGAGGCCGGCGGTCGCGACGCCCTGGATGAAGTAGCGCTGCAGGAACACGAACAGGGCGAGGATCGGCGCGATCACCAGCACGGATCCCGCGAGCAGCAGGCCGTAGTCGGTCGCGTTCTGCCCGGTCGAGTACAGCGACAGGGCGATCGGCAGCGTGTACATGCCCTCGGTCTGCGCGGCGACCAGCGGCCAGAGGAAGTTGTTCCACGAGGCCAGGAACGTGAGGATGCCGAGGGTCGCGAGCGGCGGCCCGCAGAGCGGCATCACGATGCGGGCGAAGATGCGGGCCTCCCCCGCGCCGTCGAGCCGCGCGGCCTCGATGAGCGCCTCGGGGATCCCGAGCATGAACTGCCGCATGAGGAAGACCCCGATGGGCGCCGTGATGAACGGGAGGATGAGCGCCGCGTACGTGTTCACGAGGCCGAGCCCCGAGACCATGACGAACAGCGGCACGAAGGTGACGACGCCCGGCACCATGAGCGTCACCATCACCGTGAGGAACAGCAGGCGCTTGCCCGGGAACTCCATCTTCGCGAGCGCGTAGCCCACCATCGAGCAGAACACGAGGTTGCCGAGCACGGTGACGAGCGCGACCACGAGGCTGTTGGAGAAGAACGTGCCGAAGTCGAGCGGCCCGAACCACTTCGCGAAGTTGTCGGCGACGGGATCCTGGGGCCACCACGTCGGCGGTCGCTGCAGGATCTCGCCCTGCGTCTTCACGCTGCCGAGCGCCATCCAGATGAACGGCACGAGCCAGACGCAGAGCACGGCGGCGAGGACGAGGGAGACGATCGCGCGGGTGCGGCGGCCGCGGTCGGGGCGACGCCGGCGGCGCGGAGGGGCGGCGGTCGCGGCCTGCGCGGCGACGGAGGCCGCGGGGGCGGATGCGGTGGTGGTCATGGCGGGCCTTTCAGTCCTTCGACCGCAGCAGCCGGAACTGCAGCAGGCTGAGCAGGGCGATGGCGAGGAAGAGCACGTAGCTCGCCGCGGAGGCGAGGCCGTACTCGCCGAAGCCGAACTGCCGGTACGTGTAGTACGCGACGGACAGCGTGGAGTCGAGGGGGCCGCCGCGCGTCATCACGAACGCCTCCTCGAAGAAC
>Ga0265798_10007760_pt1 | contig 13812 bp, 10 predicted proteins | sample P3T30metagenome_FD_192430 | JGI IMG/M metagenome (GOLD analysis project Ga0265798, IMG submission 192430) | Plant litter microbial communities from East Loma Ridge, Irvine, California - P3 T30 | ecosystem: Environmental > Terrestrial > Plant litter > Unclassified | place: USA: California...
TTGAATCTGCCCGCTCTGGCCGTCGCCGAGCAACTCGCCGGCGCCGCGGATTTCCAGGTCGTGGGTGGCGAGTACGAAGCCGGCACCCAGATCCTGGGCGTTGGCGATGGCTTCGAGGCGTTTCTGCGCGTCGTCGGTCATTTGCTTGCGCGGTGGTGTCAGCAGGTAAGCGTAGGCCTGGTGGTGGCTGCGTCCGACACGGCCGCGCAGCTGGTGCAGCTGGGCGAGGCCGAATTTGTCGGCGCGCTCAATGATGATGGTATTGGCGCTCGGCACGTCGATACCGGTCTCGATGATGGTCGAGGCGATCAGCACGTTGAAGCGCTTGTGGTAGAAGTCGCCCATCACCTGTTCCAGCTCGCGTTCATGCATCTGCCCGTGGCCGATGCCGATACGTGCTTCGGGCACCAGTTCTGCGAGGTCCGCCGCGCACTTCTCGATGCTCTTCACATCGTTGTGCAGGTAATAGACCTGGCCACCGCGCAGCAGCTCGCGCAGCAGCGCCTCCTTGATGGTCGGCTTGTTCTGCTCCATGACAAAGGTGCGCACCGACAGGCGGCGCGCGGGCGGTGTGGCGATGATCGACAAATCGCGCATGCCGGAGACGGCCATGTTCAGCGTGCGCGGAATCGGCGTGGCGGTGAGGGTCAGAATGTCCACCTCGCTACGCAGCGCCTTGAGTACTTCCTTCTGGCGTACGCCGAAACGGTGCTCCTCGTCGATGATCACCAGGCCCAGGTTCTTGATCTTGACGTCATCCTGCAGCAGTTTGTGAGTGCCGATAATGATGTCGATCTTGCCTTCGGCCAGCTGCTCGATGGCGGCACTGACTTCCTTGGCGCTCTTGAAGCGGCTCATTACCTCGACCGTTACCGGCCAGTCGGCGAAGCGGTCGCGGAAGCTGTTGTAGTGCTGCTGGGCGAGTAGGGTGGTGGGCACCAGAATCGCGACCTGGCGACCGCCGTGCACGGCGATGAAGGCGGCGCGCATGGCGACTTCGGTCTTGCCGAAGCCAACGTCGCCGCACACCAGCCGGTCCATTGGTTTGGGCGCGAGCATGTCGTCGCGCACTGCCTCGATGGCGCTCTGCTGATCGGGGGTTTCTTCGAACGGGAAGCCGGCGCTGAAGGTTTCGTAATCGGCTTTCGGGTCGTTGAAGGCATAGCCTTCGCGCGCGGCGCGGCGCGCATAGATGTCGAGCAGCTCGGCGGCAACATCGCGCACCTGTTCGGCCGCCTTGCGTTTGGCCTTCTGCCAGACTTCCGAGCCGAGGCGGTGCAGCGGGGCGAGAGCGTCGTCGCTGCCGGTGTAGCGGGCAATCAGGTGCAGGCTGGCGACAGGTACATACAGCTTGGCTTCCTCGGCATACATCAGCGCGAGGAACTCGGCAGCCTGGCCATCGAACTCCATCGTCACCAGGCCCAGGTAGCGCCCCACGCCATGATCAATATGCACCACCGGCGCGCCTTCGCGCAGCTCGGTGAGGTTCTTGATCACATTGTCGCCGCCATCACGGGTCTTCTCGCGACGACGGCGCTGCATCACGCGCTGGCCGAACAGCGGACTTTCCGCGATCAGCGCTATGTTTTCTAACTGCAGGCCTTCATCGAGCGGCGCAATGGTGATACCCAGGCGCTCCTTGCTGGCGCAGAACTGTGGCCAGCCGTCGACTTCCTTCGGCTTGAGCTTGAGGCGCGCAAGCAGTTCCAGGAGTACTTCACGACGCCCAGCGGATTCGGCGCAGAACAGCACACGGCCCGGGTATTCTTCGATGAAGCAGCGCAGCGCGGCCAGCGGCTCGCTGGTTTTCGCCTGGATGGCTAGGTCGGGCAGGGCGCTGGCCTCGAAACGGGTGCGACCGACGCCTGGCTCGACATCGTCAGCGCTTACTACAACACGCGGCCAATCTTTCAGGCGGGCGAAGCAGTCCTCGACCGGCAGGAAGATGTCGGTCGGTGGCAGCAGCGGGCGCTCGGGATCGACGCGGCGTTCTTCATAGCGATTGCGCGCATCCGTCCAGAACTGCTCGGCCGCCTTTTCGATCCCGGGCAGCGAAAACACCTGGGTGTCCTGGGGCAGGTAATCGAAAAGCGTGGCAGTTTCTTCGAAAAACAGCGGCAGGTAGTACTCGATACCAGCCGGAGTGATGCCGGTGGAGAGGTCCTGGTAGATCGGGCAGCGACGGAAATCGACATCGAAGCGCTCGCGAAAGCGGCCGCGGAAATCGGTGACGGCTTTCTTCTCCAGCGGGAATTCACGTGCCGGCAGCAGCTTGATCGACTCGACCTTGTCGATCGAGCGTTGGGTCTCGGGGTCGAAGGTGCGCAGCGTTTCGATCTCGTCATCGAACAGGTCGATGCGAAACGGCTGCTTGCTACCCATCGGAAACAGGTCGATCAGCGCGCCACGAACGGTGAATTCGCCGTGCTCGTAGACCGTGTCGACATAGCGATAGCCGGAAGCTTCCAGGCGCGAACGCATGTCGTTGACGTCGATGCGCTGACCAATGTCCAGCACCAGGCTGCCACCCAGCAGAAAGCGCTTGGGTGCCAGGCGATGGAGCGCCGTGGTGATGGGCACTACCAATACGCCGTGCTTGAGCTCGGGCAGGCGATACAGCGCGGAAATGCGCTGGGAAATGATGTCCTGATGCGGCGAGAACAGGTCGTACGGCAGGGTCTCCCAGTCTGGGAAATGCAGCACTGGCAGATCCGGCGCGAAGAAGCTCAGCTCCTGCTCCAGGCGCTCGGCGCTCTGGCTGTCAGCGGTGAGCAGCAGGGTGAAACGTTTGGCGTTGCTGGCGGCCTCGGCTACAGCCAGGCTCAGCGCGGCACCGGGCAGATTGCCCCAGTGTTGTTTACCGGCGGTGGCCGGCAAGGACGGCAGACGCAGTACAGGCACAGGTGGCTCGCGATTGGTAACGTTTGGCCCTTGATTGTAACTATCCGCAAGGATGGCTGTCAGTGTTTCGACCGCTGCAGATTGCCGACTAATCCCTGTGTCGTCATAATGTAGCCCCTTTTTTCAGCCCCTACATGTGGAAGGTATTGCCGTGACTCAGAAGCCCGACCAGTGTCTTGGTGAATGGATTGACCGTGAAGCCCTCGCCGAGGCGATGATTCCGCTGATTGGTCAGCTGTACCGCAACAACAATGTGGTGCTGTCGATCCACGGCCGCAGCCTGATCAACCGCTCGGTCATCGAGATCCTCAAGGCGCACCGCTTCGCCCGTCACCGTCAGGCTGACGAGAATGGCCTGGCCGTTCACGATTCTTACGCCGTGCTCAAGGCCATGAGCGAGCTCAAGCTGGGTGCAGCGTCCGTCGACCTCGGCAAGATGGTCGGCAAGTTCAAGGCCGAAGGGCAGGGCCGCAGCATCGAGCAGTTCGTCAAGGACGAGCTGGCCGATGTTGCTGGTCAGCAGAACGCCTCGCCGCGCAAAGGCACCGATGTCGTCCTTTATGGCTTCGGTCGCATTGGCCGTCTGCTGGCACGTATCCTGATCGAGCACACCGGTGGTGGCGACGGCCTGCGCCTGCGTGCCATTGTGGTGCGCAAAGGTGCCGAGAATGATCTGGTCAAGCGTGCCAGCCTGCTGCGCCGTGACTCGGTGCATGGCAAGTTTGATGGCACCATCACCATCGACGAAGAAAACAGCACCCTGACCGCCAACGGCAACCTGATCCAGGTGATCTATGCCAAGGACCCGTCGGCCATCGACTACACCCAGTACGGCATCAAGGATGCGCTGCTGGTCGACAACACCGGCGTATGGCGTGACGCCGAGGGCCTCGGTCAGCACCTCAAGTGCCCGGGCATCGACCGCGTTGTGCTGACTGCGCCGGGCAAGGGCGCTTTGAAGAACATCGTGCATGGCATCAACCACGGCGAAATCACTGCCGAGGACAAGATCGTTTCGGCCGCGTCGTGCACCACCAACGCCATCGTGCCGGTGCTCAAGGCGGTCAACGACAAGTACGGCATCGTCAATGGTCACGTCGAAACGGTTCACTCGTACACCAACGACCAGAACCTGATCGATAACTTCCATAAAGGCAGCCGTCGTGGCCGTAGCGCCGCGCTGAACATGGTCATCACTGAAACTGGTGCGGCCACTGCAGCTGCCAAGGCGCTGCCGGTTCTCAAGGGCAAGCTGACCGGCAATGCGATCCGTGTTCCGACGCCGAACGTGTCCATGGCCATTCTCAACCTGAACCTGGAGAAGGCCTGCAGCCGCGAAGAAATCAACGAGTACCTGCGCCAGATGGCCATGCATTCGGATCTGCAGAAGCAGATCGATTTCGTCAGCTCTCAGGAAGTGGTTTCCACAGACTTCGTCGGCTCGCGCCATGCCGGTGTGGTCGATGCTGAAGCCACCATCGCCAACGACAACCGCGTCGTACTGTATGTCTGGTACGACAACGAGTTCGGCTACAGCTGCCAGGTGGTTCGCGTGATGGAAGACATGGCTGGGGTCAACCCGCCGGCGTTTCCACGCTGATCGTAGCGCTGCATAAAAATGGGAGCCTCAGGGCTCCCATTTTTTTTGCGTGGTACCCGTGCTGCGGAGAGCGCGCGACGCTTAGCGCTACAGGCCTGCCATTAGCGCGGCTTTACGGCACTCGGCATCAGGCATTTGTTGCGGTCTGTAACCTAAAGGCCAAAAAAACAAGCGCTTGGGTGGCGCCATGTTGTCGCACGTCTTTATAATCACGGCGATTTCTTACCCGCGTTCGGTATCAGCCACGCCATAAAACTTATCGGTGTGCGCTGGCTATTTGGCCGCAAGGTCACGAGCGCATTCTAATAAAGTTTATAAATCAGTGGTTAGGCAACCTATGATCAAGATAAAACGTGGGCTCGACCTGCCCATAGACGGGGCGCCGACGCAGCATGTCGAGCCTGCCCGGTCCGTGAGAAGCGTTGCTGTCATAGGCTTCGATTATCACGGCATGAAGCCGACCATGTCTGTTCAGGTCGGTGACCGTGTCAAACTGGGACAAATCCTCTTCTCTGACAAACGGCTCGAGGGCGTCAATTACACCGCGCCCGGTGCCGGCATCGTCAGTGCCATTCATCGAGGCGAGAAGCGTGTCCTGCAGTCCGTGGTCATCGACCTGGATGGCGACGAGCAGGAGACCTTCGAGCAGTATGCCGTCGAGCAGCTGGAAAGCCTGAGCGACGCTCAGGTGCGTGGCAATCTTCAGCAGTCCGGGTTGTGGACGGCGTTGCGCACACGCCCATTCAGCCAGGTTCCGGCTGTCGATGCCGTGCCTGCCTCGATCTTCGTGACCGCGATCGACACTCATCCGCTGGCGGCGGACCCGGCAGTGATCATCGCCGAGCAGGCAAACGACTTCGAAAATGGCCTCAAGGTGCTGTCCAACCTGGCCAATCTGTTCCTGTGCAAGGCCGCCGGTGTCAGCCTGCCGGGCGAGACACTGGCCAAGGTCCGCACCGAATCCTTCGCAGGCCCGCATCCGGCAGGCCTGGCCGGTACGCATATCCATTTCCTCGATCCGGTCAGTGCGACCAAGAGCGTGTGGACCATCGGTTACCAGGATGTCATTGCCGTCGGCAAGCTATTCACTACTGGCCAACTCTGGGTCGAGCGTATTGTCTCCCTGGCCGGTCCGGTGGTGGAGAAGCCTCGTCTGCTGCGTACCCGCCTTGGCGCCAACCTTCAGGAATTGACGGCGGGTGAGCTGCAGCCGGGTGATAACCGCGTGGTCTCGGGTTCGCTGCTTGGCGGCCGCACCGCCCATGGCGCAGTGGCCTATCTGGGTCGCTATCACCAACAGGTGTCGTGCCTGGCCGAAGGCCGCGAGCGGGAAATCATGCATTACCTGCGCGCCGGCGTTAACAAGCATTCGATAATGAATATCTTCGTGTCGAAGCTCAACGCAGCGAAGCGCCTGGCGCTCTCGACCTCCACCAATGGCAGCCCTCGCGCCATGGTGCCGGTTGGCAACTATGAGGAAGTCATGCCACTCGACATCCTCGCCACGCACCTGCTCCGTTACCTGATCGTCGGCGATACCGAGATGGCCCAGAAACTGGGCTGCCTGGAACTCGATGAAGAGGATCTGGCGCTGTGCACCTACGTGTGCGCGGGCAAATATGAGTACGGCCCCATATTGCGGGACAACCTGGCTCGTATCGAGAAGGAAGGTTAATCATGGGTATCCGAGCGTTTCTCGACAAGATCGAGCATAACTTCGAGAAGGGCGGCAAACACGAAAAGTGGTACGCCCTGTACGAAGCCGTCGACACGTTTTTCTATCGTCCTGCCAGCGTGACCAAAACCACCGCTCACGTGCGCGACGGTCTCGACCTCAAGCGCATGATGATCACGGTGTGGATGTGCACCTTCCCGGCGATGTTCTTCGGTATGTGGAACACCGGCTATCAGGCCAACCTGATTTTCGCGCAAAGCCCCGACCTGCTGGCTAGCCAGGAAGGCTGGCGGTTTTCCCTGATCGGCGCGATGGCGGGTTTCGATCCGAACAGCCTGTGGGACAACTTTATTCAGGGTGCTTCGTACTTCCTGCCGATTTACCTGACGGCTTTCATCGTTGGCGGCTTCTGGGAAGTGCTGTTCGCTTCCATCCGTCGCCATGAAGTGAACGAAGGCTTCTTCGTCACCTCTGTGCTGTTCGCCCTGATTTTGCCGCCCAGCATTCCGCTGTGGCAGGTTGCCCTGGGCATCAGCTTCGGCGTGGTGATCGGCAAGGAAGTGTTCGGTGGCACCGGTAAGAACTTCCTCAACCCGGCACTGACCGGACGGGCATTCCTGTTCTTCGCCTATCCCGCCCAGCTCTCCGGTGACGGCGTGTGGACGGCAGTGGACGGCTATGCTGGCGCTACTTCGCTGAGCCTTGCTGCGTCGGGTGGTATAGAAAGCGTCGTCGGTCAGGGCATCACCTGGATGGATGCGTTCGTCGGTACCATTCATGGTTCCATCGGTGAAACCAGTACCCTGGCCATTCTGATCGGCGGCCTGATTCTGATCGGCAGCAAGATCGCCTCCTGGCGAATCGTGGCTGGCACCATGGCGGGCATGATCGCTCTGTCGCTGCTGTTCAACATGATCGGCTCAGAAACCAACGCCATGTTTGCCGTGCCCTGGTACTGGCACCTGGTGATGGGCGGTTTCGCATTTGGCTTGATCTTCATGGTCACCGATCCTGTTTCGGCATCGATGACCAATACCGGCAAATGGCTGTACGGCATTCTCATCGGTGTGATGGTCGTGCTGATTCGTGTCGTCAACCCGGCTTTCCCGGAAGGCATGATGCTGGCGATTCTGTTTGCCAACCTGTTTGCACCGCTGATTGACCACTTCGTCATTCAGGCCAACATCAAGCGGAGGCTGGCGCGCAATGTCTAGTCAAAAAGAATCCACCGCTCGCACGCTGCTCGTCGCGTTGCTGGTGTGCCTGGTCTGTTCGGTTTTCGTCGCGGGGGCTGCGGTCGCGCTTAAACCCACGCAGCTGGATAACCGCCTGCTCGACAAGCAGCGCAGCATTCTCGCGATTGCCGGGCTCGGCAATCCGGGTATGCCGAGCGCCGAGGTCAAGGCGATGTTCGATGACACCATCAAGGCTCGCCTGGTCGATCTGGAAACGGGCAAGTTCTCCGATGAGTACGACCCGGTGACCTTCGATCCGCTGGCTGCCGCCAAGGATCCGCAACTGTCGAAAACACTGCCTGCCGGTCAGGACATTGCGTCCATCCGCCGCCTGGAGCGTTACACCACCGTTTATGTGGTGGAAAAGGACGGTCAGGTTGATACCGTGATTCTGCCGGTGCGCGGCTACGGTCTGTGGTCGACCCTGTATGGCTTCATCGCGCTGAAAGGTGATCTCAATACCGTGGTGGGCATGGGCTTCTATCAGCATGCCGAGACGCCGGGGCTGGGTGGCGAAGTCGACAATCCCAAGTGGACAGGTCAATGGCCTGGCAAGCAGGTATATGACGAAGACGGTGAACTCGCAGTGCAGGTCGTCAAGGGAGGGGTAAACCCGCAAAGCCCGGATGCCGTGCATCAGGTTGACGGCTTGGCAGGCGCCACCCTAACCAGCAACGGCGTCGATCATTTGCTCAAGTTCTGGCTCGGCCAGAATGGTCTCGGTCCGTTTATCGCTAACCTGCGTGCAGGGGAGGCTTGATATGGCACAGCCATCTGTTAAAGACGTATTGCTCAACCCTATCTTCAACAACAACCCGATTGGTTTGCAGATCCTCGGGATCTGTTCGGCCTTGGCGGTGACGTCCAACCTCAAGACTGCGCTGGTGATGTCCGCAGCGCTGACATTGGTGACGGGGTTTTCCAACTTCTTCATCTCCATGATCCGCAGCCAGATCCCGGGCTCCATCCGCATGATCGTGCAGATGGTGATCATCGCCTCGCTGGTGATCGTGGTCGATCAGTTGCTCAAGGCTTACGCGTTCAGCCTGTCCAAGCAGCTGTCGGTGTTTGTCGGTCTGATCATCACCAACTGTATCGTGATGGGTCGTGCCGAAGCCTTCGCCATGCAGAACCCGCCAGTGCTGTCGTTCTTCGACGGTATTGGTAACGGCCTCGGCTACAGCGCCATGCTGGTTGCGCTGGGCATCATTCGTGAGCTGTTCGGTGCTGGCAAGTTGATGGGCTACACGATCATTCCGGTGGTCAACGACGGTGGTTGGTACCAGCCTAACGGCATGCTGCTGCTGCCGCCTTCGGCGTTCTTCCTGATCGGCCTGTTCATCTGGGCGATCCGTGTCTGGAAAACCGAACAGATCGAGAAGCCTAGCTTCAAGATGGCGCCTCAGGTTTCCAGCAAGGAGGCCTACTGATGGAACACTACATCAGCCTGTTCGTCCGTGCGGTGTTCGTCGAGAACATGGCGCTGGCGTTCTTTCTGGGCATGTGTACCTTTATCGCCATCTCGAAAAAGGTGGAAACCGCCATCGGCCTGGGTGTTGCGGTGGTGGTGGTGCTCGGCATCACCATGCCGGTCAATAATCTGATTTACGCCAACCTGCTGAAAGAAGGCGCGCTGGCGTGGGCGGGCTTGCCGGAAGTGGACCTCAGCTTCCTTGGCCTGCTGACGTTCATCGGCGTGATCGCGGCCATCGTGCAGATTCTCGAGATGACGCTGGATAAATACGTACCCGCGCTCTACAACGCGCTGGGCGTCTTTCTCCCGCTGATCACCGTGAACTGCGCGATCATGGGCGGCTCCCTGTTCATGGTCGAACGCGACTACAACCTGGCCGAAAGTACCGTTTACGGTGTTGGCGCCGGTGTGTCGTGGGCGCTTGCCATTGCAGCGTTGGCCGGTATCCGCGAGAAGCTCAAATACAGTGACGTACCAGCCGGCTTGCAGGGCCTGGGCATCACTTTTATCACCATCGGTCTCATGTCGCTGGGCTTCATGTCCTTCTCCGGCGTGCAGCTTTAAGGGTGGGATGAACGGATGAATTACGAAGTTTTCATTGCGATTGGCATGTTCACCGGCATCGTGCTGGCGTTGGTGCTGATCATCATGGCTGCGCGCGCCAAGCTGGTCTCCAGCGGTGACGTGAACATAGAAATCAACGGCGAAAAGACCATCACCGTTCCGGCCGGCGGCAAGCTTCTGCAAACCCTGGCTGCCAACAACATCTTCCTGTCTTCGGCTTGCGGTGGCGGCGGTACCTGCGCCCAGTGCAAGTGCATCATCGAAGAGGGCGGTGGCGAGATGCTCTCCACCGAAGAGTCGCACTTCACCAAGCGCGAGGCCCGCGAGGGCTGGCGTTTGTCCTGCCAGGCTTCGGTCAAGCAGGACATGAAGATCGAAGTGCCGGAAGAGGTTTTCGGCGTCAAGAAGTGGGAGTGCACGGTCGAGTCCAACCCGAACGTTGCCACTTTCATCAAGGAGCTGACGCTCAAGCTGCCAGAAGGCGAGAACGTCGACTTCCGTGCCGGTGGTTACGTACAGTTGGAATGCCCGCCGCACGAAGTGCATTACAAGGACTTCGATATTCAAGAGGAATATCGCGGCGACTGGGACAAGTTCAACCAGTGGAAGTACGTGTCTAAAGTCGACGAGACGGTGATTCGTGCCTACTCGATGGCCAACTATCCCGAAGAAGTCGGCCTGGTGAAGTTCAACATCCGTATCGCCTCGCCGCCACCGGGCAAGGATCATCTGCCGCCGGGTCAGATGTCGTCCTGGGTGTTCAGTCTCAAGCCAGGCGACAAGGTCACGGTCTACGGTCCCTTCGGTGAATTCTTCGCCAAGGATACCGACGCCGAGATGATCTTCATCGGCGGTGGTGCCGGCATGGCGCCGATGCGCTCGCACATCTTCGATCAGCTCAAGCGTCTCAAATCAACCCGCAAGATCAGCTTCTGGTATGGCGCGCGCTCCATGCGTGAGGCGTTCTACGTGGAAGAGTACGATCAGCTGCAGGCGGAGAACCCCAACTTCCAGTGGCACCTGGCGTTGTCCGATCCTCAGCCGGAAGACAACTGGACAGGCCTGAAGGGTTTCATTCACAACGTGTTGTATGAAAACTACCTGAAGGACCACCCGGCGCCGGAAGATTGCGAGTTCTACATGTGCGGTCCGCCCATGATGAACGCAGCCGTCATCAAGATGCTGACCGACCTGGGTGTTGAGCAGGAGAACATCCTCCTCGATGACTTCGGCGGATGAGTAAAGTTGTCACCCTGTCGCGCCTCGCATGCATCGGTTTCATCGCCGTGCTCGCGGGGTGTGACGCTTCAGAAAGTATCGAAGGGTTTGGTGGCCCTGCCCAGGGCAGTACCTACTCCGTGAAATACGTGCACAAGCAGGGCGGCCCGGATATGGGGACGCTGAAGCTGGAAGCCGAGGCGATTTTCGCCGAGGTGGACAGGCAAGTGTCCACTTATCGCAGTGACTCGCTCGTCGAGCAATTCAACGACTCGCCAGCCGGCACCTGCATGACCATGCCTGAGGGTGTATTCACGCTGTTAAACGCTGGCCAGCAGTTGAACCGCGACAGCGGCGGTGCGTTCGACCTGACCCTTGAACCGTTGCTCGATCTGTGGGGCTTTGGCCCCAAAGGTCATGGGCAGCGTCAGGTGCCGGATGCCGGCGCAGTGCAGCAAACGCTGCAGCGTGTTGGCATGCAGTACCTGCGTGTAGAAGGCGATCAGCTTTGCAAGGACCGCGACGTTCAGTTGGACTTCAACAGCATCGCGGCCGGCTACACGGTTGATCGTGTCATCGATCGCTTCATCGAATTGGGGGTCGACAGTTATCTGGTTGAGGTAACCGGAGAGCTGAAGGCGGCGGGTATCAAGCCTGATGGCCAGCCATGGCGCATCGCATTGGAAATACCTCGCTCCGGTCCGCGCGTTATTCAACGGATTCTGCAGCTCGACGGTTACGGTATTTCCACCTCCGGCGATTACCGCAACTATTTCGAAGAGCAGGGCGTTCGCTATTCCCATACACTGGACCCACTGACTGCTGCACCTATCCAGCACAAGCTGGCGGCAGTAACGGTCGCATCTACATCGACCTTGATGGCAGATGGGTTGTCTACATTGCTGATGGTGCTCGGCCCCGAAAAGGGCTTCGAATACGCGACCCGCGCTAATATCGCGGCGTTTTTCGTGACCCGAGAGGGCGACGGCTTCGTCACGCGTAACACCGAAATGTTCGATCGGCTATTCGCCGAAGGAGACAAACCATGATGTGGTTGATCATTTTTCTGACCATGCTGACTGTCGTAGGCCTCATGGCCGTCGGCGTCATCATGGGCCGCAAGCCCATTGCCGGCTCGTGCGGTGGCATCGCTGCGCTGGGCATTGAAAAGGAATGCTCGATCTGTGGTGGCAGCCGCGAGAAGTGCGAGGAGGTCAACCGCGACGCGGCTGAAACGGGCACAAGCGTGCAGACCTACGATCCCGGCAAGGCTTGATCCTTATCCGCGGCTCATTGCCCGGTTACTAGAATGTTGCATGCCAGGCCGCTGGCCTGGCCCTGCCGGTGTGACGACGCGCGCTCCGGTACGATCTGAGGAGAGAACATGGCGGTCTACAGCTACGATGTCGTGGTATTGGGTTCCGGCCCGGCGGGTGAAGGGGCGGCGATGAATGCGGCCAAGGCGGGTCGCAAGGTGGCGGTGGTCGATGACCGTCGCGAGGTTGGCGGCAACTGCACTCACCTGGGCACCATACCGTCGAAAGCGCTGCGCCACTCGGTGCGGCAGATCATGCAGTTCAACACCAACCCCATGTTCCGCCAGATCGGTGAGCCGCGCTGGTTCTCCTTCCCTGACGTGCTGAAAAGCGCCGAGCGGGTGATCGCCAAACAGGTCACCTCACGCACCGGCTACTACGCGCGCAACCGTATCGACGTGTTCTTCGGCACCGGCAGCTTCGCCGACGAGCAGACCATCGAAGTGGTCTGCCCCAACGGCGTGGTGGAAACCCTGTCGGCCAAGCAGGTGATCATCGCCACCGGTTCGCGCCCCTATCGTCCGGTGGATGTCGATTTCAGTCATCCGCGCGTCTACGACAGCGATACCATCCTGACCCTCAGCCACACACCGCGCCGCCTGATTATCTACGGTGCCGGGGTTATCGGTAGCGAGTATGCGTCGATCTTTAGCGGCCTGGGCGTATTGGTCGACCTGATCGACAACCGCGACCAGCTGCTCAGCTTCCTCGATTCGGAAATCTCCGATGCGCTGAGTTACCACCTGCGGACCAACAACGTACTCATTCGCCATAACGAAGAATACGAGCGCATCGAGGGGCTGGATAACGGTGTGATCCTGCACCTCAAGTCCGGCAAGAAGATCAAGGCGGATGCGCTGCTGTGGTGTAACGGGCGTACGGGTAACACCGACAAGCTGGGCCTGGAAAACATCGGCATCAACGTCAACAGCCGTGGTCAGGTGCATGTCGATGAGCATTATCGTACCGAAGTGGCCAACGTCTACGCCGCCGGTGATGTCATCGGCTGGCCAAGTCTGGCCAGTGCGGCAGCCGACCAGGGTCGTTCTGCAGCGGGTAGCATCGTCGACAACGGCAGTTGGCGGATCGTCGATGATATCCCGACGGGTATCTACACCATTCCGGAGATCAGCTCGATCGGCAAGAACGAGCATGAACTGACCAAGGCGCAAATCCCCTACGAAGTGGGCAAGGCATTCTTCAAGAGCATGGCGCGCGCGCAGATTTCCCACGAGCCGGTGGGCATGCTGAAGATTCTTTTCCATCGTGAAACGCTGGAAGTGCTGGGTGTGCACTGCTTCGGCTATCAGGCTTCGGAGATCGTGCACATTGGTCAGGCGATCATGAACCAGAAGGGTGAGGCGAATACCCTGAAGTATTTCGTCAACACCACCTTCAACTACCCGACCATGGCCGAAGCCTACCGGGTGGCAGCGTTCGACGGGCTCAACCGGCTTTTTTGAGCGGCTCCGACCGGCGGCCTGAGCCGGTCGGGGATCCGTTTGCCGACTCCCGCGACTGGTGCTGGCCAAATCGCGAGAGCGTCTGAACAGGCCTGAAAACCGATCCCTTGTGGATCGGTTTTTTTATGGGCGCGAGCCCTCAATGCTTCCTCTCGCCACCGCGTTCTTTAACGCTCAACACGTTCCCAATGCGTGGCTGCATAAGCCGAAACGCGCTCAAGTATCAATTTCTGCGCGGCTTCCGGCGACGTGAAGGCAGTATCAATTGTGAACGTTGGCTCGCCCCAGGCTTCGTATTCATGGGCCTGTACCGACTGCCAGCTGGGGGCGACGAGGCCGGGCACATCGACAACCCTCGACTCCACT
>Ga0265798_10007761_pt1 | contig 13812 bp, 11 predicted proteins | sample P3T30metagenome_FD_192430 | JGI IMG/M metagenome (GOLD analysis project Ga0265798, IMG submission 192430) | Plant litter microbial communities from East Loma Ridge, Irvine, California - P3 T30 | ecosystem: Environmental > Terrestrial > Plant litter > Unclassified | place: USA: California...
TTTCGGACCTACAGAAGCGAGCTGCATGGCTTCAACGGTTTCTGCAACCATTTTATCGAAGTCAAAATAGTCTCTATGTACCTCTATGTTACCGGTTTGAATCCTGGAAACATCTAACAATTCAGCGATTAGGTTATTTAAACGATCAATATAATTTGCAGTTTTGCTTACTACAGACCTATACTTTTCAGTAGCATCTGCGGGCATTAAGCGTTCTAATACCTGTACATAGCCTTTTATGGTGGTCAGCGGTGTTTTCAGCTCATGGCTGGCGATGGAAAGGAAATCATCTTTTCTCCGTTCAATCTCCCGACGCTCCGTGATGTCTTCGATGGCAAGCAGAATCCGGTCCTTATAATTTCCCTGTAATTCAACGCGATAAGCATTAAGCAGCATCAGTTTTTTGCCGATATAAGGAAAATCATGTTCAACTTCAAAATTTTCAACCGGATTGCTGGTGGGTAATATACTTACCAATAACTCTTTAAGTTTAGGGATGTCCCACTGGCCATTACCCAAGTCATAAAGGTGTTTACCTACCGTATCCTCAATATTAACCTTAAATGTTCGAAGGAAGTGATCATTTGCACTTAAAACGTGAAATTTTTGATCCAACACAATTAAGCTCTCCCTAACGGTCTGAATAATACTTGCCAGATAATCTTCACTATCCTTCAAGCTTTGGGTACGCTCTTCTATACGTTTCTCCATCAAATCCTGCTGCATCTTAAGCTCCTGCTCAGCTTTTTTGCGGAGCGTAATGTCATTTTGCACCCCAATAAAATGGGTAACTGTGCCCTGCTCATCGCGAATGGCCGACATGTAAAGTTCATTCCAGAAGAGTTCTCCGTTTTTACGGTAGTTGCGAATCTCTACGCAGCAGTCCTGTCCGTTTTGAACGGCATCCAGCAAGACAAATCTTACTTCTTGGTTGCGGTCGTCTTTCTGCAAAAAGCGACAATTATGTCCAATGATCTCGGATCTCACGTACCCTGTCATTTCTTCAAATGCAGCATTGCAGTAAATAATGGGATTGTCTGGTTGCAGATTATCGGTAATGATGATGCCAGAAATCGAGGCATCAATGGCCTTTGAAATTAGTTCAAAGTCCTTTTTGGTGTCTTGGTGGCTAAAAGAGAACTCACCGTTGTTGATATTGTCCAATGGTAATGTTTATTGAAATTTTGGGCTCAAAGTAACTTATTATTCTTCTAACAACAAAAAAGCCGCCAAGGTTCCCTGGCGGCTGAATTATAGATGATGATGATTAGGGTAGCAAGGTATCTTTAATGTTCTCGATAATGCCTTTGTCCATGCCACCAGTCATTTGCTGCTCTTGCGCAAAACCTTTAACATCCGGTGGGCCTAACTGTGGTTCTCCGCCAAATGGTTCCGCCGGAACATATCTGAACTGGCCTTTTCCATCAATAGATGGACCGCTAGCCCAGCGTGCATCGGGCGCTACGGTTGGTTTTTCAATGTTTGTTGATACAAAAGCGTAGTCAAAGGCAGCAACATGGTCTGCCATCGGGAAGGTATTTGGAATTGGTAAGTTTGCACTTACACCGCCTAAATCTTCTAGTACAGCCAGCCACTGGTTCTGGTGCATGGCATCACGGGTAATCAGGAACGATAGCATATCCTTCATACCAGGATCGTCGGTTAAGCCGTATAAACGCGTAGCCAGCACACGGCCAGTTGATTCGGCCATTACATTTGCATACATATCCGCTGCAATATTTCCACTGCCTACAACCCAGGAGCCGTTAAACGGTACACCGTTCGCATCAACAGCCATGGCGGCCAATCCTGAAGACAATACATGTCTTGGGTCCATTCCACCTAAAATATTACTTACTAATGGGTTCTCACCGGCAATTTTATCTCTCAACTCGTGCGTTGCACCTTCAAGGTTCAGGGCAACAGCAGTACACAGCATCTCGATGTGCGCAATTTCCTCTGTACCTGTATCTAGCAGCATGTCTCGGTATTTGTTTGGACCACGGTTTCCCCATGCTTGGAAGAGATACTGCAGACAGACTCTGATCTCTCCTTCAATACCGCCAATGGCTTGTTGCAGGAGCTTAGCAAATGCGGGGTTTGGTTTTTCTACGCGTACCTGGTACTGTAGCTTGTTGTCGTGATAGAACATAATGAATTACTTTTTGGTTGTTTTTAAATAGGTTGACGGAGATTTCAACAAGTCAGCTTCAGTTGAGGTTTCAAAAACCGAAACTTCAGGTAGTAAAGGATTTAAAGACGAGTATATCGGTTCGTACAAAGAGCAACTAGGAAGGGAGAATACGCTGTAATGGCATATTCATCCTGTAATTTTACGAAGCAAATTATATGTACCAGAATTCGCGAACGCGTACCATCTATTTTACGGAGCATCTACGGATCGGTCTTGTTAGACGAATCTTATTAAATTGTAATCTGTAGATTGCCTTTGCTGATGATTGATAATACTAACTTAACATAGCTGTAATACTTGCTTGATATTTTCGCCTCATCAAACAGCAAGTACATGATAAGACAATTACTATTACTTCTATTCATCACCGGGTTCGGATTAAGTGCTTTCGCCCAGAAAACAGGTGTTATCTCCGGGAAAGTTACGAGCCTGGAAGGCAATATTTCCATGCCAGGCGCAAGCATACGGCTACTAAATACCGGAAACAAATACACCGTATCCAATCAGATTGGTGATTTTGAATTTTTGAATGTACAAGCTGGCACCTACCAGATTGAAGTCATGTATATCGGTTATGGATCACAACGGAAAGAAGTTGTTGTTGAGGCTGGCCGAAATACCAATATTAACCTTGTGTTGGGCAGCACTGCGGAGAATCTAAATGACGTAGTGATCCGCGGCGACCGTGGAGTTGGTCAGGCCCGGGCCTTGAACCAGCAGAAGACAAACCGTAACATCACCAATGTCATATCGTCCGACCAAGTTGGAAGATTCCCGGATGCAAACATTGGTGACGCCTTGAAGCGTGTTCCTGGCGTCACCATGCAAAATGATCAGGGAGAAGCAAGAAATATCATCATCCGCGGACTTGCTCCAGCCTTGAACTCCGTTACCTTAAACGGCGACCGCATACCTTCTGCTGAAGGCGACAACCGGAATGTGCAAATGGACCTGATTCCATCAGACATGATTGCAACCATAGAAGTGAACAAAACCCTTACCCCGGATATGGATGCCGATGCAATAGGTGGATCCGTAAACCTGATTACCCGTGCAACGCCAAATGGTGAGCGCATCTCCGCCACACTTGCCGGTGGATACGGTCCGATTCGTAAAAGCGGTATTGTAACCGGTGGGTTGGTATATGGAAACCGATTCCTGAACAACAAACTTGGTGTGGTAGCCAGCGGTTCTTATAACAACAATGACTTCGGATCAGATAACATTGAAGCTGTTTGGGTGAAGGATGAATTCAATAACACCTATGTTGAGGAATCTGACATTAGAAAATATGATGTACAACGGATTCGCAGGAGTGCCGCTTTGGCTTTCGATTTCAAGTTTGATGAGAACAATACAATCTTTGCAAATGCCATTTACAACTGGAGGGATGATCGCGAGAACCGGTTTAGAACGACTTACGACAACCTTACGCCAAGCTATAATGGGGAGACAATAACCGGATTTACCGGCGACATCAAGCGAGAAACAAAAGGCGGCATCGCAAATAGTCGAAATAAAAGCCGCAGGCTGGAAGATCAACGTGTACAAAACTATGCACTGCGAGGTGAGCACCTGCTGAACGCCAAACTTGATCTGGATTGGTCCGTAAACTATGCGACGGCCAGGGAATACAGGCCAAACGAACGTTATATAGAATTTGAACAAGAAAATGCTAGCCTTTCTGAGGACCTTAGTAACTTGCGGAAACCGCTGGTATTTAATTCAGGCGAGGCTTTGAATTTATTTGAGCAATCTGCACTTTCTGAAAATAGAGACAATACGGAAGAAAGCGAACTTGGTGGAAAGTTAAACATCCGGATTCCCCTTTCATTGATCTCCGGTCAAAAAGGAAGGTTGAGAACTGGTCTCCGCGCCCGGATCAAAGATAAATCCAGAAACAACATCTTCTATACCTATGAGCCGGAAGATGCACTTACGCTTTCTGAAGTACCCGGCAGCTATTATGATGGTAAGGGCTTTAATCCTGGAAGCAAGTTCGTACCCGGAGCATTTGCATCCGCAAGCTATCTTGGCAACCTGAACCTGAACAACCCAGCTTTATTTACGCCTGAACTTGATCCCTCTGAATTTCTCTCTCAAAACTATAAGGCTAAAGAACACATTTATGCGGGTTACATCAGGTGGGACCAGGATTTCAATGATAAGTTATCTATGATCATTGGCGCAAGGATTGAAAATACGCGTATCAACTACACCGGAAACCGCGTACTGGATGAAGAAGAACTGGAAGGTGAAATCAACACCAAAAACAGCTATACGAATGTGATGCCTGGTCTTTCGTTCAAGTATGATGCAACAAACGACCTGGTACTACGTGCGGCATTTACGACCGCCCTTGCCCGTCCGGATTATTATGCCCTTGCACCCTTCGTGAATAACAATGCTGCAGATACCGAAATCTCGGCAGGTAACCCGGCCTTGAAAGCAACTTATGCTTACAATTTTGATTTCATGGCGGAAAACTACTTTAAGTCGGTTGGTCTGGTCTCTGCAGGTGCATTCTACAAAAAGCTGAACAATTTCATCTATACTTATAGCAACAACCAATATACTGCTGCAAATTTTGCTGGTGACTTCCCCGATCAGGCGAATCCAATTCCTGCTGCAGAAAGCTGGACCTTTATCCAGTCCAGAAATGGCGATAACGTTGATGTATATGGCTTTGAATTTGCATTCCAAAGACAGCTGGACTTTTTACCAGGAAAATTCCTGAAGGGATTTGGCATCTATGCAAATTATACCTACACCAAATCAAAGGCAAAAGGCATTGCGGATGAGGAAGGCACGGAACGGTTGAATGTTACTTTACCTGGTACTGCACCACACATGCTAAATGGCTCCCTTTTTTGGGAGAACAAGGTGTTCTCTGCCCGGATATCTGCTAACTATACTTCGAGCTACCTCGATGAACTTGGATCTGTTGAGTTCAATGACAGCTATTATGACAAGCAGTTTTTTCTCGACCTGAATGCTTCATATAAGATCCAAAAGCACATTCGTATTTTCGCTGAAGCGAACAACATCACCAATCAGCCGCTTCGCTACTACCAGGGAACGTCTGCGCTAACAAAGCAACTCGAATATTACCAGGCACGTTATAACTTGGGACTAAAGTTTGACTTTTAAAGCTGTCAAACAAAAACCCGCTGAATCTTGCCTAAACTAATGCCCCCGGGCGCCAAACTTATGATACAAAGAACAATATTATACCTCGCAATCATTGCCGCACTGAGTTCATGCAATACCAGCAAACTGGCTTCTATTCAGCCGGGTGCCCTAAAACCTGTGGTAGTCACCCAAGCGACACCACATGATACGGATGATCCCGCAATCTGGATTAATCCAGCAGATGCTAGCCAAAGTCTGGTTGTAGGTACAGATAAAGACAGCGATGGCGGGCTATACCTCTACAATCTTAAGGGCGAAATCATCAACAAATCAGAACCACTGAAAAGACCCAATAATGTTGACATTGCCTATCAATTTAAAATCGGAAACCGAAGTGTAGATATCGCCGTGACGACTGAAAGGGAGACAAATAAGATCCGTATCTTCTCATTACCTGACCTTAAGCCAATTGACAACGGCGGAATTCCAGTCTTTGAAGGAGAGACAACGCGTGACCCAATGGGCGTCTCTATCTATACCAGACCTTCAGATAAGGCAATATTTATTATTGTAGGACGTAAGACTGGTCCATCCGGCAGTTATCTGTGGCAGTATAGATTGGAGGAAACAAACGGCGCCGCAACAGCTACGGTGGTAAGAAAATTTGGCAGCTTTAGCGGAAAAAAAGAGATCGAAGCGATTGCTGTGGATAATGAACTTGGCTACATCTATTATTCAGATGAACAGGCTGGTGTAAAAAAATACTATGCTGATCCGGATAAAAGAGATGACGCGGAGCTGGCTTTCTTCGGTCAGAACGACTTTAAAGCAGATCATGAGGGTATCGCGATCTATAAGAAATCAGCCAGCACAGGTTACCTATTGATTTCAAACCAACAAAAAAACACCTTCATGGTCTATGCCCGCGAAGGCAGTGAAGGCGATGCAAATAAGCATACGCTATTGGCTGAAATCCCGGTTTCTACCATCGAATGTGATGGTGCCGATGTGACCAGTGTAGACCTGGGCGGACAATTCCAAAAGGGCATGTTTGTGGCTATGAGCAATGGCATGACTTTTCATTTGTACGACTGGAGACCTATACAGACTTTGATCGATCAGGCTGGCAAATAGCTTGTTGCTGCTCCGTAACTAGTTTAATATACATCTGGATTTTAAATTAATAAAGGTTACTTTTATAGGAGTAATAACAAAAAGTATATTGGATTTTAAAGATTTTAATTTTAACCCTGATCTATATGAGGGTTTATCGGCGATGGGCTTTCGAAATGCCACGCCAATACAGGAGCAAGCCATTCCTTTAATTCTGGCAGACAAAGACCTGATTGCCTGTGCACAGACGGGTACAGGTAAAACCGGCGCCTATCTACTTCCGGTTATGAACAAGATCAGTTTACAGGAAAACCGTCATAATAACACCTTAATTCTGGCTCCAACAAGGGAACTTGCACAGCAGATTGATTTGCAGGTGGAAGCCTTATCTTATTTCACTAACATCAGTTCACTGACCGTTTATGGTGGAGGAGATGGGATTGCATACGAACAGCAGAAACGCTCGATGCGAGAGGGTGTAGACATCATTATCGCTACACCAGGGCGGCTGATCTCTCACCTTTCATCCGGCTTACTGAAGCTGGATCAGCTGCAGCACCTGATTCTGGATGAAGCAGACCGCATGCTGGATATGGGCTTCTATGATGACATCATGAAGATCATCAGCTTCCTGCCTGAAAAGCGACAAACCATACTTTTCTCGGCAACCATGCCACCAAAGATCAGAACCCTTGCAGCAAAGCTATTGCATAAACCTGAACAGGTGAGCATCGCCATTTCACAACCCGCAGCAGGTATTAACCAACAGGCATATTTTATTCATGATAGCCAGAAGGTAAAACTCCTAACGGAAATCATGAACCCGGAGGTTTACCCAAGTGTACTCATCTTTGCTTCGACGAAAGAGAAGGTAAAGAACCTTGGAAAAGTGCTTCGTGGATTGAAGTTTAAAGCGGAAGCTTTCCACTCTGACCTGGATCAGAAAGAACGAGAAGGGATATTGTCTGAGTTTAAAAATAAACGCGTACCGGTGCTGATTGGTACCGATGTACTATCGAGGGGGATCGATGTGGAAGGCATTTCACTGGTGATTAACTTTGATGTGCCACATGACCCGGAAGATTATGTACACCGCATTGGTCGTACAGCTCGTGCAGCGACTACCGGAACAGCCATCACGCTGGTAAATGATAAGGACAAACGTAAGTTCGCCAATATCGAAAAGCTGATTGATAAGGCAATTAACCGTATTCCACTGCCTGAGCATTTTGGTCCTGTAACGGAAGCTGAGACAGCAGAAAAACCGGCGCACAATAAGCCAAGGCGCAAATTCTTTAAAAAGAAACCGCAAGCGAAATAGCCTATGCCGAACCTAGCTCCTTTAGCAGAGCGCATGCGCCCACAGAATCTGGACGAGTATGTTGGCCAGAAACACCTGGTGGGCCAGGATGCGGTACTGAGAAAAGCCATCCAAAGCGGTCAACTGCCTTCGATGATCTTTTGGGGCCCACCCGGTGTGGGTAAAACCACCCTGGCCTACATCATCTCAAAAACACTGGACCGCCCTTTTTTCAATCTCAGCGCGATCAACTCCGGGGTTAAAGATATCCGTGAGGTCATAGACCGTGCAACGGCACTGAAAGATAGTTTGCTCGGCCTACCGATCCTGTTTATTGATGAGATTCACCGCTTTTCTAAATCACAGCAGGATAGTCTCCTGGGTGCTGTAGAACGTGGATTGGTGACGCTGATCGGCGCAACAACGGAGAACCCTTCTTTTGAAGTGATCTCAGCGTTACTCTCCAGAAGTCAGGTTTACATCCTTAAATCTTTGGATGAGGCGGAGCTGAAAGGCCTGCTGGAAACCGCCATCTCTGAGGATGTGGTGCTGAAGCAAAAGAACATTACCTTAAAGGAACATGAAGCGCTAATCAGGCTTTCCGGCGGTGACGCAAGGAAGCTGCTTAACGTGCTTGAAATAGCCGTAAACGGAATTGGGGGCGACAACATTGTACTGACCAATGAAAGTGTGCTTGCACATGCGCAGCAAAACCTGGCCATGTATGATAAAGCTGGCGAGCAGCACTATGACATCATTTCGGCTTTCATCAAATCTATCCGGGGCTCGGATCCGAATGCAGCTGTTTATTGGCTGGCCCGCATGATTGAAGGTGGTGAAGATCCACTGTTCATCGCCAGGAGGCTCCTGATCCTGGCTGCAGAAGATATCGGCAATGCCAATCCCAATGCTTTATTGTTGGCAAACAATTGCTTTCAGGCGGTAAATGTGATCGGCTTTCCAGAGTCGAGGATCATCCTTTCCCAGGCGGTAACTTATATGGCCTCATCTGCGAAAAGCAATGCGGCTTATGAAGCCATCAACAAAGCACAGCAGCTGGTGCGGGATACCGGGAATCTGCCAGTGCCTTTGCACATCCGTAATGCGCCCACTAAGCTCATGAAGAACATTGGCTACGGTAAAGATTACCAGTATTCGCATGGCTTTGAAGGGAACTTTTCCGAACAGGAATACCTGCCGGAGCAGATCAGCGGCACCAAGCTGTATGATCCGGGTAAAAACCCTGCTGAGGAAAAACTTCGGGAGAAACTGCGCCAGAATTGGAAGAAAAAATATAACTACTAAATATGCTGAATACATTCTTGAGTCACCAGTGGAAGGGGTTTTTCCGCGCCAGAGGTAAGGGTACGAGCATTGCTGTGCAGATCATCATGGGTCTGCTGATTCTCTACCTGTTGCTTTGTGCATTAGCGGTTGGCTTCTTCATGGATAAACTTATCCACCAGTTATATCCGGACCGCGTGGTGATGGATGTGTTTAACGGCTTGATTCTTTACTACTTTGCACTGGAGTTTTTATCCAGAATGCAAATACAGGAGCTACCAACACTAGCCATTGTGCCCTATCTACATCTGAAAATCCCGAAGCGAAAGCTGGTGAACTTTCTGAACATCAGGGCCATTTTCTCGGCTTTCAATATCTTCCCGATGTTCCTGTTCTTTCCCTTTATCCTGATGAATGTAATGGGCGTTTATGGTGGTTTTGCTGCCATCATGTACATGCTTGCAGTAGTATCACTTTCGGTTTTCAATAACTACCTGGCCCTCTACGTTAAGCGACTTTCCATATCTAACACCCGCTTTGTGATTATCGGATTTTTAGTGCTGATTGCACTGGGTTTGCTGGAGTACTTTAAAGTATTCTCTATCGCTGCGATTTCGAATGAGGTTTTCACTGGTGTGTCTAAACAACCACTTATCGCCTTGGTGTTCCCTTTAATTGCTGTAGCGGTGTTCAAGCTTAATGCAAACTACCTGCGCAAGAACCTGTACATGGAAGAACTGCATTCGGGCGAAGAAAAGAAAGGCAGCACAGACTATCCCTTTCTGGATCGCTTTGGAGCCGCCGGTCAACTTGCCGCCCTGGAGATTAAACTTATTCTCCGGAATAAGCGAAGCAAGTCTACGGTGTCAAAAGGCTTGTTGTTCATCTTCTACGGACTACTTTTCTATAAGCAGAAAGAACTGGATCAGAATAACTTTGCCTTAATGCTTTTTGCCGCCGTGTTCATGACGGGCAATATGGTGTTGCTATATGGTCAGTTTATGTTTGGTTGGCAAAGCGCTGAATTTGATGGCTTACTTAGCAATAAGGTGAGTGTTCGCACCTTCTTTCGAGCCAAGCTACTGTTGTTTACACTCGCTTCCACGGTACTAACGGCGGTGGTTAGCTTGTATGGCTTCATCAGCTGGAAGATCTTAGTGGTGCAGTTCGCAGCTTACTTCTTCAGCATCGGCATTGCACCGATTGTGGTAATGTACATGGCCACGTTTAGCTACAAAGCCATCGATATGAAAAGTGGTTCCAGCTTCAACTGGCAGGGTGTAGGTGCAACATCCTTGTTGATGAGCCTGCCGGTATTCTTGATACCATACCTCTTCTACGTCCCCTTTAACATGATGGGACAGCCTTACTGGGGACTAGCTGCCCTGGGTTTTGCAGGTCTGATCTGCTTTTTAACCCGCAGCTTCTGGATCGACGTTTTAGTGCGTGCATTCAACAAGAGAAAATATAAAATCGCCGAAGGCTTTAGAGAAAAATAATGATTGTAGAGATTAAAAACCTAAAGAAGATTTACGCGGAACGTACCGTTGTGAATATCCCGCAACTGCAGATAAATGAAGGTGAGACCATCGGTTTGGTCGGGAACAATGGCGCAGGTAAAACCACGTTGTTCCGCATGCTCCTGGATCTAATCCGGCCAGATGAAGGTGGTATCTTCTCTAAAGAGGAGAATGTGGCTAAAACGGACGATTGGAAGAACTATACCGCATCTTTCCTGGATGAAAACTTCCTGATCGATTACCTGACACCCGAAGAGTATTTCATCTTTATTGGCAGTCTGCACAACATGACACGGGCCGACGTAGAGCAGTATTTGTTGCGGTATGTAGAATTCTTTAACGGAGAAATCCTGAACAGTGGTAAGTACATACGAGATTTCTCCAAAGGTAACCAGAACAAAGTCGGTATTGCAGCGGCACTGATGCAAAATCCAGAACTGCTAATCCTGGATGAGCCATTCGCGAACTTAGACCCGACCACCCAAATACGGTTAAAATCTCTGGTAAAAGGCTTAAGGACAACACATCAGGTTACAACAATTATTTCCAGCCATGACCTGAACCACGTTACGGATGTTTGTGACAGGATCATCTTGTTGGAGAAAGGGATCGTCATTAAGGATATACAAACCACTGAAAACACGCTGCAAGAGTTAGAGAACTATTTTTCGGAGTAATACTGTTTAGAAAACAGGGCAACTTACACAAATCGCCTACACACATTTCTCACATTAATTCTCGTTACTGCAATATTCTTGTTAGTTAACAATAGGAACTAATAAGCATATCTTGGCATCAGGTTTGATTTAGCCCCTGTCAAAACATACATTATGATTATCTCAAAATTTAAAACAGCAACATTAAGTATAGCACTAGCGATTGGTGCAATGGCATTCCAGTCATGCGACAGCTTGACTAAAACACAAAAAGGTGCAGGTATCGGAGCAGCGACTGGCGGCGTTATTGGTGCCATTATTGGTAAAAAAGCAGGTAACACTGCAGTAGGTGCGGTTTTAGGTGGTGCAATTGGTGGTACAGCTGGTGGTTTCATTGGTAAAAGAATGGATAAGCAGGCTGCCGAAATTGAGCAGACCTTACCAAATGCAGAGGTAATCCGTGAAGGTGAAGGTATTATTGTTAAATTCGATAGTGGTATTTTGTTCGACTTCGATAGCAGCAATCTAAAAGAAGCTTCTAAAGACAACATTAAGAAGCTTGCAGCTTCATTAAATCAATATCCAGGTACCGACATCAAAGTTATTGGTCATACCGATAGCCGCGGTACAGAAGCTTATAACATGAGTTTGTCTGAGCGCAGAGCAGCAGCTGTAAAAGCGTATGCCGTTTCTCAAGGTGTACCTACATCCAGGTTAACTACATTAGGTAAAGGTTTCTCAGAGCCAATCGGCGACAATGCAACTGAAGCAGGAAGAGCAACCAACCGTAGGGTTGAGATTGTAATTGTTGCAAATGATGACTTGAAGAAAGAAGCAAAAGCTCAAAGCTAAGCTGCTAGATCATAAAGCATTTCCAATTCGGAGTACAGCACTTCGTAGTGACTAAAATAATAAAGGCCTCAAGCAATGCTTGAGGCCTTTTTAGTTGAATTTAAATTCGTCCTTTATGGATAGGATCTTCGCCTTTTAGGCATTGAAGTCCTCGCCGTAGATTTCCTCGAAATAGGTAACTGCCAGAGATTTCAGCAGTAACTCCTGCTCCATCATGGCAAATGCAGGCACTGCTTTGATTAACTTCCAGTGGGGCCAGCCATCCTGATCGAGTCCTTCGAGTTCGTAAAAGCCCATTTCACTTAATAGCCTGCAGGTGGCGATATGCATCAGCTCTTCCTTTTGGCGCTTGCTGTATTTTCCGGGGCCTTTTCCCAACTCCTGCACACCGATCAGAAACAGGATCACCTTCAAGTCCGGCACATCAGAATCAAATTCTTTAGCGATCTTTTGCTGCAAAATCTTCCATTTTGCATGAATTTCTGAAGGTTTCATACTACAAAGATACGGTTATATGCTTACTTTTAAACTATGGAGAAGATCATCAACACTGGCCTGCTGGCTTACGGAATGTCTGGAAAGCTGTTTCACGCACCTTTCCTGTCCGTACATCCAGGGTTCAATTTAAGCGCCGTTACTGAACGCAATGAGAAGAAAGCACATCAAGATTATCCGGATATAACCAGCTACGACAGCATTGATGAACTGCTAAATGACCCCGAGATTGAGCTGGTGGTGGTGAATACTCCAAATTTTACCCACTACGATTACACCAGGCAAGCACTTTTAAAGGGCAAGCACGTGCTGGTCGAAAAGCCATTCGCCCCAACCGTTGAAGAAGCAAAGGCCTTATTCGACTTATCCCGTGAGACAGGAAAACAGGTATTTGTTTACCAGAACAGGCGCTTGGATAGTGATTACCTGGCAGTAAAGCAGGTGATTGACAGCGGTGTTTTGGGCAAGCTCGCAGAGGTTCACATTCGATTTGACCGATACCGCAACAACATTGGTCCAAAAACCTTTAAGGAAGAGCTGGTTCCTGGAACTGGCTTACAGTATGACCTAGGCGCACATTTAGTAGACCAGGCGATTGACCTGTTCGGCCAGCCGTTGAGCTTCTATAAGGTTTTGGGTATGAACCGCAAAGACACCAAAGTAGATGACTACTTTCACTTCCACTTACAGTACCCGAACAGCCTGCAGGTATTTGTATGCTCCACTATGCTGGCTCCTGATCCACAGGCAGCGTTTGTAATTCATGCAATGCAGGGTAGTCTGGTGAAATACAAAGCTGATATTCAGGAAGCGCAACTGCTGAAGGATATTCGTCCGGATAGTGAGGGCTTCGGCGAGGAACCCGAGGAACTGGCAGCGACCTTAACCCGGGTGCAACCTGATGGTAGTAAAAAGGAAGAACGTTTAGTCTCTGAAAAGGGCAGCTATTTGCCGATTTTCGAAGGCGTATACCAAGCCATCCGGAACAACCAGCCTTATCATGTCACCGAGGAGCAGGTACTGATGCAGTTGCGGATACTAGAAGCTCCTGCAGGGTTCCACGAGTTTAACTAAAGCGACTTTACCCCTCTGAGCACGACTAAGATTTTATAGGTTTTCTAGTAGCGTTGCGGCAAAAGCCTTGGGTATCTCAATATGTGGTATGTGACCGCAGTTTTCAAATTCCACCAGCTTAGCGCCGGGGATCTCAGCCGCAGCCTGTTTTCCCAGCACTTTATACTGGCCATGTTGGGCCTGCTGCTCTGG
>Ga0265798_10007763_pt1 | contig 13811 bp, 9 predicted proteins | sample P3T30metagenome_FD_192430 | JGI IMG/M metagenome (GOLD analysis project Ga0265798, IMG submission 192430) | Plant litter microbial communities from East Loma Ridge, Irvine, California - P3 T30 | ecosystem: Environmental > Terrestrial > Plant litter > Unclassified | place: USA: California...
TGAGGCGCCAACCGCGCTTCTCGAGCGGCTTCTGGGTTCCGCGCTCGAGGCTGGCCTGGCCCAGGACGCCGTGATCGCCGCCAGTGAGGCGCAGGCGGCAGCGTTCTGGCGTATTCGCGATTCGCTGTCGGCCGCGGAGCGCGCGCTGGGGCCGGCGACGCAGCACGACATCTCGATCCCGGTCGATGCGATGCCGCGGTTCATGCTCGACGCCTCCGCCGCATGCGAGGCGCGGTTCCCCGGGGCACGCGCCAGCGGCTTCGGGCATCTCGGTGACGGCAACGTGCATTTCCATGTCCGCGCGCCAAAGGGCACCGATCCCGCGCGATGGTATGGCGAGGATGCGGCGGTCGTGACGCGTTTCGTCGACGATCTGGTCGTCGCGGTCGGCGGATCGATCTCGGCCGAGCACGGCATCGGCCAGATGAAGATCGACGAGCTGGAACGCCTCTCGTCGCCGGCCCGGATGTCGATCCTCCGCTCGGTCAAGGCGGCGTTCGACCCGCACGGGTTGCTCAACCCCGGCAAGCTTGTCACGCTTGCACCCGCCCGCGTCACACCATAGAGCCTCGCGCCAATCGCCGGCGTCCTGGCGGCAAGATCCTCTCACGACTTACTGGAGACCCATGATGGCCAGCGCAGCCCAGCTTCCGCTTTTCTACAACGGCCTCGAGCCGCTTTCGAGCGATACGCATGCCAAGTACAAGGTTCGTCCGCAGGACAGCGCACCGTTCCTCGTCGGCCAGCATGCGGTGCCGATCACCGTCGACGAATTCCCGCTGGTCCAGCGCCACATGCCGATCGTCTTCTCGGTCGGTGACGACGCCATCCCGCTCGCGCTGATGGGCCTGAACGAGGGCGTCAACGTCTTCATGGGCGATGACGGCAAGCTGACCGAGAACACCTTCTACGTGCCCGCTTATGTGCGCCGTTACCCCTACATGCTCGCCCGCCTTCACCCTGACGCGCAGGAGCTCTCGCTCTGCTTCGATCCGACCTCGGACGCGCTGGGCGAATCCGACGAGGGCGATGCGCTGTTCGAGAACGGCCAGCCGACCGAAGTCACCAAGGCGATCCTCGCGTTCAACGAATCGTTCGAACAGGCTGGCGCCCGCACGCAGAACTTCATGAAGGAACTGCGCGAGATGGATCTGCTGATGGACGGCGAGGTCTCGATCCAGCCCGACGGCGCCGACCAGCCTTTCGTCTATCGCGGCTTCCAGATGATCAACGAAGAGAAGCTGATCGACCTGCGCGGCGACACGCTGCGCAAGATCAGCAAGTCCGGCATGTTGCCGCTGCTCTACGCACACCTGTTCTCGCTGTCGCTGATGCGCGACATCTTCGCGCGTCAGGTGCAGCTCGGCAAGACGCCCCAGCCACAGTTCAACGGTTGACGAATTGATCGCAGCGGGGCGGGGGTGACCGCTGCGATCGATTTTTTTGGGCGGAGGGTTGAACCAAAACGAGGCTCACCCATTTTATCCCTGTACGGCATCGTGTCCCCCCCTTTCGCGGCGCCGTACGGTACGCTTCTAGCGTACCTCCTCCCTGAACCTAGGCCACCTCGCGCTACCATGTGCGAGGTGGTTTTTTTTGGTCTGCGGCCCCCGGCCTATTCCGCCGCCGCCAGCCTAGGTGTTGCCTGAGCCTCGTCGCCCAGCGCCGCGAGCATCGCTTTCAGCAGGTGCACGACCCGGTCGAAACCCGTACCAAGCCCATCGAACTGGCGATCGAGATAGAGCGAGCGATCGAACTCGAGCTGCAGAGCATGGATCCCGGTCGACGGCCGTCCGTGGCGCTCCAGAATGTGCCCGCCGGCATAGGGCGCGTTGATCGCGACCGGCAAGCGCGCATCCTCTGCTTCCGCCTGGAGCCGGGCTACGAACCGCGGGGCGGTGCTTCGGCCGAACCGGTCGCCGATGACCACCCTGGGCGGCGGATTGCCGCCGGTACCGCTCGCCGACAGCGGCGGCATGGAATGCACGTCGAGCAGCACCGCGATCCCGAACCTGGCGTGCGCTGCGGCCAGAGCGTCACCGACCGCGGCGTGGTAGGGGCGGTAATCCTGTTCGATCCGGCGAACGATATCGGCGTCGGTGAACCGTCGCCGCCACAGATCGCTGGCAGCACTCGCGCGACGCGGTACGAGCCCCAGGCCGCTGCGCAGCTTGGCGGAGGGCTTTGGCTGGGCGGTCGGGTCGGCGCCTTCGTCGACGCGCGGGTCGCGTTCCATCTCGCTTCGGTTCAGGTCGATCCAGGCGCGCGCACGCGTCTGGACGATCATCGTCTCATCGCGTCGTGCGGCGATCGCGACGGCGTCGATGCGTCGATCTTCAAGCGTCACGACCGCCGAGAGCGGGACGCGCAGCGCCGTCACCAGCTCGGGCGGATAATCGCGTCCCGCGTGCGGGACCGAAATCACCACGGGGCTGGTCGGCGGCGTCTGGCCGAAGCGGTCGAACGGGGAGTCTGGCATCGCATGCAGGGTAGGGGGCATCGTGATCGCGGGCAAACGATCTGGAAATCTTAACCGATTCTGGGGTAACGCGGCGCCTCATCACGGGAATATATCGATGTTGCGAATCCTGCTGGCCGAGGACGATCAGGTCATGCGCGAATATCTGACGCGGGCGTTGCAACGCTCGGGCTATGCCGTGACCGCGGTCGATCGCGGGACCGCGGCGATTCCGCTGCTCGAGACGGAAAGCTTCGACCTGCTGCTGACCGATATCGTCATGCCCGAGATGGACGGCATCGAACTCGCGCAGCGCGCTGGCGAGATGTGCAAGGATCTCCGGGTGATGTTCATCACCGGCTTTGCCGCCGTCACGCTCAAGGCCGGAAAGACGATGCCACAGGCGCGCGTGTTGTCAAAGCCGTTCCACCTGCGCGACCTGGTGGCGGAGGTCGATCGGCTTTTTGAAATGGATAATGTCACCGGCTTGAATTGAGCGCTTGCACCCCGCGGAATCCTCGCCTAGTGGAGCCCTCCGGCGGGCGTGTAGCTCAGTGGTAGAGCACTGTGTTGACATCGCAGGGGTCGCAAGTTCAATCCTTGCCACGCCCACCATTGAAAGCCCCGGGGGTCTTCGGACCTCCGGGGTTTTTTCGTTTTACAGCATGTCGCGCACGAGCGCCGGTCAGGTCGCCGGGTATCTTGACAGGCCATGGCCCGCGCGTAGGGCTTGGAGCCATCACAAACGCTCGTGCGGCGTGGATGACGGTGGTGCCCGGGCCATGGGGCCAGGCGGCGCTCCGCGATCGTCGCTGCGCGGGCTTCTGCAGGGTATTCAGCATGACCGACGATCCGATCATCATTGCCAGCTTTGCTCGTACGCCGATGGGCGGGTTTCAGGGCGCGCTCGCGAACGTGTCCGCGACCGAACTGGGGGCCACCGCGGTCAGGGCCGCGGTCGAGCGCTCGGGCGTCGACCCCGCGCTGATCGACCGGATCTACATGGGGTGCGTCCTGCCGGCCGGGCTCGGTCAGGCGCCGGCGCGTCAGGCGGCGCTCGGCGCGGGCCTGCCCGACTCCGTCGAGGCGACCACCGTCAACAAGATGTGTGGGTCTGGGATGCAGGCCGCGATCATGGGGTTCGAGGCGCTCAAGGCGGGTACCGTCGACGTCGTCGTCGCGGGCGGCATGGAAAGCATGACCAACGCGCCGTTCCTGCTCGCCAAGCATCGGTCCGGCGCGCGGATCGGCCATGACGTCGTGTCCGATTCGATGATGATGGACGGGCTTGAGGACGCCTATGAAAAGGGCAAGCCGATGGGCGCGTTCGCTGAGGATACCGCGGCGATCTATCAGTTCACGCGCCTCGAACAGGACGCGTTCGCGCTGGAAAGCCTGGCGCGCGCGACCGCGGCGGTCACCGACGGGCATTTTCGCGCAGAGGTCGTGCCGGTTACGGTCAAGACGCGCGGCGGCGACGTCGAGGTGGTCGAGGATGAACAGCCGGGCAAGGCCAAGCCGGACAAGATTCCCGGGCTGAAGCCTGCTTTTGCGAAAGGCGGCACGATCACCGCGGCGACGTCGGCGTCGATCTCCGACGGTGCCGCCGCGCTCGTGCTGACCCGTTCGAGCGTTGCCGCGAAGCTTGGTCTTTCGCAGGAGGCGCGGATCGTCGCGACCGCGGCACACGCGCATGCGCCGGCCCAGTTCACCACCGCGCCCGTATCGGCCATCCGGAAGGTGCTCGATCGGGCCGGATGGCGCGTCGAGGATGTCGATCTGTTCGAGGTGAACGAGGCGTTCGCCACGGTCGCGATGATCGCGATGCGTGAACTCGGCATCCCGCGCGACAAGCTGAACGTCAATGGTGGTGCCACCGCGCTCGGTCATCCGATCGGTGCCAGCGGTGCGCGGATCATCGCGACGCTGGTCGCCGCGCTGAAGGCGCGCGGGCTGAAGACCGGCGTTGCCGCGCTTTGCATCGGTGGCGGCGAGGCGACCGCGATCGCCGTCGAACTGGTATGATGGGGCAGGGGGCGCCGCTGCGCGGCGGCGTTCCCTCAGACGCGATGACGAGCGACCTTTAATTGCGCAAAGGGGGTTTCGCGGTGCGGTGCGAACCGGCATGCGCCCGGGCATGATAAGACCCGCGTTGCGTGCCGCCGCCGCCCTCCTTTTGTCTCCTGCGCTGATACCCGCAGAAGGTGCCGCGCAGACCGCCCGGGACGGTGATCCGGTGCCGAGCGCGACGCGTGCCGACGAGCCGCCGGTTATCCTGGTCACGGGACGGGGCCTCGGCACGGCGCCCGGCGATCGCGCATTCGACATCGTCACGATCGACCGCGACCGGATCGCGGCCAATGCGAGCAATCGTCTCGAGAGCGTGCTGGCCGACGTCGCAGGCCTTCAACAATTCCGACGCTCCGATTCGCGCAGTGCGAACCCGACGAGTCAGGGGATCTCGCTGCGCGGGATCGGCGGCAATGCGTCGAGCCGCGCGCTGCTCGTCTTCGACGGCGTTCCCCAGGCCGATCCCTTTGGCGGCTGGGTTGCATTTCCCGCCTATGCGACCGGACGGCTGGGACAGATCCGCGTCACGCGTGGTGGCGGCAGTGGATATCAGGGGCCGGGCGCACTCGCGGGCACGGTCGAGCTCGAAAGCGCGACGCCCGACCAGCTTGCGCCACTCGAGGCCCGGATCGCCTATGGCAGCCGCGACGCGGTCGACGCGCAGGGCTCCGCATCGCTGGTCCGCGGGGCCGGGTTCGCGGTCCTGTCCGGTGCGTATGCGCGTGGCGACGGCTTTACCCCGACCGTTGCGTCAGCGCGGGGGCCCGTCGACCGGCCTGCGCCGTACGAACAGGCATCGGGCGCGATCCGCACGGTGGTCGGGCTGGATTCGACCACCGAGCTACAGGTGAACGCGAGCGCGTTCAGCGACACGCGCGACCGCGGGAGTGATTTCACCGCCAACCGCAGCGAGGGTGCAGACGCCAGCGTCCGGCTGGTGGGACGTGGCCGCTGGGGCTATTCGCTGCTCGGCTATCTTCAGACCCGATCGTTCGCGTCGAGCTTTGGCAGCATCAACGCGACACGCACGACGACGGCCCAGTCTCTCGATCAGTACAACACCCCGGCAACCGGGCTTGGCGCACGCATGGAGATCGCACCACCGCTCGGCGAAGCGGTCACGGTGCGGATCGGTGCCGATGTGCGCGACGTGCGGGGCAAGACGCAGGAGCTGTTCTTCTTCTCAGGGGGCACCCCCACCCGACGTCGCGAGGCGGGAGGCCATTCGGTGACCTCCGGCATATTTGCCGACGGCAGCGTCGTTGCCGGCGACCTGACCTTCAGCGCGGGCGGGCGGATCGACTGGTGGCAGATCGAGGACGGCTATCTTTCGGAGCGCCCCGTCGCGGGCGGTCTGCCGCTTGCCAACCTCCGCTATGCGAATCGCGATGGAAGCGAGCTGACGGGGCGGGCGGGTATCGCCTACACGCCGACGGACGCGGTCACGCTGCGCGTCGCAGGCTATCGCGGCTGGCGACTGCCGACGCTCAACGAGCTGTACCGGCCATTCCGCGTCGGCAACGATACGACCGCGGCGAATCCGATGCTCGCGCCCGAGCGTCTGACGGGCGTCGAGGGGGGCGTGACGCTCGCGCCCGTACGCGGTGGAACGCTGTCGGCGACCTATTTCTACAACCAGCTCGACGACGCGATCGCCAACGTGACCTTGTCGACGACCGCGACCAGCGCGTCGCGCGTCCGGCGCAACCTCGAGGCCATCCGTGCGCATGGCTTCGAACTCGATGCCGCGTATCGCCCGGGGCCGTTCGGGCTGCAGGCGTCATGGTCGCATGTCGTATCGCGCGTCGATGCGTCGGGGGCTGCCCTGCCCCTGGACGGCCTTCGCCCCGCGCAGACACCGCGCGATCAGCTGTCGGGCACGGTCGACTGGCACCGCGACGTCGCCGCGCTGTCGCTGACGCTGCGCCATGTCGCACGCCAGTTCGACGACGACCAGAACAGCCGCAGTCTCGACCCTGCGACGACGATCGATGCCTTTGCCGCAATGCCGCTGACTCGTGCGCTCACGGTCGAAGCCCGCGCGGAGAACCTCCTCGACAAGATCGTCGAGGCGGGGATCAGCAGCGGTACGGTGGTCGAGCGCGCGACGCCCCGCACTTTGTGGCTCGGGTTGCGCTACGCGCTTCGATAGCGCGCACGCGGCGCGGCCTTGAGGGGGCGGTGCCCGCGTGGCCGGGGGGCAGAGCCACCGCTCGGATGGGCGCAAGCCCGCACCGCCGGGTCCGAAGGTCATCGACGATGCCGCGCGACCGCACTATCCCGCGCGGGTGATCGACATTCCTGCCCCGCTCCGCCTGCGCCTCGACGGCGACGCTCTCGTCCGCAACTGGCAGACGCTCGACCGCATGAGCGGGACCGCCGCCTGCGGTGCGGCGGTAAAGGCGAATGGTTATGGGCTCGGCGCGACGCAGGTCGCCGCCCGTCTCGCAAAAGCAGGCTGTCGCGACTTTTTCGTTTCGAACTGGCAGGAAGCCGCTGAACTGGCACCGCTCGGCCTGACCGTCTCGGTGCTGCACGGCCTCCGCGCCGAGGACATGCCCGCCGCGCTCGCAGGCTTTGCCCGCCCCGTCCTGAACACACCCGCGCAGGTCGCCCGGTGGAAAGGCGCCGGTGGCGGGGCATGCGACGTGATGGTCGACACGGGCATGAACCGGCTCGGCGTTTCGGCCGACGACATCGCGGACGGACTGCTCGACGGGCTCGCGATCGAAACGGTGATGAGCCACCTCGCTTGCGCCGACGAGCGCTCGCCGATGAACGCCGTCCAGCGCGATCGCTTCGCCGCGTTAAGCGGGGCGACAGGCGCGCGGCGGATGAGCCTGGCGAACTCGGCAGGGATCGCGCTGGGGGAGGGCTATGCGTTCGATCTCACGCGTCCTGGACTTGCACTCTATGGCGGCGTGCCGCGGGCGGAATATGGCCCACTCATCCGGCAGGTGGTTTTTCCCCAGGCCCAGATCCTGCAACGTCGGCGTGTGCGTGCGGGGCAGACGGTCGGCTATAACGCGACCTGGGCGGCGGCGGCCGATACCGAGATCGCACTCATCAACCTTGGCTATGCAGACGGCTATTTCCGCGGGTTTTCCGACAGGGGCATGGCGTCCGTTCAAGGCGTGGCAGCACCGGTCATCGGCCGTGTGTCGATGGATTTGCTCGCGATCGACGTCACCAAGGCTGTCAATCCTCAGGAAGGGGACTGGGTATCTTTGGAGTTCACGCTACCTGCCGCGGCGCAATGTTCGGATATGTCGCAGTATGAACTGCTGACGAGTCTCGGATCACGCTATTTACGCGCATGGGACTGAGGGTGGCGTCATTCGGCGGCATACAGTGCTCGCGACGGCGTTCGAATACAGACGAAAAAAAGGCAGCCTTGGGGGCTGCCTTTAAGTTTCTTTAAAGTTGTTAGAACTTGGCTTCGACACCGGCATAGAAGAAGCGGCCAGTATTCGGATAGATGGATGCGGTCGACCCGCTGGTGAAATTCTCGTTACCTGCAAGCTCGAACGGCGGCAGCTCGTTAGACAGATTGTCGACGCCGAAGTAGAAACGATATTTGTCGGTTGCGTTCAAGCCTACGCGAACATTGTGATAGACGACAGGGTCATAGAACACGAACGGCCGCGCATCGGGATTTGTCGCCGGACGGCCTTGGTTTGGAAAGAAGGTCTCGTAATTGAGACCCGATACGATCTGCTTTCCCACGTACCGCGCATTGTAGTTGACGTCGAGAATGCCGAAGGTTCCGCCGGCAGTGAACTGCCCCTGCCACTTGGGATCGCCCAGCGTGCCATCGATACGGTCGAAGCGGCCAGGCTCCGCAATGTAATTAAACTGCTGACGATCCATGAGATAGCTGACGACGACGCGCAGGTTGATCCCGATATCGTCGCTGAACTTCTTTGTATAGGCGGTGTCGAGATCAATACCTCGGGTCCTCAGCTGCGCGAAGTTGTATGGCTGGTTGAGGAACGAAACACCGTTACCGGCGACCGGGAAGGCAGGCACCTGTACGCCATCGATCGTGCGGCCCGTCTGTCCGTTGAACGTCAGATTGGTGATCGGATCATTCGTGCTCCGACGGAAGACCGCGGCGCAGAAGATATTGTCGAGGCCGGTAGGGTCGTCATAGCAGCGGTCGATGATTGCTTGGCCGGAGAGACCGGAAATCACATTGTTGACCCGGATATTATAGTAGTCGGCCTTGATAACCAATCCGGGCACGAACTCGGGCGTGAAGACGAAACCGGCGGTAAAGCTGTTGCCGACTTCAGGCGTCAGCGCGAGATTGCCTTGGTTGATGCCAGGGATGCCGCCGGTGGAGATGTTCGTCCACGGCGTGCTGAGACCGGTCGTCGGGTTCACGATCGTAGTCGGAACGCCCGCGGCGGCGCAGTTGCGAGCGCGGTTTGGATTCGTCGAAATGTTGCTCGTTTGGCTGACGCCGACCCCGGCCGCCTGATTGCAGGGATCGGCAAGCCCGTTGAGGAAGGTCGTTGCTGCCGTGGCGTAAAGGTTCGAGAGGTTCGGCGCACGTACCGAGCGAGCATAGGTCGCGCGGAAACGAAGCGAGCGGACGGGCGACCAGTTCAGGCCAGCGTTCCAGGCCGTGACGCTGCCCGTGGACCCGCCATAGTCAGATACGCGAACCGCGCCCTCACCGGTCAGTTCCTGGATCAGCGGCAGGTTCGCCAGCAGCGGCACTCTCAGCTCGCCATAAGCTTCCTTGATCTCGACGGCTGGCGGGTTGAACGCGGCCGCGGGGTTGAGAAAGGTCTGGTTCGATGCGGTGATCGGATCAAGACCCGAGAATGCGTCCTCGCGGCGATACTCGAGACCGCCGGCAAAACCGACCGGCCCCCCTGGAAGTGTGAATACGCCGCTGGAGTCACCGGACAGGAACGCTGTCGCGTTGATCTGTTCGGCCCATTGATTGCGGGTCGATGTATACAGGACGTAATTAAGCGCGCGCGAGTCGAATGCGCCACGCCCAAAGGGGTTAAGCGGGAAGCAGCCCGGATCTACGTTCGTCACTGCGTTGACCGAACAGATCACGCGCTGACCGGCGGAGTTCAGGACGAAGTTCTGTCCCGCGAATGCCGTCGGCGCGACCACTGCAGCGGCGGCGCGAGTATAGTTTGCGATCAGGACGTTGCCGCCGGTGCGGTACAGATTTTCGGTGCGGCCGTAATTGCCGACCACCTCGTAGTGGAGATTGCCGGTGTCGCTGATATCGCCCTCGACCCCGATCACGCCGCGATAGGTCTTGCGCGTGTGGAACTCCGCGCGGGTGCCGAAATCATTGTTGAAACGGTTGAGCTGGAACGTTCCGGTCGCAATCTGTGCGGCCGTTGGGTTGAGGATGGTGATAAGCGTGTCACGCGAGGCCGGCGTGAGGAATGGATTGTTATAGCTGTAGTTGGCGGTCAAAGTGCCGCCATTGAAGGTTGGCTGCGTCGACTGCTGCTCAACCTTGACCTGTACCACGGTCGCTTCGAGGAACGGCTTGAAAGCACGTGAGAAATCAGTGCGGATCATCAGGTTCGCAATGAAGCGATCCTGTGAGGGCAGCAGCATGGCGTCTTCTACGCCTGTTGCAGTCCTGCCGAACAGAAAGCCCCCGCCGATCTGACGATTGTCGACGAGACCCGTGGTTGCCGGCGAATCCTTCAAGATCGAGCCATCGGGGTTGAACACGAAATTGTTCGCGAGCGCAGTCCCGGTCGGGTTTGTCGTTCCGGTGCAGACCGCCGCGCGTTGTGCCGCGTTGGCGGCGTTTCCGGGGATCGCCGTTGGGCAGGTCGGAACGATCGTTCCGCCAGTGGATCGGTTGCCGAACACGGAACCGCGCGACACGAAGCTCGTATTGGGTACGCCATCGAAATTGCGGTTGGGCGCGGTTGTGATCTGCGAGTTGATGAACGCAGGCGTACCGGTATATGCCCCCAGATAGTCGCGATCGGCATAAAACAGCGAATTTGCGCGGCTATATTCGCCCGACACCGTGACGTTCACCTTGCCGTCGAGGTAATTGTGGCCGGCGATGCCGCTGACGAGATACGTGCCGCGGTCACCATAGCTGGTTACGCCGCCCTGGCCCCGAATGCGGAAACCTTCAAAATCACGACGCAGGATGAAGTTTGCGACACCCGCGATCGCGTCCGAGCCATAGAGTGCGGAGTTGCCGCCGGTGACGACATCGACGCGCTCGATCAGGTCGAACGGGATCGTGCTGACGTCGGGGGTATAGGACCCCGGTACGGCTGTGACGACGCGGCGACCGTTGACCAGCGTCAGCGTACGAGCGGCGCCAAGACCGCGCAAATCGAGCAGGCTGAGTCCGGCAGTGCCGATGCTGGCGGTCGAGTTTGCTTGGCTGAACGTGGCACGGAACTGCGGAAGCTGGTTCAGCGCGTCGCCGACCGATACGTCGCCGCGCGCGCCGAGCAGTTCGGTGGCCGTGATGGACGTCACGGGAACAGCAGCATCGGCCCTGGTCGAACGGATGCGCGACCCAGTCACGAGAATTTCAGTATCCGCTGCCTGATCTTGAGCGTTTACATCCTGCTCGACGGCTGCGGCAGGCGACGTCAGTGAGCCCGTGGGCGCGACCGGCGTTTGCGCCGCCGTATCGGAGGGTGACGCCTGCGCCAATGCCGGCGTAGCCAAGGCAAACGACCCCATCAGCGCCGTAGCGCTCAAAAAACGACACAAACTCATGTAAACCCCTGACTTTGATACTTCGATCAACTAGAGCGAAGCTGCCAAACGGACGGGGTGCAGCGCAACCGCTTTATGACAAGATCATGAACAAATTGTCATAAAGTTAGGTTTCGTGGTCTTTTTGACACACTGGTTCATCGCTCGAGACACATGGCGATGCCCATGCCGCCGCCGATGCACAGCGTCGCGAGCCCTTTCTTCGCATCGCGCTTGACCATCTCGTAGATCAGCGTGGTCAGCACGCGGGCGCCGCTTGCGCCGATCGGATGACCGATCGCGATCGCGCCACCGTTGACGTTGACCTTGTCCGCGTCCCAGCCAAGTTCCTTGCCGACCGAGAGCGCCTGCGCGGCGAACGCCTCATTGGCTTCGATCAGGTCGAGGTCGCCGATCTGCCAGCCGGCCTTCTCGAGCGCGCGCCGGGTCGCGGGGACCGGACCGATTCCCATGACCGAGGGGTCGACCCCCGCCGACGCCCAGCTGCGGATCGTCGCCAGAACGGGGGTGCCGCGGCGTTCGGCCTCGTCGCGGCGCATCATGACCAGTGCGGCCGCACCGTCGTTCAGGCCGCTCGCATTCGCCGCGGTCACGGTGCCGTCCTTCTTGAACGCGGGCCGCACCCCGGAAACGCTTTCGATCGTCGCCCCCGCGCGGATATATTCGTCGTCGGACACCACGACGTCGCCCTTGCGACCCTTGATCGTCACCGGCGCGATCTCGTCGGCGAAGCGCCCGGAACTGCGCGCGGCCTCCGCCTTGTTCTGTGAGCCGACCGAAAAGGCGTCCTGGTCACCGCGCGTGACCTGATATTGCTCGGCAAGATTTTCTGCCGTGATGCCCATGTGATAGCCGTTGAAGACGTCGGTCAGCCCGTCGCTCACCATCGTGTCGACAAGGCTGAGATTGCCCATCTTCTGGCCGCCGCGGATCGACTGCGCATGCGCGGAAAGCGACATCGATTCCTGTCCGCCGGCGACGACGATCGTTGCATCGCCGGTCTGGATCGCCTGGCACGCGAGCGCCACCGCGCGCAAACCCGAGCCGCAGACCTGATTGACGCCCCATGCCGGGACCTCTTTCGGAACCCCCGCCGCCATCGATGCCTGGCGCGCCGGGTTCTGCCCCTGCGCCGCGGTCAGGACCTGGCCAAGGATCACTTCGGACACGTCGGCGCCTGCGACGCCTGCCTGTTCGAGCGCGGCCTCGATCGCGATCCGGCCGAGCTCGTGCGCCGGCACCGCGGCGAACGCGCCCAGGAAACTGCCAACGGGGGTCCGCTTGGCCGCGGTGATGACGATGTCGTTCGGGCTGGTGGTCATGACGGGTCCTCTCGTTTTGTTTTATGTAGGCGCCTCGAGCGCGCCAATCCAGTTCGCCAATGGCTCCCAGAGCTGATCGCGCGCCTTGCTCCCCACGATCATCCCGACATGCCCCGCAGCGACGTCGCGGCGGTCTTGTAGCCCCGCTGCGGTAGCGGCAGGCACGATCGCATCGTTTCGCGAGACGAACTCGACGGCGGGGCAGGACAGGGCGGCAGGATCGATACGGCGGTTGCCGATGCGCCACAGGCCGCGTCCCGGGAGATCGGCGGCGATCATGTCCTCGAACAACGCCGCGGCGGCGGCGCGCGGCAGCGGTGCACCGCCATTCGCCCAGTCCTCGAGCCGGATGAACGCGCGCGCCTCGTCGCTGTCGGGGACGAGACCGGCAAAGGCCGCATATTTGGCGATCGTCTGCGCCGGCGCGAGCCGCCAGAACCCGCTTTGCAGCACCTCCATCGGCAGGAGGTCGAGCGCCTTTGCGAAGGGTTTGGCCGCGCGCCACAGCCTCGCCATGTCGGCGCGTGCCGCGTCGCCATATCCCGCAAAATGCCATGGTGCGGCGATCGTGGCGAGCCCGGCCAGGGGCGTCGCTGTGGCTGCTGCCATCGCGAGCGTCCCGCCCAGGCAATAGCCCACCACGACCGGCGGCGTCGCGAAACGCCGCAGCAGCGGCAGGAGCAACTGCTCGACATGCGCGGTCAGGTCGAGATGGCTATCCGCAACGCCCGGATTTTCCCAATCGACGAGGCAAGCCTGCCACCCCCGGTCTGCCAGCCATCGCATGAGCGACGTCTGTTCGGACAGGTCGAGGATTGCCGCGGGGTTGATTAGCGACGGGACGACGACGATCGCCGGTTTCCCCGCCGACGGTTCGCCATAGCTTCGCAGCGTCACCCGCCCCACCGCGTCAAGCACCGGGCGGGCGGGCATCGGCGCGGCGCGGGGTGCCGACTGGAATGCCCTAAGGCCCGCGAGCGCGGCGGCCCGTGTCGCCGCCGATGCTGCGGTTTCGCTGCGCAGCATTTTGAGGAACAGGGGCAGCGGGCGTGGACCATGTTGCGGCGCAATGTCAAAGCGCGTAGCGTTCGCCCTAGTCACGTGGAGGGGCTGCATATGAAGAAGCAAGGCACGGTAGACGGGCTTGTCGTCATCAAGAAGTACGCCAACAGGCGACTGTATAATACCGAGACGTCATCGTACATCACGCTGGAGCATCT
>Ga0265798_10007764_pt1 | contig 13811 bp, 10 predicted proteins | sample P3T30metagenome_FD_192430 | JGI IMG/M metagenome (GOLD analysis project Ga0265798, IMG submission 192430) | Plant litter microbial communities from East Loma Ridge, Irvine, California - P3 T30 | ecosystem: Environmental > Terrestrial > Plant litter > Unclassified | place: USA: California...
CGCATTCGCCGGGCGCGGGCGACCCGCGCGCGCTGGCCTTCTTCCTGCGCGAAGTGAACCTGCGCGACGCCGCCAGCCTGGGCGCCTCCCGATAAACGGCTTCCACAAGCCCGCGGCCATGCGCTACCATTTAACCTTTTGCAACAATTTATCCAAGCCGACTCCATGAACCAGCCCGACCTGATCGCCGTCGTCATTCCCAGCTATAAGGTGACGCGCCATATCCTGGGCGTCATCGCCGGCATCGGTCCGGAAGTCGGCCGCATCTACGTGGTCGACGACAAATGCCCGGAACACTCCGGGGACTTCGTCAGCGCCAACTGCAGCGACCCGCGCGTGACCGTGCTGCGCCACGAGGAGAACCAGGGCGTGGGCGGCGCCGTCATGACCGGCTACCGCGCCGCCATCGCCGACGGCGCCGCCGTCCTCGTCAAGGTCGACGGCGACGGCCAGATGGATGCGCGCCTGATCCCGGCCTTCGTCGCGCCGATCCTGTCGGGCGAAGCCGACTACACCAAGGGCAACCGCTTCTTCAACCTCGAGCAGATCGGCTCGATGCCGCCGATGCGCTTGTTCGGCAACGCCATGCTGTCCCTCCTGACCAAGCTGTCGTCGGGCTACTGGGACCTGTTCGACCCGACCAACGGCTTCACCGCGATCCACGCCGACGCCGCGCGCTACCTGCCATTCGAAAAAATCAGCAAGCGCTACTTCTTCGAGACCGACATGCTGTTCCGCCTGAACACCCTGGGCGCGGTGGTGAGCGACGTGCCGATGGACGCCGTGTATGGCGACGAGGTGAGCAACCTCAAGATCTCGCGCATCGTCACCGAGTTCGCGGCCAAGCATGTGCGTAACTTCTTCAAGCGCCTGTTCTACAACTACTACCTGCGCAATATGTCGCTGGCCTCGATCGAACTGCCGCTGGGCGTGCTGCTGCTGGTGTTCGGCCTGGTGTTCGGCGTCTCGCACTGGATCCAGGCGGCGCACGAAAAGACCTCGACGCCGGCCGGCACCGTGATGCTGGCGGGCCTGCCGGTGATCATGGGCGTGCAGCTGATCCTGGCCTTCCTGGCCTACGACATCGCCTCCGTGCCGCGCCGCCCGCTGCACAAGAAAACCCTGTTCCGCAAGCCGTGATGGACAAGCTGCTCGCGCGCTCGCGCCACCTGGCGGTATTCCTGTTCGGCGGCGTGCTCTCGGCCGCGGTCGACATCGGCGTAATGCAGATGCTGCTGCACGCCGGCCTGCACTTCAGCGCGGCGACCACCGCCGGTTTCATGACCGGCCTGCTGGTGAACTACGCCTGGCACAGCCGCGTGACCTTCGACGCCGCGGCGACGCCGTCGAGCTTCGCGCGCTACCTGTGCGTGGTCGCCCTCAATTACACGCTGACGCTGGGCTGCGTGGCGCTGGCGCAGTCGCTGGCCGGGATGCCGCTGGCAGGCAAGATCCTGTCGCTGCCGCTGATCTCGGTGAACAGCTACCTGCTGGGCAAATTCTGGATCTTCAAACAACAAGGAAACCGATTCGATGACGACAGTCCCACGTAAGGAACCTTCGCCGGCCAAGCTGCTGGTCCTGGCCGTGTTTGCCGCCATCCTCGCCTACATGATGCTGCGGATCTGGGGCCGGCAGCCGCAGATCATGGCCGACGAGTGGTACTACAGCAAGCTGTCGCGCCTGCAGGACCTGAAGGAATCGATGCTGCCGTCCTACCTCTACCTGTGGCTGATGAGCAAGAGCAATGCCTGCGGCGCGCGCTTCTACGACTGCGTGCACGTGGCCAACGTGGTGTTCATGGGGGCCGCCGCGCCCTTCGTCTATGCGATGGCGCGCCGCTTCACCGGCAAGGGCATGGCGCTGGGCCTGGCCGTGGCCGCCACGCTGGCGCCGCTGAACCTGTACACCGCCTTCTTCATGCCGGAGACCGCCTATTTCTTCGGCTTCTGCGTGCTGAGCTGGGTGATGCTGACCCGTAACCACTGGCACTGGGTGCGCTGGAGCCTGGTGCTGGGCCTGGTCGTCGGCCTGCTCAGCCTGGTGAAGGTGCATGCGCTGTTCCTGCTGCCGCCGCTGGTGCTGACCATGCTGTACGTGCGCTGGGCGGCCGGTCCCGGCTGGCTGGCGCCGGGTCTGGGCTCGGTGGCGCTGACCCTGGCGACGGCCGCCACGCTCAAGTTCGGCATCGGTTTCCTGCTGGCCGGCGAAACCGGCCTGCAGCTGCTGGGCAGCTTCTACCAGGCCAACGCCGATTCGGCCAACCATCGCACGGTGTCCAGCCTCGTCGGACCGGCGCTGGTGAGCGCGGGCGGGCACCTGATGGTGCTGGCGGTGCTGGTCCCGCTGCCACTGGCATTCACGCTGCATGCGCTGCTGCGCCGCCATACGCGCGCGCACAGCGGCCCGGTCGAGCTGCTGCAACTGTGGACCCTGCTGGTGCTGGGCGCGACCGTCGGCGTGACCTTCCTGTTCACCGCCACCCTGGTCAACCCGGGCGCGGCCGCCGACGAGGGCCTGCGCCTGCACATGCGCTACTACAACTTTGTGATTCCGCTGCTGTGGCTGGTCGCGGCGGGGGCGCTGGAACGCCGCGAGGATGGAACGCGTCCGCTACTGCGCCGCCTCATCGCGGCCGTGGTCGCCGTGCTGATGCTGCTGGCCCTGGTCAAGCTGCCGGGCTACGCCTTCAATGCCATCGACGGTCCCGACATCTATATGTTCAAGCCGGACGGCTGGCGCGGCCGCGCGCTCATCGCCATTGGCCTGGCCAGCGTGCTGCTGTGGGCGCTCGGCCGCCGGCTGGCGCTGCGCCTGTTCGTGTTCGTGGCGCTGCCGCTGAACCTGCTGGCCGGCCTGGCGATGTCGCACAAGATCGCGCGCGACAACCACGAACCGACCGCGGCCGACCGCGCCGGCGCGCTGGTGCGCGCCAAGGTGCCGGCGGACGAACGCAAGTTCCTGACCGTGGCCGGTGCCGACGCCGTCGAGGTGATCCGCACCCAGTTCCAGGTCGACGACAAGGACAGCCAGCTGCTGCTGGTTCCGGAGAATGCGCCGATCGAGGAAGACCGCGTGCCGACCTACCAGAAATGGCTGCTGGTGATGCACCAGCACCCGCTGCCGGCGATGTACCAGCCGCTCGTCGCCACCGAGGACTTCTCGCTGTACCGCCTGGCCGTGCCCGAACGCAAGATCGGCAGCACCGTGTTCAACCAGCCCTTCGGCCCGGGCAGCATCGTGACCGGCGCCGAAGGCCTGTCGAACGTGGAGTCCTTCGGCCGCTGGTCGGACGGAAAACAGGTGGTGCTGCACCTGGACGCCCCGCTGCCGAAGAGGGCCAGGATCCGCATCCGCGCCTCGAGCTATGCCGACAACGCCGACCAGCGCTTCGTGCTGCGCGTCGGCGAGGCCAGCGCCGGCTTCCGGGTGCAGAATCATCCGATGGAAGAGCGGGTGCTTACCCTCGACACCGACGGCACCCAGGACCGCATCGTGATCGAGGTGCCACATCCGGTTTCGCCGCAGGAGCACGACGGTAGTACCGATACCCGCCTGCTCGGCATCGCTCTAGGCGAGATCACGGTATCGGAAGCCCTGCCCTGACCTGCGGCAAGCGCCGTGAGTGCGCTCACTAACGGTGACACCCGCGCGCGTGTCCTAGAATGGCATCGTCATTGTCGAGGCACACCGGAGAAACGCGCGATGGTCATGGGAAGTGGGAAGCAAGAGGGGCTGGACAAGGATCTCGAACAGCAGGGCGGCGGCCAGAGCGTCGGCGTGCCTGCCGACGGCGAGGTCGAGGGTAATGCCGTCTCGCCGATGGGCCGTGTCGGCCACACGCACTGGCAGGCCAGCTACATCGGCCGCGACGGTCTCGAAGACCGCGGCAATATCTTCTTTGCCGCCGTCGAGATGACGCGCATGCCGATGCTGATCACCGACCCGCGCCAGCCCGACGACCCGATCGTGTTCGTCAACGGCGCCTTCATCGACCTGACCGGCTATCGCCAGGAAGACCTGCTGGGCAAGAACTGCCGCCTGCTGCAGGGCGCGGACACCGACCGCGCCACAGTCGACGAGGTGCGCCGCGCCTTGAGCGAGCAGCGCGCGGTCGCGGTCGACATCCTGAACTACAAGGCCGACGGCACGCCGTTCTGGAACGCCCTGTTCATCGGCCCGATCTTCGACAAGGACGGCCAGCTGCTGTATTTCTTTGCGTCGCAGATGGATATCACCGAGCGCCGCCAGTCCCTGGAATCCTCCCTGCAGGCGCAGAAGATGGAAGCGATCGGCCAGCTCACGGCGGGCATGGCGCACGATTTCAATAACCTGCTGCAGGTCATCAACGGCAACCTCGAAGTGGCGCTGCTCAGCCTGGGCAGCCCGGACGCCGCGCGCGACGCCCTCGATCGCGCCCAGCGCGCCGCCATGCGCGCCGGCAAACTCACCCAGCAACTGCTGACCTTCGCACGCAAGCAGCGCCTGGAACCGAAGCACCTGAACATCAATAAACTGGTGATCGATTTTTCCGAGATGCTGGTGCGCACGCTGGGCGACCAGGTCGACCTGCGCCTCGACCTGCGCCCCGGCCTGCCGGCCTGCCACCTCGATCCGACCCATCTCGAGATGGCCCTGCTGAATGTCCTGATCAATGCGCGCGACGCCATGCCGGACGGCGGCGAAGTCTCGGTCGCCACCTCGATCGTGCGCTGCGAGGAGCGGCTCAAGGCCCACAAGCTGCCGCCGGGCACCTATGTCCAGCTGTGCGTGATCGACAAGGGCAGCGGCATGCCGCCCCAGGTGCTGCAGCGCGCCACCGAACCCTTCTTCACCACCAAGGGCCCGGGCACCGGCCTGGGGCTGGCGATGGTGCACGGATTCGTCCAGCAGTCGCACGGCGTCCTCGACATCGACAGCGCACCGGGCGAAGGCACGACGGTCCACATGTTCTTCCCGGTGGCCGACAGCGGCATCGACGCGGCCAGGCAGGGCGGCGCCCAGCCACAGGACGGCGCGGCGGACGAAAACGGCGCCGCCGCCGCCCGGCCCTGCGTGCTGGTGGTCGAGGACAACGACGACGTGCGCGAACTGGCCGAGAGCGTGCTCTCGATGTCCGGCTACGCCGTGCTGTCCGCGCCCAGCGGCGAACAGGCCCTGCAAGTACTGCGCGACGGCGCGCACGTCGACCTGCTGTTCACCGACGTGATCATGCCGGGCGGGATGAACGGCCTGGAACTGGTGGAAAAGGTGAAGGCGACCCACCCGCGTCTGCCGGTGCTGGTGACCACGGGCTATATGGACGAGTTGCCGGGACGCGGACGCGGCGAGGGATTGAACGTGCTGGCCAAGCCGTACAAGCACGAGGACCTGCTGGAACGGGTAAAAGCGGCGCTGGGCAAGGAGAAATAGGCGCGGATCTTGGGCCGCCGACTGCGTAGCGCGAACCCTGCAAGCAAAAAGGCCTGTCTTGCGACAGGCCTTTTGTTTACGCTTGCTGCTTCGGCAATCCACCCAGCAGCGCCGCCAGCTTGGGCTTCGGCTTGGACGGCGCGGCAGGCGCCGTCTCCAGCTCGCGGCGCGGCGCACTGGCCGGCTCGTAGGGCTTGAGGAACCACGGATCGACCTTCTCGCGGCGCTGGCCCGAGGGACCGCTGCGCGGACCGCGTTCATAACGTTCGCCGCGCTCGCTGCGTTCGGCACGCGGCGCCGCTACCGGCGCATCGCTGTCGCGGCGGCCGCGGCGATCGGCCGGGCGTTCCTCGCGCGGGGCGCGGCCGGGCGAGTAGCCGGTCAGCTCGCCGCGCGTGATGGTCTGCTTGATCAGCTTCTCGATGTCGACCAGCAGGCGCTCGTCCTTGTCCGAGAAGACCGACAGCGCATCGCCGGTGGCGCCGGCGCGGCCGGTACGGCCGATGCGGTGCACATAGTCTTCGGCGTTGTACGGCAGGTCGTAGTTGATCACGCACGGCAGGTCGGTGATGTCGAGGCCGCGCGCGGCGACGTCGGTCGCCACCAGCACGTCGATCTGGCCGTTTTTAAAGGCGTCGAGTGCGGCGATGCGCTCCTGCTGGGTCTTGTCGCCGTGGATCGCGGTGGCCTTGATGCCGGCCTTTTCCAGGTAGGTGGACAGGCGCGAGGCGCCGATCTTGGTGTTCGAGAACACCAGTACCTGCTTCAGGTCGCGCGAACGGATCAGGTGCAACACCACGTCGCGCTTCTGTTCCTCGTCGACCTTGTACAGCACCTGGGTGATCGCGTTGTTGGTGGCATTGCTGCGCGCGACTTCGATCGTCAGCGGATCGGTCAGGAAGCTCGATGCCAGCTTCTTGATCTCGGGCGAGAAGGTCGCCGAGAACATCAGGTTCTGGCGCTTTTTCGGCAGCAGGTTGATGATGCGCTGCAGGTCGGGCAGGAAGCCCATGTCGAGCATGCGGTCGGCTTCGTCCATGACCAGCATCTGCACCTGGCCCAGGCTGATGTTCTTCTGCTCGACGTGGTCGAGCAGGCGGCCCGGGGTGGCGATGACGATCTCGACGCCGCGGCGCAGGATCTCGGTTTGCGGCTTCATGTCCATGCCGCCGAACACGACGGTCGAACGCAGCGGAGTGTGCTGGGCGTAGGCCTTGACGTTCTCGGCGACCTGGATCGCCAGTTCGCGGGTCGGGGTCAGGACCAGCGCGCGCACGGCATGGCGTGCCGGCGACATGCTGGAGTTCGCATGTGGCAGCAGCAGCTGGATGATCGGCAGCGAGAAGCTGGCGGTCTTGCCGGTGCCGGTCTGGGCGGCGCCCATGACGTCGCGGCCCTGCAGGACAATGGGAATGGCCTGGGCCTGGATCGGGGTCGGATGGACATAGCCCTGATCCGACAGCGCGCGTTCGATCTCGGGCGCCAGGCCGAAATCGGCAAAGCGCACGGTCGGCGCGTCGCCAGTTTCTTGATTAGTCGGTGTTTCAGACATGTTTTCTTTCGGGCATTAAGCGTACTGCGCCGCTGCCACGAGCGGAACGCGGTTTAGAGGATTCCTTTGCGTTCTACGGCCGGGCTGCGGCGGTACATGGCCAACGCGGAAAAACCGGGATATCGGGACGCGCCTTGCGGCACATGGCTCGCGGCGGCAAGGGCCGCACGGACGTAGAGATACTGAATCGCACTCAAGGTTACCTCAAAACCACTCCTCTGTGTACGAAATCCTCCATTTCCACCCCAACTCCGCTGATTTTTTGACAACCGGGCCTTTACATGGCTTTACCCGGCTTTACATGGCGCTGCCCTCGCGAGGCCGCCTACGCAGCCGATAATTATTAGGTGAATCAACGATTACGGACACATCATGGAACGGGAACGAGATCGCCAAGGACGATGACGAAGAAACGCCCGAGCTAGCCCAGGCGCGGGAATTGTTGAAGGCGTATGCGCAGGATGGCGGGACAGCGGCGGCGGCCGGGATCAGCGTCGAGGCGTAATAGGCGCCGCCTGGCGCGAAAAACCGTCGATCAGGACGTGATCAACCCGTGCTCATCCAGCACATCGTGCAAGAGCTCCAGCCGGATCATCGGATTATCCAGCATCAGCATGTGCTGCTTCTGCTGGTTCGGCAGCGGCAGCAGTTCGCACCAGCGGTTGGCGACCCAGCCGCAATCGTCAAGGCGGAACGGCGGCTGTACCGGCCAGCGGCTTTCCGGCACGTCTTGCAGTGAGGCCAGCACGCGGTCGAGGGCGTCGGCGGCGCCCTTCAGGTCGGACGGGATGCGCACCGCGTGGTCGTCCTCGACCAGCTTGACTTCCGCCATCCACAGGCCGTTCTCGTGGCGCTCGCTGTCCATGACGTCGAAGCGCGAGCTGCCGCGGCAGATCACCTGCAGCAGGCCCGGCGTGGAGGCGGTGGTGTCCGCCACCTGGGCCAGCGTGCCCGATCCGGTGAAGCGTTCCGCGACCTGGGAGCTGTGTACTTCCTGGCCATGGGTCAGCAGCACCACGCCGAATGGCTCGTCTTCCGTCAGGCAACGGCTGATCATGTCGAGGTAGCGCACCTCGAAGATCTGCAGCGGCAGCACACCGTCCGGAAACAGGACCGTACTGAGCGGGAACAGTGGTATGGAAATCGTGGCCATGTACCCATCATGACAGATTCGCCGCACGCAGAGGTGCACGATTGCGTCGTCCATCGGGGCATGCGGACGCGGCCCGGATCAGTCCTCGGGCCGCACCAGAGGCAGCTCGCGGACGGCGTCGCCGAGCGCGCGCAGGCGCCAGGCCACGCGGTCCCAGCCGGGATCCGGATACGCCGACACCGTCACCCGCACCGCATCGCCGAGGGCGGCGTCGCAGGCGAAGCCGAACTCGCCGGCCTGCTCGAAGGGCAGGCGGAATTCGCGTCCCGGCTGCACCAGCACCTGGCCGAACACATGCGCGGACAAGTCGCGGTTGCGCAGCAGCAGCACGTCGCGCACGCCCAGCGTCAGGTGGATGGTCGACGGTACCTGGCCGCCGCTACCGCGGTTCTCGAGGATCGCCGCACCGCGCGGAAAATCGACGATGCGTTCGCGGCTCGGCTGGCGCAGCGGCCACAGCGCAGCCCATAGCAGCACGGCCAGCAGGAACAGGCCCAGGCTCCAGCGCACGCGGCGCAACAGGCTCATGGCGCCTCCCTGGCGGCCGGGAAAGCGTGGAAAGGTGGGAATCGGGACGGGTTCATGAGATTAAAAGAAGGGTTCGGTATTGTAGCCGCGGCGGCGCGGCGCACGCGTGCCGGACGCCTGCCGTGCGCCCGAACGCGAGCCGGACCGGTATGCTGTGCGAGACGGCGCGCCCATTCCACCCCCTTTGACGGCAAAGCCCCCGATACCGCTTTTGCCGCAAACAGCCCATGCCCGCTCTCCACCCCACTTCCTCGCCTGCTTCCGCCACACCCCCGCCGGCCCGCTGGCGCAATTCCGCCGCCCTGCCCCTGCTGCTGGCCGCGCTGGTGTTCCTGGCCGCGCTGGTGGCGACCTTCGCCTTCGCCACCAGCGTCGAGCGCACCGCGCGCGCCGAGCTGCAGGCCACCTTCAACTACCGCGTGCGCGACCTCTCGGCCGCGATCGCCCAGCGCATGGCGGTGTACGAGGAAGTCCTGCACGCCACCCGCGGCTACCTGCGCGGCTCGACCGCCGTCACCCGCGCCGAATTCGCCGAGTACCACGCCATGCTGCGCCTTGACCAGCGCTTCCCCGGCATGGAGGCGCTCGGCATCGCCACCATCCTGCCGCCCGCGCGCATCGACGCCCATGTCGCCGCGGTGCGCGCCGAAGGCTATCCCGATTACGCGCTGCGTCCCGGCGCCGCGGGCGCCGGCGTCACCTCGATCACCCACATCCAGCCGCTCACGGAACGCAACCGGCGCGCCTTCGGCTACGACATGTTCAGCGAACCGGAACGCCGCGCCGCGATGGAAACCGCGCGCGACGCCGACCGCGCCGCCGCCACCGGCAAGCTCAAGCTGGTGCAGGAAGGTCCCGGCGCAGAGCCGCAGTCGGGCTTCCTGATGTACCTGCCGGTGTACCGCGCCGGCCAGCCCCACGCCACCGTCGCCGAGCGGCGCGCGACCATCCTCGGCTGGGTGTATGCGCCCTTCCGCATGGACGACCTGATGCGCGGCGTCGGCGGCGAGCATGCCGGCGACCTCCGGGTGCAGATCTTCGACGGGCTGGCCACCACCGACGCCACCCTGCTCTACGCCTCGTCCGGCGCGCCGCCGGCCGGGCGCGAAGCGCTGTTCGCCAGCCAGTCGACGATCGACATGGCCGGCCGGCCATGGACCCTGCGCGTGCATTCGGCGCCCGGCTTCGAACATGGCGCCGACAGCCGCGCGCCGCTGGCGATCGCGGCGACCGGCATCGGCTTGGGCCTGCTGCTGGCGCTGGTGGTCTGGCTGCTGGCGACCGAACGGCGCCGCGCGCTGCAACTGGCCGGCCGCATGACGCTCGAGCTGCGCGAGTCGCACGACCGCGTCGACGCCGAACGGCGGCGCATCCGCCTGATCCTGCAGAACGCCTACGACGCCTTCATCGGCATTGCCCCCGACGGCCGCATCACCGACTGGAACACCCAGGCCTGCAAGCTGTTCGGCTGGCACGAGTACGAGGCGCTCGGGCGCGATGCGATCGAGCTGCTGGTGCTGCCCGAGCAGCGCGGCGAGCAGGAGGCCTGCCTGGCCCTGTTCGTGCGCAGCGGCGAATGCGCGCAGTTCAGCGGACCGACCGAGATCGAGGCCTTGACCCGCGACGGCGCCCGGATTCCGGTGGAGATCGCGATCACGCCGCTGCCCACCGAACAAGGCTACGGCATCACCGCCTTCGTGCGCGACATCCGTCCGCGCCGCGAAAGCGCGGAGCGCGAACGCCGGCGCCAGCAGCGCCTGGACGAGGCGCGCACGGCCCTGGCGCGCTCGCAGAAACTGGAAGCGGTGGGCAAGCTGACCGGCGGCGTGGCACACGACTTCAACAACATCCTGCACATTATCAGCGCCAACACCCAGCTGATGCTGCGCGCCGACGACAGCAACCGCAAGCGCCTGCTCGGCATCATGGACGCGGTTGAACGCGGCAAGAAGCTGGCGGCCCAGCTGCTCGCCTTTGCCCGGCGCCAGCCGCTGCACCCGAGCGTGGTCAACCTGGCCCAGCTCATCGAACGCATGGACAGCCTGCTGCACCGCGCCGTCGGCGACAATATCGCGATCCGCTTCCACATCCCGCCCGGCCTGTGGAATACCCTGGTCGACCCGAACCAGCTCGAGAACGTGCTGCTCAACCTGGTGATCAACGCGCGCGACGCGATGGATGGCCAGGGCGACGTCGCGATCACGCTCGGCAACGCCGACGTGACCCCGGACAGCGAGCCGGCCGACACCGGCATCCGCCCCGGCGACTACGTGACCGTGGCCGTCAGCGACACCGGCAGCGGCATGCCGCTCGACGTGATGGAGCGCGCCTTCGAGCCTTTCTTCACGACCAAGCCCGAAGGCAAGGGCACCGGCCTGGGCCTGTCGATGGCGCACGGCTTCGTCAAGCAGAGCGGTGGCCACATCCGCCTGGCCAGTAAGCTGGGCAGCGGCACCACGGTCACCATCTACCTGCCGCGCGCGCTGCAGGACATGCCCGACCCGGCCTTCACCCCCGTGCCGCATTGACGCGTGCGCCGGGCAGATTATCAACGGCGACAAAGGAGACCGAACTTGGCCAGCACCGACCGCCCTCTCCACCATGCCGACGCGCGCCGGGCCCTGCCCCGGGCGCGCGGCTTCGACAACACCCTGGCCCTGCTGTCGGAAGGTTACTGCTTCATGACGCGCCGCTACGCCGCCCTCGGCAGCGACGCCTTCACGACCCGCCTGATGCTGCGCCGCGCGCTGTGCGTGCGCGGCGAAGATGCGGCGCGCATGTTCTACCAGCCCGGCCGCTTCACGCGGCGCGGCGCGCTGCCGCCCACGGCGCTGACCCTGCTGCAGGACTTCGGCAGCGTTGCCACCCTCGACGGCGACATGCACCACCGGCGCAAGGAAATGATGATGGGCCTGTTCGGCCCACTGGAACGGCAGCGCCTCGCCACCCTGGTCGAAGCGCAGTGGCGCAAGCGCTTCGCGCAATGGGAAGCCGGCCCGCAGGCGCGCGTATCGGTGCACGAGGAAGCCCAGCATGTACTGTGCCGCGCCGCCTGCGAATGGGCCGGCATCCCGCCGCTGCCCGAGGACGACGCCAACCGGCGCACGCGGGAATTCGCGGCGATGATCGACTGCGCCGGCTCGGCCGGCCCGCGCAACTGGCGCGCGCAGATGCTGCGCAAGCGCACCGAAGCCTGGGCCCGGGCGCTCATCGACGCGGTGCGCGCCGGCCGCTTCCAGCCGCGCGCCGACAGCCCGCTGTGCGTCATCGCGCGCCACCGCGACGCCGACGGCACGCAGATGAACCGCAAGCACGCGGGCGTGGAGCTTCTGAACCTGCTGCGCCCGGCGGTCGCGGTGGCGCGCTTCATCGCCTTCGGCGTGCTGGCGCTGCACGAACACCCGCAGGCGCGCGCCCGCATCGCCGCCGGCGACGACGCCTACGCGGCCATGTTCGCGCAAGAGGTGCGGCGCTATTACCCCTTCTTTCCGGCCGTGGGCGGCCGCGCGCTGCACGACTTCGACTGGAACGGCATGCGCATCAAGAAAGGAAGCTGGGTGCTGATGGATTTATACGGTACCAACCACGATCCGGCGATCTGGGGCGATCCCGGCGTGTTCCGGCCGGAGCGCTTCGACAAGCGCGAAAGCAGCGGCTACGACCTGGTGGCGCAGGGCGGCGGCGATTTCCATGCGAACCACCGCTGTCCGGGGGAGTTTTCGACGGTGGACATCGTGATCTCGGCGCTGAAGCTGTTCGCGGGCGCGATCGCTTACACGGTGCCGCCGCAGGACACGTCGGTCAGCCTGCGCAGGATGCCGACGCTGCCGGCGAGCGGGATGGTGATCGAGCGGGTGAAGGTGTACCCGGTAGAGCGGGCCTGAATGCAAGATGGGCACGCCGTGCCCATTGTCGATGCAGCCGCATGCTTGCGCGACGCGGCTTTTTTGTCGATCAGCCCTGGCGCACCAGGTGACCGTTCTGCACACGCACGCGGTCGCCGTTGCGGTAGCGCGACTGGCCCTTCTCGGTGACGGTGCGGTACCCGCCACGCGCCATCCTGACGCGCACATCGGTATAGATCTCGGCCTTCACATTGCGCTCGATCTTGTTGCCGCCGTAGGCGCCGCCGACCGCACCGGCCACGGTTGCCAGCGTGCGGCCACTGCCGCTGCCGATCTGGTTGCCCAGCAGCCCGCCGACCACGGCGCCACCGACCGCGCCGACACCGCTGCCGCGCTGCGCTTCGCGCTTGTAGGTATTGGTCGAGACCACGGTGCCGCAATTCTGGCATTGCGCCGAAGCGCGCGGATGATGATCTTGCGGCGCAGCCTGGCTGGCCAGCGGCATGGCGCCGGCCAGGGCGAAGGCGGCGGCAAGAGCGATACGTTTGCTGAACTGTTTCATGGTATTTCCCCTATATCATTGTGAGTTGCCTGACTACAGGGTAAGCCGCGCACAGTTCGCTGCAAAGAGCAAAAAGGTTTCAATTGCAAGCGCTTGTAACACAAGCGTACCCATTATGCGTTTTTAGCCGATTCGACCGTGTTCCCAGCCGACCGGATACGCATCCTGCATGGCCGGCGGTTTGAAGGCCTGGAAAACCAGCTGCTGCTCGAACAACAGCGCCGCATAGGCAATCAGCTCCATTCCCTCTTCCCACACGAGGGCATGGCTTGGCGCAGGCGTAAGACCGCAGGCAAAGTGGCCCTCGGCGCAGGCCGAAAAATACGTTGAGGCCACTGCCAGGAATAGCGGAAAAACGGTGTGGACCCCGTTTTTTACCATCCGGAACAGCAAGCCATGCAAGCGATGGCGCCACATGGTCAGGCCCGACCATATCAACAGCGCGATGATCGCCGGCGCCACGGCCGGCTTGTACCATGGCTCCTGGAGCGGCTGCCCGGTTTCGACGGCATCGGCCTGCAGCAGCACCGCACCCCAGCTCAATTCTCGCGCGGCCAGGACGAACCACACCGGCGCCACGGCCAGCCCGAGCGCGCCCAGCGGCAGGCCGGAGTGATGGCGCCAGACGACGATGGCAGCCGCGCAGCCATACAGCAGCATGAGGACCTGCGCATTCTCGATGACGGCATTTTCCATGCCCCAGGCCTGGGGCAGCAGCGCCGCGACCGGATAGAAAAGCAGCATGACGGCCACGAATAG
>Ga0265798_10007769_pt1 | contig 13807 bp, 19 predicted proteins | sample P3T30metagenome_FD_192430 | JGI IMG/M metagenome (GOLD analysis project Ga0265798, IMG submission 192430) | Plant litter microbial communities from East Loma Ridge, Irvine, California - P3 T30 | ecosystem: Environmental > Terrestrial > Plant litter > Unclassified | place: USA: California...
GAGTAGGGGGAGCGTTGAGCGTAGGGTTCGAGGATAAGGTAGAAGGATAGGTCGAACTGGTAGAGATGAAGCTGTTTCTGGGATTATACATTATGTAGTGAGTGAAAGTAGAATGATGAGTTAAGGTAGTAGATGGGTTTCAAGGGAACATGGGTGTTGTAGAACATCAATCAACTTGATATGGTCCGTCTGAGCTTCAATCCCTTTGGAGGGTATGTATACATACCTTACTGTCTGTGGATATGTGAACGAGGATGATAACGTTGTACTCAGCTGAAGATTCCTTGTATGCATTCGTGTGCTGTCCGTACTGGAATGCTTGATAGGCGAGATCCGTCTTCTGGGGTCCTTTGAGTCTGTTGTGTGTCATGGAGACGCATTCTCAGTCAGGTACCTCCACTCTTTCAGAGTTCATAGCTGCCCGAAAGGATTGTCGCGAACCTGTGCGCTGTTGCGCATGATTGACTGGTCAAAGATACATTGGAGAAATCGAGATTGCTCTATACATAGTTGACCGGTTTACATCTGGTTCCGCCGCCTCCATGATGATGCCCCGTCGCGCAGCCTATACGAACTCTCTCTCACATCCTTTCTTCATCCCTAATACAGTTCAAGTACAAAGGACGCAGCGTGTTGACACTCTTGTGACCTTTCCCATGTTTGACTCGAGAAAGGAGAGTCATTGATCCGTTCACTGTCACCTTTCATGCTGACTTTGGACTAGTGGCGAGTAAAACCTCTTCATCCGACCGAGCTCGGGGGGTCTTCCTGTCCTACTTATCACGTTGAACTTACTCTAGCTGTCCTACAGCTCCTATAACACAAACAGCCATTACCATGGCCCAGCAACCACCATGGGCTGCTTACACGGCGTTCGTCCAAAGACCCGAAAAACCCTTCGCTCCCAAACCACCGTCTGTCTTCTGGCCATCATCACAACAAAACCAGCCACGAGAGGCGTCTATCACTCCGATGTATGAGTGCGATCCGCACGCTGAAGGTCGACCGGACAGCTTGGATGGCTTGGTCGAAGACCTCTCGAATAAATTCACCACTCTCGAGACTGTACGTGGCATCGCCCAATCCCCACCAACATCTATAGTAGGCCCCTTTGAGGGCTCGAGACGATCAGCAATCCGCGAGGAAGACGACAGAGAAGCATCAGACGAGAGTATGAGTATCTCATGTACTGCTCGAATGCAATCGGTGTACGATTCTAGAATGGCGGACGATCATGGAGACGGGGACAGAATATGCTCAATGGCGGACGTATCGACCGCGGAAGAGCATTGTGGTGGTGACCTTTGGGTAGCCAAGGAGTGGGGGTTGCAAAGTCATGATCATGCATACTCTGCTATGAGTATGGGAGATTGACTCGGATGATGAGAACATATATAATTTGTAGAAAGATAGCCAGGGGAAATTGGGATTGCCACAAAAGGAAGGCGTGAATCGCGACCGAGATGAATGCATTGCTGTAACTTACCATATCATTTATCTCTCCCTTTAATCATATACATCGAGCATCCAACGTAGCCTCATCTTGAATCAAGATGTCAGGCCAACAATCCCCCCAACAACCCGATTTCTCATCGTCTACGAACCCACTCAAGAAGTTCAAACTCGTCTTCCTGGGAGAACAGAGCGTCGGCAAGACGTCTTTAATCACGCGTTTCGTATGTCTCCATCATCGTGTAGCGCTGATGATAGATGTATGATACTTTCGATAACACGTATCAAGCTACGATAGGTACATATCTCGCCAATGAGAAGGGGAGGTGCTGATTGTAGGTATCGATTTCTTGTCAAAGACTATGTATCTGGAAGATAGGACTGTGCGGCTACAACTTTGGGATACAGGTACGTTTCTCTGCGTGATATGGAACAGAGCTGACATCTAGCTGGGTGAGTGTTACGAAGCTCTGTTATGAATGTACTGACTGACGTGTGCAGGCAGGTAAGCTTCTCGTTATACTTCTGTTACCGGCAACCTGACATGGTAGGAACGATTCCGCTCACTCATCCCCTCATATATCCGAGACTCATCAGTCGCAGTGATCGTCTATGATATCACTAGTATGTCCTCCTTCATCCATGACGAGCACAGCTGATGGTAGACCGGGTATCATTCAACAATACAACCAAATGGGTAGACGATGTCCGTAATGAGCGTGGGCAAGATGTTATCATCGTTCTAGTGGGAAACAAGACGGATTTGAATGATAAACGGTACGTTCCCCTTGCTATCGTCTCGAGTGGGCACTCATAAAACAGTCAAGTTACACCAGAAGATCTAGATAAGAGGGCAAAGGAATTAGGGGTGATGTCAATCGAGACCTCCGCAAAAGCCGGTCATAATGTTAAAGCGTTATTCAAGAAGATCGCAATGGCTTTACCGGGTGGTGCAGAGGCGAAGGAGGCTACTGCTAATCAGAGCGCGTATCTACGGAAATGTGGTGATGGAGCTGACCTGATAGAGATTGACGTTAGTACGCCGGGAGAGGAACCAACTCAGGCTTCTGGATGTTCTTGTTGATTGGGGTTTGGATATTGTTTGTATTCTGCTATGTAACGACGTTGCACGACCTGCGGCCAGAAGGTTCACATGACCGACGATCAATGATCATTGCATACTCAGCTGACTGCAACAGGACCGGACGGTATTGAACAGATTGGTAAGACAATGTATTCATAACTATATTTCGTAATTACAATCTATGCGGCAAAAGGCAAATCTACTCGAACTAATTCCAACCTTCTATCCTATTTTTCTATGCTACAATTAACGATTCTATTTCTACTGGTGAATTCGCCCTGCCAATCTACCCCATTTGGAGACTCTCTGAACCGATACAGCCCTCTCTAAACCCTTGGGAACGGTCAACCCAGGGTTGACCTGCAGCCACTCGCTCTTCTCCGCGACAGGGGTTTGAACTGCTGATCTCGTTCCTGTCATGGATAATGTAGGAGATGGGGATTCGTCCAATGACAAGACTGAGAAGTCGAGGGATGGTACCGAACTGTAATCGGACTCGACTCCCGAGCCACTGGAAGAGGTCGATCCCCGATGCTGATCTAGAGTAAAATCGCTCGACATTGGGCTAGTCATCTCGGTGTTGATACCAAGCCCTTTGGGGGTGGTTGATTCAATGAGGGGTGATCCGACATTTGGTCGAGAATGGAGTCGTCGGCTGCCAAAGGACGGGGCAACAGCTTGAACGGGGGCGGTGGAAGGTCTTGTTCGGCCTCGAGAAGCGACTTTAGGTGTTGCTCCTAAAACAGGTGATTGACGGGTGGAAGAGGGTTTGGCCATTGGTGGTGATTTGAGAGTGAATGTAACACTTGTAGCGGGTGACCATTGGGCGGAGAAGGTCATTGGGTACTTGAATGCTGGAGCTGCTTCGGCTTCGGTCGGGATGTTTCGTTTAAGAAGTGAAGGGATTGATGAGGGGATGTAGGCTGAGATGGTTATGATTCGGAGGTTGGATGTGAAAGAGGGGAAGTAGTGGGTGATTGGGAGGGAGGCGTCGGTCATTCCAGATGGGACAGGGGCGCAGGGTGGATATCTGATTATCAGCCCAGGTCTTGCAAAGAGAGTGGGTAGACTTACGGCCAAGGCATTTGACCATTCTTCAAACCACCTCTCTCTTCTATGACGATCATTTCGTCTTCAGACATTTCTACTCGCCATAGAACCAAGCTATCGCTCTCCTCGACCGACCGCGAGTCGGCAGCGAGAATAGCTGATTTCAGTTCACCAACAGAGGTACCAGGTAAAACATCGACGACGGTGGGAAGTGATCTGGCGACGGTTCCGCCGGGAGTGGTAGGTCGGTTAGCCCTTGACATGACTCCGGGCTGAGCGATGTGGATGGCGAAGGTAAGAGGAATAGAAGCTACTCGTCAGTGTGATTCAATCGCAAGGAGGATAGGAACTCACAGGAAGGGCCGTCAGCTCGTCTGACTAGGAGGGTGATAACATCCGAAAGAATTGGCTCGGGGAACCAATCTTTCATCCGTAAATCCGTTTTCTTTTCCGACAACTGCCAGCCAGCGGGGCCTAGACTGGGTGCAAGCTGGTCGGGATCATCGATGTTGAATGATGGGAAAGCAGCAACGAGGTCGACGGGCATTTTGTATGTCTCTGTATATGTCCTCGCTTGTTCAGCAGCCAATTTGGGAATGTTGACCTGTTCATCAGCTATGATCTTGCACGACAAGGGTGACTCACCTTGAAGAGGGACACTGAGACATTGCCTATCTGATGAGATAGGGCTTGACGTAGAGCCGAGGTATCGGCGTCTTTGGCGATCTGAACAGTGAAGCATTGTACAGCCCTGCCGTTGGTCCAGCCATCTAAGACTACTGAAAGAGTGATGGGAAGTTCGACTGGTTCGGGAATGGAGGTAGGAGTGGGTAGTGCGGCGGGAAGCTGAGCTGAGGACTGTTGAGTGGGGGAGGGGGAACCGATAGAAGAGGTCTTCTTCTTCCTGCTAAAGAAACCCATGGCCACTGACTTCAGTGTCGGTCTCGAATAGTGCTGGGTGCTCGGTATAGGTTGAGGTGGTCGAGGTCGGGTGATGAACTATATGAAAGATGTGTAATAGATGGGAACAAGTGATCGTCAAATGATGTATTATATGAAACAAACCGGGAGATAGATTTCGGAGCGGTGATTAGTACTGACCGTCCTGAGCAATTGAGCCGGGCAGCGTCGGTCTTAATATGGGTCGGCCGCCTTTCTAGTGACCAATCGAGGCGCCAAGTGATCGTCGAGGGTCGTCCGGGATACGTGTCACGGCGCAAAAGCCAAAACGCCAAACGATAGTGGAACTTGTAAATTGAGTGTGAAGGACTGGGCCGGACAATGACAAATGATTTTATTAAAGAAGGCTGGAATGGCTTTGTTATTACATACAATTGCAAAGTGTCACCCGTCACGGACAACGGATGTTCCGTATTCCGGCATATACACAGGCAATCGAAGCAAAGTTACGTACGTACATGCGTTTGTGAGTAATCGGCCAAGTCCAGGTGAAGCGCTAGAACACTAGTCTCGCACTAGAGTGAGCTGTGTATGCTTATCCCTGGGCAGAGAGCGTGATGAAGGAAGCCAATAATCAAATTGATCGGCTCGGTGAATGACATGATCAATCCAAAAGACCACAGAACCGAGAGAACAAGGCTCAGGTTCAGGCCAAGGAACAAAACGGCCCGCATGTCACTTCTATCAGGTTCACCTAGACACGAATCGCGCTTGTTGCCCCGGAGCCGGACGCCACCGGGACGAGTGATGTAGTCCTTCCTCTGGCTTTGCGCAAGTCGCGTGTGGATGGCTGAGACAATCTAACATGAAATCCAGGGAAAGCTGGTCCTCAAAGCCGGGATTTCCAGGGGCAGGGACCGTGATTGGAATCACGGCATATGACCCGGGAGCGGTGATGTGACTAACGATTCGGGAAATCCGGAAAGTTTAATTTCCCTGTGGCGGATGCTGATCTTGACCCATAATTCGTTTCTAGGCTTGAACCGTCACATTTGAAACCAGAGTAACGCATGGACCAAAGGATCCGCGGCTAGTAGACTTTAGAATGTCGATCAATCGTGCTCATTATCGGCTGGCTGGAACAAGGGGGGCCATATGGAAGGAAGAGATCTTCATTAAAGCTGTCTCAGGCGCCAAATTGACTGAATCCAGTCAGCCTCAGCGAGTAGTCTTTAGTTATAACCACATGACTCACACCGACATGCTCAAGCTCAAAGGCGTCGATTATGCCGAACAGAGACACGCTGATTGGCGTCGTAGTACTACGTGTGAAACTCCAGCCATGGAATCGCGGCGCAAAGGGCGTTCGGTCTTGATGACATGATAGTCCAAGCCCAATGGCTTGTGGAATTGGCGCATGTGGGAATCTTTCTCATGTCGATCATTCGGGGTGCCGGCATACTGATACAGTCTCACCACCACCGTCATGCATCTGTCTGTCGTGTGTTCACATGTGCTGACAACGGCCGCCGAAACAGATCCTGGGTATGCTCCAGCCGGAACACATGTTAGGTCGACGAGTGGCCAGTATGAGGAAGCCCGCCGAGACGATTCTGACACAGAACTATGCGAGAGAGAGGATCTATCTCTACGTTAGTGTAATCTGACGTACAACTTGGGCAGTCGCAGCAGATCTGTGTGGCGAAAGAAGAAGACTGATGTTTTTGTAGGAAACCTACTCCAGCTGGGGCTGAATTTCGCCTCGATATTGGTTTATTCTGTCCTCCGCTGAATGTGCAACACTAACGGGCGGAATGTGATAATGATACATCACAAAATATAGCACAACAAAATACCGGTAAATCATTATTCGTAAAGTCATCAATGCCAATGAAATATCTGCTATCCGACGGTTCCCCTCTGCCTAGGTCGATGTTTCAGATTCTGATCCCTAACTCTCAAAATAGCTGGTGCACCAACTTCCACTCCTTCGCCATCCTCCTCGATGTCATGTTTGACCTTTTTCGCTTGCGGTGTTTCTTCATCTTCCTCTTCTTGATAATGGAGATTGGGTTCTGTGAAATGTCTCGAGGTGGAAATCGGATTGAGGAGGGTACGTTGTTGCCAATGTTCATGTTCTGGGCATACTGTCTGTCAGCCTACATCTTTGGCGGCGAGACATACATTTATCAGTTGCGGTGGGTATACCTTGTCCAAATTGCATTTCCTGACAATCCTTGTAGAACCACGCTTGATCTACTTTATCAGCCACGTCCAGATGGAAGAGAAGAAGAAATTACGTTTCCCATCAGCAACAGAATGTAAATGTCCACATTTCCCATCAACACCCGACAAGATCTCTTGTTCCCTATCTTCTCCGTCTGAATCCATACCTCGACCTTGGAAGAATAGATGATTCAACGCATCTTTTGCCGAGACCCGTTTTGTCGCATCCAGCTTGAGCAATTTGGAACACAACTCAAGAGCATCGTCCATTGCTTCGATATGCGCTCTTGCATCCTCCCGTGATGGATTGGCGAGTGGGGGAGTGTAGAGATGTGGATTGAGCCTCAATACCAGGTCGGTCAGGTTTGGTGGAGATTGATCGACCGTTGGAACGTTTGTCATTATGGTACGGTCTGACATTAGTCTGGCTCAACGAGGGTGGGATGGACCTACTGTGTAGCATGGCACATTTCTCCATGGCATTCCGACCAAAGATAGCGGTAATCTCCATTAACGCTTCGATATCATCGCTCGAGTTGAAGACAGGGAATTTGTGGGTTAAGAGCGAAAGCAACATGATCCCAGCAGACCAGACGTCCACAGCTACAATCAGCCCCAATGACCTATACGTAGGAGTACTCACCAGTGGTCTGATCCGGACATTTCAGTAGGACTTCAGGAGCTCGGAACCCCCTTGTTCCCGCTCGATTGGTCTTGATAGCAGATCGCTTATCGTCCTGAGGGAAACCTATCCGACCTTCTCCTAGTCTACTTCGCTTACGGGCGTCGTATACTGCCTGCTCAACTGCAGGGGTATCCGTGGTCTTTGTCCTAGTTCCACCGAGATCTTCGAGAGTAGCTGGAGCATGTTGACAGGTCGGTTTACGAGGTGGGACGTATCGCTGATCATCAGCTCTGCTCTAGCGGGAAAATTCAGCTGCTTACCTCTGCCAAACCGAAATCACACAGAACCCCATCTCCAGCTGCATAGTCGAACAGGAAATTTGCGGGTTTCACATCCCTGTGAATGATCCCTCTGGCGTGAATGTCCGCTAATCCACGGAGTAGAGCCCTCATGTACCTCATCATCTGATTGCTATCCATGAGTCGGTAGAAATGCTGATCGTCAGTTGAATGTACACGTTATTGATATACCCTAAAATCATCCGATTGATGGTATGGTAGTACGATGATGACCTGATCTTCCTCTCTGAAAGCAGTGACCAACTGGGAAACGTTTCGACAGCCCCTGCTACGTCAGCATGCAATTGCCGAGCGCAACTTCTAGCTCACCTCAAACCCTCTAGAATGTCTAGCTCATTCTCTATTCTCTGCGGACTACTTGTCGCTAGGATGCGCTTGAGGGCCAACTTGACCTCATGGCGGTGGGATTGAAAGTTTGATCTCTTTGTTGAATCCACTTTATTGGTCCACCATTCGTTGTAGTATTTTCCATGGCGTCGATCGTACGCCAGGTAGACGGATGAGAATGTACCTACGCTATCAGCTTCGGCATACTTGCGCAATGGTCGAAAGCAACTGACCTTCACCAAGCCTGTCAATCACCTGATACTCCACTTTGCCTGATTCTACAGACAAGACATCCATACTCTGAGTGAACATTTTGATATCCCTCTTCACACCTGCCCTGTCCAATGGCGGTCGATGATCCATCAGGAAATCCTCCGAATCGCCGGAATGATAGCTCTTCATCTCCACTCCCTCCATCAACTGCTTTTCCCATTCCTCTCTGGTTGTCCGTGGCTTACATCTCACAACCACCCTATTCTCACCCGAAGCGGTCCAAGCTGAATGTTTCTGTTTCTTCTGTCGCGCAATTTTACGGTTGAAACGCCTGTAATGGTCTACAGCGACTTCGTCCAAGGTAGCTTCGTGTTCTTCCCAAGAGGGCTCGATGAATTCGTCTAACGATTCCTCGCCGTCTGAACTGGTGAGGCGGTCGTCGCGGCCATAACGTTCGGTCCATTGCTGAAAGTGTTCCATACCGTCGACGTCGGAATGCGAGGACGATGAAGAGGGGGATGGAGAGGTCTCCTCGACTGTGGCAGCATTGTCTGTCTCGGGCTGATCGTCCGCTACCTCTTCGTCATTGACAAAGTCGGCGGGCGAGAATTCCGCGGGTACGTCTTCCACAATGAAGGCCTCGCCGTCGTCAACCGCCTCTGTTGGCTCGGTCTTGTTCCCAAGCTGTTCAGAGAATAGTACGCTCGGCTCATCTTGTTCGCTCGACTTTGGTCGGTCCTCCACTCGCTCCTCTCCGGTCGGGACGACCTTATCATTGACGGGGTCCGCCATGCCCGCTAGCTCATTGATTAGAGATGGATCGTCGGCCGGCTCGACATCATCCTCGTATATTGGCGTGGGCTCTCTGAGCCTCTTATTCGCATGCCCACTAGGCGAAGATGCGATTGGTTCGGGACTCGAGCTGACTCGTGTTCGCGTACGTTTACGTCCAGACGTTGAACTTTCCGCTTTCATCCCCTCTACAGCCAGGTATGCCCGATGTTTCAAAACGGAGGTAGGCCTAGCGGGCGATGGTCGGACAGGTTCCAAAGTCCTGAAATCCGAGTGTGGGATAGGGGGAGGGGTAAGGGAAGAAGACATTGTTGAATATAATATATTCAACGCTCTATACTCTACTCGATGCTCATGTTATTAATGATTCAGGAACAGAAAGTAAAGCGCGTCGAGATAGCGGAATCAATTACAACGTGGGGCTCTTATAGCTGTCTGCCACATGCCATATAACAAACGCCGCGAAACTCCGTAGTACAAGCGGTGTGCTCCGCCTATTTGGTTTGAGCTGTGGTGGTTGTATCGAAATAGTGAAATTGGTCGCTCTGGATCAACTAATCTTCTTACAGGTCGTCAAAGTGAGTTAATCGTCCATATACTTATATACATAGGTCAAGTAAAGGGACGTACGCTGACCTTTGTTCTTCTTCTCTCGACATTACTCGTTTGCTTTTACTCTCTACAGATGCCCAAAAGTGAGTGCTTAATACCGTTGTTGCGTGGAGTTATGCTGACTTTCAGGTGAGTATCGTTATCTTCAATCTATTCCTCGGTGTGATGGTCTTTGCTCTGGTCGTCTTGAAGATTTGCGGCACAAGGGGGAGAGGAAACCGCTTGGAGGACAGCATGGAATGAGCTGCTTGATGGGAAACGGAAAAGGAGGAATTGAGGAATGCGTGTAGGGGACTGCGGATCTGAGCCAGCCAGTACAGCATTAGAGCTACCAGTGCTGCACGTGCTCCTGCAACGATGGCGTCGTGAGGGAACAGCTACGGCCAGGGAGATTGAAGAGGGAACAAATTTGACGGACGACCAAGACTACCTACCACCACTCAACCCTCATCATCTCGAAGAATATCACTAACCCCAGTCTACAAGCCAGGAAAGGTCGCTGTTGTCCTCGCCGGTCGACAAGCCGGAAAGAAGGTCGTTGTTGTCCGACAACTCGACGAGGGAACCAAGGAGCGACCCTACCCCCACGCCATCGTTGCCGGTATCGAGAGGTGAGCCTCTTGCTTTCGACCACTTGGAACATGTCTAACTATTAGGTACCCCTTGAAGGTCACCAAGTCGATGGGTAAGAAGAAGGTTTCCCGACGATCAAAGGTCAAGCCTTTCATCAAGGTTGTCAACTACGCCCATCTCCTCCCCACCCGATACGTTCTCGAGCTCGAATCTTTGAAAGGCTCCATCTCCAACGACACCTTCAAGGAGCCCAGTCAGCGTGAGGATGCCAAGAAGGCCATCAAGAAGGCATTCGAGGAGAGGTACGCCAAGGGAAGCAACAGGTGGTGTAAGTCGAACATACTCACTTGTGGGAATGATGCTGACAGACAGTCTTCTCGAAGCTAAAGTTCTAAGCTATCCGCGAGGGATTGGTGGACTGGAAACAGTCGGGGATGATGTACATTTTGGTTCGACTACATTGATAGTATGGATCATTGCACGACATGGCTTGCTTGTTTCTGGCTTCAGGACTGGTGTGGGTTCCGGACTGATTTGTACTTTTCACTGAGCTGCACCTATTCTGCAAGCAACCATCTCCCATGCTTGCATGTTCTGTTCATGACTTCCAATCCTGGTAAATGTGCGAGCGGCAGCGTAAAAGATTTTAGGAGGCATGGTAGTGTAGAGTATCAAAGAACGTGGAAGAAGAGTGTGAATACGAGTCATAAAGCCAGAGTAAAGAGCATCGCGTCCGGTCTATTTGGGGCTGGTCAATTATCTAAGCATTTGGGAACAGATGATTATCAGGAGTACGATGACGATTTTCCACACACCGAAGTCGATCCGAAGAGATCTCGCAATAAGTTATTCCCTGTGTCCAGTGTTGCACCTTACACCGCCCTATAGTTTGTGGTCTATTCCATCTTAATCAAGTACGCAAGCTCGAGCACAAGATACACACAATCTCTCGGCTTATCATCGAGTTCGGCATTGCAACGCGTTTCAACTCAACCTGACCTGAAACAAAGGCACCAAAAAACATCGATTCATCGCTGCCGTACCTCGCTTCAAGGCAAGATACTCGGCAGCTCGGCATCGACACCACCTCCACATTACTTGTCCACAACCACCAGAGATGTCGGGTCAAACACCAAGTTCCCCATCGTGGTCTGTTCCACTCCATCGCCCACCTCCTGGTGTAGTTTACGAATCACCGATCCAACCTTCCGGAGGGATCATGCCAAATTACCCATATCCCCCACCACCGCCTCAAGCTGGGTGGGATGGGTACGAAGATGGAAATGCTAATGGAAGTGGGTGGTACGTTCCCCCTGAAGGTTATCCTGCTGGTCCATCTTCTTCTTCATATCACGGTCATGGCCAAACATCTAGGAGGGATACTATGGGCAGTACGGGTCGATTATCATTTTCTACTCAACCTGATGCTTCTGAGAAAACCCCTGGAAGTTTGAGTGGGACTGGGGCTGGAACTGGGGGAAAGAAGAAGAGGAAAAAGGGAAGTCCTGGGGAGACAGAGAAAGAGAAAGAGAAGAGGACGAAAACGGGGAGAGCCTGTGATGCCTGTGTACGTCTCACGGTCTTCTCCTCTAGTCATCATAGGTGACGAAAGATTCAATCAGCTGATGGGCAGAGAACAAAGAAGATTAGATGTGATATCCTATCACCCGAGGACGCTATGGGACGAGAAGCGTTGTGTGCACACTGTAAACAATATTCTCTGGAATGTACTTTCTTCCTACCTATAACCGAAACTAGATTCAAGAAGAAGAAACAGGCCGGTGAGTCCATTGTCGTTTCATCTAGATGGAGGCACTAATCATCAGAGGAGCCCGTTCCCGAGAGTCGAGCTATTACTAGAAGTCCTGGACGTCCGCAGGAGATCCCTGCTCGTTTGGAAGGTATGCTCAGTGCATGTCCCATGTGAATAATACGAGATGCTGATGTGGCTCCAGGTCCAACATCACTATCATTCCTACTCCATACCGCCCTTCCTGCAAGTACATCCGAAGCATACGATCTCCGGAATCACAATAAATGGGAAATATCAGAAGATGGAAATGGTCTCATCCGGGTAAACGCCCCACCCTCAGCAACAGGTTACGCAGATGCAGACCCCGACGATCCCTCTCGAGCCCATAACAGACTAAACCGACCAATCCTTTCAGCGCATACAATCTCGCTTCTTGTGAATGCGTATTTTGAACATTTGGCACCGTTGTTTCCAGTGGTTAGTAAAGCGGATTTTACTGCTAAAGCGAACCCTTCCCCGCTCTTGTTGTATTCGATTTGTGGGTTGGCTGCTACCATGCGCCATTTTCCTAGGGAAGTGTTTGCTGGTGTGAGAGGGGTGATTAATGGGTTGTTGAGGTCGAATGACATTCTGAGTGATGCCAGGTTTGAACATGTCCAGGCCCTAGTATGTTCTTCCGAATATCAAACAGAACAGGTGGCTGATATACAGTTAATCCTAGGCCAGGCAGGAGACCTACACGCCCAACCCACAGCCGCTACCGCTAGCGCATCCCTGATACGTATGGGAACTGCTATCAGAATGGTACGTCCCCATGCCATGTCAAACTAACGTCAGGCCCAAGATCTAGGTCTTCATCGAGAATCAAATTTACAAGCTAAAACAGCTCAAGATTTAGCGCAAGTCGAACTCCGCCGCAGAGTCTGGGCCGCATGCGTAATTTTCGACAGATGGTACGGAGCGGCCCTCGGAACCCCTCTACTGGTCGACCTATGCGATTGCGATGTCCTACTACCCGCTCCATACGAAGTAGTACCGGATATGGATCCTGCCAATTGGCCCGTGGAAGAAAGTTTCATGAGTCTAGGAGAACATCTGAAATTGTGTATCCTTGTGGGGAGGGTTTTGAAGACGATTTATTCGCCAACCGGATTGAAGCATGCTACGGATGAGCAATTGGAGACGTTGTTGGCGGACTTTGATGGGTGGTTAAATGATTTGCCGGAGCAGCTGAGGTATAAGGGCCCCGAGAGTTCTCATAATGCCGGTGAGTGTCCATCTCACTCTGTCCATCCCTTACCCCTCCGTTCAAGGATCCGCGTACTCCCCTTTCAATCGTCCCGGAATGTTGCTGACCCACAGGCCTCCTGCACTTAGGACATTGCGCTCTTCAGTTCTTATTCTGGCGAGTATTCATGCGTATAACCCATACACTCCCACCGCAAATCACTGTTCAATTAAAGACAGAACAGTGGTCAAAATTAGTTCAATGGTCAAAAGAATCGATCGACTGGTTATCCCACAATAACGTCGTATTGGACTCTCTGTTTATTTACCCATATACAGCTACTTCAGCTGCTTTGATCCAATATCATACTTGGGTCCGACGGATGGATCCGGCTGCGCTTGATGCTTTGAAAGTTGCCAAGGAAGTGGCGACAGAGTGGGAACGGATCGTTCAACCTGGTATGTCCTTATTCTTTCACCGGGTCAAGATGGATACTAATGGCAGATCAAATGAGTATCCGGAGAAAGACTTGCGAAACGACTTCACTCTTATATGAGGCGGCCCTTAAAACAAACGTCTCCGAACAGAACGATAGACCATCCAACGTAAATCC
>Ga0265798_10007771_pt1 | contig 13806 bp, 12 predicted proteins | sample P3T30metagenome_FD_192430 | JGI IMG/M metagenome (GOLD analysis project Ga0265798, IMG submission 192430) | Plant litter microbial communities from East Loma Ridge, Irvine, California - P3 T30 | ecosystem: Environmental > Terrestrial > Plant litter > Unclassified | place: USA: California...
TAAGCCAACTTATGGCGAAAGGCATCGAGCGGCGCCTCCAGCCAGCGCCAGGAAGCCGCGCTGAGTGCAATGGCCACCGGCGCTAGCACTACCACCGTGGGCAGCGGCTGCAAGCAGAAGTGCCGCCAAGCCGCTGCGTGGGGCTGGCCAGCCGGCAGCAGGTGGTACACCAGCCGCTGATAAAATACCGGCAGCATAAGATGGTAGAGGTAAAAGCCGTAGCTGCGTTGGCCCAGCCACTGGGCTAGCGGGTGGCGTAGCCAGCGGGCTAGCGGCGGGCCATGCATGAGCCAGCGCAGGGTGAAGTAGCCCGCTACGGCTCCCAGGCCAGGATAAATGACTATCCAGCAAGCCTCGGCGTGCCCAGGGCCGTTTGTGAAAAACCAAGTGAGAACCCAGGCTAGCCAGGTGAGGGCGGCTGGCCAGCCGGGCCAGGGTGCTGCGGTGGCCGGCTGTGCCCGGCCGGGGGCCGTGTGCAGGCGGAGCAGGGCACCGATGGCGAAAAGGTCGAGGCAGCTAGGCAGTAGTACCGTCGCAAAGGTAGGAGCCGCAGGCGTGAGGTACACCACGGCGTAGGCACGGTAGCTGATGCCGGTGATTATTAGCGCCCAAAGCCCGGCGGTGCGCTGCTTGAACAGGCCGAGCAGCAGCGGCCAGATTAGGTAAAACTGTTCCTCAACCGCCATTGACCAGTAGTGGCCCACGCCCTCGGGCCAGTGCTGAAGCTGTAAGCACAGCATATTGGAAATAGGCAGCAAAAACCATCCTGGATACTCATGCAGCGTGGCCAGCGGCAGCAGCGCGCCCAGCAGCAGGGCCGCGTAGTAGGGCGGAATAATCCGGAGAAAGCGCCGGCTATAGAAAATGCCGAGCCGCCGGGGCCAGCCGGGCGCGCCACCCCAGTAGATGGTGTTTTTCCAGAGAATACCCGAGATGAGGTAACCGCTCAGCACGAACAGCGGCAGGCGGCCGACTTCGCCCAGCGGGAAGGCCGCCCGCGTCCAGTGGTGCAGCGCCACTAGCCCCACGGCCACGGCCCGCAAGCCCATGAGCTCGGGCTGGTAGCGAAGCGGAGTAGCGGGCGCGGAGGTAGAGGGCATGGCGGTAAGCGTGCAAAGTACGCGCCCCTAGCTCGACAGGGCTGAGCGATGACTGCTTAAAAGGGGTCGGAAAACCGCTTGTCGGTGACAAATTTGTCATCGGTCAACGTCTTCAGGAAGGCCAGCACTTGCTTTTTCTCAGTGGCCGTGAGGTCCATGTGCGTACCAAACGGCGGGTTGTTGAGACCCTGGATGAGGTTGTTGTCGAGGTTGGGGCTAGCCATCTGCACATGGTCGGAGTAGTGGTCGAGCACTTCTTCCAGCGTTTTGAAGCGGCCATCGTGCATGTAGGGTGCCGTGAGGGTAATGTTGCGCAGCGTGGGTGCAATGAACTTGCCCTGGTCCACGGCCAGCTTGGTGAGGGCACCCCGGCCGGGGTCGGCGAAGGTGAGGTCGAGGCCGTTATTGAAAAACTTGCCCTCAAAGTTCGACGACATCAGCGGCTGCGAATGGCAGTGAAAGCACTCGGCCCCGCGCACCGCGCCGGGCGCAATGTGAGTGGTGTAGAGTTGCAGGCCCGCTAGCTCATCGGCGCTGAAGCCGGTGCGGGTAGCCATGTAGGTATCGTAGCGCGACGAGCCCGAGATGAGCGTGCGCTCAAACTGCGCCAGCGCCTTGAGCACAAGCTCGTTGGTGATGGTTTGGGTGCCGAAAGCGGCCTGAAACAGCGTCGGGTAGGTGCCGCTGGCTTGCAGCTTGGCTACGCCCACGGTGAGCGGCTGGTGCAGCTCGATGGGGTTTTCGAGGGGCTTGAGGGCCTGGGTTTCGAGGGTGGTGAAGGCGCCGTCCCAGGTGAGCTGGGTGCTCCAGAGCACGTTGGCCAAGGACATAGTGCCGCGCGGGTTGGCCACGCCATCGACGCCCACGGCCAGCGCCCGGCCATCGGTAAAAGCCTTGCTTTGCTGGTGGCACGAGCCGCAACTCATCGTGCCGGTGCTCGACAAAGTTTTGTCGTAGAAAAGCCGTCGGCCCAGCGCCACGCCCTCGTTGGTGAGCGGGTTATCAGCCGGAATAACGGGCGTGGGAAAGCCCGCCGGCACCGCGAGCGCGTAGGGCGTGGGGCCCGTGGGCCGGGGCGGTTCGCCATCCCCGCCGCCACCCGAGCTACAGCTCGCCACCCCCAGCGCCGTCGCGCTCAGTAGTATTCCCAACCAAGAAACAAACGTAGTGCGAAGGGCCATAGAAGCTGAAAACGTGAGAGGTAGGCGTGCGTGAAGCCGTCTGGCAGCGTGCCCACAACGACGAAGGTAACCGGGTTAGTTTCTGGCGGCGGCTGTCAGCGGCGCCAACTTAGCGAATGCCGGGCCGGCTGGTGGAGCCAGCCGGGGGTCGGTCAGGAAAGCATCATCCGTGAGCGTCTGTAAAAAAGCCAGCAACTCGGCCTGCTGCGCACCCGAAAGCGGAATGCCCAGCCGGCCACTGGGCTGGCGCAGCAGCGGGTCGAGGGTGGCGGAGGGCTGCACGCCGTGGGCATAGTGAGCCAATACCTGGGCCAGGGTGGCAAAGCGGCCATCGTGCATGTAGGGCGCCGTGTGGGCCACATTACGCAGGCTCGGCACCTTAAAGCGGCCCCGGTCGGTGGCCCGGCTGGTGATATGCGCCCGGCCCGAGTCGTGCGCAAAAGTGCGGTCGAGGCCGTTGTTGCGGAAGCTCTCATCCGTGAACAGGTCGGTAGCGTGGCAGCCGCTGCACTTGGCCACAAACAGTGCCCGGCCGCGCAACTCGGGCGCGGTGAGCGCGCCGTCGGCTTCGTGGCGCACGTACTTATCGTAGCGCGAGTTGGCCGACGTGAGCGCCGCCGTAAACTGCGCCAGCGCCCGCAAAAACTGCGGCGTGTCAATCTTACCCGGCCCGTAAACGGCGGCGAAAAGGCGCCGGTACTCCGGGTCGGCGTTGAGCTTAGCCAGGGCGGTGGCTAGCGGCGTATTCATTTCATCGGGGCTGGTGAGCGGGGCCAGGGTTTGCAATTCCAGACTCAGCACGCCGCCATCGGCCAGGAAGCCCTGGCGCCAGCGCAGGTTTTGCAGGGCCGGGGCGTGGCGGGTGGCTAGCCGGCCCGCTACGCCGGGGCTAAAGCGGTGCCCCGGGTGGGCAAAGGCCGCCGCCGCCTGGTGGCACGAGCCGCACGATACGCGGCCATCGCTCGACAGCTGGGAGTCGTAAAAAAGCCGGCGGCCCAACGCGAAAGCAGCCGCATCGGGTGGGTTTTTAGCCAGCCCGTATACCATCACCGGAAAGTTGGCCGGCTGCCCGGTGCCGGGGACGGCCCGTAGGGCATCGGGCTGGGTGGCGCAGCTACCCACTACGGCTGCGCCCAGCGCCAGCAGGGCCGCCGGCCGCCAGTGGGCCAGCCACCGGCGCAGGCCCGCTGGCAGCAGCATAAGTAGCATAGTAGCCAGCAGCTAGTTGGCTTGAATCTGCTTGACCGAGAACATGCCGGCCGCGTAGTTATTAGCTACTTGCACCGAGGCGGCGCTGGGCATCATGGTAGTCGGGAAGCTGCTGAGTGCAAACTTCGTAGGCCCGTCGAATAGCTTGCGTACGTCGGCCGCGAGGGTGATTTTAGGCAACTGGCTGGCCCGCACTACCAGCGTGGCGCCGTTGAGCGACGGGGCCGCCGTGACGATGGCGCTGTAAGGAGCGCGGTAGCCGCCGATGTGGCAAGTCAGCGCCTTGTTGGGGCGCGTTGAAGTCACCGTGCCCTCCAGCTTCAGAAAAATATGGCCCGTACTCCAGGCCCAGTACATGCTATTGGCCGGGTTGAGGGCACCAGCGAGGGCCAGCGGGTCGCTTTTGGTGGTAGTGGAGTCAACGCCCACGATAAAGCTCACGCCAGTGTAGCTGCCAACAGGTATGTTTCTGAGGGTAAACCTATTGCTGTCGGGCTTAGCCGTATTTATCAGGCGGTATTCAGCAGGCACCGCGTAGGTAGTGCCGTCGCTCTTGGTAAGCTTGATGTTGGAGATATAGTACTCGAACGTGCTGACCGTGAATGTTTCACCGTTAGTGGCGGTGTAGGCCGTGCCATCGAGGGCAAGGTCCTGGGTATCCACCACATTTTTCACCTCAAAGGAGATGGCGCCCACCGTGGGCTGGCTATCGCTGTCGCGCTTGCAACCGCTAAATATGACTGCCGTGGTAGTGAGCAAAAAAGCCAGCAGGGTAGGGAAGGAACGATTTTTCATCAAAAGCGCAAAAGCAAAGTGAATACTGACCAGGTGCCCGCCTCCCAGCCAAGCGCCGCTCCATGAGCGAGCTACGAAGCTGGGAACCCGTACGCTACGGCACCTGACTAACCGCGTACCGGGGGCGAAGATTCAGGCTAGCCAGGCTGGCGGATGAAAAACGCCCTGCGTGGGCGCGGCTGCGTAGGGGCGAGCTACTGCCGGGGCGTAGCGTAGCGTGGTGCCTCGCCCCACCCAGCCGGCGGCGGGCATCCGAAACTGGCTGGGCATCATTGCCACAAACTTCACCTTGGCGAGCGCGCCGGCCGGTACCTTGGCCGGGCCGGTTTCGGCGCGGCGCAGCTGTTTGGCCAGGTAGCATTTGCCGTTGCAATGCAGGCGGGGCCGGGCTTTATTCACACAAAAGCGCGCCGCAATGCTAGCCTGATTGACCGCGAAATGCAGCACCAGCAATTCCCGCCCAACTGATTGAAGCAGCAGTAGCATCGTGAGAAAATAAGCCAGCGAGCGCATCATGGCGGGTAAGAAGCGGTAACCAAAGATAAGTGCCCTGAGGTGGGGTCTTGATGTGTAAAAGCGTCCGCCACCGCTACTTTTGTCGGCAAGTAGCTCTTTTTTGCCCCGTGAAGTCCATTTTCGCCTATTTGCTCGCTGCCTTGGTGCTGCTGCAAACCTTCAGCCGTGAGCTGCTGGTGGTGGACTTTACGCTCAATCAGGCTAGCATTACGGCGCGCTTTTGCGTGAACAAGGCCCGGCCCGCGCTGCACTGCGACGGCAAGTGCTACTTCGCCAAAAAGCTCAAGCAGCAGGAGGAGCGCGAAAGCAAGTCGGCCGGCCCGCTCAAGGAGCGGCTGGAGATGCTGCCGGCGGCCTTCGGGGGCTGGCAGCCGCAGGCGGCCCGCCCGGCCGTGCGCTCTGCCGTGCGCTACGCGGCCCTGGTGCCGGGCTGCTACACCGCGCCGCTGGGTGGCGTTTTCCGTCCGCCGCTCGGCTAAGAACAATCCGCAGGTGGGGAGTTGCCGGCCGGCGAGCGCCGGGGTGCCGCAGTATGCGTGCTCCCGCTTGCCCGGCTAGCCCCCTTGGTTTGTTTAACGCTTGATTTTGAGGGGATGAAGTCCGTTTTTATGATTGCCGGGCTGGCCGCTGCCAGCCTAGGAAGCGCCTGTGCGCAACAAGCCGCCGTACGCGGCACTGTCCTGGATGCCCAGTCGCAGCAGCCGCTGCCGGGCGTATCGGTAGCGGTGCCCGGCACCGCCACCGGCACTACTACCGATGCCAATGGCCGGTTTGCGCTGGTGATGTCCACCGGGGTGCGGGAGTTAACTATCTCATTCATTGGCTACAATGCCCAGCAGGTGCGGCTGCCGGCCGATGGCCGGCCCCTCACCGTGCGGCTCGAAGCGGCGCCGGTGAGCCTGCAAGGCGTGGTGGTATCAGCCAGCCGCGAGCAGGAGAAGCGCACCGAGGCGCCTATTGCCATCGGCCAGGTATCGGCGCAGCTAATTGCCGATACCAAGGCCACCGCGCCCTACCAGTTGCTGAACAAAGTGGCCGGCGTGTACATGGTGAACCTGGGCAATGAGCAGCACATGATGGCTATCCGTCAGCCCATTAGTACCAATGCCGTGTACTTGTACCTGGAAGATGGCCTGCCCATCCGGCCCATCGGCATCTTCAACCACAATGCGCTGTACGAGATAAACCAGGCCGGCGTGCGTAGTGTGGAGGTGGTGAAGGGGCCCGCCTCGTCGCTCTACGGCTCCAACGCCATCGGCGGGGCGGTTAATTTCCTCACGCAACGGCCCACGCCGCTGCCCACGGCGGGTATGTCGGTGCAGGGCGACAACTTCGGCTACCGGCGCATCGATGCCAGCGCGAGCGGCACGGTGGGCAAGCTTGGGCTGTATGCGGGCGGCTACGCGGCCCGGCAGCGCAATAGCTGGCAAGACTATACCGACTTCGACAAACAGTCGTGGACGCTACGGGCCGACTATGCGTTTAATGCTAAAACGCAGCTCATCGCCACCGGCACCTACAACTACCTCAATACCCAGACGCCGGGCACGCTCGACAGCCTGCGCTTTTACAGCCGCCGCTACGCCAGCAACAACCGCTTCACCAACCGCGTGGTGACGGCGGTACGCAGCAGCCTGCGCCTGGAGCACGACTGGAACCCCAGCCAGCAAACGGCCCTCACCGGCTTTTACCGCTTCAACTCCACTGGGCAGCTGCCGAGTTATTTCATCTCGGATGTGCGCGTGAATGGTGTGTATAAAAGCGCTAATGGCCAGGTTAATAATCAGTCGTTCAATAGCTACGGGGCGCTGGTGCAGCACCGCGCCGACTTGGGCTTGCTGAACTCGCGGCTTATCGTGGGCGGGTACTTTGACTACAGCCCCAGCACGTACTACGCCCGCTACCTCGACATTCAGAAGGACGTCGCCACCAACTTCTACACCGGCTACACCGATACCGGCCGCTACCTCGATGACTACCGCACCACCCTCTACAACGCCGCTGCCTATGCGCAGGTAGAGGTGCAGGCGACCGAAGCCCTGCGGGTGGTGGGTGGCCTGCGCTACGACCGGGTACAGTACCAATTCACTAATAACCTGAGTGGCAATCAGACCACCAAAAAGGCGTCGCTCGACAACGTGTACAACATCGTGGCGCCCAAGCTGGGCCTGACCTACGCGCTGGGGCCGGCGCAGGGTGTGTACGCCAATTTTAGCACCGGCTTTCAGCCGCCCGAAACCAATAGCCTCTACAGTTCGCGCCAGACGATTGAGCTGAGGCAGGCCAACTTTGCCAACTACGAGGTGGGCGGCTGGCTGGCCCTGCTCGACCGTAAGCTCTACCTCGACCTCAGCCTCTACCAGATGGAAGGCCGCAACGAGATAGTCAGCATCTTGCAGCCCGACAACTCCACCCAGAGCGAAAACGTGGGCGCCACCCGCCACCGGGGCATCGAATATACGCTGACCTACGCGCCCATCTCGGAGGTGAACTTTCGCCTCAGTGGCACCAATGCCCGGCATACCTACCTAGAATACAGTGAAATAGTGGCGGGCCGCAACCGCGACTACACCGGCAACCGCATGGTAGGCGCGCCCAACTGGCTAGCCAACGCCGAGGTGTTTTACAAGCCGCGCTTCGTGCCCGGCGCCCGCCTGGGCCTGGAGTACCAGCGCGTGGGCGCCTACTACACCAACACCGCCAATACCCGCACCTACGCCGGCTACAACCTGCTCAACCTGCGCCTGGGCTACCGCCTGCCGCAGGCTGCCCTACGTGGCCTCGACGTGTGGGCCAACGTGGTGAACCTCAGCAATGAGCTGTACGCCACCAACGCGACCACCAACCAGTACGGCACCACCTACGTGGCCGCCGCGCCGCGCACCTTCACGCTGGGCGTGGGCTACACATTTGCCGCCCGCGCGGTGGAGTAGCGCGGTTGCCATCCAGTGCTGGCGAACTCAATTTTTAGTTAATGAAGTGCCGCGCCGGTGGGTTGCTAACCTGCTTGCGCGCCCGCTATATCTCATAGTAAATGGCTATTAATCAAATTTCTGAACCGCAGGAGCGCGTAGCCGCTTCGCCGGTGCGGCGCTTCGTGGGCCGCCACATGTACCGCTGGCACCGGGTGCTGGGGCTCATCACGGTGGTGCCCGTTATCATGTGGGCGCTCAGCGGCTTATCCCACCCGTTGATGTCCAACTTGTTGCGGCCGGCTATTGCCCACGAAACCGTGCCCGCCCCGCCGCTAGCCGCTGCCAGCCTGACCGTGCCCGTGGCGCAGGTGCTGGCCCGGTATGGGCTAGCCGCTGTGCAAAACTTGCGCGTGGTGCAATTTCATCGCCAGCCCACGTACCAGATTACCGATTTTCGGGGGCGGCTGCGCTACTTCAGCGCCGCCACTGGCCAGGAAATCGCCGATGGCGACCGCGCCTACGCCGAGGATGTGGCCCGCTACCTGCTCGCCGACTCTACCTCGGCCGTGGCCAGCGCCGAGCGCCTGACGCGCTTCACGGGCGAGTATAAGTTTATCAATCGCCTGCTGCCGGTCTGGAAAATAACCCTGGCCCGGCCCGATGGCATGGCCGTGTTCATCGAAACCAGCCAGAGCCGGCTGGGTACGTTTAATAACCACGCCCGCGCCACGTTTTTGTGGGTGTTCGGGATGCTGCACAACTGGGATTTCCTGGATGCGCTGCCCCGGCCGCTGCACCTGGGTATCATGCTGGTGTTTACCACGATTATCTGGCTATCGGCCCTGAGCGGGCTGCTTATCTACGGCTTCGTGCGCCAGAGACTGCGCCAGCCGCGCTCGGCCCAAGACGGGGTAGGCTGGCTACGTCGCCGCCACCGCACGCTGGGGCTGTGGGTGGCCTTCGTCACGTTCACCTTCGCGCTGAGCGCCTCGTACCACTTGCTGCAAAAATTCACGCCCGACCGCCGCGACGCGGTGGCGCGAGTCGGTGCCTTCGCCGCCACGGAGCTCACCTGGCCGCTCACCGAAGCCCTGGCCGCCGCGCCCGTGCAACGGGTGTCGCTGGCCCGCGTGGGCGGCCAGCCCTACTACCGCCTGGTAAGTCAAGGTGCTGACGGCCAGCCTACCGTGCAGTACCGTAGCACCCGCGACGGCCAGCCGCTGCCCAATGGCGAGCTTCGCTACGCCCGCGAGCTGGGCGACGAATTTATGACGCGGCTCCAGGGCCAGGCTACGCCCGCCACGGCCACGGGCGCCAGCGAAGACGGTGCCCTGCCCGACTGCTGCGCCCCGCCCACCCTCACCGCCGAAGCGGCCACCACCGTCGGCCCGCCCGCCGCTGGCCCGGCCCCGGCGCAAGCCAGCCTGGGCAGCCCGGAACTGGTGACCAAATTTGCCGGTGAATACGGTTTTGTGAATAAGCGTCTGCCGGTGGTGAAGCTGGCTTTTGCCGGCCCCGGCCGCCCGGCTCTGTACGTGGAGCCCGCTACTGGCCGCCTCGCGGCCTTCGTCACCGACGGCGACCGGCGCGAGGGCTTATCATTTGCCGTGCTGCACAAGTTTTTTCTGATGGACTGGGCCGGCAAAACTGTGCGCGACGCGGTAGCCATTTTCTCCTCGCTGGGCGTGCTGGTGGTCACGCTCTACGGCTTGGTACTCTTGCTGCGCACGCGCCGCCCCAAGCCGGCTAGCTAGCCAATAGCGCCACGGCCTGCTCGCGCAGCAGCTGCTCGAAGAGCGGGCTGGCCAGCTCGCCTTCGGCCGAAATATGCTTGCTGATGCCGGGCAGGCGTACCCGCTGGGGCAGCACGCTGGTGCCTAGGTAAAACAGGATGTCGGTGAGGTGGCTCAGGGCCAGTGCGCCGCCCATGCTCCCGCTGCTCAGGCTGATGAGCGCCGCTTTTTTGCCCCGAATGCCACCGGGATAGGGCAGGGCATCGATAAAGGACTTGAGCGCGCCGGGAATCGAGCAATTGTATTCGGGTGCGATTACGACGAGCTTATCAGACTGATTGAGCGGCTCAATAAACGCGTTGAAGCCGTCGTGCTGGCCGGCATTGTGGTAGAGCGCCGTGTTGAGGAAGTCGGCCGGCAGCTCCGTCAAATCCAGTAGCTGGGCGGGCGCGTCCAGCTCGGCTAGCAGGGTGGCGTAAAAATTGGCCACAATGCGGGCGCGGGACTGGGGGCGGTTGGTGCCGACGAGGATGGTAATCACAAAGGGTTGCGAAAAGAGAGGCGGACGCTAAGATGGCGCCCGCTGACGTTTGGGTATAACTACTAACTCCTAATAAAGTCCCTTAATCCAGCCGCCATCTACGGCCGTGGAGGTGCCGGTAATGTAGCTGGCGCGCTCCGAGCACAGGAAAGCTGCCAGCGCCGCAAACTCGCGAGGCTCGCCGAGGCGGCGCATGGGTATCTCGTTGGTCCAGCGCGCGGTAGCCTCGGCTTCGCTGATGCCCTCGCGGGTGGCGGTGGCGCTGGCCAGGTGCTCTACACGCTCGGTACGGGTGTAGCCGGGCAGGATATTATTGACCGTGATGCCAAACGGCGCCACCTCGGTGGCCAGCGTGCGGGCCAGGCCCGTAACGGCTGCCCGCAGGCTGTTGGACAGCAAGAGCCCGCCCACCGGCTGCTTCACGGTGATGGACGTGACGTTGAGAATGCGGCCCCAGCCCCGCGCCTTCATGCCGGGCAGCACGGCGCGCGTCAGCTCCACTACGCTGGTGAGCAGCAGGCGGGTAGCGGCGTCCCAGGCAGCCGCGTCGTGCTGCTCAAAGGTGCCGGCCGGCGGCCCGCCCGCGTTAGTCACCAGAATATCAAGCTGGCCAAACTCGGCCAAAGCGGCCTGCACCAGGCGCGCTACGTCGGCGGGGTTAGCCACGTCGGCGGCGATGCCCAGCACCCGCACGCCGCTGGCTTCCCGAATGGCGGCGCAGGTCTGCTGCAAGGTTTCGTCGGTGCGGGCGCAAAGCACGAGGTGGGCGCCTTCGGCGGCCAGCTCTTCGGCGGTGGCGCGGCCCAGGCCTTTGCTGGCGGCGGCCACTAAGGCCACCTTGCCTGTTAGTCCGAGGTCCATAAAAGAAGGAGTGGAGGAGAGGGAAAAGGAGAAAAGAACAACAGGCTAACGCCGGCAGCACCTGGCTTGCGGGTAATACTAAAGCAGCTAAGGTGCTGCCAGTGTCAGCCTGAAAGGCAATAAATCAGTTACTTGCGCAGGTAGCTGTCGCTGCCGTCGAGCCAGTCTTGGCGGGGCGGGCTGAACACGTCTACGTCGAGCGTATCTTCGAGCGCCTCAGCTTTGTGGGGCAGCCACGACGGGATAGTGAGCACCTCGCCGGCGCGTACGATGACCTCCTGGCTCTCGTCTTCGCCGAGGTGAAAGCGCAGCGCACCCTCCAGAATGTAGGTAATCTGCTCGTTGTGGTGCGAGTGCTTGGGCACGAGAGCGCCTTTTTTGAGGTAGACGTGGGCCAGCATCATCTGGTCGCCCGTAATGAGGCGGCGCGAAATGGTGTCGGACAGCTCGTCCTTGGGCATGTCGTCCCAGCGGTAGTGGGTGGCGGGTGGCAGGTCAGCCATGAGTGTAGGAATTGGGGAATGGGAAGTACAAAAGAACGGTCGGCGGCTGGCTCCGCGCGCTGCTTTAGGCTTCGATGACGAGGCCGTACTTATCGAGCAGGCCCGGGAGGCCAGCCAGCGCAAAGCGCGCCCCGCGCAGGTTGTTGGCCTCGGGGTCGAGGCTGAAGCCTGTGGCGGTGGTAAAGTCGGTCCCGGCTAGCTGCGTGTCGTGAAATAGGGTGCCCGTGAGGTCGCAACTGGCAAACACGGCACCGGTGAGGTCGGCGTTGGTGAAGTCGGTTTCGGCTAGCGAGCAGTGGCTGAAACGCGTGCCCGCCAGCTTTTTACCACCAAAAGAGGCGTAGCGCAGCTGGCAGTCGTCAAAATGCACGCCGAACAGCATATCCTGGCAAGCGCTGAAGGCCACGCCCAGCAGCTTGCAATCAGCAAAGGCCACGTTTTGGAGGGCCGCCCCGCCGAGCTTGGCCGTGGTGAGGTTGCAGCGCTCAAACAGACAATCCTCAAAGCGCAGGCCCGCCAGGCTAGCCTCGCTCAGCTCGCAGTTCACGAAGCGAAACTGCTCAAACTCGCGGCCCAGCGCTAGTAGGCGAGGCGCATCGAGGCCGGTGAGCACCTGGTCGGCAGGAAAATAATCGGGCTTGCGGAGAGCAACGGGTTTGCGGCGGGGCTTCATGCGGTGAGCAACTAAATACACCGCAAGCTAACCTAGCGCCCGGCTTACTAGTTTAAGGCGGGTTGGCCGCGCCCCTGCCCATCCTCCGGCTATTCCGGCCAGGCAAAGGTGCGGCCCTCAGTACGCGCACGATGGCTGCTAATTCTACTATTTATTTTAAAAACAACGTCGGTTGTCTGTGGGAAGAGCCCGCTGGCTACCTGCGCCTCGAATACTACCCTGGCCCGCGCCTGGAGGCCCAGTTCCGGTCGTTGCTCACCCACGCCCGCCAGGCCATGCAACGCCACGGCTGGAGCCGAATGCTCGTTAATCAGCAGCAGATGAGCCCATTTACTGCGGCCGAAGAAACCTGGATGATGAATGATTGGCTGCCCCAAGCCGTGCTAGAAAGTGGCTACCGCTACGGTGCCGTGGTGGTGGCGCACGACGTATTCGCCCGCCTGGCCATGACGGGCATCGTGATGACGAGCCGCAAGCTGGGCCACACCTACCGCAATTTCGAGCACGAGCCGGAAGCCGCGGCCTGGCTGCTTAGCCAGTAAAAAATAGGTGGTACAAAAAACGGCTGTCATGGCGAGCACATAGCCAGCAATGACAGCCGTTTCCACTTAAAAGCTGATAACTATACCTGCCCGGCCAGCAAATCTTCAAAGGTTTGGCGGCGGCGGATGAGGCGCGGGGCCTCGTCGCCGTCGAGCAGCACCTCGGCGGGGCGCAGGCGCGAGTTGAACGAGCTGCTCATCTCGAAGCCGTAGGCCCCGGCGTTGTGGAAGGTTAGCACGTCGCCCTCGCGCACCTCGGGCAGCAGGCGGTCCCAGGCAAAGGTGTCGGTTTCGCAGATGTTGCCGACCACCGTGTACAGCCGCTCGGGGCCGTGGGGGTGCGAGAGGTTGCTGATGTGGTGGTAAGCCTCGTACATCATGGGCCGGATGAGGTGGTTGAAGCCCGAGTTGACGCCCGCAAACACGGTGGCCGTGGTGTGCTTCACCGTCGAAACCTCGACCAGCAAAAAGCCGCTTTCGCTCACCAGGTACTTGCCGGGCTCAAACCACGCTTCGAGCGGCCGGCCGTATTCCTGCTCAAATTCGGCGAAGGCCGCCGCCACCTGCTGGCCGAGGCTAGCCACGTCGGTTTCGGGGTCGCCGGGCTTGTAGGGCACTTTAAAGCCCGAGCCGAGGTCCAGAAACTCCAAATCCGGGAAGCGCCGGGCGGCGTCGAACAAAATATCCAGCGCCCGCAGGAACACGGCCACGTCCTTGATTTCGGAGCCCGTGTGCATGTGCAGGCCGCGCACGTGCAGGCCGGTGCCCTTCACCACGCGCTCCAAATGGCGCATCTGGTGGATGCTGATGCCAAATTTGCTGTCGATGTGGCCGGTCGAGATTTTGTAGTTGCCGCCCGCCTCGATGTGCGGGTTCAGGCGCACGCACACCGGGTAGCTCCCGCCGAAGGTGGCGCCAAACTGCTCCAGCAAGGACAGGTTGTCGATATTGAGGTTTACGCCCAGCTCCTTGGCCTCCACCAATTCGCTGAAGGCCACGCTATTGGGCGTGAAGAGAATGTTCTCGGGCTGAAAGCCGACGTGCAAGCCCAGCCGCACCTCGTTGAGGCTCACGCAGTCGAGGCCCGCGCCTTCGGCTAGCATCACCTTGAGAATGGCCACGTTGGTGAGTGCCTTGCAGGCGTAGAAAAACCGCGTGGGGTGGCCGCTAAACGCGGACGTGAGCTTGTGGTACTGCGCCCGAATGGTATCGGCCCGGTACACATATAAGGGAGTGC
>Ga0265798_10007773_pt1 | contig 13805 bp, 11 predicted proteins | sample P3T30metagenome_FD_192430 | JGI IMG/M metagenome (GOLD analysis project Ga0265798, IMG submission 192430) | Plant litter microbial communities from East Loma Ridge, Irvine, California - P3 T30 | ecosystem: Environmental > Terrestrial > Plant litter > Unclassified | place: USA: California...
GTTCGACATGCTGATGCTCAACGACCTCGACCGGTTCCGGCTCGTGATGGACGTGATCCGCCGCGTGCCGCACCTCGAGACCACCTACGCGGCGCTGTCGCAGCGGATGGACGACGAGCGGATCGCCCACCGCGTGCACACGCGGCAGCACGGCGAGGACATGGCCGACGTCTCGGGCGCGGAGGGGCTGCCGTTCGCGGACCCGTCGCGGCAGACGGCGATCGACACCGGCGACGACAACGCGTAGCGGGGCGTGCTGGCGCCGCGTCCGGATCGGCCAGCCGGCGTATCGTGCCGCGCGTCGGGTCGTCAGCGGGCGGCCGGGGCCGCCGCGGCGACCCGCGGCGGCGCCGCGACGGTGATCGCCACCGACTCGCCTGCGCCGACCACGAGCTCCGACCGGTCGGCGCGCACGCCGCCCGTCCATGCGCGGGTGTCGCTGGCCGCGCCGCGGGAGTACGTGACCGCGACGCGGTAGGTGCCCGGCGGGACGTCGTCGAGGAACGCGGCGTCGCCGTCCCGGGCGTACGCCGCGTGCCGCACGACGCCGCCCTGGGAGAGGGTGACGAGCGCGAGGTCGGCGTCCCAGCCCGCCGCCGCGAGGCCGGTGACGCGGGCGGTCACGGACGGGCTGACGTCGAGCACGACCACGGGGCTCGGCAGGGTCGCGCCGTCCGCGACGCGGAAGACGGTCGCGGTCGCGAGCGCGCCGGTGCCGCCGACCCAGCGGGAGATGTACGTGGGTGCCGACTCGCGCTCGGTCGTGACGAACGCGCGGTGCTCGCCCGGCAGGATCCCCGTGATCTCGAAGGCGCCGGATGCGTCCGTCGTCGCCTCGCGGCCGGTGACGGGCACCGCGCCCTCGACGGCGTCGGCCGCGGGCACGAGGTGCACCGTCGCGTCCGCGATCCCGTTCCCGGCGGCGTCCCGGACGACGCCGCGGAGGCGTGCGCCCGCATCCAGGACCGTATCGATTCCGACGACCCGTCGGTCCGTCGCGGAGACGGTGACGACCGTGCCGGACGCCTCGTCCGCGGCGCCGCCGTACCACTCGCCGAGGAGGCCGGCCGGGTTGGGCGAGGGCGCGGCGACGCGCACGCGGTAGGCGCCCGGATCCACGTCGCGGACGGTGTAGCGGCCGGCGGCGTCGGTGGTCGCGGATCCGCCGGGGAAGTCCGCGTCGCTGGCCGCGACGAGGGAGACCCCGGCGCCCGCGACCGGCGAGCCGTCGGCCGCCCGGACCGTGCCGCTGACGGTGGTCGGGCGGACGAGGACCATGTCGATCTCGAGGGCGGCGCCCGCCTCCACGGCGAACGCGCGGGCCTCGCGGCGGTCGCGGGTGGGGCCGAGGTACTGCTCGACCGTGTCCCCGTCGACCTCCACGACCGCGCGGAGCGTGTACTCGCCGAGGGCGACGTCGGCGAACGCGAAGGCGCCCTGGACGAGGTCGGAGGTGGCGACCACCTCGCGGCGGTCGGGGTCGATCAGTTCCACGCTGCCGACGACGGCGGCATCGGCCGGATCCGCGACGTCGAGGCGCACGGCGCCCGTCACCCGGGCGGCGGGGATCTCCACGGGGGGCGCGTCGGCCGCGACGACGGGGGCGGTGGGCGCGCTGGTGCGGCTCGTGGTGACGTAGCCCGCCGCGGTCGCGGTGACCGTGACCCGCAGGGCCTGGCCGACGTCGCCGGCGACGGGCGTGTAGGTCGGGCCGGTGGCGCCGGGGATGGGCGTCGTCCCGGCATCCCACCGGTAGGCGAAGGACGCGGCGGGGGACCACGTGCCGGGCGTCGCCGTGAGCGCGCCCCCGACGACGGCGGGCGAGCCGCCGATCATGGGGACGGGGGCGACCGCGAAGGGCTTCGCCACGGGCGCGGCGACGACGGCGGCGGTCGCGACGCTCGTCTTGGCGGCGGTCGTGTACCCGGCGAGGGATCCCGTGACGGTGACGGTGATCCGCTTCCGCAGGTCGGCGGCGCGCACCGTGTAGGCGGCGGAGGTCTCGCCGGAGACGGCCACGCCGTTCGCCCACCAGCGGTAGGCGAACGCGGAGGGCGCGGGAGCCCAGGCGCCGGGGGCGGCGGTGAGCGTCGCGCCGACCTGGGCGGCGCCGGAGATGGTGGGCGTGGGGATCGTCGAGAACTTCCCGGGCGTGACGACGGGGGCGGCCAGCACGACGGCGCCGGCCACGCTCGTGCGGGCGGACGTCGCGTAGCCGTCGCGCGAAGCCGTGACGGTGACGGTGATCCGCTTGCGGGCGTCGACCGCGCGCGGCGTGAAGGTCGTGCCGGTCTCGCCGGCGACCGCGACCCCGTTGGACAGCCAGCGGTACGCGAACGCGGTGGGCGCGGGGGACCACGAGCCGGGCGCCGCCGTCAGCGGCTGCCCGACGGTCGGCGTGCCGACGATCGTGGGCTTGGGCGCGACCGCGAAGGCGGTGGGCGCGGGAGCGGCGAGCACGGTCGAGGTGGCGGCGCTCGTCTTCGCGAGGGAGGCGTAGCCGGCCTTGGCCGCGGTGGCCGTGACCGTGATCCGGCGCCCGAGGTCGGCGGCGACGAGCGCGTACGAGGATCCGGTGGCGCCCGCGATCGCGACGCCGTTGCGCTTCCACACGACCGCGAGGGAGTCGGGCTGCGGCGCCCACGTGCCGGTGGCGACGGCGAGGGTCGCGCCGACGCGGGCGGTGCCCGTGACCACCGGCAGCGGCGCGGTGGTGAAGGAGGCGGCCTTCGCGGCGGGAGCGGCGGGAGCGGCCGATGCGGCGGCGCGCGCGATGCGCGCACCGGCGGCGGATGCGGCGGGTGCCTCCGCGGCGGATGCGGCCGACGCGCCGGTCGCGAGGCCGGCCTGCGACGAGACGACGAGGGCGAGGGCGAGGAGGCCGATGAGCCCTCGTCGACGTGCGGCTGCCATGGTGCTCCTGCGCTCCGCGGTCGCTCCTGTCGCGGCCGTCGGCCATGCTTACCCCGCCGCGCCCGCGCTGTCCCGTACCCCGTTCGGGATCGTGGGCTCCGGGGGCGCATCCGGGGCGGATCCGGACATCCGGCGGGCAGCGCCGGCCGGGAGCGGACGGGAGCCCGCGCGCGCCGACGGGAAGTCGACGCGCGCGGGCTCCCGTGATCGATCGGCGCGGCTAGCCCGCGATGCCCGTGCCGGGTGCCGCGCGCACCGCGATGCTCACGCTGCGGTCCGCGCCCACGACGAGCTGCGAGCGGTCGGCGCCCGTGCCGCCGGCCCACCAGGTGGGGTACAGCGTGAAGTCGCGGGTGTAGCTCACCCGCACCCGGTAGGTCCCGGGCTCCACGTTGGCCACGAAGCCGGGGGAGGTGCGGCTCGCGCCGGCGACGGCCTTCACGACGCCGTCCTGCAGCAGCTCGACGTATGCGCTGTCGGAGAAGCCGGGAGCCGTCACGCCGACGAGGCGCGCGGTCACGGAGGCGTCCTGCCGGAGCCTCACGTCGATGGACGGGAGATCCGCGCCGCGGCGTGCGGTGAGGACGGTCGCGGTCGCGAGCGTCCCGGTGCCGGTCCTGCCGACCCAGCCGGGTGCGTAGGACGGCGCCTCGTACTGGTTCGGCGCGACGTACGCGTAGTAGCGGCCCGGCGTGATCTTCCGGAGCTCGAAGCGGCCGGATGCGTCCGTGCGGCCCGCGAAGATCCCGGTGCGCGGGTCGCTGCCGAGCAGCGCGGCGGTCTCGGGAACGAGGTAGACGTCCGCTCCCGCGTAGCCGACCGTGTTGGGCTTCCGCACGATGCCCTCGAGGCGGCTGCCGAGGGTGAGCTCGGCGTCGATCCCGGTGACGGGCTCGGTGCCCGTCACGGTGATGCGCGTCGCCTTGTTCCGGTCGTCGGTGTCGCCGTACCACTCGCCGATGAAGCCCTCGGGGTTCACGAACGGGGCGCTGAACCGCAGCTCGTACTGTCCGGGTGCGAGCGCTTCGGAGGCGATCCGGAACCGGCCGGACTCGTCGGTGCGTGCACCGTCGACGAGACCGCCGCGCACCGCGAACACCTCGACCAGCGAGCCCGCGGCGGGTCGCCCGTCGCTCTGCGTGACGGTGCCGCTGATCGACGCGTAGCGCGCGAGCACCACGTCGAGTCGCACGGTGCCGTCGTTCGCGACGGTGAACCGGGTGGCCCTCGCGGCATCCCCGGGCGCGCGGTAGGGCTGGTTGACGACAGCTCCGTCGATGACGGTCTGCACGTAGAGCGTGTACTCGCCGGGCTCCAGGCCCGTCACCTCGAAGGAGCCGTCCACGAGCGGAGCGGTCCGGCCGACACCGTCGGACACGCGGGTCGCCGTCACCTCCCCGTCGCGGAGCAGGTTCGCCTCGGCGACGGATCCGAGGTAGGCGCGGCCGGCGACCACGCCGGTCGCGACGGCCGGCGGGGTGTCGGCGGCGACGACCGGCGCCGTCGGCGTGGTCGTGCGCGTCTCCGTCACGAAGCCGGGGGCCGAGCCGGTGATGGTGGCCGTGATGCGCTTGCCGATGTCGGCGACCACGGGGCGGTAGCTGTACGTCGTCGCGCCCGGGATGGTCACGCCGTCGGCGGCCCACGTGTAGGTGTGGTCCGCCTCGTAGGAGAACGTCTCGTTCGCCACGTCGAGGTACTCGCCCACGCGGGCGTCGCCGCGGACGACGAAGGTGCGTGCCGGGAAGGTGCCCTCCGTCACGGTCGCGCCGGCGCTCATGCGCGTCGTCGTCGCGTAGCCGTCCCGGAACGCCGCGACGGAGACGCTGAGCGTCGTGCCGAGGTCGCGGGCGACGGGCGTGTAGGTGGAGGACGTCGCGCCGGCGATGGGCGCGGATCCGGCGAACCACTGGTACGCGAGGCGCGGGGTGGGCGACCAGGTGCCGGGGACGGCGGTGACGGTGGCGCCGACGGTCACGGATCCGGACAGGGTCGGCACGGGCGCGGAGGTGAACGGCAGCGCCGCGACGGGCGCCCCGCCCTTCGGCGCGACCGGGGCGGTCGGCTCGCTCGCGCGGGTGACGGACGGGTAGCGGGTCTTCACCGCGGTGACGGAGACGGTGATCCGCTTCCCCTGGTCGGCCGCGACGAGCGCGTACGTCGCCCGCGTCGCGCCCGGGATGGCGACGCCGTCGCGCGCCCAGCGGTAGAGGAAGGTGCCGGGCGTCGGGGTCCACGTGCCGGTGACGGCCGTGAGCGTCGCGCCGACCTCGGTCGCGCCCGTGACGGTGGGCGCGGGCGAGGCCGTGAAGGCGAGCGCAGCCGGAGCGGCGGTGGCGGATGCGACGGGGCCGGTCGTGGCGGCGGCGTCGGATCCGGGTGCCGTGGCGGCGGAGGCGCCCGTGGCGAGCCCCGCCTGCGCGGAGGCCACGAGGGCCAGGGAGAGGAACCCGACGAGGGCTCGACGTCGTGCGTGCTGCATGTTCTCCTGATCTCCGGCCGCGTCGGTGCGGCGCGGGTCATGCCTATCGCGCGCTCCCCGCCCGTGTCAGGTACCCAGTTCGGGTCGGGCGCGGCGGCCGCTCCGCGCCCGCCCGCTCCCGCCCCGCGGCGACCGCGGGGGTCTCCCGTACCGTGGGGCGGGGCCCGCCGGCGGCGCGCCCGCACCGACCCGCACCCCCACCGACCCGACCTGCCCGGAGGCACCGCATCGCCGCATCGACCCGCATCCTCCCGCCCCGGATCAGCGACCCGCGCCTGGACGGCCTCGCCGACGGCGACCCGTCCGACCTCGACGCGCACGCGTCCTTCGAGCGGCTCCGCTTCGCCGACGCCGACCTCACGGACGCCGACCTCGTCGACATCGGGTTCGAGGAGTGCGCGCTCGAGCGCATCCGGCTGCACGAGGCCGACCTCGCCGCCGCGAGCCTCGTGGACGTGCTGGCCTCCCGCCTCGACGCGCCCGTGCTGAAGGCGCCGCGGATCCGGATGCGCGACGTGCGCCTCGAGGGCTCGCGCGTGGGATCCGCCGAGCTCTACGACGCGTCACTCTCCTCGGTGCACATCGTCGACTGCCGCCTCGGCTTCGTGAACCTGCGCGGCTCGAAGATCACCGACCTGCTCATCACCGACTGCGCCGTCGAGGAGCTGGACCTCCGCGGCACGTCGGGCATGCGCATCGCGTTCGCGCGCACCACCATCGGCACGCTCGACCTCGCCGACTCGTCGCTCACCCACCTCGACCTCCGGGGCGCCGAGATCCACGACCTCGACACCCCGGACGGCCTCCGCGGCGCCGTGCTCGACTCCACCCAGCTCATGGCGCTCGGCCCGGTCTTCGCGCGGCACTTCCGCGTGCGCGTGGAGGACTGAGCGGATCCCGGCGCCGGCGGATCAGCCCCGCGCCGCCGCCCGCCGCGAGGGATCCGGCGCCGCCAGCAGCCAGAGCAGGTACAGCCCGCCGAGGGCGGAGGTGGCGAGGCCGACGGGGATCTGGAACGGGCTGAGCAGCCGGCCCGCCACGAGGTCGGCCACGCTCAGCAGCAGCGCGCCGACCACGAGCGCGGGGAGCATGCGGCCGGCGCTCGCGGGCATCATCCGCCGCGCGAGGTGCGGCGCCGCCAGAGCGACGAACCCCACCGGTCCCACCGCCGCGACGCCCACCGCAGCCAGCCCGACGCCCGCGGCGAGGAGCGCGGGGCGCCAGCGGTCCACCGCCAGCCCGAGGGCGCGGGCGGTGTCGTCGCCCATCTCGAGCATCCGCAGCGGCGGCTCGCCGAGGGACGCGAGCGGCACGAGCACGGCCAGCACCGCGAGCGCGGGACCGACCTGCGGCCAGGAGATGGCGTTCAGCGTGCCGAAGCGCCACGTCGCGGCGGCCTGGGCGAGCTCGACGTCGCTGCGGGTGATGAGGAAGTCGTTGACCGAGGCGAGCATCGCGCCCACGGCGATGCCCACCAGCACGAGCCGCTCGCCCGTGGTGGCGGTGCGGGAGCTCATCAGGTGCACGGCGAACGCGGTCGCGAAGCCGCCCACCACGGTGCCGAGGCCGATGGACGCGGCGGACGAGGATCCGGCCACCAGGATCGCGACGAGCCCGCCGGTGGCCGCGCCCGTGCTGAAGCCGATGACGTCCGGGCTGCCGAGCGGGTTGCGGGAGACGCTCTGGAACACGAGGCCGCTGAGGCCGAGCGCCGCGCCGACCGCGATGGCGGCGACGACCCGGGGCAGGCGCTGGTCGGCGACGATGAAGCGCGCCTGCGGATCCCCGCCGCCGAGGAGCGCGTCGAGCGCCTGTGCGGGCGAGAGCGCGTAGGCGCCCGTGCTGAGCCCCACCACGGCGGCCGCGAGGATGCCGGCGACCAGCGCGAGCAGCACGATCCGGTCGCGCCGCGGGATCCGGGGCCTCACGGCGCGACCCGCTCGCCGCGGGCGCCCGGCGCGACCCGCGCGCCCCCGGCACCTCGTGTGCTCCGCGACCCGCGCAGCACGAGCGCCAGCAGCACGGGCGCGCCGACGAACGCCGTGACGATGCCCGCCTCGAGCTCGCCCGGCCGCACGACGATGCGCCCGATGACGTCGGCCAGCAGCACGAGCATCGGCCCGGCCACCACCGACCCGATCAGCACGGCGCGCTCCCGGCGGCCGACGAGGAGCCGCACGGCGTGCGGCACCACGAGCCCGACGAACGAGATCGGGCCGGCGGCGGCGGTCGCGGCGCCGCATGCGACCGTCACGAGCGCGAACCCCGCGAGCCGCACGAGGCCCACGCGGCTGCCGAGCGCGGTCGCGGCGTCGTCGCCGAGCGCGAGCACGGCGAGCGGGCGCACGAGGAGCAGGGCGGCGGCGACCACGCCGGCGGCGAGCGGCAGGATCCACGCGAGGTCGGCCGGATCCCGTCCGGCCACCGAGCCGACCACCCAGGACCGGTAGTCGCCGAAGGTGCGCGGATCCGAGAGCGTCACGACACCCGTCACGGAGGCGAGGCTCGCGGTCAGCGCGGTGCCGGCGAGCAGCAGCCGGGTCGCATCCGCGCGGGGCCCTGCCCGCATCCCGACGAGCACCACGACCACCGCGGCGACGGCCGACCCCGCGAACGCCGGTCCCACGTATCCCGCCGCCGAGCCCGTCCCGAGCACCGAGACGGCGAGCACGACCGCGAGGGACGCGCCCGCGTTGACGCCGAGGAGGCCCGGCTCGGCGAGCGGGTTGCGGGTCATGGCCTGCATCACGACGCCGGCGACGGCGAGCAGCACGCCGACCGCGACGGCCAGGAGCGTGCGCGGCAGGCGGAGCTGCCAGACGATGATCGCGTCCCGGCTGCCGTCGTCCGGATGCAGCACGGCCCGCCACACGCTGTCGAGCGCGATCTCGCGGGCGCCGGTCGCGAGGCTGAGCGCGCAGAGGGCGAGGAGCGCCAGCACGGCCGCCACGGCGATCCCTCCGGCTGCCGCCCGGGAGGCGGGGCGGGGAGTGGGGGCCATGGCGCGGTAAGGATACCCTAAGCTGCCGCGGTGATCCCCTCCTCCTCCCGCCCCGTCCGCTCTCCCTCCCGCCGCCGCTCCGCGGGCGCCCTCGCGCTCGCCGCGGCCGCGCTCGTCGCCCTCGCCGGGTGCAGCGGTCCCGGCGGCGCCCCCGGATCCGCGTCCGACGCCGCCGCCGCCCCCGCCGGCAGCGCGGACGGCGCCGTCACGACCCCGCGCACGATGCCCGACGGCAAGGGCAGTGGCCAGCCCGACGGCGCCTTCCCGCGCACGGTCGTGCACTTCGCGGGCTCGACGACCATCCCCGCCGAGCCCACGCGCGTCGTCGTCATCTCCACGGGCCAGGCGGACGCGCTGCTCACGCTCGGCGTCGTACCGGTCGCCTCCACCGCGCCCGACGGCGCCGACCTCGTGCCGGCCTACCTCGCGACGGCCTTCCCGGAGGATGCGGCGGCGCTCGGCGCGATCACGTCGGTCGGCAACCGCATCGCCCCCGACATCGAGAGCGTCGCGGCCGCGAAGCCCGACCTGATCCTCATGAACACCGCGGGCAAGGACGCCGGATCCCTCTACGCCAGCCTCTCCGCGATCGCCCCCACCGTCGCGACGCAGGGCACGGGCCTGCACTGGAAGGAGGACCTCCTGCTCCTCGCCGACGCGGTCGGCCGCACGACGCAGGCCGAGTCGTGGCTCGACGCGTACCAGGCGGACGCGGCGGCGTTCGGCCAGGGCGTGTCCGACGGCACGACCGTCTCCTTCGTCCGCTCCTCGGCGGACCGCCTGCGCGTCTTCGGCGTCGCGTCCTTCGCGGGATCCGTGGCCGAGGACGCGGGTCTCGCCCGCCCGGAGGCGCAGCGCTTCACCGACGACACCTCGCACGACATGAGCGAGGAGCAGCTCGACCTCGCCGACGGCGACCGCGTGCTCGCGGGCGTGCAGGGCGGCGACGACACGGCCCTCACCGGTCTCCCGCTGTGGCCGACGCTCCAGGCGGTCGCCGACGACCACGTCACGTTCGTCGACGACGACGTCTTCTACCTGAACACCGGCCCGACAGCGGCGCGGGCGGTGCTCTACCAGCTGGAGGCGGTGCTCCGCTAGGGCGCAGGCGCGGCCGGGGGCTCGGCCGGGGGCTCGGCCGAGGCCGCGGGCGGCGTCGCGGCGGGGATCCCGAGCTTGAAGCCCACGTGCGAGCGCGCGTAGCCGAGGCGCTCGTAGAAGCGGTGGGCGTCGACGCGGGCCGCGTCGGAGGTGAGCTGCACGAGCGCGGCGCCGAGGGCGGGCGCGGCGATGTCGGCGACCCAGCGCATCATCGCGCCGCCGATGCCGGAGGAGCGCAGGTCGCTCCGCACGCGCACCGCCTCGACCTGGAGGCGGGAGCTGCCGCGTCGGGCCATGCCCGGGATCAGCGTGAGCTGCATCGTGGCGACCAGCGCGCCGTCTGCGTCGGTCGTGACGAGCAGGTCGTTCGCGGGATCGGCGACGATGCGCGCGAGGGCGGAGCGGTAGAGGTCCGCGTCGGCGGGATCCGCGCGGTCGCCGCGTGAGGCGCTCACCGGGTCGTCGGCGAGCAGGGACATCAGCGGATCGAGGTCGGCGGGATCCGCGCGGCGGAGGAGCACGTCGGGGACGCGCGCCGCGAGCGGGGCGGCGAGGACGAGGGGCGCGAGCACGCCCCCCATCCTCCCCGACCCGCGACGGCCCGGCTAGGCCGCCGCCGCGCCGCCGGAGGCGGAGCCTCCGGATGCCGCGCCGCCCGACGCCGCGCCGCCGGACGCCGCGCCGCCCGACGCCCGCGCCACGTGCGCGAGCAGCCGCTCGATGAGCATCCGGCGCAGCTCCACCGACGACCAGCCGTGGTCCGCGCCCTCGACCGGCGTGAACGTCGCGCCCGGCATGAGCTCGCCGTAGCGCGCGCCGTAGGCGACCGGCACGACCTGGTCGGCCGTGCCGTGCACCACGTCGACCGGGCCCGGATACCCGGACACCGGGCCGTAGACGTCGACGCCCGCGAGCACCTCGTCCGGGAAGCCCAGGCCGAGGCCCATGCCCGCGACGTCGACGACGCCGCGCTCGCGGGCCGCCGCCAGCGGCACGCTCATCACGCGGCCGTGCGCCGTGATGTCGTCGACGACCACGCCGGCCGGCGACCACAGCGTGAGGCTCGCCACCAGCTCGGGGGCGCGGGCCGCGGCCAGCGCCGACTCGACGCCGCCGAGGCTGTGGGCGACCACGTGCACGGGTCCGCCCGCGTCCCGCGCGAGGGCGCGGATCATCGCGGTCACCTGGTCGACCTCGTCGAGCAGGCGCACGTCGGCGAAGTCGCCGTCGCTCACGCCGTGCCCGAGCCGGTCGTAGGCCCGTGCCGCCGTGCCGGACGCGGCCAGCGCCCGGGCGACCGGGACCCACAGGCCGTGACCGCCGGTGCCCGAGTCGCCGAAGCCGTGCACGAGCAGCGCGGCGGGTGCGCCGGGGCGCACGGTGCCGTGCTCCCAGCCGCGGAGGATCCGCCCGCCGTGCTCGAGCGCGAGCGGGGCGACCCGGGCCGCGGCGGCCCGGCCCATCAGTTGCGCCGGTCGGCGAAGCCGGCCGGGAGGTCGCCGGGGGCCGTGTCGACGACGGTCTCGTCGTCGGCGCCCACGAACTCGTCGAGCGTGATGTGGGCGAACTCCGGCACCACGTAGATGGGGTAGGTAGGGCCCGCGTCGCGGTGCGCGCGCATCTGGTCGAGGTGGTCGTTCTGGAAGAGCACGGTCTTGGAGCCGTCCTCCTCCACCCAGCGCGGGAAGAAGATCGTGCCGTGCAGCACGCGCGCCGCGGGGATGATGTTGACGACGACGCTCGTGCCGGTGGGCTCGTTCCACGACACCTTGAAGACGCCGTCGGCGAGGGCGACGAGGTCGACCGTCTGGTCCTTGACCCAGCGGCCGCCGACCATGCCGGTGTGGATGCGGTAGTCGATGGTCGTGGCGTTCTTCACGTACATCTCGTACTGCCAGCCGTTGGCGTACGTGTAGATGAGACGGTGTCCGACGAGGGGGCTGAGGTCCTGAGCGGGCACGGGGTGCTCGACGCTCGTGGTGATCGTTGTCATGCGGGCATCCTGACACCGGAATGCGTTTGTCACAAGCGCATCTTCCTGGGTATCCTCGGTGCATGCCCTCCGACGCGTCCGACCCCGAGCTCCGGGAGATCGCGCGCCGCCTCGGGACCGACCTGGGGCCGTTCCGCCGGCGGATCATGAACGCCTCGCGTCAGGCCGCCGACCTGCCCGACCTCCCCGACGCGCAGGTCGAGGTGCTCCGCCGCCTCGAGGCCATCGGCTGGGCGACGCCCACGGCGCTCGGCCGCGCGCTGGGGCTCGCGCGGTCGACCGTCAGCAACCTGATCCTCGCGATGGAGCGGGACGACCTGGTCGACCGCCGCCTCGCGAAGGGCGACGGCCGCAGCACCGAGGTGGGGCTCACGGATCGCGCGCGCGGCCTGCTCCGCACCTTCGACCACTCGGCGGAGGCCGTGCTCGTGTCGGCGCTGCGGCGCCTCACGGCCGCCGAGCGCCGCGACATCGCCCGCGCGATCCCGGCGCTCGACGCGCTGCACGCCGCGGTCGGCGGGGAGCAGGCACGGGCGGACGGTCCCCGGTCGGACGCACCGCGGGCGTGACGGCCTGAGGAGGTCCGGTCAGCCCGCGTGGGCGGCCGTGCGGTCCGCGGTCTCCGCATCCGTGCCCGCGGACGGCGCGTCCCCGCCGGCGTTCAGCCGCGCGAGGAACCCGGCGAAGGCGTCGAGGTCGGTGCGGTCCCAGGTGCCGAGGCCGCGGATGAGGCGGCTGCCCTGCGCGTCGTCGGCGTCGATCCCGGCGCGGCCGGCCGGGGTGAGCGCGAGCACGCGCACCCGGCCGTCCTGCGCGTCGGCGCCGACCTCCACCAGCCCCAGGTCCTGGAGCTGGCGGAGCTGCCGGCTGACCACGCTGCGGTCGACGCCGAGCTGGTCGGCGACGGCGCTCGCGTGGGCGCTGCCGCAGCGGCGGATCACGCGGAGCATCTTGTAGCCGATGGGCGGCAGCTCCGGGTGGATCGCGGCGGCGGCCTCGCGGGTCGTGGCGCGGATCCGCCCGGCGAGGGCCGTCATCTGCTCCTCGACCTCGGCGATGCCCGCCGCGATCGCGTCGTCGCCGTCGGCGCCGTCGGCGTCCGGGTGCGGTGCCCCGTCGGCGACGGGACGGTCGTCGTCCGTCATCGGCGGGCGTCGACCCCGGCGTCCTCGGGCTCGGGGAGCCGGATGGATCCGGTCGGGTTCGCCTCGCCGGCGGGCGTCAGCGCGACGGCCCCGGCGGAGGCGCCGATGAGCGCGTCCTCGGCGTCCGTGCGGTGCACGTCCTTGGCCGCCTTCTCGTTCTTCATCTGCACGGCGTTCTTGCTGCCGAGCGGCGCGTTGGGCAGGAAGATCACGGCGATGAGCGACACGATCGCGAGCGGCACGCTGTAGAGGAACACGTCGCCGATGCCGACGCCGTAGGCGCTCTCGACCACGACGCGGACGGCGGGGCTGAGCTGCGAGACCTGCGGGATGACGCCGGAGCCGAGGGCCTGCGCGGCCGCGGCCTGGTCGGCCGGGGCCAGCTTCATGATCCCGGCGGTGATCTCCGACGCGATGATCGTGCCGAGGATGGAGCCGAGCACCGAGACGCCGACCGTGCCGCCGAGGCTGCGGAAGAACGTGACCGCGCTGGTGGCGACGCCGAGGTTCTTGACCTCGATGGCGTTCTGCACGACGAGGACGAGGTTCTGCATGAGCATGCCGAGGCCCGCGCCGAGCACGAACATGTAGATGCCCACGAGCACGAACTCGGTGTCGTAGCGGAGCGTCGACAGGAGCGAGGTGCCCACGACGATGAGCACGGCGCCGGAGATCATGATCGTCTTCCACTTGCCGCGACGGCTGATCAGGCTGCCGAACACGGTCGAGGAGATGAGCAGGCCCGCCATGAGCGGGATCGTGAGGAGGCCCGACTGCGTGGGCGTGGCGCCGCGCGACAGCTGCATGTACTGCGCGAGGAACACCGAGGTGCCGAACAGCGAGATGCCGACCGCGAGGCTCGCGAGCACCGAGAGCGTGAAGGTGCGGTTGCGGAACATGGTGAGCGGGATGATCGGCTCGGCGACCTTGAGCTCGGTGACGACCGCGGCGACGAGCAGCACGACCGCGCCGGCCGCCATGAGGTACGAGGTGCCGGAGGCCCACTCGAACTGCTTGCCGGCCTGCGAGACCCAGATGAGCAGCAGCGAGACGCCGCTCGCGATGAAGACCGCGCCGAGGTAGTCGACGTGCACCTTGCGCTTCGGGTGCGCGGGCAGGTGGAGGGTGACCTGCAGCAGGATGATCGCGATGATGGCGATCGGCAGCGCG
>Ga0265798_10007774_pt1 | contig 13805 bp, 16 predicted proteins | sample P3T30metagenome_FD_192430 | JGI IMG/M metagenome (GOLD analysis project Ga0265798, IMG submission 192430) | Plant litter microbial communities from East Loma Ridge, Irvine, California - P3 T30 | ecosystem: Environmental > Terrestrial > Plant litter > Unclassified | place: USA: California...
ATAAACCCATCATTTCTCATTGACTCCACTGCAACTCCACGTTAGTGCAAGGATGGAGCCGATCGTGTAAAGTACTGTAGCACCTCACTGGAAACCGCCTAACTATGAAGAACTTTTTGATCGAATCACAGTACAGTAATGCGTGCCGCATGCAACGATGCCTTTGTCTCATTTTCGAGACTCTGACTATTACGCGCATCCTACTCCTGTCTATCGTGAAATATGTTGGAAGTATCACAACCGGGTAGATAGAAGTCTAGGCATTCAACTTTAATCCGTTATCGGGCCAAGCACGAGGGTTGATCGTTCCAATGATGCGTATAGCATATTCCGCACATCCCCGAGCTGTTCCGAATGCGTTTCGGCCGAACGATTCATGTCCAGACTCGAATCAACACAACTTCATATCACTGACTAGAGCCCGATCGTTGTTGCTCGTCGTGCTTCACAAACCATCTTCACTAACTTACTCTGAAAGGCGCGAAGCCGTCACTACTCTGGGGATATGTCGCTTTCGAGCAACAACGAAAAACTCATTCAGGACTCAGCTGAGCCGCCGGGATGGGATCTGATACTGCGTCTCGAGGCTGGACGAAAGGATCCCGGCCACAGCCTGTCGACGAAGCTTGTCACGACCCTACGCCTGGCAGTCCTTACCGTGTATCATCAACTTCTCCTCATCATCATTACCGCCAATCTTGTTGGAATCCTAGTCGTCGCCATCCATAGCGATAGTATCACAAACCCGTCCCTCAATACTCTTGCCACAGTAGGTATCGCAAACCTCACTGTCGCTGTTGTGGTGCGGCAAGATTATATGGTCAACGTCCTTTTCGCTACGTGCTGGAACGTATCTCATACTGCTCCTCTCGGGGTCCGCCAAAGACTGGCTAGAGTATACGAGAATGGGGGTGTTCACTCTGGATGCGCCATCGGGGCTACCCTATGGACGGTCGCGTTCTGGGGTTTTCTCGTCCGAGATGCTTTGCAAAAGACCTGGCGAAGTGCTGTTATTCTCGGTACGAGCTTGGTATTACTAATCCTACTCTTGATCATGATCGTGGGGGCTCTACCGCCAATAAGAAGACGACATCACAATGTGTTCGAAATCACCCATCGCTTAGGAGGGTGGACTTGCATCTTGCTCTACTGGCCAACGCTCCTGCTATCTCTACAAGAACAGGCCGACTCCTCGGTGTCCAATGGCAGACCGTTCGCACTTGTAGTGATGCAAGCGCCGGCCTTTTGGATGCTGCTGCTGATAACCGGGAACGTTATCTATCCATGGATACTCCTTCGAAGAGTGCCTGTGATCGAAGTTGATCATCTTTCCGATCACGCTGTTCGCTTGTACTTTTCCCACAAGGAACGTATACCAGCGTTCTATGTCTTCGCGATATCCGATGCTCCATTGCACGAATGGCACAGCTTCGCTGCGGTCCCCGACTTTGACGATAGGAAAGGGGGGGCGGTATCCTGCATAGTGTCTAAAGCGGGCGACTGGACCGCTGGAACGATTCGAAATCCCCTTGCGTCCTACTACATGCGCGGCGTACACAAGGCAGGGGTCCTTGGCATGGCAAAGGTGTTTCGAAGCGTCATTTTGATGGCAACCGGCAGCGGGATCGGTCCGTGTCTCTCTGTATTCGGACAGATGCCAGATACCAAGGTCCGACTTATCTGGTCCGCGCCGGCGCCGATATCAACGTTTGGAAAGAACATATACACGAGCGTACTGCAGTGCGATCCCAACGCCGTCATATTCGATACACGTAGTATCGATGGGTCAAGGCCAAACCTGGTACAGCAGGCACTCAGTCTCTATCACTCCGAGAACGCCGAGGCTGTTTTCTTCATTAGTAACCAGAGCTTGACCAAGAAAGTAGTCGACGCTTTGGCGTCGAAGGATGTTCCTGTATTCGCGCCGGTGTTTGACTCGTAGCAGTCCAACGCGCCGATTCGGTGGGTTGTCGATCCCTCATTGAAAATCAATACGGAGTGATCACGGCGCTCTGGCGTCCCTTGTGCGATGCTGGGCGAAGTTGTAAAGTACTGATAGGAGATACGTCTGTGCGAAGTGGCTCAGAAAGAATACTCGAAGGCTCTCAACAAGGTCATCCAGTCGTTCGCGCGCTAGGCTCAAGATACTCGGCCAAATGCAATGGCATGTGCCTTCAGTGGGCTATCACTTAGGTGGATACGACCAACTCTGTGGTGTCGCAAAATCGGACTGGTGCCTTTTCCAGATGTTGGACAAAACTCTACAACACCAGTTTTCGCGGATCCAATGACAAACACGTGTAGGGCGACGTTTTACGGCAACCCTTGAGCACGGTACGACACGCAGAACCCAGCTATAAGCACGACCCTGTTCGATTTGGCGGAGACAGATCCCGCGGGCGCTCACTACCTGCACGGACTCTCCAACCGGGGCTTCTTTGTTACCCCATGCCCAAATTTTGCCCGCTGTACACAAAACTGACGTGAATAGACATCTGTCTCGAAGGTCCCGGAAATGTCATTGGATTTGAAGGAGCAACATCGGACAGACCATGAATGATTCAGGGATCGTGGAAGGACGCGAAGGCGGACGTGTTCAAAGCCGTCACAGTTGGCGTCCTCGGCCGAACTGCAGTTGAACCTCGGCCGAACTGAGATTACGAACGTGTAACCGACGTGCCACGTCGCCGCACGGGACCTCAGCTTGTAAAATGGGGAGGTTTACTGACAGGGCGATTACAGAAAGTGGCTGTCAGGAGATAAGATGGATGGCGGAAGCGAGTCGCAGGAGTGTAGCCCTTGCAGGCACATCCAAAGCAATGTAATGTTGTTGTAATTTAGCCCTTCTTTAGCACTATTGTACCAATCAGTGAGATCTATCGTGCACACACGTCTGAAGATAGTTATCAGAGGCTCATGCTGGGACGATAGAGTTCCGCACCAGTTCTCATCGCATCCATCTATTCGCTTTCCTTGGGGATCTCGTGAAATTCTATCGTTTGATTGTTTACCCGCGTTCGAATCGCAAACAGGAACGGCAAAGATTCTTAGTGTATTGCCAGCTGCAAATTTATTTCTCCATCATGCCCGGATTCTTACAACAGGTGCTCTTCGCTGGACTTCTCGTCATACTCGTCACTCAAAATATCCTATTCTGGCGCTCCTCGGGTAACACGCAAGGACATACTACAAGCCTGTCGACAAGTCACCGGAAGCCACCGAGCACATCCAAAGCCCAGACGACTGCGCCTGCGCACCCCAAGGAATGGCTTTTTGCACCTCAGAAGGATTCTGAAAATTTTGCACTGAATAAGAAGCAATGCGATCTCGCATTTCCCCGTCTTTGGCTAGAGATCAACCGGTCTGTCTCAGTATGGAAGAACAACATCTCACGTCCAATCACGGTCGGGGATATCTCCCTTGACTCGCAGTCAGGAGGGGTCTTCCGGGCTTTGATCCACGAGAACCAACTTCGCATCCTCGAAACGAAAGGCATTCTCGACCAAGGAGGGTCCCAAATGCCATTTGAGCGTGCCATAGCGGCCTGGCAGCAAATTCACCGTGCTATCCTCGGCGCCACTGCTGCAGGCGAAAAGCTCCCCTCGATCGAGTTCTCCGCTAGCGTCGATGACAAGCCGAACCTTCCTGAGGGCGAATCTGATGACACACAGACCCTTTGGGCTTTCTGCCGACACCGCAAGACGACTGCGCACGACCGTGTATTCTTGATGCCTGACTTCAACTTCTGGTCCTGGCGTGGCGTTGCCGGCTCCTTCGCTGAGATGCAGGCTCACGGAAAAGATTTCGACCGTCCCCTCGCAGACAAAATCCCCAAACTTGCCTGGCGTGGTGCCATTTGGACCAACCCAGGAATCCGGGGTTCCCTTCGAGAGATGACAAAGGATAAGTCTTGGGCGGACGTGCTTGAGTTTGACTGGGCGACACGTGCAAACTTCGTTTCCATCGAGGATCTCTGTCGCTTTGCATTTCTTGCGCACACTGAAGGTCGCTCGTGGTCAGGCCGCTTGAAGTATCTGCTCAATTGCGAGAGCGTAACTGTCATTCATGAGCTCGACTGGACGGCGCACTACTACCACCTCCTCAACTCAGAAGGCCATGATCAGAACTATATGCCAGTGAAGCGTGATTTTTCGGACCTCGAAGACAAAGTCCAGTACTACATCAGTCACCCGAGCGAGGCGCAGCACATCGCTGACAATGCAATCGCCACTTTCCGTGAACGATATCTCACCCTGGCCGCCGAGGCTTGCTACTGGCGAAGACTCATAGAGGGTTGGAACGAAGTATCAGACAGCCCTGAGATCTACGAATACTCTCAGGTCAACGTGTCTGGAGTTTCTGAAATAAAAAGGCGACTCAGAGGTGTCGCATTTGAGGAGCTCATAGTGGGGTCGCGTGAGCGGGTAGAAGTGCCATCGAAAGTATGGTAGGAGGAACAAAACGGCAAAAGTGAAGAGAAGAATGCATCGCTTTGCATTGATAAGAAGGTTCTCGGCGACAAGTTTATCCACATCGACGTATATGCATCCAAGACGGTACCATGCAGCGACTTTTTGTCCAAGGTGATATTGTATGTCTTGTACTCCATTTGGTCGATCAGGTTGCAAAGAGTTTGCGCTGTTTTGGTGGCATCGTCAAATTCGAATCTGGCGTATTCTCCACAGTCGATTTCTGTGACTATTTCAGTAGACCTCGCACTTTTTCGACCCGTTTCTCGCCTTTCCAAGAACCGAGAGCACCTACTTCTTAGAGTCGGGGATAAGAAGCTCTATGCAACGCATGTATTGCGCCTTGAGTTCCAGGAAATGTGCTTTACCCGTACCACATTCGACTGTCAAGGTAGAAGGGATCGCATTGTTTTCGGAATCGCAAAATGTATCAGGTGAGTATGGTAAGGATATCGTACGTACGACCTTCCAGTGTTATGCGATTCCGTCCACAGCCTCTTGGCGGGCGCGGCATCTCTCCTCGATTCACCTGAAGAGCATTTACCCTAAATCTGGCGTTTGGGAGCTGCGCGCCTCTTCGGCAATTTCGGAGTTACTCGCTAGTCAGTTATCACAGTGCTTCTTCGAAGATGTCCCGCAAACGATCGGCATCGTAGAGATAATGCAGCGACTTTGCCAATTCAATGATGGGCTTCCCAGGATCATCAGACTCGGTTCTATGGATGGATGAATTCGGGTTGTTCTGCATCTTTCAGTGCTTCGAATGATATCTAGTTCCGGAAAGCGAACTGGTCAGAAAGGAGCGACCGTCACAATGCGAAACGAGCCTCCGATCACATTGATTTGGTGTCATTCGGACTGCGACTTTGAAGATAGAATTCACCTGCGAGATCTGGGCTTTGATGAGATCATGCTCGGTCGTGTTGATAGACGCAAGGTAAGACACAAAGAGGCCCTTGGAACCAAGGTGCAATCACAAATCAGAGAGATTACTGTACAGTATATCACCGGCGAAGGTGTCTCTCGCCATCTGCTTGAAGGTACGCGCTTGGCTTACATGATTGATCAGGCGAGCTGGCTCAAACTGAGCCGGACTTTTATTTGATGATGGCCGGGTCGTTAGCTATCCTATGGCTGCAGGGTCCGACTGAGATGAGGTCCCGGGTCGAGCCGCGCCATGTCTGAGAACCCCTACTCTTTGAATCTATCAAAGAGTGAGCGACGTGAAGCCAATGTTGAAACTGTTTGTGATCTTGTTGTGACCGCTCATTTTTACACTGCTATCCCACAGATCGCGTTTTTCAGAGCCGCTAATCAGGACATCGAATGCCAAACAGGCTTCAGCGTCAGTAGTTTAGCAAACGACAATTCCAAAGGATTGCAAGGGTTGTAAAGCGTCGGAAAACTGACCGCTCAGACTCGGCCGAGGGTCACAAGTGAGCCGAAAACCTCGAATCATGTCAGCCGAACGGCTTATTGCTAAGGCCTGATCAACGACCCCATCCTAAGCGGTGGCCTGACAGCTACAACACACCATGGCGCTCTACTGCTGCATCTTGTTTCTCGATCAGTCATAAGAAAACAGCCACGCCCCATCTGTTGAGATACTAGCGATTGGCGCCACATCCATCGAACCTACACATCTCGCGAATTCTGGTGCCTAGAGAAGGCTTTTAATTTTATAAGCAAACGGCCAACCTCGACAAAGAAGATGCTCAACACCTCTATCATCGCTAAGCACTTGGGGCGAGAATTCATCTCCCATATTCGGACTGAGCTTCACATGACGGCGCCATCGTCAGGTAACTTGGAAAGAACATCCAGTTGCCCTGAGATGATCGCCTACAAGTTATCCCTCCTTGAGCTAGAGGCTCAATCAAGGCAATTTTTGATTCTCATGAAGCCTAGCGACCAAGACATTGGTACCACTATGGCTCGAAGTTTGGCATCAGACAGCACTCCCGCGTCGATACAGAGTTCGAGAAGAGTTCGGAAAACATGAGACCTAGTGCAAGGGGAAGAAACGACAAGTACGTGGAGGCTGGCGGATCTTGGCAGTATACGAATCTATGGGCTCTATTACGGCGACTTCTTGCCTCTTGGTTGAAATGTGGCGTGGGTCTTTGTCCACGTTTTATTGAAAGACAACATATAGAACATAAGCTACTCAGGCGTGTCTCTTAGGACTGAGTTTTTCATGCTGCGTGTTCACACTGTAGCCCTCATCTCGGATAATCGCTACAATAATGGCCCGTAAACGTTCTACGCGCATGACTTATCCGACACAAAAGTTGTCTTAGCACTTCGTTACCTCGACTGGGGTTGAAACCGCTTTACCCAGCAACTTCATCAGACAGACGAAGAAGATGACAGGAACGAGATCACGATCCAATTCTCGCAGTGACGACGGCAAGCTGATTGTCGGTCTATCACTCATGTAAAGTTGAACAGCGGTCCTCAACAGCGGTCACTTCCACTCCGAGAACCAGGCAAAAAACGGGTTGTACGAGCATTAGTAGCTGCTGACCCCATTGGAGCAGTCTGGATTGTGCTCCTCCACTTGATTGAGATATGCATCACTTACGCTGCGCGAATCTCATCTCGCTATTATAGCCTGTTGGACCGTTGGGAGCGATTTGTTGCACACAGAGTTATTGATCTACGGCTTAGACGGTGATTGCGATAAGCAAGAGCTTCCGTCGTTAGCCTCGCGTGGCTACAGAGTGTCTGGAGCGCCTTGGCACTTCTTGGCGCTCGACAAACCTCCCGGTTCGTCGTAGTGGATCATCATACTATCTGTGTCTTTTGGGGCAGCGGCTAAGTGCCAACGGTCTCCATCGCTAGTGCTTTACGGTAATCCTGGGCAACCGAGATGTGAGGGCTTGCAGTCAAGATGACGTAAGCGGCGGAATCGACTGCTCAGTTGTCGTCCACCTCCACAGCTGTAGCTTTCATGGTTTGTATGCTCAAGATGACTTTGACACGTGTTCCTGTACCTGATCAGGTATAATGGCATATTCCAAGAGTCATGCACTTATGGACGTTTGGGATTTTGTATCTCAAACCAAGACTCGATCACGAGGTACAGGCACATCGGGTTTACACCAGACCCGCATTGCTCCTTGTTGCGACAAGGAACGGAACCATATCGTCTAATGCGGCACAGCAAGGCAATCTGCGCGAAACTATCTTGTTATCCGCATCGTGTCGGGATGTAAATCATGAGTCAGTGAACAGCATTGGTGCTATCAAGCGAACGAGTTCATCACAATCTGCGCGTGTGCGGTGTCATGCGGCACCGCGACGTGATATACGAGGGCCGTGTGGATACCTTGTAACGTTGCTGATCTTGTACAATCCTGTACCAGACGTGTCGACCAAGTTTGAATGGAATTTTGGTGCTGTCGCTTTCGCTGCTTGGATATCTTTGTTTCACTTCACTTTCCTCATGACATTTCCCCCATCTGACCCAGGTTCTCAACACGTGAGCGACCTTCTCCCAAATCTCAAGAGGACATGTTTTGGCACGAGAACAGCATGCCTCCCGAGGGGCGCATATGGAAGCGAGGTCCTTATGAAGTCGCCACTGGGGACGGAGGAAACATGTGTGGGGCGCATCAGGATTGGTAGGGTCCGATCTATAGCGGCCACGCGAAAAGTGTGGCTTTACAAGCAATTCCAGGCCTATGCAGCTACGAAATTACTTATCGCTAGCGTCATGATGGGTGGCACAGTGAGCCTTCCATTCGCGGGATCCGGATATGTAGTGTACAATGACAATGCTATCGTGACAAGGGGGAAAGGGGAAGAACTCAAGGCCATCCAAAACGGCCCTCAGATCGTTCTATCAGCTTCGGTTGGGATCAGCATGTATTGAAGCTCTACCTACTTTGCAGTAACAAAGGTCTGTTGTACTTCCGTAGCTTGGGTGTGTGTATCTCGTACCACCTTATTGCGATGGACCCTCACGATGAATTTTTCCGTTCCGCAAACATAATAACGTCTCGATCGCCTTTCAGAAAATCCTGGAAAATGCTAACGTCCAGATCGTAGCTTTCCGCTAATGCTGTAAATGGGTGCTACCCTGCTGGGTATCGCGAGTTCTTCGTCGAAAAAAAAAATGCATTCTTCGGGAAGCTGGGTGCTGTCTTGGGATCCGTGTCAGCAAATCTCACTAATCTCTTGCAAGGAGTTGCTTACTTCGACTTCTTTCGATCACAGTGTCAATTTTTCGTCTTTCCACTGACACAACGCTCTTGTGGAACACCTTTCCGCGGATCTTTGATCCCTGTTTGGCCATGTCGTATCTGGTCGCCATACCGATTAGGTGAATGTTCTTGAAATACGAGCTTCTGCGGTTCGAATATAGAACAAAATGTGTTTTCCTATCAGATCGGACTGCGGAAAAACAACTCACTCTATCATCAGTCAAAAGAGTTTGCCAGAAGGATCCGAGCTCACGTTCTGCTGCAGTGTTGGGCCGCGTGGAACAAAGTCCCGCTATTGAACGCGTGGATCTGGTTCGAGATATTTGACAATCTGTCGGCCGAAACTTGAGTTCATTGGTCCTAGCACGCCAATTTTGCTTTGTGCTGCGGTCAACACCCCGCAAAGCATCCTCAATACTTGAGTCGCGCACCAAACACGAGGAACTCAATCACTTTCGGCCGAGATGCAATCTAGTGAACAGAGCAGTCACGAATGCGATGTCCCAAGATAGTACAGTAATGCAACGTCGGTAAAGCCGGCCTACAATACTACTGTACGCGAACGACTCTGTGGTACCACGTTCTGCAACACTCATCTTGGAGCAAGCTTGCCCTCTTGCCCTCTTGCCCGTTGTCTTCCAGCTGGCTTACATCGCGGACCATAAGACGTTGTGGCTGGTCAATCATCAGAGTAGCTCGCAGTACGGTTAGCTATCGGTGTGCGAAAGCATGATTGCGTGAACACGTCAGTATACAGAAACTAGGGGTGAATGGTAGGCATAAGTATGGGAGAAGCATATGTCTGGCACAGATAGCAGTGCAAAACATGCTGACTATATAGCATGGATTTTCTCCTAGTAACCGGCTGTACGCCAACTTACATGGTAACCTAGATACGTACCATAACGCTTCTATCAGCCTTCCTCCTCGTCTTTTGTACGTACTATGTGCCTATGTTTCTTGAAACACGCCCGTTATCTGTCTTTTCGTCATTCTCATCATGCTTCGTGCCTCTTTGTTTTGAAGAGGTGCCCCTTCCGGCGCTGTCCACTGTTTCAGCTCGCTATAAATTCGTTATCCAGTCTGTTATATCAAGGCTATAACAGATATATTAGAAGCGTGAAAACAGTACACGAAGTACGCGGCATCCACGAGTAACTTAGAAAAAATGCAGACAGAAGGTGTAAAATTGTGCGCTTTCTACGTCTCCACCTCAGATCTTTACTATGTTTCGCCTTTTCAGATTCATTTCCGCCGACTCTAACTGGTGTCCCATTACGGCTTTGTGAAGCAGTCCCTAGTTGATATCACAATACTCGTGGCGTGTTTAGCTTTCGTCCTTCCACGATTATGAAAGTAAGCTCTGTCTGATTCTCAGGTATCTGACCGCGCAGCCCGTAATGTGACAGTCTAAAGACGTATATGGTCCAAGTAAAACCCTCTAAGGTTACACATAGATATTCGATAAGGTTACTCTGGTCGATGCAATATGTACACATGTGTGGAAGTATCTTGAACGAGTATGCAGAAGTTCCGAAAGATGCAGATCCAAGCAACAATGACCTTACAGTTGAGGTTAACCCATCCAGCCGTCGCTCCTCGCTGCATCCATAGCACACTCTGCTTCAGGGCATACCCTGTTTTTGTAGTGTGTGCATCGATCCCACATCAATTTTGTCCTCACTCGAGAAGTTTGCGGGTCCTGTCAGACAAGCAAAAACCACCTTCCAGATAGTCTTCGATATTTGCTTCTGCCCTTCTGAAATCCCAGTCGCTCATACGCATCGCCCCGCAGAATTCTAGGCAAACCTCGGCCGACTTCAGAGAAACCATCTGCTCTCGTAACGACGTGAAAGTTGTTACGTGAGAGTGCTCACCCAACCGAAATTGCACTCGGTCGAAAAGTAGAGCAAACACCATAATGCGCTCGACTCCGGCGAGAAGTCTGTGAGACTCATGATCGACATCCAAAAGATATTCCAAGAGCAATGATCTCAATGCTAGGCTACGCTCCTCCCCATGCATGTTGAGAAAACGCGTCAACACGGAACGTCGTTCGAAAACAAAAACATTCGCGGAAAACGGGATAAGGCGTGCTTCCAAGTAAACTTGCCGACAGACCATGAGCAAGTCGAGCGGCAGCCTTTTCCTCCTGTGACACTCGTGATGGTAAGCGTAAGCCGGGACAAACCTCTGCCGAGTCGGTGAGCTCTTTATCAGATCACATCGCGTACGGAAACGTCCAGGCTTCAAGCATATCTCGACTGTGCTTCCGTCTTTGGACACATGCAGCCAGTAAGTGCCTAAAACGAGTCCATATATCCGATTCCGCAATTCGCCGGGCAACATCAGAAGTGGTGAACCTGGCTTTGAGTCAAAATGAGGCAAGACCTAGACTGAAATCTGACACTTACCTTTGCGACCAATGGGACTTTCACGGCATCTCTGATGCATCGTAGGGATAGCTGGGGGCGACGCAATCTGCTGGTAACACATCGACGGTTTAACAGACGGAGGACCACGTCTTCTATGCGCGGATGGTGTACGATATAGTTACTCGGACATCGGTCTCCATGGCCTTCCAATATTTCATGCGACATCTGTTAGTTCCGCGTGAATGCTTCAAGGTAGCATCCGGGAAGGCTTTCTCCGAGTTTACCATCAATTCCCTCCCTGGCCGTTCCAAGTCCGCCGTGGCCTGCATCACGTTTGAGCGCGATGTTTTCGGCCGAACGATTGCAGCCAGACCCTCGCTTGTTGTGTCAGGTGCCACCTCCATGTTCCTGAACGGGCTCTCCGTACTTTCGCACGTTCTTTGACAGGGCAAAATCGCTAGTAGGGTCACGTGAAGAGCACACAGTTAATGAGGCAGCGCGCCATGGCCTTCAAGCGACGACACCTTTTGGGATAGCTGAGCATTCTACGACGGGTGACTCGAGTTCGTACAGCCTCTCGCTGGATCTGTGACCGTTGAAATTGGACGATGGCCCTGACTTACCAAGCCTTATCATCTCGAGAGCCGATGAGCTTTCGATTAATCTTTGTGCGAGCGGATCTGGCTGACATAGGCGCGTTCTCGACTAGAGGCGGCTTTGGCTCCTCTCTCTAATGCTCACGGCTACGCTGTCGATGGCCTAGTTGCAGTGGAGATCAGACAAAAACCGGAGTCTGGCCTTGCTAAGTCAAGGATACACGTTACATACATGTACAAACCAACAAATCCATCACACCAACAACTCGTGACACCCAGTCTCAACCCATCAAACCCCATCGTTCCTACTATCCGGATAAGAATCAATCCAGTCAGTCGCACCACTGACCAACCGCGGGAAATTAATTCGTACACTCTTCCTGATATTAAGAGTTGTAGCTTTGTCATTATTGTCCCTACCTTGATCAGTGATATCACTAAACGCCGCTTTGGGACCTACAGGCCGATGATGCTGAAAAAGCTGCGGCTGCACCGTGAAGCAAGTCGCAAGTTGTCGGTCATCAACACCGTCACAGACATAGCGAAGCATGAGATCGTTGGGTGCCGACATTTTGTGCACCCCGAGTTCGTAGAGTAGACGGCGAGCTCCGGGTTGGGACACTCCGTACGCGAGAGAGCAGGTATTCATTTGCGCACGGGAGACGACTCGAGTGTGGGCGGGGTATTGCTGGATGAGCTCGCTGCCGCCGTACTCCATGTCCAGGTGCTGAGGCTCGGCGACTGTGTCGTCTTTGAGAAGGACGACTCGGCCGAGGGGGGCGTTGATGTCGCTAGCTTGTGGGAAGCGGCTACCGCAGTGGCCGAGCCAGAGGAGGTCCCAGCGAGAAATGTCACCGTAGGGCGAGTCCACGGGCTCAGTCGTGGTGTGAGCGTCGATCTGGAAGTCTGTATAACTTTGATCTGTGCTTGGCTGAGGGTGTGTCGGGTCCAGGTACTTGTCGGTTGTGTTTGTCTTAGGCTGAACGAGTAATCTGACCGCTCGAGCGAAATCTTCCATTTGGGACTTGATCCGGAGATCCCAGTCGACGTCGTCCTCGAAAATGAGAGCGGATGTGAGGTTCTGCTCTACTATGCTGCGGATAGGTTAGACCCATGAACGCTATTGTTGATCGTGGTGGAAACTGACAGTCTCATGACATTCATGTGTGCACGCCAGGCACGAATGCTGCCTGCGTTGGGTCTCGTCTCCGAGCCTCCTGGTGGCAGTGTCTTGCTCTCGACATCTGTGACGCCGTCGACATACTCAAATTCTAAGCCAGTGTACGCGGCTGCCAATGACATGGAGTCCCGATGATCCGATCGTGATGGAAGACTAATCACGAACAATTTCTGGAACTGGGGATTGTCAGTTTTGAGCGGCGGCACTGTTGAGAGAAAGCCATACCCCAAGAGTTACATTGGCTACATCTTCGAGTAAATTGTGTTTCGATTCGGACGGTCCAGCCTGGACATTGAAAGAGTGGTTGCTTTGTTTTTGAGCGGGCAGGCCCAATTCACCATTGAAACCAGCAAAGAAGAGAAACGTCAAAGTCAAACAAAAACCTGTCATCAGCCAGAACCTTATACGGTTTTTTCTTGGATAAGTAGACGTCAGCATGCTGTGTAATGCTCAGGTCTTCGCTTTCGCACAACGGATGGCAGCCCCCAAGTGAAGATATCTAGATCGCTAGTCGTTGCTCTTGTTTGTGGTCGCCTTCCGCATGAGAATCGTGGGCAGACTGAACTAGACCATGAGCTGTCAATTGCCGATGAGTGTTGTGCGTTTTAGATACTGTAAAAAACCGTGCACCTCACAAGAGAGTTACTTCGACACATACTGTCCTGTAAATGTAATTCACGCACTGTTGCTAGGGTTTGCTCCAGCATTCGGACATTGGGAGGCCCATGCACTCCGAAGAATCCCGGCGGCCGATGCTCTAGCATGCTTTTTCACGTCCTCAGCGCCTTACTGCATTACCTCACTATCACCCTCGAGCTGTAAAGAGGATTTGTAGATATGTTCGATCCAGAGATGACAGACTCGGTATCTATAAAAGTACTTCAAATAGATGCTCGACTCATCGGTAACTTTACGCAACGCGAGCTTGACTCATGTTAAGTTATGGTAGAGAACGATTTCCACAATCTGGCGAGCTG
>Ga0265798_10007775_pt1 | contig 13805 bp, 12 predicted proteins | sample P3T30metagenome_FD_192430 | JGI IMG/M metagenome (GOLD analysis project Ga0265798, IMG submission 192430) | Plant litter microbial communities from East Loma Ridge, Irvine, California - P3 T30 | ecosystem: Environmental > Terrestrial > Plant litter > Unclassified | place: USA: California...
CATTTCCAACCAACAGTTCATGGCTAATCCTTTCAATAAAATCAAGGACCTCGTCGCATCGCTAGAAGACGACTTTGAGAAGGCGTACGACAAGCACAATGCTGCTGCCGGCACCCGCGTGCGCAAGGGAATGCAGGAACTGAAGACCATGGCACAGGACATCCGCCTGGAAGTGCAGAATCAGAAAAACGCTTCCAAGGATGGGGCTGCTGCACCGGCTGCTAAAGCTGCACCGGCCGCTAAAGCCGCTCCTGCCGCTAAAAAGGCTGCCCCTGCTAAGAAGAAGTAAGTAGTCTGGGCTGCGACTCTCCTTCAAATAGAGACGCAGCTCGTAGACATCCATCAAAAAAGCCCCGCTGACCAGCGGGGCTTTTTTGATGGGTGTGATTACCTACAGGAGAAAATTGCTGACCTAGGTAAGCTCCACCAGGTAGTAGTCCTTTTTGCCTTTCTTCACTACTAGGTATTTGTCGTGCAAAAAGGGCAGCTCGGTCACCGGTGTTTCGGGCGAGATAAGCTTATTGCCGTTTACCGATAAGCCGTTGGCCTTAACCAGCTTACGTACCTCGCCGCGCGAAGGCAGAATTTGTTGGTCGGTAGTCTCGCTGAGTAGCACGGCCACGTTGAGGTCGGCTGCGTCGGTGCGGGGCACACGCAGGTGCGGCACGCCCGCAAACACGTCGAGCAGCGTAGCCTCATCAAGCGCACCTAGGTCGCCTTTTCCAAACAATACTTCTGACGCCGCCACGGCTGCCTCGTAGGCTGCCTGCGAGTGCACCCGGATGGTTACGTCCTTGGCCAGCGCTTTTTGCAGTGTTTTCAGGCCGGGGTTTTGGGCGTGCTCGGCCTCGATGGCTTCAATCTCTTCCTGGCTGAGCAAGGTGAATACGCGGATAAGACGCGGGGCGTCAGCGTCTTCCGAACGAAGGAAAAACTGGTAGAACTGGTACGGCGAGGTCAGCGCGGGGTCGAGCCACACGGTACCGGTTTCCGACTTGCCGTACTTGGTGCCATCGGCCTTGGTGATGAGCTTGCCGGTGAGGGCATAGGCCTTTCCCTCGCCGTCGGTGATGCGGCGCAGCAGCTCGGTGCCGGTCGTAATGTTGCCCCACTGGTCGCTGGCGCCCATTTGCAGGGTGCACCCTAGCGTTTTGTAGAGGTGCACAAAGTCGTAGCCTTGCAGCAGCTGGTAGCTAAACTCGGTGTAGCTGAGGCCATCGGCGGTGTCGCCCTCGGCCGGGTTGATGCGGCGCTTCACCGAATCCTTAGCCATCATATAATTGACGGTCAGGTGCTTGCCAACCTCGCGCAGAAACTGCAAGTAGCCAAACTCCTTAAACCAGTCGTAGTTATTGACGAGCACTGCACCGGTAGGCGAGTCGTTGAAGTCCAGGAATTTTTCGAGCTGGGCGCGAATACCGGCTTGGTTGATACGCAGGGCATTTTCATCCAGGAAATTGCGCTCAGCCGACTTGCCGCTGGGGTCGCCTATCATACCGGTGGCGCCGCCTACCAGCGCCACCGGGCGGTGGCCGGCGCGCTGCAGGTGCACGAGCAGCATAATAGTGGCCAGGTTGCCGATGTGCAGCGAAGCCGCCGTGGGGTCGAAACCGATGTAGCCCGATACGGGGGCGGCGCTAGCCAGGTGCTCGGCGGTGCCGGGCATGGCATCGTGGTACATGCCGCGCCAGGTTAGTTCAGTTAGTAAATCCAATTATGAATTATGAATTATAAATTATGAATTATGAATTGGCTCCAAGGGGCGGGGAGGCCGCACCGCATAGCAAAGGTAGCCCAAGCCGTAATTTCGTATTCTGGCTTCTGCATTGCCTCAGAGTCAATTCATAATTCATAATTAACAATTAATAATTGATACAGGACGCCGACGCCATCTTGAAAGCCGTGCAGCAGCGGCAGTTTCAGCCGGTGTATTTTTTGCAGGGCGAAGAACCGTACTTTATTGATACGGTGGCTGATGCGCTCGAGAATTCGGTGCTGCCCGAAAGCGAGCGCAGCTTCAACCAAACCGTGCTCTATGGCAAAGACACTGACACGGCGGGCATCCTGGGGCAGGCCAAGCGCTTCCCGATGATGAGCGACTATTCGGTGGTAATCGTGAAGGAAGCGCAGGCTGTGGCCGACTTGGAAAGCGAAAAAGCCTGGCCGTTTCTCGAAGCCTACCTCAAAAACCCGCTTGCCAGCACCGTGCTGGTGCTGTGCTACAAGCACAAAACCCTTGACAGCCGCAAGAAGCTGGGCAAGCTGCTAGCCGCTGCCCCCGGTGTAGCCCTGATGACGAGCAAAAAGCTCTACGACAACCAGGTGCCGCAGTGGCTGGGCGGCTACGTGCGCAGTCGCAAGCAGCAGATTACGCCTGGCGCCACGGCTATGCTGGCCGAGTACATCGGGGCCGACCTAGGGCGCCTGGCCAACGAGGTAAATAAGTTGCTGCTCAATGTGAAGCAGGGTCAGGCCATCGACGAAGACCTGGTGCAGCGCATGGTGGGCATCAGCAAGGAGTACAACATCTTTGAGCTGCAGCGGGCCCTGGTGACGCGCGATGTGCTGAAAGCCAACCGCATCCTGACGCACTTCGCCGCCAACCCCAAGGCCAACCCGCTCATCCCGAACCTGACGCTGCTCTTCAACTTCTTCACCCGGCTGCTAATGCTGCACCAAGCCGGCCCCAACCCCTCGGACGCGGATATGCAGAAGATGGGCATCAATAAGTTTGCCCAGAAGGAGTATCAGCAAGCCCAGCGGCAGTTCAGCGCCGAGCGCACCATGGACTTGATTCACCTTATCAGGCGGGCCGACGCGCAGAGCAAAGGCATTGAGAGCGGCAGCATGGACGAGGGCGAAATCCTGCGCGAGCTGGTGTGGCTCATTTTGCACCCTGTGCCGGTGGCGGCGGTGGGGTAACGGAAACTGCCCTAGGTGCGTAAAAAGCGGGTATTCACCCTTAACCTGCTTTCACTCATGAGCGATAACCAACCGAGCGGCACCCTAGGAGGCATGATTTCCAGCCTATTTGGCCGCCGCAACGCCGAAGACAACACCGAGAACCGTAGCTTCTCTTCTAAGCATAAAATCCTGAGCGGCGCCCTGCTGGCCGCCGGCGCTGCCTACCTCTACAAGCGCGCTAAAAATAAGCAAACGATGCTGAGCTAGCTAATAGTAACTAGCTACCTGTAAGCCCCGCCGAACGTGCCCTTTTTAACGGCACGTTCGGCGGGGCTTTCTGCTGCATTTTTGCGGCCCCGTAGCCTTATTCATATGCGCGCCCACATTCACTTCGACCGCCAGGGCTGGCCCCAAAGCGTTAATAACTACCTGGCGCTGGATGGCTTCCGGCAAATGGGCTGGGAAATAGTGCCTTACACTGATGCTGCACCCGTGCGCGACCACGCGCCCGACGAGATAGTGGTGGGCCACATCGCGGCCGTGCGGGCTGGCCTGCGGGCGCTGGGCCTAGCGGTGCCCACCGAGCTGGGCTACCCCGAGGCGCTGCACCCTTACCTAGGGCGGCGCCTGTGGCCGAGCACCATCAATGCGGTGGCGGCGCACCCCGAAAGCTGGCCGGTGTTTGTGAAACCCATGCACGACGCTAAAAAATTTACGGGGGTGCTGGTGCGCCGCGTGGGCGACCTAGTGGGCTGCGGCGACCAGCACCAGGATACGCCCGTGTGGTGCGCCGAGCCGGTGCATTTTCGGGCCGAGTGGCGCTGCTTTGTGCGCTATGGCCACATCTTGGATGCCCGGCCGTATAAAGGCGATTGGCGGGCGTACTTCGACCCAGCCGTGGTAGAGGCCGCTCTGGCTGCCTACTTGCCCGAGGCGCCGGCTGCTTTCGCGCTCGATGTGGGCGTGACCACGGCCGGCGCTACACTGGTGGTGGAGGTCAACGACGGCTACGCCCTTGGTGCTTACGGACTAATGCCGCTGGCATATGCCAAGTTTTTATCGGCGCGTTGGGCACAGCTAAGCGGTACCGAAGATTATTGCAATTTTTAAGCAAGACAATACCTTCGCCGCTTGCGTGAAAGCACAGTGAAGAAGTGAAAAATCATATTAAAAAGGTAATAATTTGCCAACAAGCGGGCTGCGCTTACCGTATTGCAAGTGTTTCCCATTTATCTTGATTTCTAGCGCAATGAAATTGCCCGAACCCATCTCCAACGCCGCCGACCAGGCCAAAGGCGTATATAACGACGCTGCTGCTAAGGCTAACGAACTGTACGACGAAGCTGCAGCTAAAAGCAAGGACCTGCTTAACAACACACCTGAGTCGCTGAAAGGCGCTAGCGACAAAGCCGTAGGTGCTTATAACAAGCTCACGACCACCCAAAAGGTAGTGGGTGGTGCGCTGCTCGCCGCGGGCTTGGCCCTGCTGATTGCCCCGAAGAAGAAGGGCAAAGAAAAGCGTGCAGTTAAGGCGCTGGACGAGCTACTGCTTTTTGTAAACGACCGCATTGAGGGCTATAAGCGGGCTGTGGCCCAGAGCAAAGACACCCAACTGAAGAGCTACTACCAGCAGCTGGTGGGCCAAAGCCAGCAGTTTTCCAGCACCCTCAATAGCTACTTGACTCAGAAAGGTGGCGAGCGCGAAACCGGTACTACCCTCAAAGGCAAGCTCTACCGCAAGCTGATGGATGCGCAGGCTGTAGTAGTAGCCCGCGATGAAAAGGCCATCTTGGCTGCCAACATCTACGGCGAGCGCTGGGCCATCAAGGCGTATAAAAAGACGCTGCGCCGCAAGGCCCTCAAAGGTGCTATTCGGGAGGCAGTGCAGCGGCAATTTGCCGTGTCGAAGCAGACCTATAAGCGCTTGAAGGAGCTAACTGCCGAGCAGAACTAAGCTAGCTAAGCGGCTTGCTGTGTTGAAAGCCTCGCTGGCTATGGTCACTGACCATGCCCAGCGAGGCTTTTTGCGTAGGTTACGATTGGTTTTAGAAATAAGCTCCTCCTAACGAGCTGATTGCAAATAGCGTAAGGGGTAGGTATATCCTTCATTTTGCCCTTTACTAATGAGCCAGTCTGCCTCTTCTTCCGCCACTGCCACGCCAGCAGAAAACTATTACCTCAAAAATATCGAGTCGCCCAAGCCCGCCACCGGCACCAGAGAGGAGCGTGGTAAGGCGCGTGCCAAGGCGAAAAAGAGCGGTGCCGCCCGCAAGCTGGTAGGGGGCGCGCTCCTGGCCTTGGGGGTAGCCTACTTGGTCATCCGTAAAAAAAGCAAGCCCACCCCAGAGGCTGCTACACTCGACGAGCTGCTGTATTTTGTGAACGACCGCATTGCGGGCTACGAGCGGGCCGTGGCCGAAAGCCACGATGCCGAGCTGCGCGGCTACTACAAGCAGCTGGTGAGCCAGAGCCAGCAGTTTGCTACTGACCTCAATACCTACCTGACCCAGGAAGGTGGCGAGCGCGAAACCAGCACTACCCTAAAAGGCAAGCTCTACCGCACCTGGATGGACGCCCAGGCAGCCGTGACCGGCCGCGATGAAAAGACCATCCTCGGCGCCAATATTTTCGGCGAAGAGTGGGCGCTCAAGGCCTACCAGGAAGCCCTAGCCGACCAGACGCTGACCGGCGACATGCGCCAAGCTGTGGAGCGTCAATATGCGCTGTCGCAAAAAACCTACGACCGCTTGAAGACATTGGTAGAAAAGCAAGCCTAGGTAGCTACCGCCCGCCCTTGCGTGGCCTTTGTAGTCTGCGGATTAACGTTATAGCAACGCGGACTACAAAAGCTGCGCAACTAGGAAGCCCCGCCGCGAGGTCTACTCGCGGCGGGGCTTCCTAGTTGGCTGCTAGGGCCAGCTGCTACCTTCGTGGTTTGGCTGGCCACACGGCATTTAAGAAACTATGAAATACCTGGCGACGCTGCTTTTGAGCGGTCTCTTTCTCCCCGCCTTGGCACAACAACGTCAGTTCGACGTGCATAATTTGTCGTTGCCCAAGGAGCTGGAATACTATGACAATCAGTTTTCTGGGTTATTCATTGCCGAAGGCAAGCTGCTGCTGCTGTCCGAAAGCCGCCTGCAAGACAAGGCCGAGGCCAAGCTCTATACCGTGGCGCTCGCCGACCTCGACCGCAAACTCACGGACACGGCTTACGTCTTGCCATACCAGAAACTGCCGCTTGTCAACCTAGCTACGCTACGGGCCAAAATGGCGGCCCTAGGGCAGAGTTACGAGGGCCTGGAGGCCATGACGCTGACAAAGGAAGCAGTGTATTTCTCCGTCGAAACAGCTACGCCCTCGGCCAATTGCTACTTGCTAAAAGGCCACCTAGGAACCACCGCCGTGGAGCTGGATACTACTTATTTGGTGACCTTGCCCAAGCCCGTGGCGGCCGACGGCTCGCATATTTACAATGCTGGTTTTGAGGCCCTGGCCAATGTAAAAGAGCGTCCGGTAGCGGTTTTTGAATACAATTCTTTCTCCAAGAACTACGCTTACGAGGTCAACGGGGCGGCCGGACGTGGCCAAAACCAGCTCCGTCCGCTGCCCTTCAGCTCGCTGCCGTTCCGCATCACCGACCTGACGGCTACTAAGGGCGGCCATTTTACGGCCATCAATTATTTCTTTAAGGGCGAGGGTGACGATGCCGTGTACCGCACCCCGGCTACCGACGTGGCCAATACCAAGCTCATCTCCGAGAATGGTACATTCAAAAACTATTGCCGGCTCATAGATGTCGAGCTGAAAGACAATTCCTTCAGCTGGAAGCCGCTGTGGGAATTTCCCGTGCCCTATAGGAGCTACAACTGGGAGGGTATTGCCGCTTACAAGGGCGGCTACTTTATCATCAACGACAAGTACACGCCTACTCGGCCGTACCGCACTACGCTACTGTACTTGCGGGCGCACAAGTAGCGCGCCGCCCCGGCGGGCATGAGCATATAAAAGTGCCCCTAGGTGGGCTTCGTACTGCAAAACAGCGCGAAGCCTACCTAGGGGCACTTTGGGTGTAAGCTGTCATGCAGCGCGCAGCGAAGCATCTCGCGTGACGCAGTAACTCCTTACGTTCGCAGCCGTCAGCACGCGAGATGCTTCGCTGCGCGCTGCATGACGGCCTAGTAGGATATACTATAGACTACTACTGGGGGCGGCTCTTGAGGCGCACGGCCCGGAACTCGGAGCCGGCTTTCCACTGCGGGAAAGTAGTTTCGCCGGCTAGCTGCTGGCCCACGCGGAAGAGCAGGCGGGCATCCTGGGCGGCGCCGCGCAGGTCCCACTTGGGGTTGTACTGGTCAGAGGGCTGGTGGTAGTTGTTGGCCTCGAAGTCCTCGCGCTCTTTTTCGGCGAAGGCTTTGCCGTGCAGGCGGCTCTCGAAGGCGCCGCTGGCGTAGAGCGCCGGAATGCCCACCTTGGCAAAGCTGAAGTGGTCGGAGCGGTAGAAGCTGCCGGTTTCGGGGTGCTGGTAGGGGATGACGTAGCGGTTCTGCTCCTTAGCGGCGGTGCGGGCGTAGTCGTCCAGCTCCGACTGCCCGTAGCCGGTGATGGTGAGGTCGCGCATGGGCCCGAAGGCTAGCAGCTCATCCATGTTGATATCGGCCACTGTGTTTTTGACCGGGTATAGTGGGTGCTGGGCGTAGTAATCGGAGCCCAGTAGGCCCTGTTCTTCGCCCGTCACAGCCAAGAATACGATGCTGCGCTGCGGCTGCTCTTTAGCTTGCTTGAAGGCGGTGGCGATGGCCAGCAGGCCGGCGCAGCCGCTGGCATTGTCAAGGGCGCCGTTATAGATGCTGTCGCCCTTCACGGCTGGGCCGATGCCTAGGTGGTCCCAGTGCGCCGAGTAGAGGATGTACTCCTGCGGGCGGGTGGTGCCGGGCAGCACGGCCACCACATTTTTGGAGGTTTTGTAGGTGATTTTATTGTGCAGCGTGGTCGTCAGATTCAGCCCTAGGTCCTGGCCTTTGAAGCCGGGCTTGTTAGCGGCGGCATAAAGAGCATCATAGTTCTGGCCAGCGGCGTCGAACATTTGTTTGGCCGCGTCGAGGGTAATCCAGCCTTCGAGGGCCACTTTGCTGGCGCCGTGGTCGGGCGTGGTGGGGTGCAGCTTGGCGCCGCCGTTGCTGCTTTGCACTACCGTCCAGGGGTAGGCGGCAGGCTTAGTGTCGTGGATGATGAGTAGGCCGGTAGCGCCGTGGCGGGCGGCCTCTTCGTACTTGTAGCCCCAGCGGCCGTAGTAAGTCATTTCCTTGCCCTTGAATAGAGTGGTGTCGTTGCCCGCGTTGCCGGGGTCGTTGATGAGCACCACCACGGTCTTGCCCTTCACGTCGAGGCCGGCGTAGTCGTCCCACTTGTACTCGGGGGCCGTCACGCCGTAGCCGGCAAATACTAGCGGTGAGTTCTTGATTTCGACCGTGGGCTTTTCGCGCTCGGTCAGGAACATATAATCGGTGCGGTACTTCAGGGTCAGGCTTTTGCCCTTGCCCGCAATGGTAGCCGTGGGGTCGGGCGTACCCGCAATCTCGACCAGCGGCACCGGCTGGAAGTAGCTGCCACCAGGGCCGGGCTGCAGCCCGAGCTTCTTAAACTCGGCGGCCAGGTAGGCGGTGGCTTTATCCTCGCCCTTGGTAAACGGCCGCCGCCCCTCAAACTCATCCGAAGCCAGCACCTTGATATGCTGGGCCAGCAGCGCGGGCGTGATGCCATCATTGGGCGTGGGCACGCTGGCGGTGTCGGTGGGCGCAGCTTCGGCGGGCTGGCCGGTGGCAGTAGTTTCGGAGCTGCTGGTGTTGCCTTGGCAACTGGCGAGCAGCAGGGCAGCCCCTAGGGCTGGTAGGAGGGTAAAACGCATGAAAAGGTATCCAATAAAAATGGTGGGCACAAGCGAGCCACTGGGGCCAGCCGGCGCGAATGTAACACAAGCTTTAAACCCCGCCTCCGACCTCTCCCCGGTAGCAGGATGAGCTAAGCCTGGATAGCCCACGATGGCGCGGGGCACAGCCCCGCGCCATCGCATATTTCTCTTCGTTTAGAGACTGTTTAAGTCATTTCTAACAACCTAAGAAGCGGTTGTCATTGCGAGCGTAGCGGAGCAACCGCCCCTGTTTGGCCGCCCGGCGGTTGTTATTGCTTCGCTGCGCTCGTAATGACAACCGCTTTTTGTTAACTCAAACCGCTTCTTACAGCCGCACTACCTCGCCAGAGCGTACGCTCTCGTCGCATGCCAGGGCAATGCGGAGGCTGTTGACGGCATCGGCCAGGTGCTCGCTCAGGTCGAGCTGCTCGCGAATGGCTTGCAGAAACCAGCGCTGCTCGCGGTTGCAGAGTTCCTGGTGCGTGGGCTCGTCGCTGAGGTCAATCCAGGTATCGGGCTGCGCGAAGGCATCGTCGGCGGTCAGGCGGGCGTGGTGGATGCGGAGCGCCTCGGTTTGGGTGTGGGCCGCCACGTTGGCCGAGTTGCCCGCGGCCCCCGCGTGCCGCGCCGTGATAGATACGCTACCTAGGGGCCCCACCACGTCTTTCACGAAGAAAGCCGTTTCGCTCATCATGGGTCCCCAGCCTGCCTCGTACCAGCCCACTGACCCGTCGTCGAAGCGGATTTGCAGCTGGCCGTAGTTGTATTGGTCGGCCGGAATATCCTCCGTGAGGCGCGCCCCAATAGCCGATACCCACACGGGCCGGGCGCGCGTCATCTGGCACATCACGTCGAGGTAGTGCACGCCGCAATCCACAATCGGGCTGAGCGACTTTAGCAGATTCCGATGCACGGTCCACATGGGGCCGTGGCTTTGCTGATTCAGGTTCAGCCGCATCACTAGTGGCTTGCCTAGGTGCCGGGCTTCCTCCACAAACCGCGCCCACGACGGGTGTACCCGCAAAATGTAGCCCACCAGTAGCTGCTTGCCCGCTTGCCGCGCCGCTGCTACCACCCGTTCGGCCCCGGCTAGGGTGGTGGCCAGGGGTTTTTCCAGAAAAACGTGGCATCCCGCTTCGAGCGCCTGTACGGCAAAGGCCTCGTGGGTGTCGGGGTAGGTGGAGATGCAAACCGCGTCGGGCTGGGTGCGATGCAGTGCCTCTGTGTAGTCGTCAAAAACCGCATACCCGCTGCCTAGCTGGGCGTTGAGGAGGTGCTTGCTTTGGCCCGTCGAGACAAGGCCGACCAGCTCAAACTCATCGAGGGTATGGTAGGCCGTGGCGTGGGAGGCGCCCATGTTGCCGCAGCCGACAACCAGGACGCGCAGGGGAGAGTGAGGCATAGCTGGTATAAGTTAGGAAGCGCGGTAAAGCTACTGCGGCTGCTTCAGCCTAGGGCTAGGCAGCCTACCTATCTGCCGTACCTGGTCGGCGCTGGCTCTTATCTGCTGTCAGCGCATTGGGCAGGTGCTATGCTAGGGTATAAGTAGCCCTTTTTGATTACGAAATCTATACCTGCAAAAGTCAGTAAGTGATATATGTAATGTGTTTAAGTTGAGTAGTTTAATAGGTAGGCGAAATAATGTAAATTGATTTCGTAAAGTCTAACAAAAAAGAAAATCAGCTTTCTGGCCCTTGGGGGTGCCCTCTACTTTTGAGCCATACTTCAAGCCACCCCAATCTAACCTAACCTAACCTAACCATGTCACCTGCCGCCATCACCACCGCCCGTCCTTCTGCCGCTTTTGTTGCCGCCTCGTGGTTTGCCCTGCTTGCGGGCGTAGGGGCCTTCCTGATAGGTCTCGTTAATGCCGCTATGGCGCTCAACGAAAAAGGCTATTACTTCACCATTCTGATGTTCGGTCTGTTCGCCGTTATCTCGCTGCAAAAGACAGTGCGCGACAAACTAGAGAAAATACCCGTCACGGGTTTGTATTACGGTCTAGCTTGGTTTGCCACGCTGCTGCCCGTTGCGCTGCTGCTCATCGGCCTCTGGCACGCTACGCTGCTACTCAGCGAAAAAGGCTTCTACGCCATGGCCTTTTTGCTAGCCCTATTCGGCGCCATCGCCGTGCAAAAGAATACCCGCGACATGCGTGCGATGCCGAGTAGCGCGACGGTGAATGCTGAAAATGAATAACTTATTGCTGTCTTTCTGAGCGTATGAAAACGAGAAAAGCCACGGTTTATACCGTGGCTTTTCTCGTTTTCAGAAGGGTGCGCTAAGCAGCGTAAAGGCTATTTATTGGCTGTCGTAATGCCGGCAAGAAGTAGCGTGCTGTGAGGGTGCGGGAACAGACGCTTACGTCATTCGGAAAAGGTGTGCGCTATTAGCCCGCGGAGCAGTGCCTTTCCAGACCTAGGTTAGCTAGCGGCCAGCTGCGCCATGACAGTGGGCAGGCTGGTGAGGCCCCAATGCTCCATCAGCTTGCCATCCTGCAAGCGGAAGATGTCGATGACATCGATGGTTACCTGCTGGTGGGTGGGGGCCAGGCCGAATAGCTCGCCGGTGTGGGTGCCGGTGATGGCTTTACGGGTGGTTACCTTATCGCCTTCGGCCACTTGGTCATGGATTGCTACTTGCAAGTCAGTGAAAGCGGGGTGCAGGATTTCAAGGAAAAAGTAGCGCATGCCGCCGGGGCCAGCGTCCATTCCAGCGGGGGCAGAGTGGTTGACGAAGGTGGGTGCCAGTAGTTCATTCAGGGTATCGAGGTTGCCCTGGGCGATACCTTCTTGGTTGTAGCGGCGGATGATAGCCTTGTTCTCTTCGGTTTGGGTACTCATGGCAGCAGCTTTTTTAGGTGAAAAAGTATGCTGCAAAATTGGCCGGCTGCCGGAGCGGCGAGTTAGCGGAAGTTGGTCAAAAGCTGTGGCTGGATGGTCAAGTTGGGTAGGGTGAAGACGTACTATTCTGCGTCTTTACCCTACCGCCAGCCGCTGCTGCTTAAACGCCTTGGGCGACACGCCGAACGTCCTTTTAAACGCTTCTGAGAAACTGGAGTGGCTTTCGTAGCCTACTTGCTGGTACACGTCGCTGGGCTGCTGGTGCTGGTAGTGCAGGAGGGCGGCAGCGTGCTGCATCCGCTGGTGTAGCAACCACTTTTGGGGCGACTGGCCGTAGATGGCGGCAAATTTTCGTTGGAACGTGGACACGCTCATATGGCAGAGAAAAGCCAATTCCTCCACCGTAATTGGCTGGGTAACGTGCGTTTCCACCACTTGGCGTAGCATTAGCTCGGGCGGGCTGGTGCGGGGGTGGAGCCAGAAGGTGCGCAGGCCATCGGGGGCGGTGTGGAGTAGGTAAAGCAGGAGTTCTTCCAGCTTCAGCTGCCTGATTTCGGGGCTGAGGGGCGTGGGGGCGGCCAGCAGCAGGCGAAGCGACTCGATGTAATTGCGGATAAAATCATCCTTGGCGAAGGTGACCAGGGGCGAGCTGGGACCAGTGGTCGGCTGGCGCAGCCGAGCGGCGTGCCGGACATGAAAATCTTCCAGCATCTGGTTGCTAAAGTAAAGGAGGATGCTCCTGAACTGCCCCGCGTCGGATAGCAGCTCACTGGTGAGGCAATTGCCGGCGGCCATCAACAGGATTTCATCCTGATAGACCGTGACTGCCCCAGTGGCCTGAATAATGGTTTTGCGGCCATCAATGAGCAAATTGAGCATGTTCCAGTGCAGCATCATCTTGTTCTTGACCGATGGCTGCTGCGACGCGTAGCTGCGGATATAGATGTCGGTCGGGGCCGGGCTACCCTCTGGCAGCAGGTCGTGGGGGAGGTTGTAGACTTCCATGTGTGTATCGGGTACCCCATTTTGTGCCGGCTTGCGGCTCCTCAAAAATACCGGTTTTCGCTGCTGTCGTAGCTCTTGTGCAGATGCTATTTTGCTCGATGCACCCGAATGCCTGACTTGTAATAGGCCTACCTGAAAACGGCCCCAACCAGAATTCTGATTGGGGCCGTTAACTATTAAATTGATGAGCTATTTCTTTGGCTTGCTGCCCATCACAAATTCCAGCGTGCCGCCCTGGCGTACTTCCTGCACCGGCAAAAACGGCCGCGTCAGCAACTTGCCATTGAGTTTGGCCGACTGCACGTAGACGTTTTTATCCGACTGGTTTTTCACCGTCACGGTAAAGGTTTTGCCTTCGCCGACTTGTAGCACGGCGCCATGCACGGCGGGGCTACCTAGGGCGTACTCGCCCGAGGCGGGGGCTACGGGGTAGAAGCCCAAGGCCGAGAAGATGTACCAGGCTGACATTTGGCCGCAGTCGTCGTTGCCGCCGAGGCCGTCGGGGCCCTGGTGATACATCTTATTCAGAATCATGCGGATGCGGGGCTGGGTTTTGTAGGGCTGGTCGGTCCAGTTGTAGAGGTAGGCGGCGTGGTGGGCGGGCTCGTTGCCGTGCACGTAGTTGCCGATGATGCCGTCGCGGGTGATGTCCTCAGTTTCGGCGAAGAACTTGTCGGGCAGGTTCATCGTGAAGAGCGAGTCGAGGTGCGGCACGAAGCGTTTGTTGCCGCCCATTTTGGCGATGAGGCCGGCGGGGTCGTGGGGCACGTAGAGGCTGTAGTTCCAAGCGTTGCCCTCGATGTAACCGGGGTCGCTGGTTGTCAGCACGTCAAACTTCTGGCGGAAAGTGCCGTCGGCGAGGCGCGGGCGCATGAAGCCGATGCGGGCGTCGTACACGTTCTGCCAGTTGGTGGCGCGCTGGCTGAACTCCTTTTCAATATCGGCGCGGCCTAGTTTTTTGGCTGCCTGCGCGATGCAGTAGTCATCGAAGGCGTATTCCAAGGTCTTCGATACTGAGGCGCCGCTCTTGTCTTCGGGCACGTAGCCTTTGTCCATATAGAGCCCTAGGCCGTCGTACCAGCGCTGGCGGGCGGTGGTTACGCAGGCGTCGAGGGCCTTGTTTTGGTCGAAGGGCGCGTTGC
>Ga0265798_10007777_pt1 | contig 13800 bp, 18 predicted proteins | sample P3T30metagenome_FD_192430 | JGI IMG/M metagenome (GOLD analysis project Ga0265798, IMG submission 192430) | Plant litter microbial communities from East Loma Ridge, Irvine, California - P3 T30 | ecosystem: Environmental > Terrestrial > Plant litter > Unclassified | place: USA: California...
CTTGATTTGACATGAAAAGTCTGGACGGGAAAGTGATGATGTGTTGGTGCTTGAATTGAGAATCGACAGTAGCTGAAGGTGAACAATACCGTCGGACAGCATATCCCTTATACCTCAGATTCGTGATGGACTTTTCGCACACATGATCATTCTCCTTACCGAAGCCCTACGCAATGTCTCCGCGCTTCGCTGGCATCACACTCAGCCACAGTGTCCCCTTCGCCCTCCGCTCCAGCTTCGTCCTCTTAGGCAGCATCGTGTGCACTTCACCGCCAAAATGCTCCACGCTTCACTGGCGCCCGGTGAGTGCAGCGACACAGCCATCGTAGAGCGTCCCTTGACACAGAACACGGAGCAAAAAGGTGTGATCGTACGGATCCATCGCGCGAAAAGTGGAGCCAAAGGACGATTCGAGGTATGAGTATTGGGCGCGAAAAGTCAACTAAAATGATCGGACAGAGCTGAGTGCGCGACTGATTACTTGAGTGTGGCGTAGCCAGAGTCTCTACCGGATGAATGACCGGCCCGTCGCCCTGTGAATGCCGGAGATTTTGTGATGTTGTGTCTGCCTGAGAACGCATGACTAGTGAAAAATGAGGCTGACATGGTTGTCCTCCAAAGTTTGCCTGATGACGTATTCTGGCTGCGAGAAACCATACCAAAGGATGGTTTGGGCTCTAATTCGCCCTTTGAGCCCCGCCTGGACATGAATTCCGCAAAACGCTCCGAAAAGTGAGAGTAGGCACACGGGTGTGCAGCTTGGCGTACACCGACACCAGGAATCTCAACGGCTCGTTTCCGAAAAGGGTGCCAGATGTTTCATGTGCGTGTATGCAGGTACGCAAATGTTTGGCGGAGTACTCGTGCCTTCTTCATGATTGTGCGCTCGCTACAGAAACTGGAAAACACGTGCAGAAGTATTGGCGGCGGCGTTAACGCACTTGGACTATGAACACGCGATTCCAGGAAATCAGGGCCAAAGCAGAGCCCGAACAAGCGATTGCGAGTCTGGAAATGAAGACCAAAATGTGTTTGCAAGCGCGAGAATAACAATAGCATGAATTCAATCCGGGGTAAGACTATCTAGAACACGTGAAGAGCATGACAGATACTAAACACAAACACCTTGGGCAATTGCACTACGCCGAGATGCTAGGATAGATGAGCAAACCAAAGAACAGAACAACATGCGATAGTAAAGCGGGAGGGGTATCCAGCCTCGAGTGAGGGAAAAAGCTGAACGCCAATGCCAACGCCAACGCCAATGACCACAATGAATGAAAGGGGGGTATCCAGCCTCCAGAGATGAAAAGTTCCGAACGCCGAAGACTCCAACTAAAGAAAGGAATGTGGGACGCGCAGTTTGATGTAGGTTGTGGGACGCCCGAAGTGATGTGGATTGTGTTCGACGGCAAAAGATGTTGTTGAAAGGCTGCTCATCGAGGCGGAGGTGGCGGGAGTCTTGAGGAATGACAGAAGGCGGTTGTAGCTCGAATCTCAAGTGAAGGTGAATGAGAGAGGTTGCTAGGACTCCGTCCAGAGTGATCGAGACCATGGAGGTAGAAGACCCCATCTCGTCAGAGACAAGAGCATAGAGCAAGTGTGCAGAGCTTACTACTTCTCTTCGTCCTTGCAGCTAGAACATCGAGTGTGGCCACAGTTTTCGCAATTATCCCTCCAGTCTCCATGAGGACCGTCGCGGCACTCCGAACAATACCAGACGATAACCGGCTCGGGTTTGCCATCTTGAGGGCCACCAAAGTGATTACCGGCCGAAGGTGAATGTGGTGCGAGCATGAAGTTGGGAGAAGAGACACGATCGTCGGCCAGAGAGACATCGTGCGCATGAATGTGGTGAATAGGACGCGAGAGTCTGGAGAGACGCGTTTCGTGATGGCCGAGGCAGCGTTCGAGACTATTGGTGACGCTGGTGGTGTCTTCGCTTTGATCTTGTGCCAACTCGACGCGCTGAGTGATGGAATCGTAGCCGAAGGCGGTAGAAGCGTACAGGGAAGTCATCGCAATGTAGACTTGATCGAGGAGGACGAGAAAATAGTGTGACTGTAGATGCTGATTGAAGCGATCTTGAACTGCTTAGAATGGATGATTTTTGTGGTGTGATGCGGAAACAGGGGCAACGAAATGACTTATACCACCTCTCCTTTCACATAGCCATGCTTAGACCCCACCTCGTGCTCGAAAACCTCAGGGGCGGAAGGCATGTCAGGATACAACTTCTAAGACAGTGACCCTGGCGCAGACTAGGTAGGGCAGCACGCCGAGGCGTGGAGGTCCAAGCACAATTACAACGCAGCCAGTAGATAGCTTGAGAACGAGTGAAGGACCTTTCGGAGCCCAAGCACTGACCTGCCTTCCATCACTCGAAGTGTGTTCCCATGCAAATGATGTATTGCGTGAACGTGATGGCTGTTGACGGCTTTGGATATTGGCCAGCGGTCACGGACACTGAGTTCATGCCTGGCCGTTGGGTATCCGATGAAGCTATGCTCTCGCACAGGCATGGTAGCACACCGGACGTTGGGTAAAGTGGAACTGGGAATGCGACCGAGGTGATAGGTGGGTGTGCGTAATAAAAGATGCCCGGCTTATGTCGAGGCAGGATAATGGCAGTGCTGGACAAAGCCGCTCGAGGATAGGCTCAATTATTGCTGATGTCAATGGCCTGGGCTATTCGGCCAATCATTAGCATGTTTGCCTGAATTGCCTCATATATTCGAGCAGCTGGTGATCCCGGGACGGTGACAGAGTAGCTGAACAAGGACAAGATGGCAATACTCACCTCCTTTGCTCAAGGCACATCTCTGTGTACATGAGTACTCGTTTGCATATGTCTCAGAGCTATATCAGGACGTATTGTAATAAGTTCCCCACGGGGGTCGTCTTGTTGTGAGACGGTCCGTCCACAAGCATGGCAGGTGGGGAGTTCAGGCTAGTAAGGGACTGGAAGTGGTCGATTACTCCTTCGCAGGGGCAGCAATGGCCATCTTGCCGGTGGATTGAATACCATAAGCTCTTAGGCCTCCAACTATGATATGATAGATTGGGCACCAGACGTTCGCTACACTCTATAGGCTGAGCGTCTGAGAAAGACTGCCCAAGGTTCGTTCAATGAAGTCGCCGGGTGGTGGCGAAGGGTAGGTGGCATGACGGTAGATTGTTGAGGAGCGTGTCTGGCGATAAAGCCTTGGGCCATTGCGCCTAGTGGAGCAGAGGCATTGCTCCGCACGAGTTCTTCACAGCCCTAGCAAGCATTCGTTGATGACACTATTCGTATGCTGAGACTAGTGGTTATGACGGTTGATGGCCAACTGCACGCGTATCCTCAGCCGAGTCGTCAATCAAGGCCGACCGACTAATGAGACTAGGTGCCACATCGCTGGGATAGACCGCAAGCTTGAGAGCGTCCGGAGAGCCTACGACAAGAATTAGCTGGGTCTGGTCTGGAAAGTAGAGCCGCACACTCACTTGGGTCATACTAAACGTGCGCAGCAGGCTTCCGCTAGGCGGCAGGCTGAATATGGGAGGCTGTAGATGCTGTAATTGCTCAAGGCTAATCAAGGCTGATATCCGACGGGTCTGTTGCGGTGAATGATACAACTGCGGCCATGGCAGGCGCAGCTCTTAAGCTCACCCTTCTCCGAAGAGCCGCATCTGAAAAGGTGCCCCGATGCAAGATATATTTGTGAATGATCTCGCCTCACGATACTGAAAGCAGTGAGTACATCGTCCAGATGGTCGCCGGAAATGGTCTGCTAGTCCGAGTTGGGGGCCATAAGGTCTCGGCACCCAGACACAGCACCAATCTCTCAAGGCTGCCGACACGGCTGAATACAACCGACAAGGCTACAAGGCTGCCAGTGAATTGTTCGAGGTCAGCTTCACGTTTGTCCTCCTGCTTGGGGCCCCGTGTGATGGAGCACAAGACCAGTGACAGCCACCGAGGCGTTAAATCGCTTGCTATCGACGCGATGCGGCTCGAAGAAGATAGAAAGACGTGGAAACAGGAGATAAAGAGGCTTGACGAGGCTGAGAAAGAGGGAAGCGGTCCACGGGCTAAAGCACATGCGGGTCATGCAGTAGTGAGAAGTTTTGCTTTTCGTGGCTTCGTCAGCACACAGAGCCTCAATCGACGTTGGACTTGTCGCGCTCAATGAGTTCCCTACTTCATCCAAACGTGTCAGACATGGAACATTGACGAGATTGGTATTCCACGAGAGCTGTTTGTGGTGTTGGGAAGCGATCGACGCGCGGATCAAATGTGGTGTGGTGGGCCATGTTCAGCCTCATTTCTAGCTGACGATCCCGAGGCGGTCAAGCCGTGGAACGATGCCCTTTGAAAGTCTGCGCTAGGAGTCCTCAAATGTTGCAATGGATAACAGACAGAATAAAGAGTGATTGAAAATCTGGCGTGATCGATGTCGGCCAGCATTTGGCAGGCGTGGCAGGCACGAAAGGAAGACACCAAAAATGGCCGTGACGTTGTCACTCCACAAATAGCCTAGACCCTTGGCGGCTTCGATCGCGACTCCCGGTCATACGACGACCATATGCGCGACATAGCCAACATCGCGCTGATTTCGAGTTGTGTCTGTTTCGACGTAATGCGCTTTATGCGCGACTGTTCTCTGTAGCGCTTCACCCGTACACCTTACGGTATCACCACAGGGCGCTTCGGGCGCGTCACCCACTCTACGATGGCCCCCTTCGTCGTGAGCCCAGAGCCAGCAAATGCGCGTCATCCTACGGCTTTGGAACAGCGAATAGGGCAAGCTACGAGTGTGGTTATGCCCTTACTCGAGTTGGGCGTCGTTGGTTTCATCACCTGGGTCCTGTGCTACCTAATCTGCATACAGTACCTTGCAAGACCATCGATCGAACTACAACAAGCCTTCGACATCCAACCACGTCAAGCCACGGGTATCGCCCTCATAGTCGTATACGCCATACTGCTCCTCATACTTCTCATCATCTGGATGCGACTCCTCCAAGTTATATGGGCCAAAGCAGACATATTGCAGCCTGGTAAACCAGGGGTCGAGAAGAAGGATGCGGACCCGTCGCATATGGAGCAATATGACGCCTACGTTTGCGACTACGAAGGGACACCGCTGTTTTGCGAGAAGTGTCGTATCTACAAGCTAGACAGAATGCATCACTGCAAAGAGCTGGGACGCTGTGTTCGCAAGATGGACCACTATTGTCCATGGGCTGGTGGCATCATCGCAGAAACCTCGCACAAGTTCTTCATGCAGGGTGTAGTTCTTGGGGCGCTGGTCATGGTCTACGCCCTGATTGTCATTGCCATCTTCCTTGCAGAGCGCGCATCCAAGGTGAGTCTTCCACAAGTATATCTCTGCTCTGTTCAATCCGTCTCAAGCACTGGCTCGAGACATGTCTTTCTCAGTATCTGACCATTACCAGACAGGTTCGCGTCCAGGCACCTGGATAGCAGCCATAGCATTGGCTGCCCTATTTAGCATCTTCGCAGGCACAATGACTTGGATGACAGGCTACAATCTCGCAATAAACTACACTACCATCGAAGCCCTCCAGCGCGGCGGCATAACACACATTGCTTTCCTCATCAACAGCATGCCAACCGATCCGACCGCGCAGCCAACACCACCTACATCCTCTAAAGACGAACGAGACAAAGCCGAAGATATCGATGACGACTGGTCAGTCCTAGGCATTGTACGACGGGGCGGTGGACGCAGCTTTGTAATTATGCACACAAAGCCTTTCCAACATCCTTGGAGTACGAGTCTCATGCGAGGGTGGAAAGACACCATGGGCGAATCCGTCTTGGACTGGTTTTCACCGCTCAAGAACAGTCCATGCACGCAGAAGACACGAAGGGGAGAGTTCAGGTGGGGAGAAGTCGTGTACGACATGGCACGGAAATACGAAAAAGAGCATCCAGGAGCGCGTTTAGCCTTGTCGGAGTAAGAGAACGAGAGATATTTCACGATATTCCTACTTAATAATGAAGGCTTCCGGAGTCAGCAAGCATTAGCGCAAGGCGTTGACAGTACATCATTGGCTCTGTCGAAAGGAAGGGAGATACCCAGTGCTGCATATACATAATCTTAGGTGGGTTCGACAATGCATATATTCACACGTCACTTCAACAGGCCACTTGGCGCCACAGACCGCGCCACATTCTCACTGACAATCACATGCCACGGTCACACGCGTCGCTATGCCCAGCCAAGACCATTACCAGCCTCAACCACGTTTCCTCTCGACTACACAAACTCTGGTACGCTACGGTACGGCGCGCACCACAACAACTTTCGCCTGCAGCACCACGGCCAGACTTCGACGCATCGCTGATCATCTGCACCCGTCAATCGATGGCCTTGGAGAAAGTACCGCTTACGGCCTCTTCGAACTAGGTCATGGCCTTCGGTCCTGTATGTTGATGCAAAGGAGCGCATATTGCCTTGGCGGTACCATGACCAAATTTCGATTATCGCGGGGGATTTGAGTGCAGTCATCGATGGCCTAGTAGGAACTTCCGCTTACGGCCTCTTCGAGTCCTGTATCGCGGCCGGTTTTGCTCAATCAGCTGCAGGATGCCTCTCCAGCTCTCCGATCGCATCGAAGTAGCGCCCATCACCTGCCTGCTGGAATCGATGGCTGAGCAGGTTCTTCCTATTGCGGCCTTTAGAGTTGTGGGTCATGGGCGAACAGCTTTGCAGCACCATGTTCACATCAACGTAGCGCTGATCACTTGCTCGCTGCAATCGACGGGCTAGGAGAGGTTTCCTATCGCTGCCTTGCGAATGGTGAATCGTGGGCCAAGCTGCAGTGATGCTTACGGACGCTTCAACGGTCTCGTAGTGCAGCTTTCGATGGCGAAGTTCATGCTGCCGCTTTCGGCAGGTCGGTCATCTTGATCGTACTTGCAGCGTTGCGACAGCTTTGTGGTTCAAATTTTGGCTACGAGTTGGAAAGTGACTTGATGAGAATACGTTCGTCCATTGCATTCGACCTTCCTACCGTTATCCTTGGGGTACTTGTAGTTGTTGTACTTGATGCCTTTCCAGTCTCGAAGGAAGAGCAACTCATCCGTGACGTTCCTCAGCGTCTAGAGCGTATACAGTCTCGACTGTTCTCCTACTGCCCCCGTTCTCTAGCGTATTCAGCGTCTGCAGTCTCGATCGTTCTGCTTGCCTTGCCCCTCATCTTCAGAAATCTGGTTCGGGTCGGATACGGCACGGTACCGTTGGACCAGATTTGGCAAGTTGCTGTACTTCACCTCATTCCTGACCTCGCCATGACGAGTCTTCGCATTGTCGATTGTGGCAGACTAATGGAGCGTAAGTGGGGATGTTGGAATGGTGTGATATTTCCATGATGAGAAGATAAATCGATGGTACTCACTAATGTACTGCGAACCTGAGAGTCTTCGTCGGCATGCATCGACGGCGATTGCCGCATCGCCAGAAGACCAAATTCGCAGAAACAGGGAATGGACATCGTGATCTTAAAGACGGTGGTTGTGATGATGCAGAAGTGCGGAGAACGTGATGATCGAGCCAATCTACTACGTCAAGTTCATCGACATCTCACCGCATCCAAGCAAGTTGTAGCAACCTGTTCTCAATCCCCCCAGCAATACAATCTTCCTGATCCGGATACCATGTCCTAGCCTTACCACCCCATCCCAGCCTCGCATCCCGCCCCAGCTCGGGCCACATCCCACTCGCTACCCTTCGCGCACGCACCCTACCCTTGCAATCTTCCGCTGCACGACGATCACTAGGTAGTGACGTCGCCGATCCCAAGTCTGAACTGCGATACCCGGCGCCGAAGTTCTAGCCGCGCGAATCCCCCACAGAGCAAGGAAGAAGCATGGTGCACTGCGTTTGATCGTGCCTTCAAGATTTGACAAACATCAAACTCGATCTCTCGGTCCGTCCACCAAAGCTTGAACAAATGTTCCGCAGTACTCTACCCAGCCCTGTTCGAAACATTTCACCTCCAAGCGAAACATGTGCATGCACAAGCATTGCCCCGACCGTTGGATGCTGAAACACCGGATGCGATCCAAACATAGGTCCAGAGTCTAAAATGCCCGTGAGATCAACAGTGGAGAAATTTGGCGAAGTCGTTACTATAGTGCGTTTTGGGACAATTCGATAGTCGTTGTGCTAGCGTCGAGTGTGAGTTTCAGGGGCGGGAGCCGGGTAGCTAAGAGATGATTAGGTATTGCGCCACTGGGTAGTTCTGCGTGTTTCACCATTGTGCTGGGTGGCAACTTACTTCGCTGCGGAAGGCTGGCCGAGAGTGGGGTGTGTTACTGGTAAGTTTGCAATGCTCATCTTGTGAAATGATGGTGAAAGGCATGTCATGATGTGTGCTGTGCGAGTTGAAGCATGTGAACGTGATGCGTATAATTCATTTGTGTAAAGCAATACATGAGTATTGGCAAGCTCCAGTCTCGCCGAGGCGTGAGTGCCGAATCATCTAAACTCCTTTTGAGCCGTGTGCATAGCAGCGTGGGCCGGGGGTATTGTGTATGCAGTGGAAACAAGCGTCGAAGCCCAGAACAACGAGATCCATACGGTGCCGTCCCAACCGTTTTCCGTCCAAGCAAACAATATTAGAAACAATATGGTAGAAATGAGAAGCCATGTGGAGCGTGTCGAGAAGCATGCGAAGCAATGTGTCTAGAGGGAGGACGAGCGCATAAACGAACGAATCGAGATTGAGGATGTGGAGAAATGATCGGTCGATGGGACGCAGCGGCTCGAGCCGATGAGAACGTTGGCATTAAGTGATGATGACCTTCTCCTCTCGATAGTCGGTGAAGAATTCTGGTACCGTGGGAGGGACTATGCCTCTGGACGCTTCGAGGCCTCCGCAGCTTGTTTGTCTCGGGCCTCCTTACCGGGGGCTCTCCGGCGGGCGTTGATGAACCAGTTGGAAATCTGTGCATTGTTAGCATTGCGAACTTAAAGAAATGATCGAGATGCGATGCAGACTGATATGACACTGGCAGAAAGTCCGGACACACGTCGCCATGTTGTTGCATGACAACGAGAGACGTGTAACAGCGCCGTCTCAGTGTCATCCAGCGGAGATGAAAGTGAGATTGAACGTACCTGGCTAACGGTGAGACCCGTAATTTGAGCCATCTCGAGCTTCTGCTCCTCGGTGGGATAAGGAGACACTTTGTTGTCCTGAAACCATGCCTTGAACATGTTGGTGGCCTCCTTGGGCAGGTTGCCTCGTCGCTTGCGGTTAAACGCATTGTGATCGGGGCCGACGTTCTGATGGAATCGAATGTTGTCACCGTAACCATTGTCGTAGACAGGGTGGGCCGGACCGCCGTAAGCCGGCCTTGCATAGTATGACTCCTGAGGACGACCATAACCGTAAGCGTTGCCAACTGGTGGTGCCTCTTGGTAGTAGCTGCGCCTGTGCTCGTATATGGGTCCCGAAGGCGGAGCCGGCTGGGTGTAGACGGCTGAGCTGGGATGAGCCGGAGGCTGTCGGTATGCTACATGTCCTTGAGGTACTGGTGGTGATTGATGCCGAATGTGAGGACCAACTGAGGAATGGCGGAGGGGAGCATGATACGATGAGCTCTGTCGACGTCGGTAGGCATATCCCGGGTCAATGGCGGCCTCGTGCTGAGTGCTCAGATAATGCATCGATGGCTCGACAACACTGTTGATCCGTCGAGGATCAGCAGTAGCTGGCTCAGCACTGTAATTAGATCGCTTGTGTGGCGCATAGATGTCTCCAAGAGTATCATTGCGGTCATCAAGTCTGCGTTTGCGTTCCTGCCATGATACATCCTCGAAGTGAGGTCGAGCATGCGGTGAACTATTGGCCGAGCCATTGCTGCGCTGTGGTGTCCGCGGCGGTGTGTCTGCTCGCGTCTTGTTCAGGAACTATTGGACGTTAACAACCAAGTTTCACTGTATGTTCAGTGCCAGACATACCTCTGAGAACGAAGGTAGCTTGGCCTCAGTTTCGCCAGGTTGAATGGGCGGTGAGCTGCGCATACTCATGGTGGTTTGTGTCTGCTCTCTCATTAGACCGAAGGAAGCAAGCGAATACCGGCGAAGGTCGTTCATAGAATAGCGACGATGCACAAGATCGTAGTCTGGGAAGACAGACCCGCGGCGTCTGCGTCGGGGTTTAGGAAGGATTGGGTAAGAATTGAGAGAAAGTGCCGCCAACTCAGATCGAACGGGTGAAGAAGGTGCATTGGGTTGAGGGGAGTCGTTGCTTACCGTAGCAGCCATACTGCCCGCTTGCATCTCTGAAGAGTGTGCCATTCTGCGTGAATGTAGCGGTTCGTATTGCCGATACGGAATATCTTGCAGAGAAAGATACTCCATGAGTTACGAGCTGCGTTTTATAGCAGCTTCTGTTGAGCCCGGTCAGCAAATCTTTGGTTCTCTCGTGAGTCCGAGGTGGGTGTTCGGATGCGCCAAGACGTGCGTTCCAAGGTACGTGAGCAATGGCACCCAGACTCAACGACTGGCAGCCCCTCCTACGTCCGACAGCGCACTGAGCGCGATACTACGCATTGACAACGTAAAAGCTAGGGTGACTTACGGAATCGATATGTGTGATGATGTAGCGAGACCCAAGGCGTGAAGATGTGGACTAGGGTGATGCGGACCAGATGTATATCGCAGGTATGTACTGGGTGGAAAGAATGGGCAATAGCTTGGACCGAGTATTACGGTGCAGTATGTAGTAAGTGACTGGGACAATGTTTGTGGTGAGCTAATAGGTAAGCTGGCGCAAGCACTCTGTGTTCGCGAAGGACGGATATGGTCGTAATGATGGGCGAAGGATGGTTAAGAAGCAAAGAGCAACATCAGCAAAAGAGGCGTTCCTGGGCAAAGCAGAACTGCAACGGGCCGTACTTCATCCATGCTGCGCGATCTTGCACACCAGGAGATTTGCCAGGGGAGTGCCAGCAAGCGCCAATGAGGGACAGACAGGCGCGTCTGGCACTACGTCTGCGCCTCTGACAGGTGAGCGTTAAAGTTTGGCCTACAAGTATTCTCCGAACGTGCACGAGACGGATTTTGCTGGTTGGAGACCGGCCGAAAAAGAGAGGGGACCATGCCGCAGACTCGAGGCACGAGCCGGCGATGAAGCCGCGCCAACTGCTGCAGGCCTTGCGCCGGGCGCGCTATCAGAGCTTCGACGCTGTCTCCACCCTCTGCCATCGGTACGTCGTCGATCTTGCTACTTCTGACTCGGCGTAGAAACGAGCAGGGTTGCATCTGACCACGACCCCTTTGGACGCCCGCGCCTGTTAATTGACTTGCCGCCGCTTACCTCATCTGCCCTCCCACACGCTGGACGCCGCAGTGACCTGTCAACGTGCCATCACAGCAACAGCCAAGCCCTGGCTGGCTGGCTTGGAACCGTCGTGCGCCTCGCTCACGGACTGGGCCATGAATGGAAGTCATCCTTGGCAGCCCTGCGAGCTTTCGCTACAAGTTGCCCCTACTCCAAGCCTCGTCTCCTAATGGAGCATGCTCGGGCAAAGTAGTGCGTCTACTTGAGGTGCCAGCATAGTGATACCGTGGCTGCATCTATCTGCAAATTCCGATAGCAGTGGTTGCTGGCCTCATTGCCGGTGCCACCATCGACGAGGACCGGCAGGATGGTATATTGATAATTGCTTTGTAGAAGGCCTGTAGGATCACTGGAGCAGCACGAACGTGGGGAGATGATCTGCGAGTTCGGCGGCAATCTGCTCATGAACGCATAGCATGCAGCTTTACCCGTAACCAAAACAGAGGGTAGCTCGACGAAAGCATCATGCTGTACTCACTGTAGCCACAGTGACGGCTCCCTCGCAACCCCAGTGCAAGCCACCATACCCGGTAGACAGCTGCCGCTGGCTCAAACCAGGTCGGTGGCTTGCCTGGGTGTGCTTTTGTGCGCCGCAGCCATCCCAGCATCCAGGAGCGGGAGCCTCGCTGTCGTGTCGAGATATGAGATGCGACTAGCGCTGCACCAAAGTGTTTAGAGAAGGCGTATCTTGGTGGTACGAGAATAGCAGTGTGGACAGCCATGTCCGTCGCCATATCAAGCGGCCGGTAGTCAATTGAACCCTGTGTAGCTCATGTCGACTCGCATGTTATTGCGATGTATGGCATGGCATGGCAGCCGTGAGCCACGCCGACGTCATGTGTAGCTACAGCATCCGGCGTAGGAAAATAAATAACGTGGCCGAGAGACCGTCTCCAGAGTGACGAGCAAAAATGGATAAACACATGTGTAGCGGATAGATCTGGGCCTTGGGAGGAGCGTGACAGGTCAGTGACAGTTTCGGCGGACGTCTGGCGATGTTTCCGTTTCCGTGATTGGCAGCAGGGATGAACGCGCCTTCCTCGATCCAGGATCGCACCTGCCCGACACGCCGCTGATCATAGCGCAGATCAAACCACCGCACTTTTCAGCATCCTGACGCCTCATATGGTGCCGGCCGCTACCGCTATCACCCATCTCACCACCGTACATGGTCGTATCATCCACCGCGAGGCTTCGCTGGGCGGTGGGAAGGTTCACGCCAGCTTGACCCACGGTCGCAGCGACTCAAATTTCTCACACTTTGGACCACAGGCCGCCGCGACCGTGTTTCGAGTCCTGTTTCTCGAGTCTCACGCGCCATCTCGAGTCGCATGCAGTCCGTCTACCACTGATCCGTCACCATCTCCAGCCGCCTCAGATCCGGGAAGCAGGCCGGGCGTGCACAGGTGCTTTCACCTGCTTTGGACCTTAGCGGCTTGTAGCCTGCGAGTGCGCTGCATCGCCCAGCCGTGTTCCCGATGCTCTCAGCATGGGGCACACGAACTGCTTGACCGCTCCCAGGCTTGTGTGCCTGCACGCCCCACTCGTGCTGCTGTCAAACATGCTGGTGCCGCCAGATCCTGGTAAGAGGTCAGATCCCTTCACTCGGGATCGTAACGCCCCAGAGAGGCAATTGCGACCCCACCAAACATCTCCAGCCCTTACACACGCTGCGATGCCACCATGCGACGTGCTTCAGCATCGCACGACAGCAGTTTGACCGCCTGACGTTCCGTCACTCCGTCTATGTGAGCGCCTGCCGTTTGCTGTGTCGCCAAGTCCTCCTCTGGCGCAGGGGGGCTATCAACCCACTGTGGCGTCGTCTCGCTCCACGCGGCATCACTAGCCCAGGGCACGCCTTCCTTTTCGTTCGGATGAATGCCGCTATCAATGCCGTACACGGAGGCTCGTGTTTGCAAATGATTAATTGTTCATCGTCCACGGTGAGGATATGCTTGGCAGCGTTCAGCGTTCCTATCTTCCTGATGGAGACGAGTATGCCTGGCAGTACCATTCCCTCGATGCGTGCGCATGGTGCTGCCATCATGATTACAGTCCGCAATTGGCACTGTCATACCACGATGTTAGCCACGAACGCCATGTGCTCTCCGGAAGCAACTTCAGATGTACATTCTTCATAACTAGTCGTACGTCTTCTACCTATCGAACTTGGACAACAATAGAGTACGTCGTCTCATCGTCGATGCTGGTATTCAAGCTCGTTTGTGAACGCGGGTTTTTGAATGATGGATTTTCAAGGGCCATTCGGCCAGCTGCTGAAACCCAAACACGAGCCAAATCGATCCGCTCTGGTCTCGGCGAACAGCTCACTGCTGTCATTTGCTAATTGCTTGCACATACCACTACAATTGGTAAGGAAGTGCGATCGATCAAAGATACTTACCAGGGAATGGCGGTGGGTGTGTTGGAAAGACG
>Ga0265798_10007778_pt1 | contig 13800 bp, 16 predicted proteins | sample P3T30metagenome_FD_192430 | JGI IMG/M metagenome (GOLD analysis project Ga0265798, IMG submission 192430) | Plant litter microbial communities from East Loma Ridge, Irvine, California - P3 T30 | ecosystem: Environmental > Terrestrial > Plant litter > Unclassified | place: USA: California...
CTGAGAAGCGTGCAAGTCGAGGGTAATGACGTGGTCTGCCCCAGCAACAGTCAACAGATTTGCGACCAACCTAAACATTAGCTGTGCCTTGCTGTAATGATGGGCCTGACTGACTTGGCGGTGATTGGAGCTCGAGACTTATCTTTCTTGTCCTGCCTAGAATATGGGAAACAAGGGATGACAGCGGTGATTCGCTTGGCGGAAGCAGTCTTGCAAGCTGTATTATCAGCTCTATGCCCCCAGTACTAGTGAGAGACTGACCAGAGATCATAATGAGCAACTCCATGAGGTGATCATTGATAGAGGGTGGACTTGGCGACTGGAGGATGAAGACGTCCTCATCTCGGACAGATGAATGGATTTGCACAGAAGTCTCGAGCGACAGGAATTTGGATACAGAGCAAGGGGTAAGAGGAATACCGAGTCTATCGGTCAGCAAATAGCCTCTGGAACTGACCACCGCGAGAAGGCCATTCGACCCGGAACGTGGAGGATAAGAACGTGTGTTTTTGTGAAACCCAAAGGAGGGGACGCAGGATGAAGGCACGATGAAAATCAGAGACATGACTCGAACTGGACATACCGAGCAGCAACGGCCTCTGCGAGCTTGGGATGGGCATTGCCTAAGTCTCATGAGCCCTTGCTAGTACTTGAAGCAAAGGGAGGTAGACATACCCGTGAGCAGCTTGATTGAATTTCCAGTCTGATGCATTGTGCAAGTTCTGCGCGAGTAACGTCAAAAGTCGCGAATGAACTTGATATTCGTTGAGCTACCACTGGACTCGCGTGGTGGCTTTTGCTCTTGTGATTTTCGCGGATATGGATACGTGCTTGATGCTATGTTCTAGCCATTGACTATGCTATGATGGTCTAAGCAGTAGTGTATAATGGAATAGATAGCAAGGGGGTACCATTGAATAACGGGTAAGAATTACAGAATTCGTTCGGGTTAAAGCCGAATGACGTGTACTTTTCATCTGATCATTATCACCCATTTATCTTGCTATGACCTACATAAGGCATGATGCACTGAATACTACCCATGTCAGTCACAATGTCGCCTCAATACGCTTGTAAGTCACCAGAGAAGCATCCTCACAGTACATAGCAACATTGCTGACAATCAGTTCGAGCTCAAAAAGCTATTGGGCTAGCAGAGAGCCCGTCATTCGAGGTTACTTCGCAGATTCCAACGTAAGTTGTTCGCTGCTGTATGCACCGCTCCAACTGACTCAAAGGGGCACCGCGGCTGTACGATGTCAAGGCTACTCACCTGATGGTCAATGGTTCGCCTACGCCTCAGCGTCAAGGTGAGCTGTCATACCCTGGTCCAGGTAGAGCTGACGAAGTAGCGTTCATTTGGTACCCTCCGCATCGACCTCGACCCAAGCTGCTCGAGAGATCAGTCAGTCCGGTGTGGTGGCTGTCTCGTTCTCTCCATTGTCCAGCACGCTGTTCACATTCGAGAGACCGGTCAAGTCAGAGACGGACGTTCACAAGAACGTCAAAGCTTGGTCAGTGGAATCAGGAGAGGAAGTTGGAGGATGGCATCAAAAGAGCTTTGATGACTGGTCAGTCAGCTGATTGAGACTGTATGGATTGCGCTAATATCCAGGATTCCAGTCATCACTGCTGACGAGAGTCACCTGTTCCGACCCACAAGCTCGGACCTCTTGATATTCACACCCGCTTTGGCTCCTCGACCCGCTACGCGTCTGAAGGTCGATGGACAGATCAAAGGGCTCTTCCTGTCTACACCGAGAGCGTTACCGGAAGGAACATCATCCAGTAAACCTCTTCAACCCCATCCCGAAGCTGGTCTTGCTGTTTGGATCGGAGAAAAGAAGGGCGCTCCTGCCGTCGTCTCGCTATATCCTATTTCGGCACTTGTGGGACAGTCCGCTCCAGATGCCGAGAAGACCGAGACGAGGGATATGCCTACCACCACTGCCAGAAAGGCCTTTTACAAGGCCGATAAGCTGCAAGTCAAATGGAATAATGCTGGAACAATGGTGCGTCCTCTATCTTAGAGAGTGGGAATGTTGGCTGACGTTCAGGCGCTATTCTTGACTCATAGCGACGTCGACAGTACCGGGAAATCATACTACGGAGAGACCAATCTCTACCTTGTCAGTCTGGACGGAACGTTCGATGGACTAGTAGAACTGGATAAGGAAGGACCCATTGGCGATTTCGTCTGGAGCCCAACTTCCAGGGAGTTTACCGTTTGTTACGGATGTAAGTCACTCTTGAGACCCACAAGCATCTGGTTGACTAGTAGACATGCCCTCTCAGGTCAAGGTGTTCGATACTCGCGGCAAGCCTGTACATTCGTTTGGACCCAACCACCGGAACTTCCTCTCGTACCAGCCTCAAGGCCGTTTGCTCCTCAGTGCAGGTTTCGGTAATTTGGCTGGTGGCATTGATATCTGGGAAGTCAGCACGAGGAAGAAGGTCGCCGAGTTCAAGTGCGTTCTGATCATCTGGTCTTGAGGCGTGAGCTGATTTGGCAGAGCACCAAACTCTTCACACTGCGAGTGGTCACCGGACGGACGCTATATCATGACTGCCACCCTTTCCCCTCGTTTACGAGTCGACAATGGTGTCAAGATATGGTGGTGCGCTGGCCAACTGCTACATATCCACCTACAGGAAGAGCTGTATTCCGCTACCTTCCAGCCATCGTTGATCGGCAATACACCTGCATTCCCATCCGTGCTTCCCGCTGCTCCCGAAGCAAATGCCAGCGTTGCCGCGAACCGATCCAAGGGGGAGACGAGCAATGGACGTGAGTACTCTTTACCAACAATATGGTACCAATGCTGACAGTCAGCCGAAACCAAGCCCGCTGGCGCTTATAGACCACCGGGAGCTCGTGGCGCGCCCGCATCAGACATCTACCGACGTGACGAGGCCGACGATACTCCAATGTTTAAAGGGGGCAAGCCTTCTGCCCGATATATCCCCGGCGCCGGTATTCCCGGTGCGCCTCCAAAAGCACCAGTCGACGCGAAGAAGAAGAAGAACAATAAGAAGAAGGGCAAAGGAGGGGATGATGTTCTGGTAGAGGAGATGGGCAAAGCTACCATTGAGCTGGCGCCCGTAATTGAAGTACCGGCCACGGATGACGCCGCTGCTAAAAAGGTCAGGAACCTAGAGAAAAAGGTGAGTTAGCTGTTTGACGCGACTGGAGTCAGCTAATGGAGTAGCTCAAAAGCATTGATGAGCTTAAAGCACGGGTGGCCAAGGGAGAGACATTGGAGAAGACGCAGCTGCAGAAGATTGAGGGTGAAGCTCAACTTCGAGCGGAGCTAAAGGCTATCGCATAGAGCCTGTCGTCTATCGAATGAATGTTCCGAAGGGGAGACCGAAGGTGAGGATTCAGAGAGGGATCATACAGCATACATATTATGAGCATTCGTGTGACATTCTCGTCATCATACAGCATGTATCATATATCATCTAGCATAACGGTTGAAGTCGCGTCGAGTCAGGCCTTTAATTTTCGCGAAGATAGAAGTAATAATGAGGTGCATGCTCGCTCCTGTGCTCTAATCTGATACTGCAAACAACATGATACTCCGCCTCGTATTGTACTCCACGCTCTACCACCCCTCGAGTAGACTCCGCCCAGGGCTCCCATCCCATATCGAGCTCTATAGGTTGCCCATAGTGATAGGTGTGATTGGTAGCCTATTTGGCTTTTTTCTTGGTAGCCGCTGCATCGGTTCCTCCAGCCTCTTTAGCAGCCTGCTTAGCCTATTGGTCAGTCTTCTATATGCTTCAATGGTCTCGCGAAACGTACAGCAATTCTGTTTGATCAGCATACATATCACTCAAGAGGATAGACAGGATGTATTAGAACTTACTTGTCCGCTAGAGCCTTCGCGTCGCTATATAATCAGCACATGCATTTGACCGTGAACCTGGAGACCTAAAACAGACGTACGCTTCTCTCCTCTTTACGGGATCACCAGTCTGTTTCTTGTTTCCACTCCTACTCCATCAGCGTCGGGTTGCACGTTTTGGTAGGATTTTATATACTTGTCAGCTTCCGCCTTTGCTCGATCACGATCACGTTGATTTCCACCTGTTTTATCAGTCACGTTACGAATCAGAGGAGGGATGACTGACGGGTCATGTTGATCTAGAGAAGAGGAGGAAGTAGAGTGATGGACAGGAAGACGACTTGAAATGACCACTTTTTGTGATTTTGAATCAACAAAGGATTCAATTTGTGGCGGAGCTGAAATCCTGACGAGACAAGACGAGGAAAGGTTATACGGTGTTGATTCGTAGCTATCACATGTACCCACTGAGTCGAAAAGACGATTGGGAACGAGATCACTAGTTTCTATATGCATACAGAGGCGACAATGATTGTTTCGAACAAAAACGCTTGCGCTATTTGCGCAATCTTGAGCTCTTATTCTCCCGTAGCCTCATGCCTACTCCAGACCATTCCTCTCAGTGCGCAATATTGGCTGAATGCTCCTACGAGCACAAAGACATGAAAGATCTGATGTGAAGAGCCAAAGTAGTCGAACGTTCCGGGTGACAACGATTCTGGAATTCGAGCAGCGCTACGATCAGCGTCAATTTAGGGTCTTGATCAAAAGCTCACTAGAGTACAGCTCCAATGATATAAGATGCTCCGCCCGCTATTAGGAGATCCAAGCTGAATTTCTCTCGGACATGCTGGATACCATTTGTCGCGACTAGGTGAATTATGGGTATGACTGATGAGAGACCGAGGGCGATGAAGGCGAGTGTACGGGTCCAGCGGTGGGTTCTGCCTTTTGGTGAAAGGACCGTATATGCAGTTGCTAATCCTGCGGCCCCGATAGTCACTGAGGGTCAGCTGCGGTATATATTTGAGATGGCGAGACTTACCCATGTAGCCAATCATCAAGTGGTGATCATGCTGAAAGCCGTAATACAGACTAGGCAGGATGCTACCTTCGATTAGTAAAACTATTCCCATCTATCCGTCAGCGATCATTGACGGACTGCACTTACATAGTCCCCTCGATGTGCAGCATCGCACACTTCTTTAGAGCGACACTGGACTGTATGAAACCATGCACTTAGAGATAAACATCCGATGGCAGACAGGAGGTAGATTGTCAAAGCCAGCTTGTCCTGTGTCGTTGGCGGTGTAGGGAGAGGATCACTATGCCGCAAAGAGGGCAGGTGCGCTGATAACAAATGAAGAGGTAGGAGGATGAGGTAGAACAAAGCTCCTATGGAGTGAGTATGGATATTGACTATTGTCAGCTTAAGCATGAGAGGGGGGTCGTACCTGTCTCGTTATGTATGTCTGAACCATTAGCTTGACCGGTATCAGGTTGTTGAAATTGACCTACAAGCTACAGCACTCCATAGACAAGCTCTGATACTACCGAGTTGACTTCGATACCCGCTCGTTACATATTCATTGTCCGACTGCCAAGGTAACAGCCTCAATGACTCTTCGAACGAAAGCAGCTTCGGTTCAGTACCATCCGGTCTGAGAAGGTTGGTCCGCTCTGACACTTGCTGGCCGTTGGGTTGGTGACGATCATTCCTAGTGCTCATGGCAGCCTGATGCCTATGATTGATTGTCATGAGTACATGATAAACCCTCCAAGATGGGGCATGGTATAGCTCTGCATGGATCTACCTTGGATTTACTGCAATGGGGCACCATTTAAGCGCATTTAAGCGCAGACGCGATTTTTGACATGACCAGTCACTCTCATCATTACTTTGAACGAGAATCAGCATAGCCATCACTGCTTTTGACGTAAATAGTAGCCGACTGAACGATAGATTGTACATTCAGAATGGCTCAGGCTCCAGCAAAAATTGCCAAAACAGGCGGAGACGACTTGGACGATGGACTCGAACTCGATCCCGAGCTCCTCGCTTCTTCCGATAATGAAGATGAGAGTGATGCCGACTTTGAGGGCGATGCGGATATAGGCGAAGAAGAAACGCGCGCAGCGGTCGATGAAGATTCTGATGATAATGAGGACCACGAAGGGGCTGATGTGGGTGAGAAGAGGAAGAGGGAGGATGAGGGCGAAGAGGATGCTGCTGCCGAGAAACGTAGACGGAAGCGAGAGAAGTTCAAGGAGCGTAAAGCCAAGGTGAGTCCTCTAGAGAGGGTTCAGGCCTAGGCTGACGAAGGAGAAACTCGAGAATATGTCTGAATCCGATTTAAAGCCTTTAGCATCAACCCCAGCAACCCATCTCCAACCGCCCCAACTCTCAACACTTCTTCTTACCTCTATCCGAGAAACTTTCCCGAGGGCAACTCCCATGGAGATAGACGATATGCTCCTCCCCGAGTCGATGTTACTGGGCGCACCTCAATTTGCCGCTCCGAAGCCTGATGATCCCGATGCGATAGCTATAGCGGGAAAGAAACGTATAGAGGGACTAGTCAAGAGTTCAAAGAATCAGGCAAATGGTACACCGAGAGTGATTATGCTTTGTCTATCTGGATTGAGATGTGCGGATGTGGTCAGGGACCTAAGGAGCATCAAAGGCAAGGGAGAAGTTGCGAAGGTGAGTTTCCTTGAGTAGACGCTGAGTTTTGATCTAAGCTGACATTGTTAGCTATTCGCAAAGCACATGAAAGTACCCGAGCAGGTCAATTACCTAGCGATTACAAAAGTATCGATAGCAGTTGGAACACCGGCAAGAATCGCAAAATTGATCCAAGAAGGTCAGTCGTCTCACCACCCACGTTAGACCAACGCTGATTTGACTAGATGCCCTTAAATTAACGAAGGAAACCATGATCTTGTTGGATATCGGTCATCGCGATACCAGTTAGTCATTGTGCCACACCGCCAAATATGAGCTGATTGTCAGAAACGCGTACACTGTTGACGATGCCTGAAGCCAGGACTGAACTTTGGAAATCTCTCTTCACTGGTGATGTCAGGAAACGTATAATGGACGTGGGTGCAAAAGTCGGTGCTGTATAGTGGTCGTTTCGCCTCCGCTCTTACCGGTCTGGAGTGATATGCCACGGCTTCCTCAAACGGACTAGGGCTACATGCATACTGTGTACTTCTAGCAATACATTGACTGGCATCACGGCTCTACAGCTTCCCAGCCCCATATAGTCCGCCCAAGAGCGTGTCCACATCCCGGACGATGAGCTCCTCCCAGTCCGCCACGCCCATCGACCTTCTCGCCGGGTTCTGCACCGCGCCGGGCAGGCCCTTCGCAGTCAGGTACAGTACACATGACACAAGGGGGTGTTTTGGATCGATCATTCGCATACAGCTCCGCCCTGTCTATGGCATCATGATACGGGGTCATGTAGTCGCGAGGCGTTGATGGTTCGACCTCAATCAGTCCACTGACTGGATCTGAAGGGTCGATTGGCGGTGCGGTCTCGTGTTGATATGGGAACCGCAGTAAGCGGACATCAAGCGGTGGACGAGTCTTGACGGGAGCGGGTCCACCTTTACTTTTCCCCTTGGTAGAGGTAGATGGCTTGGGTACACCTTGGATTTCCTGAATCCTCCATTCTTCAGCTTTCCGAATAGCCCGCTCGTATCGATCTGCAACGTGTCCCGCCCATCCTAAGACTTTGGCTAAACCCTCCCGCCATCCTATATGGAACTCGTCGTCCCATTGAGGTAATCGCTTGCTGGATACTCCATGGGCTTCACCGCCTATACAGATCGTTTTGAGGGTCGGTAAAGGGGGCAAGACCAGGTAGAGAATGTCCTGAGGTGGGAGAGGAATGGATGGCTCTACAGTGGCCGCTGCCCGGCCTGCTCTGAGAGGTCGATCTCGCAAAGAGAAGGTCGAGTGGCCAGCTGATCGATGTCCACGCCTCGAACGGGCAATTGCAATCTCCCTCTCCATCTCGGCTGCTCTGGCAGCCGCCTCCATATTGGCGGTGGCGGAACTTTGAGGCGTATCTTGATTCTGGCCATTTCCGGCGTTTCGAGTCTGATTATTCCCATTGACCCCAATAGCAGATCGCCTTTCAGCCTCGGCTCGAGCTACCTTTGTTCTCTGTCCCACTTCCCAGGCCGCTATCCTCCGCTCCCTGTCCTTCCCCCTCGCCAGACCTGCCGAGACACACATTCCTCCAAGCTCTTTACATAGCTCCTCACCCTTGTCCTTTGCCATGAAGCCAAAAAGATTTACATGATCCAGGACAAGATGTTCCAGGTGAACATTGACCTTGAGCAAGGTGGTAAAGACAGCATCCAGCCGAAGGTTGGTAGTTGAAATATCGAGGTATCGAAGAGATGGGAACAATCCACCAGTACCCCCTGGGCCAACGAGGACGAACGCTATTTCACGACTAGGAACCCTGAACCGAAGATGGGTCAAGGTGGAAGCTATGGGTGAAGCGCCAAATCGTGCCATACACTTGATATCGAAGAACACGATGGGTTGAGCGAAAGTTTTCGGTTTAGCGTAGCTCATCTTATCGGCCAAGTATGGGAATGGTCCATGGCCCGTATACCCTCTTATCACCGACTCGTCAGCAGAAGTGGGTGGTGTCGAGTCTGGCTGCGCCGAGGGTTCGTCCGATTTAATTGTCAGATCCGTCATGCTGTTGTTCAGACTTGTGAATTCGCTATTCGCAGCTGTTGTCGCTTGACTATTGACGACCGTAGGCAACGCACTCTGGCGAGGCGGAAGATCCTGGATGATTGACAAGTGAGTGAATGAAGGAACAGCAGGCCAACGGCGGTACAGCGTTTCAATCGCCGTGTCAAAGTATGCGCCTGTTGTGGGCACATCTCCTCCTTCCATTCCAGTCTGACGTACCTGCTAGGAATTGGTAGTATGTTGCCTGTTCCACGTAGGGTCTGAAACGCATTTCCATGCGCTTGATACCCAATCTTGGATCTTCAAACATTTCCATTAGGTGTTCTGGCGAGAAATTCGTTCCGACGTTCAGCATCAGAACTCGCAAGTCGGGCAGACAGCGGAGGACACTGCCATCAGCTAGATCCTTCATCGACGAAGAGATGAACTCACTTGTTCAAGATATCCGCATCGCCTTTCCAGGTTTCCTGATGGTTAGCGAATCCGATATCCTTACCAAGCAAAAGCAAGCGTACCATACTGAAGGTCCTCGTAGCTTCTGGTCCACCTCTCGCACTTCCCCTCATCTCCCTCATCTTCTTCCACATAGGAATCATCTGATCCTTACTCCTAGCCACTACATGTCTCCATAAATGAGTCCTCGAGATCGGATGATCGGGAAAAACTCTTGATAGAGCCAATGCGGTCGACTGAAGGTCTTCGGGATTTACATGGTGGAGGAGGTGATCGAAGAGTTCTGGCGGTAGGCGCAGAATCGGAGGAATGGGGACTTGTTGCTCATCATTGTTTGCGGTCGATTGCGTGGGGTCGGATGAAGTTGATGTTTTGGTCATGTTATGACAGAAAGAAGTTGCAAGGCTTGATTTGCGGTCTATTTTGCCGGGGATTCGGTGGCAACTGTGGGACGCCTGACGGTCTATTCTTCTTGGTGAGCATGCATGCAGTTTGAACAGGGATATATGGACTCTGCTCGGTATACTGTCTGCTATCAAGCCGAGCTACATGCATCCGATCGTGTGCGATACTGATTTTGATGGGAGATCCAGAACAACGGTCAAGAGTACGTCATCTAGCATCAACAGATCTCGACTCCTGCTCTCGCTGTCTAATTCCTCCTTTATTCCATACAACATATCATCAGATCCATCAGATAGCCTGGGAATTCCGGGCTGATCGGTGTCAGCAGCAAGATATCCCTTGGTCGTTACGACAGGACTTCTTGCTCTGCATAACACCTTCGATATCCTTATCATGCCTACCGAATCCGTGATACCTCCACCAACTCCGCCTTCTCAATCACCCGACATCAACTACTCCTCGACTCACCCTGGCGTTCTTAAATGCTCATTATGTGGAGTCAGCGGTCTTGTATCATCACCTCTACACGGTCATGAGGGTATCGTAAACTTGAACGATTCGATTGAACGCCTGTGTGGTGGATGCGTGAGGGCCCAAGATATAAGACAAAGGATGGAAGAAGCAGTATCGGAAGAAGGGGATCTGCTGGCTCTTGGGCTGGGACTTAGAGGGGTACGGGTGAGCGATGGAAGTTCTGGCTCTGGCTCTTCGCCTAGAACATCTTTAGAAGGGCGCTCGCCGGTGGAAAGTGCTGAGGAGGAGCCCTCTAGACCTACGGCGGTCCCGGCCGAAACGGAACGAAGTCCACAACGCGATGCGACCCCTCTCACGCCTGCCGATACTGCTCAACCGTGGAGATATCCTTCCTCTACTACCACGGACACGATATATACAGAGACAAAGAAGGCGGATGACACAGTTCCGATCCGAATACTCGAGGTGGCCAAATCAAGGATAAATAGTAGAGGAAAGGGCGCTTTACATCCTGGATCAACATTCAAGGGGACTCAGACTAGTGGTCGTAGTGCTTATGAGGTTGAGGTCAAGATCGCTGTACGTTTCCGTCAATTCCTAAACTGTGGCCGGCTGACATCTAGGACGTGAATCTGGCAGAATCCACAGTTTCGGGTTATCTTTCAATCCAGCATCTAACCGACGCCCATCCTCACCTCACTACATTCTTTACCGGCGAGATTATAGGACCAGACTTTGGCTTTATCACAGGATCCCGATTCGGTGCGAGCGAGAATGATGATATGAGGCATTGGGGACGGTTTGAGCAATTCCGCCGTCCGGCGACGAGAGGAGATATGGTCAGACCTGAACTGTTCTTTCGAGATCCTCAGCCTGATCGGAGTCGGGGCGAGACGAGAGCGAAGGATCGGGACTTCATGTTCCTGCGGATCAAAGAGAGATTCCTCGTGCCGGATCATCGAGTTAGGGATATCTCAGGAGCGAGCTTTGCGGGTAAGCTTACCGAGGATATCAAGGGAGTTTTGACTGACGGTCAGGCTTCTACTATGCGATGATCGACTTCTCGCCAGGACTGCGTCAGGCAGAGGAACCAGAACCACCTCTGAGATCGCCGACGTCGCCCAATCCCTCACATATCCGCGTTAATTCGCTTGCTTCGACCCCAGGCAACACGTCGACACCCATGACATCGGAGACTGGAGCGGCAACAGCTTCAACAGACTCTTCAACACCTTCAGCCCCACCACTGGGCAGACGTAGGGTTTCTTCCTCTGGGGGTGGTCAGCAAGCTTCGTCAAATCGTCGATCTTCGGGTGACCCGAGAACAGGACCAGCTAGGCATGCTAAATCACCTGGAGCGCGTGATATCACATCATCGACGGGAGAAGCAACCATCAGAGGGGTAGGTGCAGTCCGTCATACTCGGTCAGATCTACGGCTGATGAATCAGTACTATTTCCACTCGCTGAACCAGGAACCTTTCCAAGAGTTGTTTCTGTCTCATGTACCGACTCGCAGTGTATCCACTTTTGAGATGAGGTAGTAGAAAGAGGAGAGTTTTAGGTGGTGAAAGTTGTAATGAGCTCCATGAGTTGTCTTGCAGTATATGATGTTGTACAAGGATAGAAATATAGGAATGTATAGCATAGAACGGAATCAACCATGATGCACGCGAATGCTCCTGTCGCGTCGTGTATTCATGTCGCTGTTCACCTTCCCCTACCTCATCAAGCAATGGCCACATTCGGTGCGAAGCAAGTGACTCATGCGATAGACCCCAAGCTACAGCCGTGGGTCGAGAAATAGTGAGTCAAGAAGTAGCTTACAAGGGGAAGGGAAATCATTCTGACATCAGTCGACCAAAGACGATCGATGATGTCTCGTCACAGGAGAATACGGTTGACGTGCTACGCAAAGCTCTAGTTTCTACAAATGTAAGCTGAGATGGGTCAGAGCGCTATTGAGCTGACGGTCAGCTACCCCACATGCTATTCTACGGTCCACCTGGTACAGGAAAGACGAGTACTATTCTAGCCCTCGCACGTCAACTCTACGGGTAAGCATTTATAGCCCTCGATGGTCTAGCGTGGATCGAGCTGACAGTGGCAGACCTGATTTATTCCGAGCGAGAGTGCTGGAACTCAATGCATCAGATGAGCGAGGTATCTCAGTAGTGAGGGAGAAGATCAAGACTTTTGCCAGGGAGACACCTAGACATGCTGCGATCTCATCGTAAGCTGCCTTTCTCCTGTGGCTCAAGAGCTGATGAGAAGTGATGGAAAGGAATACCCATGCCCACCATACAAACTCATTATCCTGGATGAAGCCGATTCGATGACTCAAGACGCTCAATCCGCCTTGAGACGTATCATGGAGACTTACTCGAGGATCACGCGATTTTGTCTCGTTTGTAATTATGTGACTAGGTCAGCTATCTACCACCTAGCTCATGAGATAAGCTGACAAATAGGATCATTGAGCCATTAGCTTCTCGTTGCTCGAAATTCCGATTCAGACCGCTAGCCCAGGGTAGCAGCGAAGCTCGAATACAGATGATTGCGAATGCAGAGGGAGTCCAAGCGGACGATGGGGTGAGCTTCCATGAGCTTGGTTTTGACAGGCAAAGCTGATTTGGCAGGTACTGCAACTCATTCTGGAGCTTGCTAATGGGGATTTAAGAAAGGCTATCACGTATCTGCAAACAGCGCAGAGATTACATGGAGCCAAAAATCCGCCCACACCCATAACCACGCTATCAAGTGAGCTTTCGTTTTTTTTCTTTGTACCGCAAGCTTATTGTCAGTCCACGAGATATCAGGTGTCGTCCCAGGGGAAACAATATCCAATCTGTTGGGCGTGGTAGGTATCGACGAGAATGGGCTCAACCCATCACTGGCGAAAGGAGGATTTGAAGCAGTCAGAAAGGCGGTGAAGACAGTAGGAAGGGAAGGGTGGAGTGCTGGTCAAATACTCGAACAGGTAAGCCATTAAGATCTCGATCTCGAGACCATAGCTGACTGACAGTTACACGACGCCCTGATACCTATGGCGACGATACCGGCTATGCCAAAAGCGTACGCTGCGTTGGCTATCGCTGAATGCGACAAAGCATTATGTGAAGGAGGTGATGAGGAGCTACAGCTGTTGGAGTGTTGTCTGAGGATCAAGGAGGCAATGACTAGAGCATAGACTGTACAGGTAAATTAGATCCGCCTCAGAAGAAGGTCATGCTGATATCTCAGTAACATAGAATCAGAACAAGCACATGCATCTGTATAAAAAGTCTGATCGAGACTGTCAAGCCATAGGTCCGGTGTCATGAGCGTAAGTATGGCGCGAATAACGGGATCGTCTTTGGTCAAAATCCTCCTCGCAGTCCGTCTCCTCATCCCTTGACACGAGTGGTAGTCCCGAGCTCTCTCCGGGATTGGGAATCAACGAGTCTCGCCTATAATATCAGCTTAATTCAATGACCGAGAACTCACCTCAGCGACTCGATACTAGCGACAAAGGTTGAGAAACTGTTGGGCGCTGTCGTATCCGTCCCTTCCGGTATTCCTTCTACGGAAACGGCGACCTCATCTGCCTGGGGAGCGGGCCTCGATGTTGAAGCTACACTGGCGAATTGCGCGCTGTTTCCAGAAGGTGAGATCTTCCTTGGAGCTGACCCTTTTTGGCCATTCCTCAATCTAGGCGGACACCGATCCGATTCCTGATCGCGAGGGAGAACCGGTGAAGTAGTAGTGGGCGGCGAAGCGGAGTGATAGCAGAAGGATGTGAAGAGCCGATTGGGTTTTGGGTTGGGTACTGACCCTTCGATCGGTTTGAAAGGTGGTGGGGGTGTAGGCCTGAGATGGTGGGAAGCTGGATTCAACGGGGAAGGGAGTCGACGAC